>Ga0101944_10003497_pt1 | contig 21708 bp, 19 predicted proteins | sample DewCreD2012metaG_FD_75245 | JGI IMG/M metagenome (GOLD analysis project Ga0101944, IMG submission 75245) | Hot spring sediment bacterial and archeal communities from British Columbia, Canada, to study Microbial Dark Matter (Phase II) - Dewar... ... | reverse complement strand
GGCGTTGACGGCGGGACCGCACACGATCACGGTCGCGTTCCTCAAGCAATCGTCCTCGCTTCTAGAAACGATGCGCCAGCCGCTGAACGTGCATTTTAATTTCTACCGGCATCCGCGGCTGGGGCCGGCGGTGTTCCAGGTGTCGCTAGTGGGGCCCTTCGAAACGCAGGGGCCAGGGGATACGCCCAGCCGGCGGCGGATTTTCGTCTGTCGCCCCAGCGGCCCGCAGGATGAACCGGCCTGTGCCCGGCAGATCCTTGCCACGCTGGCCCGCCGGGCCTACCGCCGACCAGTGACCGAGGAGGACCTGGCGGTGCCGCTGGCGATGTACCACGAGGGACATGCGCAGGGCGGCTTCGAGGCCGGGGTCGAAGCGGCATTGGCCGCGATCCTCGTCAGCCCGCATTTTCTCTTCCGGATCGAGCGCGACCCGGAGGGCGTGGCGCCAGGGCAGGCGTACCGGATCAGCGACCTAGCGCTGGCGTCGCGCTTGTCGTACTTCCTGTGGAGCAGCCTGCCGGATGATGAGCTCTTAGACCTGGCGGAAGCAGGAACGCTGAGCCGGCCGGAGGTGCTCGAGGCGCAGGTGCGGCGGATGCTGGCCGATGCGCGTTCGCGCTCGCTGGTGACGAATTTCGCAGGACAATGGCTGTACTTGCGGAATCTGGATTCCTTCGTCCCCGATATGCGGCTGTACCCCGACTTCGACGACAACCTGCGCCAGGCCCTGCGGCGGGAGACCGAGCTGTGCTTCGAGGAGGTCCTGCGCGAGGACCAGAGCGTACTGCGGCTGATCAAGTCCGACGCGACCTACCTCAACGAGCGGCTGGCCAAACACTATGGCATTGGGCACGTCTACGGCAGCCGGTTTCGCCGCGTGGTTTTGGACGAGGCGAGCCAGCGCGGGGGGCTATTGCGTCACGGCAGTATCCTGGCGGTCACCTCCTACGCCACGCGCACCTCGCCCGTGATTCGCGGGCAGTGGATTTTGAAGAACATTCTGGGGACGCCTCCGCCTCCGCCGCCGCCCAACGTGCCGGCTCTGGACGAGAATGTGGTGGCGGCCTCGCTGCCGGTCCGCGAGCGCCTGGCCCAGCACCGGAGCCAGGCGGCCTGTGCGGCGTGCCACGAGATCATCGATCCGGTCGGTTTCGCGCTGGAACATTACGACGCCATCGGCCGCTGGCGGGTGCTGGAGGCGGGTCGGCCGATCGACGACGCCGGCAGCCTGCCCGACGGGACGGAGTTTGTCGGTGTGACCGGCCTGGAAACGGCGATCCTGGCCCGCCCCGAGATGTTCGTGCAGACGCTGATCGAAAAACTGCTCACGTTCGCGCTGGGCCGCGGTGTGGACGAGTACGATGCACCGGCCATCCGCCAGATCGTGCGCCAGGCCCGCGCGGCGGACTACCGGTTTTCCAGCCTGATCCTGGGAATTGTCCAGAGTGTGCCATTCCAGATGAGGAGCGCGCCATGATCGTGACGAAGAAGGCCTTGCCCCGGCGGACCTTCCTGCGCGGTGCGGGGGCCGCGGTCGCGTTGCCCTTGCTGGACGCGATGATCCCGTCGCTCACGGCGCAGGCCGCCACCCCAGCCGCACCCTCCCAGCTCCGCCGCCTGGGGTTCGTGTATATGCCCATGGGCTGCGACATCACGCGCTGGACGCCGCAGGGAGAGACGCTCGAGACACTGTCGCCTACGCTGGAGGTGCTTAGGCCTGTCAAAGAGCATGTCTGCGTGCTGACGAACCTGGAGCTGCGCAACGCCTACCCCGGCACGCACGCCACCTCGAACGCTGCGTTCCTTAGCGCGGCCAAGGCGAAACGCACGGAAAGCACCGACTACTACCTCGGCACGACCGTCGATCAGATCGCTGCCCGGCAGATCGGTCGCGACACTCAGCTTCCGTCGCTGGAGCTGGCCATGGATCTGTTGGCCGTGGTCGGCCAGTGCGACAACGGTTACGCCTGCGTGTATCAGAACTGCCTCTCCTGGTCGTCTCCCACCACGCCTCTGCCGGCCGAAGCCCACCCGCGGATCGTGTTCGAGCAGCTTTTCGGCGAGGAAGGCGGTACGGCCGACCGCCGCGCCAACCTCCGCAAACGGGCCAGCCTGCTGGACGCCGTGGGTGAGGAACTCGCCCGGCTGCAAAAGACGCTCGGGCCCGCCGACCGCCGCCGGGTGACGCAATACCTCGAGGCGGTGCGCGATGTCGAGCGGCGGATCCAGCAGGCAGAAGCCGCGGCGGCCGACAATCCGCTGCCCGACCGCGACCGGCCGGTCGGCGTGCCGGCTTCGTACGCGGAACATGCCCGGCTGATGTTCGACTTGCAGCTTCTGGCCCTGCAAGGGGATATCACCCGCGTAATCACCTTCCAACTCGCCCGCGAGACGAGCAACCGCTCCTATACGGAAATCGGCGTCTCGGAACCGCACCATCCCCTGACGCACCACGGCAACGACCCGGAGAAAATCGCCAAGATGGCGAAAATCAACCGCTTCCACGTGTCGCTGTTCGCCGAGTTCCTGCAGAAGCTGGCTGCTACCCCCGAAGCCGATGGCTCGCTGTTGGACCATGTGCTGTACCTGTACGGCAGCGGGATGGGCAATCCCAACGTCCACGACCATGTCAACCTGCCGATCCTGGTGGCGGGCGGTGCGGCCGGGCGGCTGCGCGGCGGCCGGCACCTGCGCTACACGGAGCCGACGCCCCTGGCCAACCTGCACCTGACGCTCCTGGACAAGGTCGGTGTCCACCTCGACCGGTTCGCTGACAGCCAGGGCAAGATCGACGAGCTGTTCGAGCCGCTGTCGCTATGAACCCACACGGGCGTCAAACGGGCGAGCTGCACTTCGCCCTGGCCAACACCAGCCATGCCGCGTATGCATCAAGACGCGATGCTCTGCCAAACGACGATGTCAAGCGATCTGGGACGCTCCGGATGGGGATCCTCTAGCCCAGCCCAGGACATGGCCGGCGGGAGGCGTTTGCCGACCGTGGCGGTCGCGCTGGCGCTGGCCCTGACGGCCATTTCGACACTTCAAGGCGATGCGCCGCCTCCATCGCCACTGGCGGACACCTGCGAGCGTCAGGACTGGGCCGCCGCAGAGGCCTTGCTGGCCAGCCACACCGACGTCAACGCGGCCCAGCCCGACGGCATGACCGCCCTGCACTGGGCCGTCTATCACGACCACGCTCCGATCGTCGCACGTCTTCTCGCCGCGGGAGCAGAGGTCCGCTGCACGAACCGCTATGGCGTGGCACCCTTATCGCTGGCATGTGTCAATGGAAATGAAAAAATCGTCAAAATGCTTCTGGATGCCGGAGCCGACCCGAACACCACGCTGCCGGGCGGCGAAACGGCGCTAATGACCGCGGCACGCACGGGGCGGCCAGGGCCGGTTCAGGCCCTTCTGGAGAAGGGTGCTGAGGTGAACGCCCGCGAGCGCAAAGGCCAGACAGCCCTGATGTGGGCGGCGGCGGAAGGAAATCTCCAGGTGGTCGATCTGCTTTTAAAGGCGGGAGCTGACTTTCGTACACCGCTACCAAGCGGATTTACGCCATTTTTCTTCGCCGTCCGCGAAGGGAAGACGCCGGTGGTTTTTCGCTTGCTGGAAGCGGGCATCCCGATCAATGAGCCGCTCGAACCTCGCCGAGGAGGGCCGGCCCGCGGCAAGCCGACCAACGCCCTGCTGCTGGCCATAGAAAACGGACATTTTGAGCTTGCTGACGCACTTCTTGAGGCGGGTGCGGATGCGAATGCGCGTCCGGCCGGCTACACGGCGCTGCATGCCATTACGTGGGTTCGTAAACCGATTCGGGGCGATGGGGACCCGCCTCCGCAGGGTTCGGGGAGTTTGGACAGTCTGACCCTGGTCCGTCGGTTGGTGGCCCATGGGGCGGATATCAACGCCCGCCTGGAAAAAGGGGAATCGGGTCGCGGGCGGTTCACGACGACCGGGTCGACGCCGTTCCTTCTGGCGGCACGGGCCAGCGATGTGCCGCTGATGCAGCTTTTGCTCGAACTGGGGGCCGATCCGCAGATTCCCAATGCCGACCATTGCCCGCCGCTGTTGGCCGCGGCAGGCGTGGGGGCGCTGGGGGATGGCGACGAGGCAGCCGGCACGGATGAAGAGGCCCTCGCGGCGTGCAAGCTGCTGCTGGAGCTCGGAGCGGACGTGAACGCGGTGGACGACAATGGCGAGACGGTGATGCACGGCGCCGCCTACCAGAGTCGGGCCAACCTGGTCGCGCTGTTCGATGCCCACGGGGCCGACATCCGCGTCTGGAACCGGAAGAACCGCTGGGGCTGGACGCCGCTGATGATCGCGCAGGGGCATCGGCCGGGCAATTTCCGGCCGTCGCCGGAGACGATGGCGGCGATCGAACGCGTGATGCGGGCCCGCGGGGTCGAGCCGCCGCCGCCGGTGCCGCGCGACACCCGCCCGCCGGAATACAAGTAGCTGTTGCCGGCTCGATCGATGCGAGGTGATGCTGTCAAAGCTTGCTGCGCCGGCGTGATGGTTCAATCAATCACAATCTGAGCGTGGTTTTTTTTACGATCGTCCGTCACGGTAAACTGGAGCGGCGTCGTTTCCAGGCTTTGATACTTGGGATGAATCGGCGGGCGTGGTCGTTTCCCTTCCTCAGGCAGTGGCGGTGGCGCGATGAGCACTTTGTACGTGCCCAGCATCGCCCCATCACCGTTGCCATGTGTCCCAAGGATGAACGACCCATCCGGGCGAATTTCGCCACGGGCGCTGGTTTGATGATCGACCGGCTCGAAGATGACCAATCCCTCGGTTACCGGCGACCCGTCTCGATGGGTCACTCTTCCCTCGACGCGAAACAACGTCGGCTTTCCGCATCCTGTCACCGATATAATCAGCACGCCCCACCGTACGGCGCAAATGCAGGAGCGAACTGCCCGGAGGGGCCGTCCATGTAGATCGGCTATCATCCCGGTTCTCCCTCGCTGCTGTGCCCGCTCTTGCGGCGTTCGTGGCAACGCACCTCAGCGATGTACGGGTGCCCTGCAGCACCACAGCCATGCGTACTAATCGATCCCCTTGCATCAGCTCCCTTTGTGAAACGTTTAATCCGGACGAGCTTTTTCAGAACTCCGGAATAGCTCGGCCATCGTCGCGATTCGCCAGTAATCCGAGGATCACGCCACTGGTGACATTTGAAATAGCACGGACACTTCCGTCGAGAAGAACAAATTGGCAGATTCCAGGATGGATGCCCCCGAACTGCCTGTTGTACGGTTCGTTCACAGTCCGAGCCAGAGGAAAACGTGGGCCCGCCACGCGTAACGTGGGGTCGGGGCGATCGCCGTTATAAAGCGCTGTATCTTCGTTAAAGCCATGCGAGCTGAGCCGGACATATTTTTCACCAATGACAAGCGTATTGCTTGCACCATCGCTGATCGAAGCCATTTTCGTCCTGGACTTCCAAGTCTGAACAACGCATGGCGCACTCGAGCATGGAACCTGTCCAGTCAACAGCGGGTTCGTTTGTCCCGATGTGTAAACGACCTGTGCCTGGATCAACGCGCCGTTGGGATTCACAATGAAGTCTGCATCGGTGTCGCCGTTGCAGGAAGCGTAATCCCCCAAGGCCCCGGGCACATTGACGCCGGCAGGCGCGCCCGGGAACGGCAGCTCTGGGGCGTCGTTGTTCTGGCTGAGCCGAATACTCCGTTGTCGGGACGGACAATAAAAGATCCGCAGTTGTGTCTGCCGCAAGGTGTTACCATTGGGTCCTTGGTCGTAATACCAGCGGCGCACGTCCCATTGCTGGGCCAAGGGTTGCTGTTCTAGGTAAGGAAGAATCTGTACGGCCCACGTTACACCTCCGTAATTATCCATTCGTGCCGGAGGTAAGACTTTATTGGTATCCTCAAATCCGTGAATAGCCAAGCCGATTTGCCGCAGGTGGTTGCTGCATTGAGACCGCCGTGATGCTTCGCGTGCCGCTTGCACCGCCGGCAAGAGCAGCGCCACCAACACACCAATAATGGCAATTACCACCAACAGCTCAACCAGCGTGAAGCCCCCACCAATCGATGACTGTTTGCGCCCCATGGCTTCCTCCTGTGAGCCTAGCCCACATCGCCAATGCACGAGAACGGCGCACCGGGAACCATCCTGCAATGGAGCATGCTGCAAGCGAGATGTCAAGCGTTTTTGCCTGGCCGTGCGCGAAAATTCGACAGCTTCCGGGTCGGCGCTAGCGCCCGCTTCCACCGGTGGGCCGCGGGGGGCCGTATGGCGCTGGAATGTATTGCACGGCCGGCTGACGCTGGACGGGCTGCGGAAACAGCGCCATCAATTTGTAAAAGTCGGGCGGCATCTGGCCGCGTACCGGTAGTCCCATTTGCCGAGCCTCTTCCAGCGTGATGGGGTGATCGTGCGTCCAGGTGCCCTGCGTGAGGCGGTCCGCCAGCTCAACGGCCTTTTCGGGCGGCAGTTTGTCGGCCAGCAGGCTGGTCACGTCGGTGCGGATCTGCGCGAGGGCCTTTTCGGCCACGTCCGCCAGGATGAGCGTCTGGTCGTCCAGATCGCTGACCGGTTTGGCGCGGGCGGCTTTGACCAGCGAAGCGGCCGGATATTGCCCGAGCTGAGGATCGACCGGCCCCAGCACCGCGTGCTCGTCCATGACGATTTCATCCGCCGCCAGGGCGATGAGCGTGCCGCCTGACATCGCGTAGTGCGGCACAAAGACCGTGACCTTGGCCGGGTGCGCCTGGATGGCGCGGGCGATCTGCAGACTAGCCAGCACCAGTCCGCCGGGCGTATGCAGCACCAGGTCGATCGGCATCTGCGGGTCGGTCAGCCGCAACGCGCGGATCACTTCTTCCGAATCGTGGATGTCGATGTAACGGAAAACGGGAAAACCGAGCAGGCTCATCGTCTCCTGCCGGTGGATGAGAAGGATCACCCGGCTGCCCCGCTGCTGCTCGATCTGGTGCATCAGTTTCAGCCGGCCCCACTCCAGCATCCGCTGTCGCAGCCAGGGCTGCACCAGCGACAGCATCAAAAATACCCAGAAGAGGTCGCCCACCCCGTTCATACCATCGGCTCCCGTCAAGAGGTTCACCAGGGCCAGTACTCATCGGCATAGTGTTCGCGATACTGCGTGGCTGGCAGCTTCAAGACCGGCAGCAACAGCAGTCCGGCAACGAACCCGCCGATGTGTGCCCACCAGGCGATGCCTCCCATTTGCGGTGCCCCACTCAGACTCAGCACCCCGCTGAACAGTTGCGTCAGGAACCACATCCCCAGGTAGACCACCGCCGGCACTTCGAGGAACAGCGGCAGGAAGAATATCGGCACCAGGGCGATGATCGTCGAGGTGGGAAACATGACGAAATAGGCCCCGAGTACCCCCGCGATCGCCCCGGAAGCGCCGATCGCCGGCAAAGGGCTGTCGGGCTGGGCGGCAAACTGAGCCCACCCGGCCGCCAGCCCGCACAGCAGGTAGAACAGCAGGTAGTGCACCGGTCCCAGCCGGTCTTCGACATTGTCCCCAAACAGGTACAGCGTCCACATGTTGCCCAAAAAGTGCATCCAGCCGCCATGGAAGAACATGCTGCTGAGCATCGTCCACAGCGCGGTCGGATCGCTCGCGATCCGCGCCGGCACCATCCCGACGAGCTGCAAGAATACTTCCAGCTCGCGCGGGGTCAGCGATAACTCATAGAAGAATGCCAGGCTGTTTAGCCCAATCAGCAACCAGGTAACGACCGGCACATGGCGGGACGGCTGCGTGTCCTGGATCGGAATCATGGAACGAGAAGGACGATGACGGAGGCCACGCGTGGCGTGCGTTTTCCGGGTGGATCGGCATTGTAACACAACGCGCGCTAGATGTTATCCCAACGTAGTCCCCACGCGTCCCCTTGCCGCGACATCGCAGCCGGCTGGTCGATCACCAGTGGCCAGCGGCCAATCCAAGCGCCGGCGTGGGACGCACCAGCGCATCCCAGCGCCCAGCGGTGCGCGGTCCCCCTCCAGGTTGCCCGTACCTGCCTGTCCAGATAGTGGACGCTACAATGGTCTGGCGCAGTGGCCCACGCCTGGGTGGCCTCCGGCCTGTGCGAACTCGTTTCGTGGGGGCGGACTTCCTGTTTGGTTACACCGGCTTTGCGTCCATGGAACGTCGCCGCAGTCACGAGATTTTTCAAAAAGCCTTGCAGCTCATGCCTGGGGGCGTGAACAGCCCGGCCCGTGCGTTCGGTGCGGTGGGCGGCGAGCCGGTCGTGTTCGCGCGGGCGGAAGGGGCCTACCTGTTCGACGTGGATGGCCACCGCTACCTGGACTACGTTGGCTCCTGGGGGCCGATGATCCTGGGACATCGACACCCCCGCGTCGTCGCCGCGATCCATGACGCGGTCGACCGCGCCTTGAGCTTCGGAGCCCCCACGGAAGGCGAAAATGAACTGGCCCAGCGGATCGTCGAAGCGATCCCCTCGGTGGAGATGGTGCGGCTGGTCAACTCCGGCACGGAAGCCACGATGAGCGCTCTGAGGCTGGCGCGCGGCTACACCGGCCGCGATAAGGTGCTCAAGTTCGCGGGCAACTATCATGGCCATGTCGATAGCCTCTTGGTGGCCGCTGGCAGCTCCGCCGCCACGCTGGGTGTGCCCGACTCGCCGGGCGTCCCCGCAGCGGTCGCCCGCGATACGCTGGTCTGCCAGTACAACGATGTCGCGGGGCTGGAGCGTGCCTTCTCCGAGCACGGCAACGAGATCGCGGCCGTGATCTTCGAGCCGATCGTGGGCAACATGGGCTGCGTGCTGCCCACCGGCGAGTTCCTCTCGGCCCTCCGCGAAATGACGCGACGCCACGGCAGCCTGTTGATCTGCGACGAAGTGATGACCGGCTTCCGCGTCGCGTACGGCGGTGCCCAGAGCCTGCTCGGCATCGACCCCGACCTGACCACCTTGGGCAAGATCGTCGGCGGCGGCATGCCGATCGGGGCCTATGGCGGCCGGCGGGAAATCATGCAGCACGTGCTGCCCGCCGGGAAGGTCTTCCAGGCGGGCACCCTCAGCGGCAATCCGGTCGCTACCGCGGCCGGCATCGCCACGCTGGACGTGCTGCGTGACGACCCACCCTACGCCCGGCTGGAGCAGCTCTCCGACCGACTGGCCACTGGCTTGACGAAGGCCGCTAGGGATTGCGGCATCCCCCACGCGTTGACACGAGCGTGCAGCATGATGACGCTCTTTTTCTGCCCCCAGCCGCCTCGCGACTGGCCGTCGGCCCGGCAAGCCGACACGAGCCGCTTTGCCCGTTTCTTTTGGGGACTGTTGGAACGCGGCGTGTACTGGCCGTGCAGTCAGTTTGAAGCGCTGTTCGTCTCGGCGGCGCATACCGAAGCCGACATCGACGCCACGATTGCGGCCGCCCGTGAGGCCCTGGCGGCGCTGGCGTAGGCTCTGGCATCGCGATCCCGCACGACGTTCCCAGGCCGCGACGCTGGGCGAGCAGGCCGGGGCGTGGATGACCCGACCGAGGGCACGGACCGGCGCCGGCTACTTGCCTGCTTCGGAGGAAGGCGGCAGCCTGCGCAACTTGATCTCTTTCAGCCCCGCCTCGACGTTGTAGCAGCAGATGCCCAGCGGCTTGGAAGGATCGACCTCGATGCGGGTCGAGATCCGCCGCCCTTTCAGCTCGACATCCACCATCTGCTTGTCATCCAGCCAGCAGCCGATCTTGCCGTCGGCTACCCGCACGCGGATCGTGTACCAGCGATTGTGGTCCAGTTTTTCGTACTGCGTCGTTTCGTTCTCCGACGCATCCAGGCCGTCGATGCTGGACAGGCCGACGACCGTCCCGGCCCAGCCCCCGACCACGAACGTCGCGTGCGAGTCGCGGACGGGAAACGTCAGTCCGCAGAAGAAGTCGTCCCCTTTGCGTTTCATCGCCTGCACACTGATCTCGTACTGGTCGGTCGGCAGGTTGTTGCCATCCTTGATGGTGATGCCCGTCAGCGGCTGCCCCATCCGCATGATGATCTGGCCGTCCACCACGCTGACCTCGCCCTCGCCGCCGAAGTCGGTGACTTTCCAGCCGGCCAGAGTGCGGCCGTCGAACAGCGACTGCCACGCGCCGACAGCCGCTCCCTCCTCCGCCATTGCCGCGCTGGCCGCGGCCAGCCATAAAAAACTTCCGCCGACGGCGAACCACCCGCCAACCCGCGCGATTGCCTGCGCCCTGTTCATGGTCCTATGCTCCCCACCGAGATGACTCGTCGCCCATCGTTTTCCGACCGCCGCCTCCGCCTGCGTGCCTGCTGCTCACCGCGGCCCGCCCATCCGGACGCGGGCATACCATTGTACATATTCCCGCACCCCGTCTTCGATGGCCACCTGCGGCTCGTAACCCAACAGACGCCGGGCCTTGGTCAGATCGGCGTGCGTCAGCGGCATGTCCTCCGGCCGCGGCGGATGGTGCTCGATCAGGGCCGGCCGGCCGGCCGCCGCTTCGATCATCCGGATCAGATCGCGAATCGCCACCGGCCGATCGTGCCCCAGGTTGATGCATTGCCCGACCAGTTCGTCAGCCGCCAGCGCGGCGAGGATGCCGCGGCAGATATCGCGGACGTGGGTAAAATCCCGCAGTACCGATCCGTCGCCGAACAGCGGCAGCGGCGTACCCTCCAGAATCGCCCGCGTGAAGACGGCCAGCGCCAGGTCGGGACGCAGCCGCGGCCCATACACGTTGAAAAACCGCAGGCTCACGAATGGCACGCCGTAAAGCTGATGGTAGGTCAGTCCGAGCAGCTCCGCGCTCCGCTTGCTGGCTCCGTAGGGGCTGGCGGGTACTCCCAGCGGGGCGTCCTCGACGAACGGTGCCACTGCTCCCTTCCCATAGACCGTCGAGGACGACGCGAAAAGGAACCGCCCCACCGGACGCCGCCGGGCGGCCTCCAGCAGGTTCAGCGTCCCCAGGACGTTCGTTTCCAGGCAGGCCCGCGGCTGTTTGAGGCTCGCGGGAACCCCGGGGGCCGCTCCCAGATGGCAGATCGCCGACAGCGGATAGTCCAGCAGCAGACGCTCGCACGTGGCCGGGTCGCAAAAATCCCCCTCGACAAACGTCACCCGCGGATGGTCGATCCAGCCCGCCATGTTCTGCCGTTTGAGGGCCGGGTCGTAAAAATCGTTCAGGTTGTCGAGGACCACCAGCGGCTCGTCCGTGGCGGCCAGAAGCTGCTCGACAAGGTGGCTGCCGATAAAACCGGCGCCCCCGGTAATCAGAATCGTCATCGGTGCTCCCCGACAGGCGGCTGCTGTCTGCTATGATAGTGTAGCGTCCGGAAACACCGTTTGGTCAGCTCCACGATGCCTCGATCACACGCCTTCCGCGCAAAGCTCGCCCTGGCCGTGGGCCTCGTCGCTCTGCTGTACTGGCTGGCGATGTTCGTCGGGACGCATTTGCCCGGCACGCCAGTGCCGCCCGACCCGGCCCGCTCCTGGGACAAGGTCGAGCATGTCGCGGCGTTTGCCGGGCTGGCCATGTTGCTGTGCGTTGCAGGGGCTCTGTGGTTGGGAGCTTCGCAGCGCCTGCTGGCGGCGGTGCTGGGCTTGCTGGCCTTGTACGGCATCATGGACGAAATGACCCAACGATTCTTGCCTTACCGCATGCCCGATACGGGGGATTGGCTCGCCAATATGCTAGGTGCGGGCTTGGGATTGTCGCTCTTCTGGTTCGGTTGGGGATTGTTTCCCGAGCGATCACAGCCAGCGCATGGTCCAGGGGATGTGTCCTTAGACGACGGACCCGAAGCCCGATGACGTCGAAGAGAATCTCTTGCCGCCGCACGTACGAGTGCTCCTGCTGGCGTGCTGGGGAAGATGCCTTCCAGCCCCCACACGCTTTGCTCAGAGCCCCCGGGCGGAGGGGCTGAAAGAGTGCGACTTGCACCTGTGATCCCCGGTGGCCTGCTGGTAGCACGGTAGGCCGGCCAGGTGGCGGTGGCGGTGTGCCGCGGAGATCGTCATCGATCAGTGCCAGGCGGGTCTGCGCTCCGACCCAGCAGAATACCTCCGTTCCCCTCATGCGGCAGTCGATCCATTGGACGGCGGATTCCCTGTGAGGACCACAACGTTGAATTCCCGTTCGAACTGCGAGTGGCATCGAAGGCGCCGGAAGCGACCGATCCGCATTGTCGGCCGTGGGACGGGCCGATATAATCCCCGGCCTAAAGCTTGCGCAAAGCGCCTGGCTTCTCAGGTCTGCCATTGCGCCTGGGAGAGAGAGGGAGCTCCTCGCTCGTGCTACGGATCGGGATTGGTCACGACACGCACCGGCTGGCGCCTGGGGGCCCGCTCCGTCTCGGGGGGCTCGAGATCCCTCATGACCGGCATCTGGTCGGGCATAGCGATGCGGATGTGCTATTGCACGCGATTACCGATGCGCTGCTGGGAGCGGTGGGCCTGGGCGACATCGGAGACCTGTTTCCCGACACCGACCCCGCGCATCGCGGGCGGGATTCGGGGCAGATGCTGGTCGAGGCGGCTCGGCGGGTGGCCGCGGAAGGCTATGCCGTGGTGAACCTCGACTGCATCGTCTTCGCGCAGCGGCCGCGTCTGGGACTTCTCAAGGCACAGATCCAGCGGAAGGTGGCCGAACTGCTGGGGCTGGCTGCGTCCCAGGTGGGGGTGAAGGCCAAGACGGGCGAGGGCGTGGGAGAGGTGGGACGCGAGGAGGTGATCATGGCGCAGTGCGTGGCGCTGTTGACGCGCACGGTGCCCGGATCGCACGGTTCTTAGCATCTCTTGTCTGGCAACCTTATGACCATCCGTGTTTACAACACGCTGACCAAGCAAAAGGAGCCTTTCCAGACCGTGGTGCCCGGCCGGGTCGGCATCTACCTGTGCGGGCCAACGGTATATAAGGAGGCACATATCGGCCACATGGTTGGCCCGGTGATCTTCGATACGATCAAACGCTATCTGCGCTATTGCGGTTATCAGGTCACCTGGGTGGTGAACATCACCGATGTGGACGACAAGTTGATTGCCCAGATGCACGAGCGCGGCATCCCGATGCGCGAAATCGCGGAGGAGATGACGCTGGATTATCTCAACAACCTGCGGGCGCTGGGGGTCGATCAAATCGATCATCTGCCGCGGGCCACCGAGCACATCCCGCAGATCATCACCTTCATCAGCGACCTGATCGCCAAGGGGTGCGCGTATGTTTCGGAAGGGGACGTCCTGTTCGATGTGACCAAAGACCCGCACTACGGGCAGCTTTCGCACCGCCGGCCGGAAGAGCAGCAGGGCGAGGGAGGGGAGGCGGCGGCCAAGAAGCGGCATCCGGGCGATTTCGCCCTGTGGAAGGCCGCCAAGCCCGGCGAACCTTCGTGGGACAGCCCCTGGGGCAAGGGACGTCCGGGCTGGCATATCGAATGCTCGGCGATGAGCTGGGCCTTGCTGGGCGAGACGTTCGACATCCACGGAGGAGGCCTGGACCTGGTCTTCCCGCATCACGAGAACGAGCTGGCCCAGAGCGAGTGCCGACACGGCAAGCCGATGGTGCGCTACTGGCTGCACAACGGGCTGTTGCGGCGGGGGGAGGCGGCAGGCAAGATCGGCGGCCGCAGCGACCGTGCGGAGGAGGGGGCTGCCTCCGCAGCCGACGCGTCGACGAAGATGAGCCGTTCGGCTGGGGCGGGCGGCCTGGCCGACCTGATCGCGGCTCAGGGCGGCGAACGCCTCCGCTTCTTCCTGTTGCGGACCCATTACCGCAGCACGGTCGTCTACAGCGAGCAGGCGCTGGCGGAGGCGGGGGCGGCGCTGGAGACGTTCTATCGCTACTTCGAGCGATTCCAGCAGATCACCCGCCGGCGGTTTTACAACCTGCCCGCACCAAGCCTGCGGAGCGAAGGGGGAGGCGACCCGCAGGGCAGGCCGCTCTTGGAACTGGCCTATAGCGCACGGCAGCGGTTTCTCGAAAAAATGGACGACGACTTCAATACCGGCGGGGCGATCGCCGAGCTATTCGACCTGGTCCGCGAGCTGAACAAGTTCGCCGACCAGCACCGTCTGGACCAGGCAGTCGATCCGCGCGATCCGCAAGTGGCGCAGCTCGTCGAGGGAACGCGCGTCTTGAGGGAGTTGACGAACATCCTGGGGTTGTTCCGCAGCCTGCCGCCGGTGCGCGGCGGAGAGGAAGGGCTGCTGCCGCGGGTGATGGAGCTGGTGATCGCCTTGCGGGCGGAGGCCCGTGCCCGCAAGGACTTTGCCACCGCGGACCGCATCCGCGACGCTCTGGCAGGACTGGGAATCGTCTTGGAAGATCGCAAGGGAGGCGCGACGGAGTGGCGGTTCCAGCCTGCCGCGGCCAGCGCCACCGCATGAGCCAGGCTGGGCGGCAGCACGGATCGCCGGGCCGTGACGGAAGATATAAGGAAAGAAGCGCGCAACGAGCGCAGAGTCGCGCACCAGTGCACAAGGATGGCTATGGGACGTGCATCGACGCCACCTGAAGCTGGCTGCCCCACGGCCGGCCGCATCCTCGGGATCGATCCGGGGCTGAACATCACCGGCTATGCCGTGATCGACCGGACGGCGTGCGGGCCGCAGCTTATCGAGGCAGGGATGATCCGCGGCCGGCAGCGGGGCGATCTGGCGGGCCGGCTGGAGGAAATCCATCGCGGGGTATGCGAGGTGGTGGCGGCCTTCCATCCGGAGGTGCTGGCCCTGGAAGAGTTGTATTCGCATTACGACCGCCCACGGACGGCGATCCTGATGGGGCATGCGCGGGGAGTGATCTGCCTGGCCGCGGCTCAAGCCGGGATTCCCGTGCAGAGCTACTCCGCCACGCAGGTCAAGCGGCTGCTCACCGGCAACGGGCGGGCGCCCAAAAGCCAGGTGCAGCGGGCGATCTGCCAGCAGTTCGGGCTGGCCGACTTGCCCGAGCCGCCCGATGTGGCCGACGCTCTGGCGGTGGCGTTGTGCCATCATTTCCTGCGGCGCGACCTGGCGTGCTGGCCGTGAGGCGCGCGTGGGGCGCCGCACGCTTTTGGCGATCGAAGGAGCACCTGTGATCACGCGCATTACCGGCCAACTCTTGCGGCTGGAGCCTCAGGCCGCCACGCTGGGCATCGAGGCGTTCGAGTACGAAGTGCTGATCGGCGAGGCGACCCGTCGGGCGCTGCAAGCGCATCTGGGCCAGCCAGTGAGCCTGCACACGATCTATTACCATGAAGGGGACCCGGCCCGCGGGCGGGTCACTCCGCGGCTGATCGGCTTTCTGTCCGAAGTGGAACGCGAGTTTTTCGAGCTGTTCTGCTCGGTCGACGGCGTGGGGGTCAAAAAGGCGCTGCGGGCGATGGTCCGCCCGGTGCAGGACATCGCGGAGATGATCGAGCAGCAGGATGCCAAGGGGTTGTCTTCCCTGCCCGGCATCGGCAGCGCCACGGCCGAGCGGATCATCGCCAAGCTGCGGCGGAAGATGTCCAAGTTCGCCTTGCTGGTGGCCCGCGAAACGCCGTACGCGGCGGGGGTGGAGCGGGACGTGGTGCAGGAAGCGTTCGAGGCACTGCGGGTGCTGGGGCATGCCGACGCCGACGCCCGCAAGCTGCTAGACGGCGTGCTGAAGACCAAACGCAGATTCCACGACGTGGAAGAGGTCCTGCAAGCGATCTACCAGCAGAGCCGCGGTCAGCTTGCTTCGTGAGGGCTGCTGCCGCCATCCGCTCACGGGCGTGGCGAGGTGCCGAGCGACCCGAGGCAGATCGCGTTCACTGCCCAATCGCGACAAACTCCTCGGCACGCATCCCGATGTCGCGAGCGATTTTTCTCAGTAACACTGGCGAGATATCGCGTCCCGGATGGAAGGGGACTGTTGTTCGACGGCCATCGGCGTGCCGGCACTGCTTGTGGGCTCCGCGCTGCCGAACCTCGACGAAGCCGAGCTGCAGCAAGCGCGCGACGACGTCATGCGGCTCGAGCACGGGCAGCTTCGGCATCTTTAAGCCACCTGGACTTGTTGAATGCCGATGAACTCCGACTCGAGCTCTGGTTCGCCTTCTTCCAGAAGCATGCGGATCACCTCGACTAGATTGCGCTGCAGCTCATCGAGCGTCTCCCCCTGCGAATGGGCCCCGGGGAACCCAGGAACATAGCCGACGAGCAACCCTGTGTCGGGACATCGTTCGATCACCGCCGTGAAAGTTCGCATCCGCGCGTCTCCACTCGTGACCATCTATGATCCTACCGCGCCCCAGGGAGCTGGACCGCCCCCTGGAAAGCTGAACCGCCCTCTGCCTGCAGTGATAGCTCCGCAGCGAATGAACGAAACTGGGAGCGCCGCGACGCACTCGCGATCCATGCCCGCAAAAAGTCCGCGGGTGACGCTTCGGGAACGCCCTTCGCCCCGGGCATCGCCCATGGCACGTTTCGATCCGCGAGGATGCCAGCCCCACTTACAGCCCGCGGGCGGCCAGATACCGCTCCGCATCCAGGGCTGCCATGCAGCCGGTGCCGGCCGACGTGACCGCCTGGCGGTAATAGTCGTCGGCTACATCCCCCGCCGCAAACACCCCTTCGACGCTCGTGTACGTCCGCATCGGCGTCGTGTAGCGGATATACCCCTTGTCGGTCAGCTCCAACTGGCCCTTCAGAAACGCCGTGTTGGGCGTGTGACCAATCGCCAGGAACAGCCCGGCCGCGGGCAGCTCTTCCGTCGTACCATCTTGATTGTTCCGCAGCCGCACACCCGTCACCCCGCGCTGGTCGTCTCCCAGCACCTCCTCGACCTCACGGAAGTAATGCACCTGGATCTTCGGGTGCGACAGCGCCCGCTGCTGCATGATCTTGCTGGCGCGAAAGACATCGCGCCGCAGAATCATATGCACCACCGAGGCATACTTGGCCAGGTAGGTCGCTTCCTCGACCGCCGAATCGCCGCCCCCCACCACCACCAGCGGCTGATTGCGAAACCGCGGCAACGCCCCGTCGCAGACCGCACACGCGCTGACCCCGCGGTTCTTGAACCGCTCTTCCGACGGCAGCCCCAGATAATTGGCCCGCGCACCGGTCGCGACGATCAGCGTGTGCGTCTCATGTTGTTGACCCCCCAGCGTGCGCACCACAAACGGCCGCCGCTGCAAATCGACCTCCACCACATCATCCGTCACCACCCGCGTGCCGAAATTGAGCGCTTGCTGCCGCATCAGGTTCATCAGTTCCGGGCCGGTCACTGCGTGAGGGTGCTCCAGGAGCGGCTCGAGGTATGTATCCAGCCGCTCCTTGTCGATGGCGCTGCGAAGGAATGCATCCAGCCGGCCGGCAGGAAAACCCGGATAGTTCTCGACCTCCGTCGTCAGGTTGAGCTGACCCAGCGGCAACGTGCCCGCCTGGCGGTTCTCTTCCGTTTCGGCCCCCTCGAAGAGGAGGGGATTCAAGTTCGCGCGGGATGCATAGATCGCTGCCGACCAGCCGGCCGGACCGCTCCCAATGATGATCACATGCTCCGGCATGAGCCGTCCTTCCTCCAGCAAGTGGCACGGTTGCTACGTCCGGCCGCATTCTAACAACCGGGCGGTGGCCGGGCAGGGGGCGTGTCTATCGACGCGTGGTGCCGCCAAGCTGGCCGCCGCATCGTCAACATGCCGAAAAAGCCGCCGACGGAAGCGAGCCTGCCGCAGGGCGATCGGGGGCTTCGCGCGGAGGGATGTTGGCAAGTCGCGACACGCCTGCGGGGTTTGGGCCGCACACCATGCTTACCGCACGCGGGCCTGGAAGCGGATCACGCCTCCTTCGCCGACCTTGAGCGGGCCGGGGAGGGTCCAGTGGAGTACTTGCGTCTGGCCGTCCGACGCCTGCTCCACTTCAAACTGTGCGGGCAACGAGCTGGTCGCACTGCCGGGCACCAGCTCCAGCCGGGGGGACAAGTGGTCGACGATGCGGACCTCCTGGATCGGTTGTTCCCCCACGTTGTCCAGCCGGATGGTGAAGGTGACGATCTGACCGCTGGCGGCTTCCCCGCGGTCGGCGATTTTGCACAGCCGCAGGCAGGGCTTGCCGAAGGTCTCGTAGGTCACCGTCTCTTGCGGCGTGCTGCTGCTGCGGGATTCCACCGCAGCCCGGCCATCCACCACGATCTGCACGGCCACGTCGCTGGCCCAGGTGCGTGCTGCGGCCACGGCGCGGGCGAGTTTCGTGCCTTCGCGGCCATCCAGGATGCCTCGCTCGACGAGCGTGAGGTTTTCATGCGGCATCAAGGCATCGGCGGTCAGCACGAGCTGGGCGACCTGGTCCACCAGGCGGCCGCCGGTGCGATGCCGCAGCCGCTGGGCCTGATCCCAACCGACCTGGGCCGCCAGCGGCTGAGGCTGCAACGCGGACCGCGCGGTGCGCCGCTGCTCCTGCTGGACCAGGCGCACAGGTTGCTCCACCCCCGCCATCCGCTCATGCCGCTCGTGCACCACCGGTGCCCAGATTTGCCGGACGGCAGCGAATCTCGGGGCATAGATGCAGACGCGGTTGCTCACCGCCACCTGCGGGCGACCGTCTGCCGTGTTGTAGTAGGCGACTGTGTCTTCGGGCCGCAGCCCCCTCGGCTGCTGATTGGGATGCACCGCAGGCACGCCGTAAGCTGCCCCGCCATCGCAGATGTATTCGTCCGGCGGCCAGACGCCCCCCAGGCCCGGCGGCCGCCAGCGAGCACTTGCCGGAAGGCTTCCAGGGGCGAGGGACGACGGGTGGATGGGCTGCCCAGCCCATGCGGCGGTGGGACCTGCTGCCGGGATGCGAGGTGGGGCTGGCAGAATCGACTCCAACCCTTTAGCGGTCGCCTGGGGGTCGTCTAGCCAGAGCACAGGCAGCCCAGCCGGGCCGCCCGATGGGCTCGCTTCCGCTCCAACGGGAATGCGTGAGCCGATCCGCAAGATCGCGACAGGCCGACCGAGGCGATCCGCGACGTGCACCGCATCCTCACCCGCGGGCACCTCGAAGTACGGTTGCGTCCCGGGCGGAAGTGCTTGCGGGATGGCGGCTTGCGGCGGTTCGATGTACACGATGCGCTGGACGAACCGCCCGTCCGCTGCCAATCGCAGCTCCTCTTCGGTCAAAACGATCGGAATGGGAAACCGGGAGGCTTGTCCAGGCGGTGGATAAAGCCGGTCGAGGACCTCGACCGTCGGAAAAAGCTCTTCCCCCTCCATGCCGCGGATGTTGGCCACCTTCAGCCGGTACACGCCCCCGACCAGCATGCCCGCCAGCAAACGAGTCTGCCGCGGAGCGGAAAAGTCGCCCTCGGCGACGGAGAGCAAGCTTCCCTCCGGGGCGATGATTTCGACCGGCTGGTAATAGCCCACCACGGGGCCTCCCCGGGCAAGCTGCTGCCGACCGATCGCCCCGGTCGGCATATCCGCCCGATACTGGGGGTGGACGGGCGGTTGTGCTCGGGCAACCGCGGCCAGCATCAAGAGCGCCAGTGCGAGCGGCAGACGATCTGGAAACGAGGCTGGCCGGAACATACCCAGGTTGCGGTAAGTGAGGCGGATCGTCGCAACTCTTTTGGAGCTCGTGACCGAGGCAGCCCTGCTGCTGGGGGCCCTCTCGCGGGCTGCCGAGCAGACCTCGGTGGTCTGCCCGGCACCGCGTATCATCCAAGACTTGCCACGGCGGATTGAAACGTCCCGATCACGGGTGCGCTGGAGGCGGCGCGGCGGCGGGCACCATGCCACCGGGCGGGCAATAGCCCGGCGGACAGTAGCCGGCCGGCGCCATGACGGCGGCCGCGTTGTAACCGTAAGGCGCCCCGCCCGTGATGCGTTCGTGCATGTCGTAATGCGGCTGCTCGAACGGCAGGCTGGGGTGGATCGTCTGCTCGCGGATGTACATGTGGGTCACCGGCTTGGGATAGCTGATGCCCGGCTGTTGGCGGACGTGCATGCGGAACGACTTGGCCGGCTGCGGGATGTTCACATGGGTGTGGTTTTTCATCACGTGCCGCTGCAGGCCAGCGGGAGCGCCCAGGGGAATGTGCGGCGGTCCGGGCAGGCCGATCGGCGTGCCGACGTAGGGCATGCCATACGGGGGTGCGGTGACGCCCGCGACGTAGTTGGGCGGCAGGCTGCCCATCATGCCCGGCGGGCAAGCGTCGCCTGCGACGGCTCCCCCGCGGGCGAACTGGTCGTTCCCGCCGGGCAGTTCGACATCTTTGTTCCCCAGACGGATCACCGCCAAGATCGAACCTCGACGATCGGCCTCGGTGATCGGATCCACGCCCGGATCGAGCCGGGTGCTGACCAGCGTCTCGACGCCCGCCAGCGCCAGCTCTTGGAACTCCGGATCGGGCAGGTAGATCACCTTGGTCACGAAATTGCCCGCGAGCACCTGATCGAAATCTTCTTCCGTGAATTGGACGGGAACGGCGTTGTGCGCCAGGAAAGCCTCGGTCCGTGGCGTGTCCGGGCCGATTTCCAGCGTCGGATAAAGCTCGGTCCCTTCGCGGCCGGGAATGTTGGTCAGCTTCATCCGGTAGATGCCGTTCTGGGGGAAGTTCTGCCGCCCGGGCACCACCAGCGGGGTGCTGTCGAAGGCGGCGACCCCACTGACATCCCAGCGGATCTGCATCCCCTCCGGCTTGGCGAACAGGACCTGCACCGTCGGCAGGGAAACGGGGATCATCGCGGGCGGCAGCGACGGTGGCAGCACGCCCGGCCCCGGCCCTCCGACCCCCGGCCCAGGTTCCATGATCTGCGCGGCCGGCGGCAAGTTATGCTGTTTGGGAAATGCGCAGCCTAGCGCCATCAGGCCGGCAGCCAGCGCGACGCTCCGAAGCAACCAGCGAACTGTCATGATCTCCCCCCTCCCAGGTCCTCGCAGCAAAACAGTCCCGTTGGATCGGACCTCTCGCTGAGAGGCGTGTCTCGTCAGGACGTATGCGTTTTCGGGTTGTCAAACCTTCCCGCCGGGCAGCTCTAGACCGCTAAACCGGCTCCGCAGCCGGCCCTCGGTGACGCGGGATCACCACGCGGCCTACCTCCCGCCGCTTCGCACAGCAACTGCGATGGACGCCTGGGCATCGCTTGGCGTAAGATGCGCGCTCCGCAGGGAGACGCAGCGTCCACCCGGCTGCCCGCGCAGCAGAAATACCGGGCCTGCTACCGACTATGTTCGGTCCGGCATCTTGCGATTCTTTGGCAAAACCCGTACCACCGGACCATGAGGCACAGCCTGACCAGGTTGACCGCAGCGGCGGTGCTGATGCTGGGGCTGATTGCGGCGAATGGAGAACCCCCTGAAGAGGTGGTTATTGGGTCGGCCAGGTCGGACGTGCTGCCAGGCAGTGCTACAGACCTGCCCCGAGAGTCATCAGACCCATCAAATTCAGGGGGCAATCAACAATCAATCGTCTATTTGGCGGCTTCCCGAGTGGCACTCGAGCCGGCCCTCGCTGCGGACCTCCGTTGTCGGGTCTCGGCCTTCGACCAACAGCTCGTGGGGGCAGGGCGCTATTTCCAACTTGCCTCCCCATCGGGTCCCCTTGTGCGGTTGGAATTGCGGATCGGGCTAGGCGATGAAGTCGTCAGTTGGCTGGAGGTGCGGGGGACGCAGTCGTATTGGCTCCGGCGGCACATCCCCCCAGCCCCGCCCGTTCTGGGGAGAGTGGACCTGCGACAAGTCCGGCGGCAGGCGTACGCCGGCCAGGATCCGCCTGAGCTGCCGCGGCCTGAAG
>Ga0101944_10003496_pt1 | contig 21713 bp, 15 predicted proteins | sample DewCreD2012metaG_FD_75245 | JGI IMG/M metagenome (GOLD analysis project Ga0101944, IMG submission 75245) | Hot spring sediment bacterial and archeal communities from British Columbia, Canada, to study Microbial Dark Matter (Phase II) - Dewar... ... | reverse complement strand
TGCTGTATCGCCGACTTCCAGTCGGCAGCGCGTGGGCATTTCGGACGCTACGGAATTGACGCCAGCCCTGCGGATTGGAAATCCGCGACACCCGCCTGCCTGGCGGCGGGCAGGCAGCAGAATGGAAGTCTGCGGCACGCTCTGGCACGAACTTGCGAGCGTCGCGCGAAGTCCGCGAGGTCTTGGAGTGCGGTAGTCCTCTACCGCTTTTCTTGGGCGCGTGGCCTTGGCGTGCGCCAGCCGCTGGTTAAGAATGACGCCTCAACACTGTCAAAGCGCCAGAGGACTGGCGCACTCCACGACGCTGGCGAAAGTCCAGGCGGTGCTAGGGAGGGTGAATGCGTTGAACACGGCGTTGAAGCGGGCGCAGGGCACTTTAACGCAAAGCCGCGGAGCCGCAGAGCCGCAAAGATGAAGTCTGAGGTTGGGAGAAGGGAATTTTTCTCGGCGACTTTGCGCCTCGGCGTCTTTGCGTTTGGCCTGTTGAACTTGCGCCGGCGCTGGCGCGAGTTCGCAAGCCCCGCGCGAAGTCCGCGAGGTCGGCCCGGAGGGAAGTTCCAAGGACCAAGGTTCAAGTCGCAAGGAAAATTCAATGATCAAGTCTCAATGGCGTCCCGTGTGCCCGTTGGGCTATTGGATTTTGGAACTTGGTATTTCTTTAATCTTTGAAAATTTGAGCCTTCTTTCGTCTATTCAGAGCCTGTCCCAATTTGCCGCCGGTCGGCGTGTCCGGGAACTCAAACGCTCCACCCTGAAGCTTGCCTTCGCTCGCCGGTTTGTGGTTATTTCGGCTTGGCAAATGAAGCAATGGGGATTCCTGCACCGGTTGGCCGCCCTGCTGGCGGTGATGTGGCATTGTCCCAACCACGCCGCCGCGCCCGCGCCGCAGCCGCAGTTGCTGGCGGAATGGAACTTCGACCACGCGAACGATTTTCAGGGCTGGGTGGCCAACGGTCATATCAGCGGGCCGCAAGTCAAAGGGGGGCTGTTGACTGGAAGAGCCACTGGGGCGGATCCGATCCTGGAATTAAAAACCCTGTTGAACCTTTCCGCCTCGCCCTGGCAGATAATCGAATTGCGCCTGAAAGCAGACCGCGACGGCCAGGCGCAAATTTTTTGGAGCAACACTTCCCAAGGGCGGTTCGGCGGGTTCTCCGGGAAGAAAACCACGGATTTCAACGTCGTCGGGGATGGCCAATGGCGCACTTACCGGCTGTTCCCATTCTGGCATTCGGAGGGGAAGATCGTGAGGCTGCGGCTGGACTTGTTTGACGGCGCCGAGTTTGCGCTGGATTACCTTCGGGTAATTGAGTTGCCTGCGCGGCCAGAGCAGCGTGACGGCGACTTTGATTTCACCCAAAACCGCAGGGATTGGCTGGGCACCGGTGTTCTGGCCTTGAAGCCCACTCGCGGGGGCCTCGCGGTGAGCGGCGCCGCGCCCGGCGATTTCCTGCTGTCGCCGCCCGTGCAAATCAACGCCGAGGAGCGGAGTTATGCGCACATTGCCCTGAGCGCCACCCGGGGCAAAGAGGGGCGGTTTTACTTTGCCACGGAAAATTCGGCCGGCCTGCACTCGCTGGGATTTCCGATCATAGCGGACGGACGGATGCGCCATTATAACGTGGACCTGCTGCCCGCCAAAGATTGGCGGGGAAAGATCGTCGCGCTGGGTCTTAGCCCGACCGACGCCCCGGGTGGCGAGGCGGTCGTGCAAACGGTGGCGGTCGCCGCCGAACCACAGGGGCCGGCGGCGATCAAGGTGGTCTGCTTTTCCCCGGAGGACGCGGCGGCGCGCGCCGGGCGGTCGCTGCGCCTGAGCGCGCTCATCGCCAACACCGGCGGAGAAACCGCCTCGAATCTGCAAGCAAAGCTAAGCTTGCCTGCCGGTGTGAAATTGCAAAATCCCGGCCACCCGGCAGGATTGCGTTCCACCTTGGAACCCGGCGGAGAGATGCGATTGGTTTGGATGGTCCAAAGCGCGCACCCCGTCGAGAGTCGAGCCAACCTGGCCTTGGAAGGCGCTGGATTGGAGGCCGCCATCGCGACAACCAAGCTCCACATCCACGAGTCCCCTGCCCTGCCCCGCGCCAGCTATGTCCCCGAACCCAAGCCCGTCCGCGGGGGTTATGAGGTCGGCGTTTATTATTTCCCCGGCTGGCACAACGCCTCGCGCTGGCAGCCGATCCAGAATTTCCCCGAGCGCAAGCCGGTGCTGGGCTGGTATCAGGAGGGGCTGCCCGAAGTGGCCGACTGGCATATCAAATGGGCGGTGGAGCATGGCATCACCTTTTTTGCCTATGACTGGTATTGGTCCCAAGGCGCGCGACAGCTCGAACACGCATTGCATGACGGCTACCTGAAAGCGCGCTACCGCTCGCTGCTGAAATTCTGCCTTCTCTGGGCCAACCATAATCCGCCTAAAACGCATTCTCTGGAAGACAGCGTCAACGTAGTCCGGTATTGGATCACTAATTATTTTCAGCGCCCTGAATACTACCGGATAGACGGCAAGCCGGTGGTAATCGTTTTCAGCACCCATAATTTGCTGTCCGACCTGGGCGCCGAGGGTGTCCGACAATCATTTGCCGCCATGCGCGAGGAATGCCGCAAAGCGGGATTGCCGGGGATGTATTTGCTGGCGTGCGTGCATCAGGCCTCACAGGCGGCCGACCAGGGCTACGACGGCATCACCTGCTACAACTGGGCTTCGCTGGGCCTCACCGGCGGGGAAAAGCGCGGCCCCTATAGCACGCTGATAGATGGCTACCGGCGGCAATGGGAAAATCTGCTTGCCACAAGCCCGCTGCCCCTGATGCTCCCCATCAGCGGCGGCTGGGATAGCCGGCCCTGGCACGGGGAAGCCAACCTGATTCGCCATGACCGAACGCCAGCGCTGTTCAGGCGTCATCTGCAAGACGCCCGCGATCTGCTGGAGCGACAAGCTAAAGGGACGAACCTCCTCAAGGCCATCCTGATCGAAGCCTGGAATGAGTGGGGTGAAGGCAGCTACATTGAACCGCACCTTGAATATGGGTTCGGCTACCTGGACGCGGTTCGCGAGGTGTTTGGCGGTCAGCGCGGGGATCACCTTGATCTCGCGCCAGTGGACGTTGGGCTGGGACCCTATGATATCCCGCCCCCGCCGCCCCCGCGCACCGCATGGGAATTCATCCACGACGCCGAAGGCTGGGAGAACACCATGCACCTGAGCCAGCTTACCGCGCGGGACGGTCAGCTTTCGGGAATAACCACCGGCAACGACCCAGCCTTTTTCGGGCCCGCCATCCAAGCGCCGTCCGCCCAATTTGGCGCCGTGCATATCCGGATGCGCCTGACCCCGCCGCCGGGCGGCGACGGCACCGATACCGCCCAGTTGTTCTGGCGCACCAAACGCTGGCCGGAGAATGAATCCAGCAGCCTTCGTTTTACCGTGATGGCCGATGGGCAGTGGCACGATTACGAGTTGCCCGTCCGGGAAAACCGGCGCTGGACAGGCGTTATTACCGGACTGCGGCTGGACCCCGCAGCACGGCCAAATCTCAAAGTGGAGATTGACCGTATTTTCCTGAAAGCCAACTCCGCCCCATGAACGACAGCCCCGTGCAAGTGATCCCGTTATCCCGCGCGCCGCGGGATGTTTCCCGTTTTCTCCGGCTGGCTTATGCGATCTATGAAGGCGACCCCCATTGGGTGGCCCCGCCGCTGATGGATTTGAAGAAGGTTTTTTCCGACGCGAACCCCTTCTTTGAGCATGCGAGGATGCAGTTGTGGGTGGCCCGGCTCAACGACCGGGAGGTTGGGCGGCTGGCGGCCGTTCTCGACGACCATTATGTCCGCTTTCAGCAAGACAACTGCGCGTTTTTTGGTTTTTTCGAGAGCATCAATGACGCGCGCGTCAGCGACGCGTTGTTCGCGGCCGCGCGGGAATGGGCGAAGGCCCAAGGGGCCGCGCGCCTCATGGGACCGATGAATCCGAGCACCAACGATGAATGCGGACTGCTGGTCAAGGGCTTCGACCGTCCGCCGGTATTCATGATGACGTACAATCCGGATTATTACCCTGCGCTGGTGGAAAAAGCCGGGTTCCGTAAGGCCAAGGATTTGCTGGCTTATTTCTTCGACCTCGCCAACACCCCGATGGAACGGTTTGAGCGGTTGGCCGCCAAGTTCGCGAAGCGCTCCGGGGAAATGACCTTGCGACCGATTCGCCGCAAGACCATCGGACAGGACATAGAAAAAGTGACGGAAGTCTATAACGAAGCGTGGCAGCGAAACTGGGGTTTTGTTCCCATGACCACGCGGGAAATCCAATTCATGGCGGCCCGCCTCAAGCCCCTGCTTTACGAAGGGCTGGCCTTCCTGATGGAAACCCCCCAGGAAACCGTCGGCTTCCTGCTGGCCACACCGGATTACAACCAAGCTTTTCAGCCGCTGAAAGGGCGTTTTCTTTCCCCCGGCATCTTCAAAGCTCTGCCCTACCTGCTCCAACGTCGAACCCCCGACATCGTGCGCGTCATCACGTTGGGAGTTAAGGAAAAATACCGCGGCCGCGGCATCGAGGCGGCCATTCTTTGCGAAGGATTGCGCACTGGCTTCCGGGCCGGCTTCAAGCACGTGGAGGCCTCGTGGATTCTGGAAGACAACGTGGCCGTCCAGCGGCTGATCGAGCTGTTCGGTGGAAAGGTCTATAAGGCCTACCGGGTTTACGAGCGAAGCCTGTAAACCTTAAGCGGGTTGGCCGCCGCACCAATGGGCCGGCGCCAAAAGCCCGCGCCTTCACCAGGTTCCGTCCACGATCGCCGAGGTGGCTTTGCGGGCCAGGTCTTCCGCCATGATGGGGATGGCTTGGCGCTCGGCGGACGCAAGGTCCGAGCCCACCCGCACATTGGAGCGGCCGGAAACGAATTTCTCCACCAGCACCTTGCCGCTGGACCGTTCCACCGCCTTGATCTGAGCCGTCAAATGCATGGTGTAATCACGCACCGTCGCCAGGTCGTTCGGCTGGTAACTCAACTCGCTGCGACTGAAGCTGACGACCGCGCCGGTAACAATGACATCCGCGTCAGCCTGACTGGCAAGCCGGTAGGTGCCATCCTTTTGCACGCTCTTGCGCAAAGCCTGGGTGACCGGCTCCCCCAAACGGGGTTCCATGGTCTGGTTAAGAAAAGGTTGGATCGCGATGCTCCGGGCGCCAGCCGATTGGCCGCCCGTCGGCCCAAGACGATACCCGGCGCAACCGGCCAGCGCGGCAGTCATGGCCAAAAGGGCGAACCGCACGATCCAGCGTGACATTCCCCTCTCCTGTTGGTTGGCAAGCGCGCGGTCCATTATTTGGTTTCGGCCGGAGGTTTGACCGTGGTGGTTGAGCCGGCAGGCGGAGTGTTCGCTGGCGCGGTGTCACTTTCGCGGCCCAATCGCTTTTTCAGAATGTCAATTTGCGCGCGGGACTCGCCGGCATATTTGGAATTGGGATCCAGCGCCAGCACTTCGTTGTAATAAACCAGCGCCCCCTCATACCGTTTCCTTTTCTCGTAAAATTTGGCGATCTGAAAACTGCCGCGGGCCTGCTCGGCTTTCAACAGTTCGATGTTCTTTTTGGCTTCGGGGACCCGCGGGTCATTCGCATGAAGCGTGATGAAGTCGGAGAAGGTGGCAATGGCCTGCGTGGCGGCGTGCTGATCGTATTCGGCGCTTTGCGCCTGCTTGAGATAGGCGGTCCCGGCCTTGAAAAGCGCGTCGGCGGAGGCCTCTTTGCGGTCGAAATAGCGGTCGGCGGCGGTTTCATAGGCCTTGACCGCCTGCGAATAATCGGGCGCCTTTTTAAAGAGGCCCTTTTTGTTTTCATGGGCGGCGCCAATCTTCATTTGGGCCTGCGGCGCGATATCGGTGAAGGGCCCGTTCTTGATGACTTTGGCGTACATCTCCGCTGTTTTGTCCATGGACCGGTAGAGCGGTACCAAGCCGAAGACCCTGAACCATTTGCCAGCCAGGTAAAGGTTGGCGATCTCGAACTGCCGCCGCGTGACCTCCTCGTGATTGGGGTATTTAGGGTATTTTTCCATCAGTTTCTGGTATTCTTTGAAGGCTTTCTCCCCATTGCCCTTGGCCTCATAACAACGGCCCACGTAATACTGCGCCTCCGGGGCGTAGTCGGAGGTGGGCCACTTGGACACCACCATGCGGGCGGCGCGCAAAGCGAGACTATAATCTTTTTTCTCGAAAGCCTCCTTGGCCACATCCAGTTGGTCCTTCGCGCGGGCCTTAACCCAGTCCTGCTTGGCGCCCACCGGCTCGTAATACAAGCCCTCGCCGGGCTTGTAAATCAACGGCGCCGGCGATTCACAAGTGGAAAGCCAAAGCAGCAACCCCGTCAGCACCCAAATGATTGACCAACGCTTCATGGCGCGAACCGTAGCGAACCGCCCCCGCCAAGTCAAGGTTGGTGAAATCGTTTTACTTTTCGACGGGTTTGCGAATAATGGGGCGTTAGCCGACGTCAGAAACCATAAAATAATGAACCACATGAAGATCAAACCGAATCATTCGTTGAATCGCCGTCAATTCGTGCGCCTCAGCCTGGGCGGATTGGGCGCGCTGGCCTGCCACCAAAGTCTGCCTGACCTCCATGCCGCGCCCGCCGCGAAAAAAATCCCCATTGGCGTGCAACTTTATTCCGTCCGCCACCAATGCGCAAAGGACGTGGCGGGCGTCCTGGAAGCCATTGGCAAGATGGGCTACAAGGGGGTCGAGTATGCCGGCTACTACGACAAAAGCGCCAAAGAGCTTCGCAAACTTATGGATGACAACGGGTTGGTGTGCTGCGGAACCCACGCGCAACTAAAAACACTGACCGGCGACGCCCTTAAAGGCACCATAGAATTCAACCGCGTCTTGGGAAACAAATACCTGATTTGCCCCAGCATGAGCGCGCCGACCAAGCAGGGTTGGCTGGAAAAGGCAAAATTCTTCAACGACCTGGCCGACACCCTTAAAGCCGAGGGGATGGTAACCGGTTATCACGCTCATGGTGGAGATTTCAAGAAATACGATGACGAAACCGCCTGGGACATTTTCTTTGGCAACACCAAAAAGGAAGTGGTCATGCAAATGGACACGGGCAACGCGATGGGCGGCGGCGCGGACCCCGTGGAAATTTTGAAGAAATACCCGGGCCGCGCCCTAACCATCCATCTCAAAGAGCATGGCGGCCCCAAGGAGGCGGTGATTGGCGGCGGCCAAGTCAATTGGCCGGAGGTCTTCAAGCTGTGCGAGGCGGGCGGGACGGAATGGTATATCGTCGAGCACGAGCGCGGCGGCCCCGACCCGGTCGGCGACATCAAGCGCTGCTTCGAGGCGCTTAAAGCGATGGGCAAGGTTTAACCTAACCGCCCGTCGCGCCGCCTTCTACTGTATGGTCTCCGGGATGCAATAAACAATTTGTCACTTTGGACGATGTTCTCCCTCTCCCCCCTTGGGGGGAGAGGGCAGGGTGAGGGGGGCGTGTCGTTTATCCCAAGCACTCATCAGTAAGCCCCCGCCACCGCTAAAAAACGGCGCGCGGTCACCCCCCGCCGATAAGACGGATGGATTTTCACGCTTGCGGCACGCCCCGCCGTGGTTCTTAATGGGCTCGGGATTTTTGCCAGGGCCCATGGAGTGCGGACTTACAAACCCCGCCAGGGCCGGAAGGCAGCAACGGTAGTCTGCTCCGCAACCGCCGTGGTTACCCTGGCATTTTGATTTTTACGCCTGCGGGCGTTGGCAGCGAACGAAGCGCGCGTGGTACGGACAAACCCGGCCGCGCGCCGGAAACAACCGAATGTCATACCAGGTCATAGCGCGCAAATACCGGCCGCAGCGCTTTAGCGATGTGGTGGGCCAGGAGCATGTCACCCAAACGCTCAGCCAGGCCATCGCGCAAAAGCGCATTGCCCACGCCTACCTTTTCTGCGGCCCCCGCGGCACCGGAAAAACCACCATCGCCCGCATCTTTGCCAAGTGCCTCAATTGCGCCGACGGCCCCAAAGTGGATTTTGACGACGCCGACGAAAAGTGCCGGGAAATCGCCGAAGGCCGCTCCATTGATGTGCTGGAGATTGACGGCGCCAGCAACAACGGCGTGGAGCAGGTGCGCGAGTTGCGCGAAACCGTCAAGTATGCGCCAGCCTCGTCGCGTTATAAAATCTACATCATTGACGAAGTTCACATGCTGACCGTGGCGGCTTTCAACGCCCTCCTCAAGACGCTCGAAGAGCCGCCGGCCCATGTGAAATTCATGTTTGCCACCACGGACCCGGAGAAGGTGCTGCCCACGATTCTTTCGCGCTGCCAGCGCTTCGATCTGCGCCGCATCCCCGTGCCCCTCATTCTCAAGCAGCTTCAGCACATTGCCCGCCAGGAGCGCGTGGAGGCGGATGACGCGGCGCTCTACGCCATCGCCCGGGGTTGTGACGGCGGCATGCGCGACGCGGAGTCCGCCCTCGATCAACTGATCAGTTTTTGCGCCGGCAAAATTGCCGAGGACGATGTCCTGTCCATGTACGGGTTGACCGCGCAGGCGCAATTGCTGGCGCTGGCCCAGGCCATTATCGCCGGCGACGCCGCGACCGCCCTCAAGGAATTGGACCACCTGGCCCGCCAGGGCAAAGACCTTGGCCGGTTGCTCTCCGATCTGCTCCGGCACTTTCGCAACCTGGTCATCTGCCAGGTCAGCCCGGCGGAAGCCAACTTAATCGAAGCCTCCGAGGTGGAAATGGCCGCCTTGCGCGACCAGGCCCGGCAGATCACCCCCGAAGCCGCCACGCGCATCATGGAGGTGCTAAGCCAGTGCGAGATGAGCCTGCGGGATGCCGCCTCGCGAAAAATAGTGATCGAAATCACCTTGCTGAAAGCCATCCGGGCCAGCCGCGCCAGCAGTTTGGATGACGTGCTGCGGCAATTGCAGCAACTGCGCGCCTCAGAAACTCCGCCGGATGCGTCCGGCCCGGCTGGCGCCACCGCGCCGTCCGGCCCGGCAACGCTCACGCCGCCTGCTCCCGCTCCCGCCGCGCCACCGCGCGCCGCGCTCGCGGACGAACCCACGCCGCCGCCCCCAAGGACCGCCGCGCCCGCCGGCGGATTGCAGGGCGAGGCGTTGGAAACGCTCTGGGCCAGCCTGGTTGAGGCGGCCCAGCGCGCCAGCCCTTTTCTGAAAAGCTACCTGGTCGAGGCCCATCCGGTCTCCTTCGCGCGCAACGTGTTTACCATTGGATTTGACCCGGAATTTGCGCATCACGTCGGTTTGGTGAATAACGCCAAAAACCATGCCTTGCTGCAGACCAAGCTGCACGAATTGGGGCATGGCCATCCGCAAATCGAATTTGTGGTGGCGGACCGGCCGCCACAACGCCAAGCGCCAACCGCCGCCAAGGAACCCAATGGCGGCGCGGCGAAGTCCGCCGCGGTAAAATCCGCGACGCCCGACCCCGCGACTTTCAAAAATGACCCCTTGATCCAGAAGGCGCTCGAGGTTTTCCGGGGGACCATCACCGAAGTCAGGGGGTGACCGCCGCCAGTCATACCGTATGGTCTCTGGGATGCAATACACAATTTGTCACTTTGGGCGATGTTCTCCCTCTCCCCCCTCGGGGGGAGAGGGCAGGGTGAGGGGGCGCGTGTCGTTTATCCCCAGCACTCATCAGTAATTCCCTCAACGCGATCAACCATCGGAAAATCTATGTCAAGCATCGGCAAACTAATGAAACAGGCCGCGCGGGTGCAGCAGCAAATCGAGGCCGCGCAAGCGCAACTTGCCCACCGGACAGTGGAGGCCACCAGCGGCGGCGGAGTCGTGCGGGTCGTCGCCCGTTGCACCGGCGCCATTGAGGCGATTAAAATCAATCCGGAGGCCATCCGCGCGGAGGACGCGCCATTGCTCGAGGAGATGCTGGTGATCGCCTGCAACCAGGCGTTGAGCCAGGCCAAACAAATCTCCGACGAGGAAATGCGCAAAGCCACCGCCGGTTTCAACCTGCCGGGATTGATGTAAGCGGGCGCCGCGCTCCAACCGGCAACGACCGCGCCTCCGCCATGCCCGCCCTGCCCGAAGCCATCACCGCTTTGGCCGCCGCCTTGAACAAACTGCCCGGCATCGGGCCGCGGTCGGCGGAAAGGTTGGCGCTGCACTTGGCGCAGGCGGAAACCGACGCCGTCCGGCGCCTGGCGGAAGCCATCCTTACCGCCCGGGAGCGCATTCAGTCCTGCCAAACCTGCGGCGCTCTTTGCGAAAGCCAGCCCTGCGCGATTTGCCGCGATCCGCGGCGCGAGCGGGAACTCCTCTGTGTGGTGGAGACCGCGGTGGATGTCCTCCGCCTCGAAAAAGCCGCGGTCTTTCGCGGCCAATACCATGTTTTGGGCGGGCGCCTTTCCCCGGTCAATGGCATCGGCCCTGAGGACCTGCGCGTCACGGAGCTTGAGCAACGCTTGGCGGCGGGCGGCATCCGCGAAATCGTTCTGGCGCTGGGCTGCGATGTCGAAGGCGACGCCACCAGCAATTACCTGGCGCGCCGTTTGGCGGGCGGCGGCGCGCGAATAACCCGTTTGGCCCAAGGTCTTCCGGCCGGCGGCGGTTTGGAATTTGCCGACGAAATCACCCTGGCGCGCGCCTTGGAAGGGCGGCGCGAGTTGCCATGAGCTTGCGCCCCGAGGTTATCGTCTTCGACTTGGGCAAGGTGCTGCTGGACTTTGACTATGGCATCACCGCCCGCCAGCTCGCGCCCTTCTGCCGCGAACCGGAACGCGTCATCAGCGCGGCCATCAACCAAACGGAACTGCTATTCCGCTATGAGCGGGGCGAACTGGACACCGCCGCCTTCTTCGACGAATTCCGGCGGGCAACCGGTTACCAAGGTTCCTTCGCGCAGTTTCGTCAGGCCTTCGGCGGCATTTTCAGTCCCATCCCCGCCATGGTGGACTGGTGGCGCAAACTGGCGGCCAAGGGCTATCGCACCTGGATTTTTTCCAACACCAACGAGCTGGCGATTGAGCACATCCGCCAAACCTTTCCTTTCTTTTCCGGCTTTGAGGGGCATGTGCTGTCCTATGAGGTGCGCTGCATGAAACCCGATTCGCGCATTTACGAAGCCCTGGAACAGCGCACCGGCTGCCGTGGCGAGGCCATCCTTTACCTGGACGACCGGCAGGAAAATGTCTCCGCCGGGCTCGCCCGCGGGTGGGCGGCCCGATGCCATGAAAACCCCGACCGCACCATTGGCGAGCTCGGTTTTTTGCTGGCTTAGACCCGTCGGGATTTCGGCGGGCATCGCGCCTTAACGTGCATCCTCCTTACGCGAAAATCCTGGTTCGCTCCGAACGGCAAGGCTCGGAATGGGCGTTGGTGCTGGTCAGCCAAGGCATCGAAGCCACGGTCGAACAAGAACCGGAAACGGGCCATTGGCAACTGACTTTGGCGCCCGCCGATCTGGCGCGAGCGCAGGAGGCCATCCGGCTTTACCTCGAGGAAAACCGCGGGCGCCGCTGGCGGCAGGAGGTGCGGTTCACCGGGCTCATCTTCGATTGGCGCGGCCTGTTGTGGGGATTGGCGATGGCGCTTTGCTTTTTCATTCAGGAAACCGCCCCCTGGGACATGGTGACCGGCGGGCGCATGGATGCCGCGGCGGTTAGGAGCGGCCAATGGTGGCGCCTGATCACGGCCACCACGCTGCACCAGGACATCGGGCACCTGGCCGCCAACCTTGGCCCCGGCTTGGTGTTGGTCGGGCTGGTGATGGGCCTTTACGGGCCGGGCCGGGGAGCCTTGGCGGTGGTCCTGGCGGGGGCGCTTGGCAACCTGCTCGGACTGGCGCTGCACGCCGCCTCGTATCTGAGCGTCGGGGCCTCGGGCATGGTGATGGGTGCCCTAGGCTTGCTGTCGGTGCAGAGCCTGCGATGGCGCGGCGGTCCGGGCTTCCGGGCGCTGCTGTGGCGCGGCTTCCTGGGCGGGGTGCTGCTGTTCATTTTGGTGGGCCTGAATCCTGGCACCGATGTGCTGGCGCACCTGGGCGGCTTTGCCGCCGGCAGCCTGCTCGGGCTGGCGCTGAACCTGATCCCCAGCGGCGACCGGGCGATCCTCAGCGAAACCCTCGCGGCCTGGGCGAGCGTCCTGATTCCCCTGGCCGCCTGGCTGCTGGCCTGGCCAGCGTTCGCCCCGTAAGGAAGGTTTAAGATTAACTTTTCAAGAACGCTGGCGCGCCTTAACCGATCCATTTCATTAACACCCCGCTTCAGCGGGGTGGCCGGCGTCCGAGCAAGCAGCTCAACGGTTTTAACCGTTTCAAGTCGCGCGTGGCGCAAGCGGCGCGGGAAGTCCGCGAGGTTGTGCCGCAGGTTTCCAACCTGCCGTATCGCCGACTTCCAGTCGGCAAGGCCCTGAACAACCCGAATCGATTGGACAATACCCAAACCTTGCGGATTGGAAATCCACGACACAGCAGACTGGAAGTCTGCGGTACGCGCCGGCGCGAACTTGCAAGCGCCGGGGGAAGTCCGCGAGGTCTTGGATTACGGTAGTCCTCTACCGCTTTGCCTGGGCTCGCGGCCTTGGCGTGTGTCAGCCGTTGGTCAAGGGGGGTACGCCTCCGCACTGCCAAAGCGCCAGAGGACTGGCGCACTCCACGACGCTGGCGCGCCCCCTTCTCATTAACACCCCGCTTCAGCGGGGTGACCGGCGTCCGATATAGGAGTTCAACGGTTTTAACCGTTTTACGTCGCGCGCGCGTTGTTGTTGCGGGTCGAGCGACTTCCGCAACCAGTCACCTATCCAAACACCAGACGAAGGGCGCTTAGCCAACCCGGTGTGACACGATATACTCATGAGTGGTGCCCCCTCACCCTGCCCTCTCCCCCCAAGGGGGGAGAGGGAGAACGTCGCCCACGGTGACAAATTGTGTATTGCGCCAGGAGACTACACAGTAAACAAGCGCCATCCGCCTTGGGAGCGGATGGCGCCTTGCAAATACCAACTGGGGAATTCTTTATTTCTTAAAAGTCCGCATATAGGCGATGAGGGCCTTGATCTGGTCGTCAGAGATGCCTTCGGCCGGTTTCATCAAGGTTTTATCCCCTTCTTTCAGCCCTTCCTTGATGACTTTGAAAGCCTTGTCATCCTTCATTTCCGCCTGGACTTTGGCATCGGTATAGTCCTTGGCGTTCAATTTCTTGCCCATCTTGGTCTGGCCTTTGCCGTCCGAGCCATGGCACTTGGCGCATTCCTTCTCGTAGATGGCCTTGGCGTCGTCCGCCGCGTAGAGAGAACTCACTCCGGCGATCAGCGCCGCCCCGATCCCAATTACGATTAATTTCTTCATAACTGCTCTTGTTTTGTTGGTTCAACTAACCTTGCTTTTTGGACTGGTTAATGGTTTGGTTTATTCACGGTTTCCACCGCAAAAATGCTGTTTTCGCTCAGAAACGTATCTGCAGGCTGGAGTAGATCAGATGCGCGTCATAGTTGTTGAAGCCGCCGGCGCTCGCATCCCGATACGAGAAAAACCCATATTTCAACCCCAAGCGGATATTATCACGCAGGCGGCGGGTGATCGAGGCGGTGATGGCATGTTCCCGGGCGCTGGCGCCATAGGGCATGCCGAACAGGGAGTTGTCCGAGTAATTGTCCCGCGCCCGATAGTAGCAATACTGGGCCTGCAAATCGGTCTTGTCGTCCAGGACCAAACCGGAGGTGAAATTCAGGTTCCAATAATTGTTCTTCGCGTCCAGCACCGCCTGGGTGTAGGCGTCGGCGGGCGAATCGGTTTTGCTCACCGTGTAATTGAAGCCGGCCTGCAGATAGAGCCGGCTCCACGGCACCCAAGTCGCATTCTGGGCGAAGATGTGCGAGATGATGCGGGCGCTTTCCACCTCGCCGAGCAGCGAAGCCGCATCCGGCGTGGAATCCACCGTGGAATGCTGGAAATCGTAGCGGCTGACCAAAGTGACATTCTTGAGCGGGCGCAGCGTCAGGCGCACATTGGCATCGTCCGTCGTAAAATTATGGTTCGCCAGAAAGGCCGGGTAACGGTTGGCGCTCAGCGCGGTGTTGGCGGTGTTGTCAATAATGTGTTTATAGTCGTTCTCGCGAATCTTGTGGTAGTATTGGAAGTCCCAATTCATTCCGCGTGTGGCATACCAGTTTGCGCCCACGGTATATTTTTGGCCCCATCGCCGTTCTTCGGTGAAGCGGTTGACCGGCAAAGGCAGGCCGGAGGCGCCGGTTTCATTCAAATCGCCCTCACCCTGGGTCCATTCGCCGCGCGCATACAGAGCCCAGTTGGTAAAGCCGCTGTAGCGCACTTCCACCTGCTCGCTTAAATCCAAGGTCTGACGCCCGCCAAAGCCGGCCTGCGGCCCGCCGAAAAGCGGGTCGGTTTGCTGGAAAAAGGACTGGCTGTCCAAATCCACCTGATTAAGGCGAAACGACGGAACCACCACCAGATCCGGCCAGGGATTGAGCAGCAGGTTAAGGTTCATCAGATGCTCCCGGGCTTGCGAGCCGCCGGAAAGGTTCAGAAAACCGTTGCCGCGAGTGGCGATGGGAAGGTAACCCACGTCAAAGTCATTGCCGTAAATGCGGCTGCCCGCCAGATCACTGTCCAAAGTGGAATAGGCGTAGCCGAGGGAGAGAAAGACCTTTTTATGCAGGCGCGTCTCGGCAAACGTATGGGCGTTCAACACGTCGTAAGAAACCACTTCCCGGCTGGTAATATGGTCGGTGGCCGTTTCACCCGGAAACTCGCGAATTTTGCGGGCGTTGTTATTTTTGGCCGTATCGTAACGAATCCCGGCGCCCAGGGAGATTTTGCCAATCGTGTGCCTAAGGTCGCCTTGAAAAATGTCGCGCCGCTCGTCCAGATCCCAAAACGCGGGACTGATGGCGCGCACAGGGCCCGGCGCGCCGAAAGGATGGTAATACCCCCAGGAGGTGGAGTCTTTTTGGCCCTCCCGGTATTGGTGCGTATATTTGAAAGTTAGCACGGGCCATTTCTTGAGCGTCAGCCCGCCTTCGACCCAGATCTCCCCGCGGTCCAGAGACAACTGGTCATCATAGAGATCGAGCCAGGCGCCGGTTTGCGGAAAGAAACCGCCGCTGCCGTCATACCAGTAGCGGGTTTCGGAAAAACCGCCCCGGATAAATCCGAGGTTTTCGCGCGCCACTTCCAGCCGGATTTTGTAATCATTCTGATCCAGCATCACCCGGCCATCCACCAGCGCGGTGGTCTTTTTGTCCAGGGTTCCCTGGTAATGAAAGTCCTCAATCCCGCCAAAAAAACCTTTGCGCACCTGGTATCGTTGCTGGAAAGCGGCCTGGTCGCCGCTTAACGTGAGGTAGCCAAAGGATGTTTCCAGCCAATGCGCGTATTGCTCGAGACGGGTCTCCAGAGGCTCCTTTTCTTCCTCCTTCTCTTTGGCGGCCTCTTTCTTTTCCGCCTCCTTCTTGGCGGGGGCATTGGTGGCAGTTTCGGCGGCGCTGAGAGTGGGCGGGATGGCCGCCAAGACCGCCAGCAGTCCAACGATCACCGTGGGTTTATGCCAATGATTTTTTGCGGTTTTCATGGGTATCCTGGGCTTGAAATTAGAATCGCAGCGAAGCGTTGACGCGCGAGCCATGCACCGCTTCGTGGCAGCCGGCGCTCCAGCAGGCGCCCTGCTGAATGCTGGTCTTGTGGTCCACTCCCCCGATCAGGAGCTTGCCGGGAGTCACCTGCTGGAAGTGGCACTTCAGGCAAAGATTGGCGTTGCGCGCCACCAGCATCTTAGGGTTGACCGAACCGTGCGGATCATGACAAGTGGTGCAGCCTTCCCGCATGGCTTGGTGCTCAAAAACAAACGGCCCATGCTGCGCCTCATGGCATTTCACGCAAGCATCCGAGTTATTCCCGGAGGCGATGCCCCCCCGATGCGCGGACCCCTTGTGCGGGTCGTGGCAATCGCTGCAGCTCATTTTGCCTTCCGGCACTGGGTGGTGGTGTCCGGTCTGAAATTGGCCGCGCTTGTCCAAATGGCAGGCAAAGCAATTTTCCGGGGACCGTTTGGGATTGATAATGGAGATGGGGCGCTGAGTGTCGGTGATTTGTTGCATCCGCAAGGGCGCGTGGCTGGGCGGTTTGCGCTCGCCGCCGGACTCGACGTGCAGGCTGCCGGGGCCGTGGCAGGACTCGCAGCCCATATGCAAGGCGTTGGGTCCTTTGGCCATCAGCCGGGCATGGTCAGCCGTTTGCATGAATTCCTTGTAAACCTCCTCATGGCACTCCTCACAGGCTTTTGAGCCGACGAATGCGGCCCCGGGAACTTCCGGCGGCACCATGACGGTGCGGCTCACCGTCGTGCAGGAGGTCGCGCCCCAAACCAGCGCCGTGACTCCGGCCACCGCCGCCCACCACCCCCAGCGGCCGGGTCGCCGCCGTTGTTTGCTGTCGTTGCGCTCTGTCATAGCATTTCCAGTTTTAAGATTCTTCAGCCGCAGGATTCCGGAGCGCCTCGCCGAGCCGCCCGCGAGTCCTGCTATTGATTCAGTTCGATCTTGATCCAATTCTCCGCCGCTTCCAGCAGGACCACATTGAAGGGGTTATTGTGAACGCCAAAGCTGCCATCGTAGTAAACTAAATACAGGTTAAACCGGGCTTTGCGGATATTCTCCGGGATCTGCGACTGCTCGGCGCTGGTGGGGCCGGAGCCCGTAACTCCCGGCGGATTGGAGAGAGAGCCGGGCGTGGAGAACTCCCACGCGCGCGCGCCGTACTTGGTTCGCAACGCGGCCGGCGCCTTGGTGGTCGCCCACAAATCGAGCCACGCCTTGACCTGCTGCACCCGGTTGGAAGCGCCGGCCATCACCGCCTGGGTTAGCAGCTCCGGCGCCGGATGGCAAAGGCGGCAGGAATCGTAGTTTTCCACCTTGAAACTGTGCCCGGTTTCTCCGTGGACCGGCGGCGGTCCGGGGTTGAAAGGCCGCATCTGCACATGGCAGCCAACGCATTGGTTGGTGATCATCAGCGCGTGCGCCGCCGGCTGGCTGGGCGCGGCGCCGCTGGGGAGCACCCCCACGGTGCCGATCAGCATGTTATACTGCGGCGAATGGTGCGGCGGGCGGGTGTTGCTTGTCCAGGAGGCGCCCCGGTGATTGTGGCACTGGGCGCAGATATTGATCGTTGGATCATACTTGTTAGTGAAGACGTCCGCGGTCGCCAGCGAATAATCGTGCGTCGAGCCCACCGGGTTGCGTAGTTGCGAAGGATGCGATTTCTGATGCGGATCGTGGCAAACGGCGCAGGTAATCGCCACGTTGGCGTCGCCCGCCACCGTCTGCGCCGGGTCCTCGCCTTTCATTAACGCCAAGCGGGAGGAGCCGGAATGGCAGCGACCGCAACTGCTGATTCGGCCCGCCGGATTCATGTCCTCCGTGACCTCCGCGTGCCGGCTGCCGTGCCATTCGTGGTAGGTCGGGAATTCGGAAACCTGATGGCAGCCGCCGCACACCTGCGCCGCCAGATCCTTGATCGGGCGCAGGGAAAAGTCGCGGGGATTGGCGGCATGCAGCGCCGACGGACCGTGGCAGTTTTCGCATTGCACCCCGCCCAGCAAGGCTTTTACCAGTTCATTGGTGTAACCGGTCGGCATCCCAAAGCCCACCGTGTGACACGGCAGGCAGCTTTGATCATTCCCTTTGCCAATTTTGTTCAGGCTTTCCAGCGCGCGAGCATGCCGCGTGCCCAGCCAGTTTTGGTGTTGGTTGGTGTGGCACTGCGCGCATGCTTCGGCCCCGGCAAATTCGGGCGCGCCGCCCAGAATTCGAAATGTCATCGAGGACGCCAGCGGCACAGTCGCGTTGTTGCTGTAAATGGCCGCCAACGTCTGCCATTGCCCCGGGCGCAACTGCTCGTTGCCCTGCAACCGGAAAGGGGCAAGGTTTTGATTTTGATCGAAGCCCAAAAATCCCCGCCAAGTTACCTTGGCCTGGTTATTGGTGACCACCACGGATTTAATGATCGGCTGAGCCGGCATGCCTCCCGGGTGCAGCGTATCCAAATGCTGAACGTTTTGGGCCAAGGCCGAAAAACCGCCGGTTAGAAAGCCGCCAGCCAGGCCTAACGCCCAGGCGGCTTGACGGTAAAGAAAGAGGGAAGCGTAATTCATAAGTTTTGTCTTGTGACGGGCAGGGCCGCGACGATAATCAGGGTTGCTTTAGGAAAAGGTAAGTTGCGCTTCTTAAAATCGGAACTAAATTGAACTTTGGGATTTTGTCGACCGCGACGCTGTAATGGCGTTGGCATCGGCGTTTTTCGCTGTTTCCGTGGACAACCGTGTTCCGTGAAGAATTCTTAATGATTGACCGCGTTTTTGGCAACAGCAAAATGCGGAAAAATGAATTTATTTTGCCTCCTTTGGCGGCGGCCGCCCAGCGCGGTTGGAGGGGGAGAGGTTTCCCGTTGCCAAAATGAATCATTGATTAACAAAAGTCAACGTGCTAACAAATTTGGAAAGTTTGACTTATGATAAAAACAGCGATCGCAGGGACCACTCAACGAGGCGGCAGACGCCGGGATGAACGCGGCGGAATCAAGCCCGTGCTGCTGGGCATGGCGCTGTTATTCGCCGGCCTGTTTGGCGGGGCTTTTTTGCACCACCGCTTTTCGCCCAGAATCGCGCCAGAGTCAGGACGCGCTACTGACGGAAACCATTTGTCCGACGGCACCCGCAGGGTGATCGAAAGCTTGGACACGCCTGTTTCCATTCGTTTTTATTCGATCCTGGACAAGTCCGCCGTGAGCCCGGCGCTTTTCGATTTTTCAGCAGGCGTTGGGAGGCTGCTGCGGCACTACCAGGACGAATCCGGCGGCCGCATCAAACTGACGATGCATGTTTCACGCACGGATGCGGCGGAAGCGGCGGCGGTGAAAGACGGCGTCAAACCTTTCAACCTGGACAAAGGGGACGCCTGTTATCTGGGGGTGGTGATTGAGCAAAAGGACCGCAAGGAATTTGTGCCGCTGTCTGCCGACTGGGAAGCCGCCGTCGAATCCGACGTGAGCCGCGCCATCGCGCGGCTGCGTCAGCCCCCGGCAAGCGGGACCCCTGTGGCTGCCGTCGCGCAACCCAACCAAGCGGCCATTGAGGAGCTCAAACGCGCGATCCCCAACCTGGCTGCCGTGTCGGTGGACGAGGGCACTCGCCTTTTGCGCGAGCAGGGGCTGGCCACTTTTGCCGCCGCCGCCCAGGAAATGGATGCGCAAATTAAACAGGCGGAACAACGCTTTCTGGAAGCGGAGCAATCCGGGGTCCCCGCCGCGGTGGAAGCCGCGCGCAAAGAGCTGCAACGGGTTCGTGCCGAACAATCGGACAAGCTCCGCGCCATCGGTGTGCGGATTCAGGAGCAGATCAACACCCTTGAGCAATTGAAAAATTAGGTTCTTCGATGTTTTCGGTGGAATAACGCCACCATCCCGGCAGGGCGGTAGAAACTAGCCCACCCTTTTAAGGGTGGGATGCGGGTGCAGGAAGGCCCAAAGTCCCGGAGGGACGAAAGAAGATCGTCGGAGGGGCGGCGGTAGTTGGCGGCGAACGCGCGCGGATTTCTTTCGCCCTTGGCGGGGCTTGGGGACTCAGGCGGGGCGTCGTTCCCAGCGATAAATCGCTGGGCTATTACCTGCCGCCCCTGGCGGGGCTGAGCACAACGAGGTCTCCCAAACCAGGCGATCCCCTCACGAAAGAGACACTTGGCATTCCACTGAAAACAGCGAGGAACCAATAAAAACCCCTCCCCGCGGAGCGAGGAGGGGCTGGATGAGAACCGCCGGCGGTGGTCCGTTACGGAGTCACCACCACCCGATAGAACTGCTTGGCATCCTTGCGTATCGGCGTGACATAACTGCGCGGATTGCCATCCCCAGTGATGGGAGTGCCGATATTTTGCCATCCGCCGCCCAGCGCGGAAACTGCTTGGATTTGGTAGGTCTTTCCGACTTCAGTGTCAAACGCCACTTCGGCGGCGGTGTAGATTTTCAACACCGTATTGGTTCCCGGAGGATTGATGACTTTGGTGCCATCCGCCCCGGCCCAAATCACGCCGTCCGGCACCGCGATGCCCGGCGTCATCGGATTGATGCCCAGGGAATACTTCAACCAGTTAGGCACTCCATCGCCCGCCGGAGCGGCATTCGGCGTGGCGTTGGTGGCGTCAATCGAGCCAAAGTTGGCAATCTGCCAGGTGTCCGGCAAACCGTCGTTGTTCCAGTCATCCGTCAGATCGGCGATGGAGGCCTTCAGCAGGCCGATCGCATACGGAGCGTTGTGGATGCCGCGGCTGCCTTCCACACTCACAAACATGTGGTTCCACATCGCGTTCAGGAATTTGACCGGCATGTTGGTCTGCCCGGAGGTCCGGCTGATGCTCTTCACTTTTCCGTCCGCCACATAATCCGCCGGATTGGCTTTGTAAGTCGAAGGCGGCAACAAGGTGGACAGTTTGTCGAGCAACCTTTGAACTTCGGTCTGGACGCCCTCGATTACGCCGTCGCCATTGTAGTCCTTCCGCACCAAGTCGAAGTCCTCCACTTCGCCATGACACTTCTTGCAGACCTCCGTTCTCGCCACGTGATTGGTCACTCCATTAGTGACGACACTGTAACTCATGCTGAACGTGTGACCGCCAACCTTGGTGAATCCGGGATCAGTGGAAGGCACCTCCTGCATGTGGCAGCCAACACAGGTGTTGCTGATGGTGAGGGCATGGGAGCCGCTCGGAATCTTCCGGCCATATTCAATGCCGCCAACCCCTTCGATCATTTCACCGGCGGTGCTGTCGTGCGGGCCGAAACTCTTGCCGCCGACCCAATTCGTCGCCAGGTATTGGAATCCGTAAATATTGTTGGAGGCCGAACCATTGCGGCTATGATGGCACTGCATGCAGAGCGCGCCCAAGCCGGCGTTGGTGATAGTGGTCCCTTCCGGCAAAGTGTAAAGGGGAGCGGCGCGCAATTGGTGGGGGTTGGTGGCGTCGTGCGGATCGTGGCAGGCCGCGCAGGTAATGGCCTCATAGCGCGTATCGGCCCCGCGCTCGTTGCCGGTGGCGATGAAATCCTTGAAGCCGTATGCGGTATGGCAGCGAACGCAGAATTCGCGGCCCGCGCCGGAAGGAGTGCGGGTGGCGATGGCGTGCCGCGAGTTTTGCCATTCCGCCGCCTTGTAATGGTGGTTCAGGCTGTCATGGCATTGGTTGCAGGAACCGGCCCCCATGACCGTGCTGATTTTATTGGAGGAACCCGCGCTCATAAAATGCTGGCTGCCCGGCCCGTGGCAGCTTTCGCACTGTATATTAGCCACGTTCTTCAACGCCGCCGGCATGGAGGCCCAGTTGCTGTTGCCCGGAGCAAAGTTGGTCGGGAATGTCCACCCGGTTAATTTGGCAATGTCGTCAAAACCGCCATTGTTCGCCAAGGCGTTGGTGTCGTAACCGACCACATGGCAGGAAATGCAGCGGGATTGGAAATGGTCGGTGCTGACGCCGTCCACCGCGTCCTTGAAGGCGTGGGAGTGGAGAGTATTGGTCCAAGGCGTGTATTTGTTGGGCGCCACGATGCCGCCGCTGTGGCACAGCGCGCAGTTGTTGATGCCCATGTAAGTCCCGGCGGTGATGGTCAGCTTCGCTGTGGCGCTGCCATTGGTGGTGGTGCCGATAAACACCGTCA
>Ga0101944_10003495_pt1 | contig 21717 bp, 13 predicted proteins | sample DewCreD2012metaG_FD_75245 | JGI IMG/M metagenome (GOLD analysis project Ga0101944, IMG submission 75245) | Hot spring sediment bacterial and archeal communities from British Columbia, Canada, to study Microbial Dark Matter (Phase II) - Dewar... ... | reverse complement strand
CGGCCTGCGGGTTGTCCTTCTCCGCCAGGAGCTTTGCGGTCACGATGCCCGTGGAATCCCGCACGATCTTCACGTTGATGTCGGGATGGTCTTTCTTGAAGAGGGCCAGGTACCGGGGAATCTCGTCGTCTTCCAGCGCCGTGTACACAAGAATGTCTTCGGCATAGGCGGCGGTCGCACCGAACATCATGCAACCGACCAGCACCGCAAGAGCCGCAGTCTTCAGAAGCCTTTCAACAGATTTCATTGTCCTTTTACCTCCTCTTTGTTTTTGTTCCTACGACCCCTCGCAAACCGCTTTGTGTCATTCCCAATAAATCCCTTCTCCATTAGGATTATGTTAGCCGGAGGTTAAGCTTGCGTGAGATTTTGCAGGCTCCATTGACAGGGATGGAGCCACAGGCTACACGGGGAACGCAGAAAGGGGTGGAAACAAGGTGAGAGGCGCGGATGTCATCATCATGGGAGGGGGGATCCTGGGGTGCGCCGTAGCGTACTTTCTTTCCAGGATGGAGGCGGGAAAGGTGGTGCTGCTGGAGCGCCGCACGATTGCGGAGGCCAACACGAGCAGAGCCGCAGGGCTCATGACCCAGGCGCGGACCATGCCTGCGGTGAGCGCTCTTGTCCGGGAGACCTATGTCGCTGCAGGGGAAATCGAGGAGAAATCAGGAGAGTCTCTGGACTTGAGGAGGGTGGGAAGCCTGCATGTCGCAGTGGCAGACCAGGAACAGGAAAAGCTGGCGACCCTTGCGAAGACCGCGGCGGGCCTGGGGATAAGGGCGGAGCGGCTGAAACCTCGGGAGGCGATGGGCATGGTTCCTTGGCTGAAAGTCCCTGAAGGCGCCGCTGTTCTGTTCACTCCTCAGGATGCGTACGCGGACGGGTATCTGCTCGCTCAGGGCTATGCCCGGGCGGCCAAAGCCAACGGCGTCGCCTTTCTTCAGAACAGCGCGGTGAAAGGCATCCGTCTGAGCAGCGGCTCTGTGAGGGGGGTTCAAACGTCGGAGGGCGATCTGGAGGGATCCGTGGTGATCGATGCAGGCGGCGTCTGGGCGGGGCTTCTGGCTTGGGATCTGGGCATCGGGCTGCCCATGGCGCCGGTCCGAAGCCAATACTGGATTACAGCGGAGAGTGACTTGTTCCACCGCGACCAGCCTTTTGTCATTCTGCCCGATGCCAGAGCCTACACAAGACCTGAGGGCAAGCAACTGCTCTTCGGACTTCGCGAATCCAAAGGAGTGAGCGTGGACCCCAGGCGGTTGCCCGAGGATCTGTCGGGATTCGTGATCGGCAGGCCCCAAGATGAGGAGGAGAGTCTCCTGGAAGGATATCCCATGCTTCAGCCTCTTTTCCCGGGTCTCGACAAAATCGGGATCGCCCGCTACATCGCAGGGCTTTCCGCCTACACGCCGGACGGGCTTTTTGTGCTGGGGTCCGTGCCCGGAATCAAAGGGTTCCTTGCAGCTGCAGGATGCTGCGGCGCGGGGATCGCGGCTTCAGGCGGAATCGGCCGGGCTGTCGCGGAGTTAGCCGCAGGGGTTCCCTGCTCCTTTGATCTCACTCCCTTTCGCGTGGACCGCTTCGGCTCCATAGACCCCATGAGCGAAGCTTTTCAAAAGCGGTGCGCCGACGCCCGATCCCGAAAGGTATCGGGATGATCAAAGAAGAAAAACCCCTTGTTTCTCACTAAACCCTACACCCCCGGTGGAAGACCCGGATAGGTTCTACCGATCCGGGGTGTAAAAAGCCTTCTACAAGAATTCCCCAGCCCCTGGCGGGAGGGGCGAAGGGGAGGGGGTTATAGCGATGGGATTTCATGATCCCTTTTTCCACCCCCACCTTACCTCCCCCATCAAGGGGGAGGAAATATTGTTGGATCTCCGGCAAATTGAGCAATCCAGTGCTCTCTTCGAGGGGGCATCCTGAGGCCACCCGCTCTGCGGGTGGAGCCTCACTCCCTCTGCGCCTTTGGTGCCCGTGTTCCTGCTGCCTTCAGTTTGCTTGTCCAGCCGTGATGGACGGCAGAGCCTGCGAAGCCCCTTTGATCTTGTTCACCGCCTGCATGGGGATGTAGACCTTGTCTGTCTTGGCCGCATAAACCACCGGCCCCTCCAGGCGATAGGCCTTGCCGTCAAAGAAGAGCCAGTTTTTATTTACAGGAAGCTCCGCGGTTTTTCCTTTATGCGGAATGACCGCGACGGGGTTCTGCGGATCTCTCTTGTCGATGGCCACGCCGCCCACGCCGAAGGCTTGGCCCGCTTCCACGAAGAGACGCTCAGTGAGCTTCCGCAGATCCAGGCCCATCACTTCCGCGCACAGGGTGCCGATCTCGGGGCCCTCCACAACGCCCGTGGGCCGTCCCGGGCCGAAAGCATGGAGGGGAACGTCGCCGCCGTTGTGGCCGTGGGTGGACCATCCCACATAGGTATATTTCCCGCTCAAGATCCTGCCCAGGGCATAGTACTCAGGCAGCTTTTCTTTTTTGTATTTCTCCGCCTGGCTCAGGATGCTCCGCGCATCCTCTTCCGTGATGTCCATTCCCCACCCCTCCTTGATTTCTTTCATAAGCCTCGAAGGGCTTCTGTCCTCCCCCAGCTTCTGCCAGACGGCGAAGGCGGAGGCGTTCATTTTCCTGAAGGGGGCGAGGAACTCCTCGGTGTTCAGCTGCGAATAAGTCTTGTCGGTGGCATAATTGCCGATGGAAAATCCGCCCGTGTTATGGTCTGAGAGGGCGAGCACCAGGGTCTTGCCGTCCTTGCGGGCGAAATCGAGGGCCGCCTGCACGGCCTGGTCATAGGCGAGCATGTCGCTCAGAAGATGGGCGGGATCATTGGCGTGGCAGGCCCAGTCGATCTGGCTCCCTTCCACCATGAGGAAAAAGCCCTGCGGGTCTTTGGACAGAATCTCGATGGCCTTGCGGGTCATCTCCTCCAGGGTGGGCTGGCTCGGATGAAGCCTGGGCCTGTCGATCTCCGCATCCATGTGGCTGGAAGCGAACATGCCGAAGACCCTGCCCTCTTGGAGTTTCAGCAGCTCCTCGCGGGTTTCCACCGTCTGATACCCTCTGCTCCGCAGCTCCGCGGTCAGGTCTTCTCCGTCGGCCCGCGTTCCCTTGGTTTCCTTGGGCAGCAAATGCCTCTTGCCTCCGCCGAAGACCACATCCACATTCTGGTGAACCGCCTGTTCCATGATCTCGTCTTCCATGTCCCGGGAAGGCACATGGGCGATGTAGGCCGCAGGCGTCGCATGGGTCACGCGAGAGGTGGCGACGATGCCCGTGGCTTTTCCCATCAGCCTGGCCCCTTGGAGAACCGTTGCCAGGGGCCGGTACTGGAGTTCGGGATCGGGTTTCGGAACGCCGGGGAGGGTCTTCTCGTGAGGCCCTACGCTGATGAACTTGTCGCTCGTCCTCACTCCTGTGGCAAAAGCTGAAGCCGCAGGCGCAGAGTCGGCGATCACCGAATCCGTGACGTAGGTCTTGACCGCTCCCACGCGGATGGGATCAAAGGAAAGAGGCCTGCCTTTGAACCAGCGTGCAAAGGTGTACTGCTCATCCGAACAACCGTCCGCAATCAGGACAATCACGTTCTTCGCTCTCTCGCCCGCCGTCGCCGCGGAGCCGATCAGCAGCGCCGCGGCCAGCAGGGTGAAGAACAAAACCGCCTTTTTTCCCACACTGAACCACATTGTACGACCCATTCTTTTCCTCCTCTTTTTTCATTGGTTTTTTATGAACAGTCCCTTGTGGACCCATCCGGTCCTGCCGTCCGGGAGCACCACCTGATGCCAGTCCGTCATGGTTTGGGGGGATAAAACGCGCTCTCCCCGCCTGAGCCGGTGAATAATCGCGGAATCCGTGGAGGCGTGTTCTCGCACGCGGGCCAGATCAACCCCGACCACAAAAAAACGCCCGAGCTCTGCTGCGCCGGCCGAAGGAGCCGCCGGCCCTGAGGAGATCACGCTTTCATGAGCATAGGCCCATCGGCCAGGGTTGATCTCGATGAGATACCATTCTCCCTCCTTCCACAGAAGGGCCGCTGTTTCTCCCCGGCCGAGCTTGGCCAGGATTTCCGAAGCGATGGAGGGATCCGATCGGATGTTTGCGCGGGAAGCGGTGACCACTCCCGAGGCAGGGTAGGAATGGGCTTTTTCCGCACCGGGCCGGCTCCGCCAAGGCCGCCGATCCTTGTAAGCCTCCAGGCGCTGAAGGTATCTCCGATGCTCCTCAGGTCTGGAGCCGTTGGCTAGAGCCACCACCTTTTCTTGAATCTCTGCGGCTGCCATGAAGTCGCCGAATTCGGCATGGGCCGCGGCAAGCGTGTCGAGGGTGGCGAGACTCTCGCTGAGGCCCACCGCCTTCCTGGCCAGATCCAGGGCCTTGGAACCGTTACGGTATTTTGGGTCAGGGCAGACCGAGAGCATCCAGGCCAACTGGTTGTTCACCTCCGGGGATTCCGGGTCAAGCCGAAGCGCCTCGATGTAATCATTGAGCGCCTCATTATACCTGCCGGCGTGATACCAAGCCATGCCCCGGTTTTTATAAGCGTCAGCGAAGAAGGGATCGTGCTGCAGCGCCAGGCCGAAGTCTTCAACGGCTTTTTCCACATGTCCCATTCGGAACCAGACGATGCCCCGGTTCTTGTATGCTTCTGCAAGAGAGGGGGACAACTCCACAGCCCGCGTGTAGTCCTTCAGGGCGTTGAAGTAGGACCCTTTTTGATAGTGAGCGGCGCCCCGGTTGTTGAAAATCTCCGCGGCCCTGGGCCTGAGTTCGAGGGCCCTGGTGTATTCCCTTGCGGCGCCGTCATAGTCGGAGCGAAGGTACAGAACCATGCCGAGGTTCTTATGAGCTTCCGCAAACCCTGGGCCCAGGTCCAGGGCTTTCTCAAAGTCGCTCTGCGCCTTTTCCCACGCTCCCCTCTGGAGCCATGACGCCCCCCGGTTGTTGTAGAAGTCCGCTGAGTCCGGGCGAAGTTGGATCGCACGGGTGTAGTCCTCAACGGCGTTTGCGTAGTCCTTGCGGTAGTGGTGGACCGCGCCCCGGTTGTTGTAAGCTTCTGCGTGATCGGGCCGGCTTTCGATCGCTCTTGAAAAGGCATCAAGGGCTTCTTCGAAGCGACTCTCCCTGGCCAGCAAGAGACCTTTTTGAAAAAAGTCCTCTTGGGCCCGGACCGATTCCGGTGAACTCCAGAAGACCGCCAGCAGTCCTGCCAACGCCAACAATGTCCTAAACATGAGCACTCTGACCCATCCGGCCGCGTCCTAAGCATTGCTCACGGTTCATTTAGTCGGAATTAGACTTCCAGTGGTCACTGCTAGTGTTGTATCCCAGAAATAAGTTGTCATCTCGACCGGAGGGAGAGATCCTTTAACTGCACTGAAGTCTTCGATTTCTCACTTCGTTCGAAATGACATCTTTTGAAAGTACTTGTGGGACACAACACTGACTGATCAATGTTCTATGATAAATGATGCTCACATCAACTCCGCGAGCGCTTTTTCCGCTTCCTTCTTTCCCGTGAACTCCATCTTGCTGCTGAGGGCGGTCTGAAGCAGCTCTTTGGCTTTTTCCTTCTCGCCCATGCGGGCGTAGATCATACCGAGATGGTATCCCATCTCAGGGATGAGCCTTCCCTTGTCTTCCACGGGCGAAAGCAGGCTCTTCGCTTTTTCGAACTCCCCCTTCCTGAAATATATCCATGCCGCCGTGTCCAGCAAGCTGGCCACATCCCGGTTTTTCTCCAGCAGGGGAGAAACCAGCTTTTCCGCCTTGTCGAGGTTCTCGCTGGTGGGATCATATTCGGCATAGTAAAAGGCCAGGTTGTTGGCCGCCACGGCCGAGTTGGGATCCTTGGCCAGGATCTCCTCGTAGATGGCCTTGGCTTTTTCCGGCTCCCCCTTTCTCTCGTGCAGGGCCGCAGCCATAAGGGCCACGGCGAGGTTGTCGGGCTTCTGCCCCCTCAGTTTTTCATACCGGGCGACGGCCTTGTCCAGGGATCCCATAGACTGCTCCAGCTGGGCCAGGCTCACCTGGGCTTCCAGACTGTCCGGGTTGAGCTCCACAGCCTGCTCGAAGCTCCTGGCCGCCGCCGCGGTGTCTTTCTTGAGGAGGTGGAGTCTGCCCAGGGACACGCGGTAGCTGCTGTTTCCCGGCCGCCGCCGGATCTGCTCCTCGCAGCGGGCCAAAGCCTGGTCGAGTTTTTTCTCCCTCACCAGAAGGGCGAGCAGCTGATTGAAAGCCGCAGCGAAGTCGGGTTCCAGGGATAGGGCTTTTTCCAGCTTGGCGGCGGCGTCCGCATCCTTCTTTTCCATGAGATCCAGAAGGGCCATTCTGTACTGAACGCCGGCCGACTCGGCGGGAAGCTTCTGCAGATATTGTCTGGCGCCTGCGGTGTCCCGCTCCGAAACGGCCAGGTCGGCCAGGGCGGCGAGCGCTTCCTGGTCCGAAGGGTGGGCGTCCAGCACTTTCTTGAGGTGCTCTTTCGCCTGCTCGGGTTTGCCCTTTCTTCTCTGGAGGTCCGCCATCCCGAAGCGGGCCTGCCTCAGATCGGGCTTTGATTCGAGAAGCTTCTTGTAAAGGTCCTCGGCCAGGGCCGGCTCGTTGTTCATAACATGAGCCCTGGCGAGGTTGAGAGCGATGGTGACGTTCTGGGGCTCCTCGGTGTATACGGCACGGTATTCGGCCACGGCGCCGGGGAAATCCCCTTTGGCGGCAAGAAGGTCTCCCTTCAGGGCGTGGGCGGCCAGGTCCTTGGGGTTTTCCTTCAGGATGTCATCCACGAGTTTGAGCGCCTCAGGGTCTTTTCTCTCCTGGCGGAGGATAAGGGCCTTGAGAAGCTTTGCCTTGAGCACATCCGGGCCGGTTGGAACCTTCCCCATGTATTGATCCAGGAGGGCCATGGCCTTGGGATGGTCCTTTTGCTCAAGGTGCTGTCGTGCGAGCATATCATAAGCGCCGTATTTATCCGGAAGATCCTTGATCGCCTGCTCCAGTACGGACGTCATGGCGTCGGGACTGTTTTTGGCGGCGTAGTATCGGGCAAGGGCCAGGCGGTAGCTTTCCTTGTCGGGATGGGCCGCTGCAAGGTCTTTGAGGACTTTTTCAGCCTCCGGGCTTCGTCCGGTGCGTTCATAGAAACCCGCGAGAACCAGGTTGGCCTCTTCCTTGTCTTTATTCTGGGCGACGAGGCTTTTGAGTTCCCTTTCCGCTTCCGCCGTATCGCCCTTTTTTTCCAGGATCTCGGCGAGCATGAGCCTGGCTCTGGGGTTCTTGTCGTCCTGGGCGAGGAGAGCCTTCAGGTGTTGAGCGGCGGTGTCCGCGTCTTTTTTCTTCAAGGCGATGGCGGCGAGCATGAAATAAGGGTCCGCCTTCTTGGGATTCCTCTCGACCACTTTTTGGATCAAAGGCAGCGCTTCGTCCTCTTTCTGGTCCGCCATGAGCAGGGCGGCTCTCAAGAGAAGCGCGTCCTCGTGCTCGGGGTTTTTGGCCAAAACCAGGTCGGCCTTTTCCCTGGCCTTGTCCTTTTCATTGGCCAGCAGGTAAATGCTGCCCAGGCCGGTCTGTGCATCCGCAAGCTCTGGGTCGAGCTCCACGGCTTTTGAAAAGGAGCCGTAAGCTTTTTTCCATTCCTTCTCCCTCAGATCCACCTTGCCGAGCATTTCATAGGCCTTTGCGAACTTGGGATCGATTTGTAGGGCGTTCTTCAATTCAAGCCTTGCCTTGGTGAATTCCCCCTTTTCAAAAAGGGCCTGGCCCTTGTTGTAGAACTTCATCCTTTTTTCTTCGGCGCTGCCGCAGGCGGCCAGAGCCAGGGCCGTGAATGCGACGGCCAGTGTTCTTGCATACCTCTTCATCTGCATTGCTGTTGCCTCCATTTTGATTGAATGTCTGTAACAGTTTAGCTCTTTGAAATGGATGGCACGGGCCATGGGGGTCTCTCTAAAAACAGAAAACGAAGAGCGTGCGGGAAAGACTCCGCAGAGAAGGGGTAGCAAAGGCGGGCGGCGAAGTCTCCTCGGTACCTGTCCGCTGGGAATTCGATGGCGAGTTGCCCGGTGGCCCTCCGCCCGCCTCACCCACGGCCCAAAGCCGGCCGATGGGGTGTGGCATCTTCGTTGTTCTGTTTTTAGAGAGACCCCCATGGCCCTTTTCTGTGAATATTTCAAAGAGCCAAACTGTTACAATTGTCCATTGTCCGCAGCCCGCGGTCCGTTGTAGAAGACGAAGACCTTTTGACCACGAAAGCACGAAAGAATGAAAGTAAGAAGAGAGCTTTTTTGTTTTCCCGCTCAAAGCCCTGCAAGGAGCGATGCGAATGCAGCGCGAGGAGCGGATGTCGTCCAAAGAGAAGTCAAGTGCGCTTGACCTTCTCAGGGACGACGGCCGCGAGAGGTTGAGCGGGAGCATCTTTCATCCGTGTACCCTGCGTCATCTGTGTCCGTTTCCATTCATGGGCTCTGCGTGCTCTGCGAGATACGCTTTTCTTCGCATGCCTGTGCCATGTACCCCGGCACGAGTTCCCTGAACTTTTTCATCAGCCCTTCTTGGTCATGGCGGGCCACCAGATCCCTGATCTCTTCCACCTGCCGCTCGATGAAGTCCTTCGACGGAGGCTCGGAGACGGCGGCAAGAATCCGGGGATGGGGGGTCTCGATGTTCCTTTCGCAGGACTGGAGCAGCTCCTCGTACATTTTCTCTCCGGGCCTGAGCCCGGTGAACCGGATGTCGATGTCTTCATAGGGCCGCTTGCCCGAGAGGGTGATCAGCTTTTCCGCGAGATTCAGGATCTTCATGGGGCTTCCCATGTCGAGGATGAAGATTTCGCCCCCCTTTCCCATGCATCCGGCCTGGAGCACGAGCTGTACGGCCTCGGGGATGGTCATGAAGAAGCGCTCGATGTCCGGGTGCGTGACCGTGACCGGCTTCCCCTGGAGAATCTGCTTCTTGAAAATGGGAATCACGCTTCCTGCGCTTCCCAACACATTGCCGAAGCGAACCACCATGAACCGGGTCGGGTGAAAGCCGTTGTTGCTCTGGATGATCATTTCAGCGATGCGCTTGGTCACGCCCATCACGTTGGCCGGGTTCACGGCCTTGTCCGTGGAGATCATGACGAAGCGCTTGACCCCTGCGCGGATCGCCGCCTCAGAAACGTTATAGGTCCCGAGCACATTGTTATAGGCCGATTCCACGGGCGCCGCCTCCATGAGGGGCACGTGCTTGTAGGCGGCCGCGTGGAACACCACCTCGACCTCGAGGTCCTTCATGATGTTGAAAAGGCCCGAACCGTCGTTGATGCTGGAGATGGAGGCATGAAGAGGGACTCCGGGATAGCTGTCTCTCAACTCGCGCTCAAAATCGTAGAGGCTGTTCTCCGACCGCTCCACAATGACCAAACGGCCGGGATGGAACCCGGCAATCTGGCGGCACAATTCCGAGCCGATGGAGCCTGCCCCGCCGGTAACCAGGATGCTTTTTCCTTTGAGGGACTCGCTGATCCGATCCATTTCCACTTTCACGGGAGGCCGCTCCAGCAGGTCCTCGATCTCCACGTCCCGGATGTCGTTGATGCTCACACGATCGGAAAGGATGTCCTCCACGGCCGGGATGGTCTTGAAGGGGAGATGGAGCGCTTTGAGGTCCTCCACGACGCTGTCCATTTCCTTCCGGGTCGCCTCCGGCCAGCAGAGGACGACGGCCTCCAGGCCTTTCAACCCCGCCTTCCGGGTCAGGACCTGGGAAACGGAAAGCACCGGCACGTCGTGGACGCGGATCCTGTAGGGAAGAACGTTCCTGGTGGGATCGACAATGGAGTGCGGTTTGTAGCGGCTCGCAGGGTCTCCGGCGAATTCCTTCACCAGGGGCTCGATCTTGCTGAGAGGCCCCACCAGAAGAATGTTCTTGACGGCCTTGGGCGGAAGGGCCTGTGAAAACCGTTCCCGAAGATAGCGCACGGAAAAGCGAATGCCCCCGGAGAAGACGATACACAGCACGAGATCCAGGATGGCCTGGCGCTCGGGAATGCGAAGGGGGCTCCAGAAGATGCCGATTCCCACAAAGAGGACCGTGCTGATGACGGTGGCGCGAATGATGTTCAGGAGATCCTGATAGCTCGCATACCGCCAAAGCCCCTGGTAGAGGTCGTGCCACCAGAACACGGCCAGGCGGATCAGAACCAGGGCGGGAAAGGTGAGCAGGAACCGGTCCAGGCCTGCGCCGGCAAGCGGGCTTTCCTCCACCAGGGCCATGCTCACGCCGTAGCTCAGGCCGAAGAGCACGATGTGAACGGGCACGATGATCCACAGCCGGAAAGGCAGCACGCACTCCAAAGCCTGCTTCACCGCAGGATGAGCGAGCACCGCTTGTACTCCCTTTTCAATAAAACTTCTCATTTCGATAGATTCAATAACGCCGGCCTAATCGTCCACCTTAATTTTCACTAAACCCTCCAACTCCGGTGGAGGACCCGGATAGGTTCTACCGATCCGGGGTGTAAAAAGCGTTCTAAAAGAATTTCCCCTCCCTGGTGGAGGGGGTTAAATGGATGGGATTTCATAATCATTTTCCCTCCCCTGGTGGGAGGGGCAAGGGGAGGGGGCTCATGTTCTGTCATTTCGACCGAAGGGAGAAATCTTGAATTCAAGCGATCTGCACGATCAGGATTTCTCGGCTGACGCCTCGAAATGACTTTTCGACAAAGCCTCCTACTGCGGGAGATGGGCCTCCAGAGCCTGGAATGCCGCGAGGGCAAATGCGTCCATCGCCTCTCTTGTAGTGTCGAGGCTTTGTGCCGGCTCCAGGGGGCTCATCAGCCGCACAAGAGCCCCGTCTGTTCTCCGCATCCAGAGACCGTCCCACACCATGTATCCCTTGGCCGCATACTCGCTCGTGAAGTTGCGGCCCCGGCCCTGGTACCAGAAATAGACCAGGTGCCTTTCTCCGTTTTTTTCGATCACCAGCTCGTTGAACCTGAGCTGCCCCATGGCACCTGATGGGGAGCCGATCGTGCGTTCACGCTCTTCTTCGATGAACCACCCTGCTCCCGGCAGGCAAAGCCGCGGCGAGTGGGCGAAGCCCCCGGCCTTTTTCTGGTGCTCGTAATAGGCTGCATAGAAGCTTATGGGGTTTCGGCCCGGCTTCCGGTAATCGAGCATCCCATAGTCCTGGGCGGCCACAAGCTTCTTGATTTCAGGGTCCATGGTTCCACGCTCACCGGTCCACCCGTCCAGCTCGGCCGGAAAAGCCGCCAGGGGTTGTCTCAGAGGCCTTGGGGATACCCGGCCCAGGAAATCGACCAAAAAAGGTATGATCAGGATGATTGCAACGCCTATGGCCAAAGAAGGCCATCCCATTTTTTTGTCGGCACTGATGGTCCTGAACCGGTGGACTTTGGGTTCCTGAACAGGGGTTCTTTCCCCAAGCCCTCTCAGAGTCAGATTCAAGAACACAAAGCAACCTGCACAGACCATGAACACAGCCCAGCCTGAAAAGAAATGAAAAAATCCCTTTGCTGCTTCTCCGCCCCATTGCGCCGCGATCACCACCGTTCCTGTCACCCTCACAATGTTGGCGGCTATGGCAATAGGGATCGCGGCAACAATCAGAACGCCCCGCTTCCATAGGCTGTTGTGACCGAGATAGGCCGTCAGAAGGCCAAAGGTCAGAAGGGGGAGAAGGTAGTGAAGCCCGCTGCAGGCTTCAGCAACCTGAAGCTTGGTGAAGCCGATGTCGATTACATTCCCTTCTCGGAAAGCGGCGATCCCAAGCAGATGGGAGAGCTGCACGGACCATACCGAGGCTAAGAGCTGCAGCTCAAGGGTGAGATTCCGATAGATGAAGCCGGGTGGAGGGAACATGAGCAGCAGAAAGGCGAACGGGAATTGCAATACTCTGAGCACCTCCAGGCCATAAGTGAGCCACACGACACCGACGAGAAGCATGAGCATGGCAACTCTGCTGGTGAACAGCTCTGCTCCCAGTTCCCCCAGGACGATCCCCCAAGCGGCGATGAAGACCAGAGGGAGTGCTCTCCAATCGGTGTAAATGGGAGCCGCCTTGAGCTCATGTCGCTTTTTCCAACTCAGATAAAAAGCCAGCGGCAATATGAGGTAGCCGTGCGAATAGTCAGCATGAACGCCCCATTGACGGAACAATAGGAGCAAGGCGGGCCAAAAAGAGATTATCAGGCATATCCCGATGGCGATCGCGGGAAAGAGTTGGTTCCCTGTTCTCGTGTTCGATGCAACTAACGGCATCGCCGGTTAACAGAGCTCCTCGGCGCTACGCGACCGATCGGACCGGTTCCGAGGGCATTCCCTTTCCTGCAGCAACCCAAAATAGACTTGATAGATCCCTTCCCAGATGTCCGCGGGTCTGAAATGCTTCAGCACTCTCTCTCTCGCTGTTCTGCCGTGCTCGCGTCTAAGATCACCGTTCTTGAGATACATCCTTATGGCTCCTGCAAGGGCTACGGCGTCACGGGCAGGCACCAATACCCCGGTCTTGCCGTTCTCGACCGCATCGATGCATCCGGTAACGGATGTGGCCACGACGGCCATGCCCATGGCGCCTGCTTCAATCAACACGTTGCTGAAACCCTCCCGGTGGGTGGGCAGAACCAGAAGATCCATTACGCCGTAGGCCGGCACGACATCGGAAAGCTCTCCGGTGTAGGAGATGCGGGGATCGGTCTGAATCTGTTTGAGAACCTTGGCTTCGACAGGGTCCTCCTCTTCAGTGGGGCCTACGACGAGCAGATGGAGAGAGGAGAATTCCCTTTTCAGGATATTCCAGGCATCGATCAGCTCATGAACTCCCTTGCTCCGCACGAGGCGTCCCACAAAGCCGATCGTCCGAGCGCCTTCCGGTATTCCATGCTTTTGTCGGAAGGCCTTCAGCTTGTCGGCGCCATTAAAAGAAGGGTTGAACTTGTCTGCATTCAGACCGTTGCTGCTCCCGTTCCCGATGACAGCGATTTTCGTCGCCGAGCATATTTCCTCGCAGGCAAGCACTCTGGCGACCGACGGACCGACGGCAATGATTTTGTGAGCCAAAAGGCAGGTAAAACCCTCGATGCCTTTCATGACAAATCGTCTCTTGCCCTTCGAACTCTCAAAGGGAAGGCCACGAGCGGTGTAGACCCTTACGGGGACTCTGGCGAGTTTTGCCCCAAGCATGGAAAGCAAACCGGCTTTCGGCGTGCTTCCATGGACGATGTCCGGCCTTTGTTTGCGAAAGAGATCATAGAGCCTGAACAGAGACAGGAGATCCTTGAACGGGGTTATTTTTCGCGTCATCGGCACAGCGTGAAAGGCGACCTGCTCCTGCGCGGCAAATTGCTCGAGGTATTCGCCCGGCGAACTGACCACCACGATCTCAAGCCCCCGGGCTTTCATGTAGCCGATCTGGCCCTTAAGGAAAACGAGGGACTGGGGCACGGTGAGCACATGGATCAACTTGATCATTTTCCGGCCCGCACGACCCTGTCTCTCAAGAACCGATAGAGCGTAATTCTTTTCGAAGACAGCTTGTCGGAAGTGAACGCCCTTGCTTTATTCACACTCGCCGCGCTAAGCCGGGCCAGTCGCTCCGGGTCGCTACAAAGGCGGCCAATCAGATCCGCCAGCTGATCGACATGCCCAACCGCAAAGAGTTCTGTGTCATCCACCAGCTCGGTGATTCCGCCGGCCCTGGAAGCAATGACCGGAAGTCCCCTGGCCATGGCTTCGATCATGGCCCTGGGAAGCCCTTCGGCTGCGGAGGTCATAACAAATAGATCACTCCCGTCCAACAGCCTATTTAAGGCTTCTCTATCAGCGATATGACCATGAAAAGCAACATGGTCACGCAGATGCAGTTTTTCGGAAATTGCTTCCAGTCTTCTTCGCCGAGGTCCGTCACCTACAAGACGAACTTCAAGCTCCGACCCTCCGTCCAACAACCTTCTTGTCGCATGGAGCATGTCCTCATGTCTCTTGTACCCGACCAGATTTGCAACCATGATCACTCTGAGTCGGGACCCTTTCACCCGATAATCTCTGGGCCGAGCGATCTGTTCAGGATTTAACCTGATATCACTGATGCACAAGGTTGGCGCTTCTGTTCCGGTGGGATAGGCACCCGTCAGACCCACCGAACTCACATAGCTGGCCACAGCTGCATGCCTTGCAAGAATCCGCAAACGGTGGGCGTACCTCAGTGCCATAAGCCTGTACAAAGGATTGCTGCCGAGACTCAGAATGTGCTTTTGCGGATCGCCTACGACCTCTACCATGTATGGCTTTCCAAACGATCTGGCAACACGCCCAGCTGCCCATCCGATCTGTCCAGGCACCCTGAGGACCATGGCATCCGCCGCCGATGCGGCTTTTTCAGCAATCGAGCTCGATAGCCTATCCCCCAAGATAGCCCAGAGAGGACCGTGGAGGTTGGGCAAGCCTATGAACTTGACTCCCCTCGAGTCGCATCTGAAAGCGCCCTCAGGAATCGAGTCTCTTTGCGCCATGCGGCAAATCACTGAAACATTCTCAAAGGCTTTCTGATAATCTTCAAAAAAACCCGGATCATGGGTGGCCGTATCAAAAATCCGTGAGTCGCATGCCATAAAAGAATGATCTGTTGCAATGAGCAGGTTCATTCAGTTTCTGCTCGCTGAGCCAACGGCCAATCTCGCAGACCCAATGGTCACCAGAAGCAACGGTACTGCCCCGTTCTTGAAGAAATAGAACACGAGGTTGTCCGAGTCGCCTCCCGGAATAAGAATGCAAAGACTCACAAAGAACGGCACGGTCAGCCAGCGGCAGTCCCCCGGGGGAAGGCGGATCATAAATCGCCGCATCAGCGCTACGGCAATACCGAGGAACACAAATGAAAAAGGAACGGCGGCGGGCCCAAAATTCAACATAGCTTCTCCTGCGAGTCCCCACACCATGGTTGCCCTTTTCCGAGGGAATGAGCCTTCACCGTGGAATAGCTCCGTTCCCTCTTTGATTTTTCCCGGCGGGCGGGAGGGCCAAAGGCTCTGGGGAATCAACTTCGCCAAGGCAGCCAAATAGGTCCTGCCGTAAGCGTATTCATAGTCCCTGTCCTCTTGCATCAGTTTGAAGAGCGTATAAGGCTGTGTGGCGCATCCGAGCCATGCCGCAGTCAAGGTCCGGCCTGTTCTTTGTTCCATCCTGACTCTTTCTTCTCTGTCGAGAAGCACGCTCACACCTTCCAGACCTGCGCCTTTGTAGAAACCATAGGCATAGATAAAGATCATGCCTCCTGCTAGTCCTGAGATAATGAGCCTCTTGGGCACAGGCCTGATCCAGAAATGGATGATGCCCACAGCCCAGAAAAGGGCAAAGAGTATCTCGCTGCGGCTGCCTCTTAATCCGCCAAAAAACACTTTTAGGATGAAGAAAAGGCCAAGGAGAACGGTGAGGGTGGGCCATGAAGGCATCACCCCTTTTGTTTTCACATAGGCCGCGTATCCCATCGCGGCCAGGATGGGAAAGCATTCAGATATCATGAATGCAGCTCCAAGCCCTTCAAACCATCCGGACCGGCTCTCATATGCTGAAATGAATCCCATGAGGCCTCCGAGGTGGTAGTAGATTCCAGCCTGGACAGCTACTGCAATCGCCATCGCAAAGTAAAGCGAAAGGCTGAACACGTGCTTTCTCAAAACCCAAATACTTTGAGAGCGAACGGGTTCTTTAGGACCCAGAACGGACCGAACGGTTTGATAGGCAAGAAGCCCTGCCAGATTAAGCAAGGCCATTGCGCCCACCCAGGGTCGCCAGTCCGGAGGCGGCGGCACATAGGCTATCCAATAATCCAAAGTCACGTTGAAAAAGGTGCCGATAAAGTACCGCAAATACAGAAGCAGACCGATGACGCCGATCGGGTCAAAGGGATCGACCTTGCCCCTTATCCAGCTGATGGCATCCGCACCCAGCAGGACTCCGCACAAGAATAAGGGTAAAATGAACCAGTGCCTGCAGGTCTCAGAGGATATAAAGAAGTAAGCGGCCACGCCCAGCGAGAGAACGAGGGACAGCATGGCATTGAGCGGGTACCCTGTTCTTGTACACCCGAAGGGCACAAAGACATCGTCATGGGTGTCGATGTTTTTTGCCCTCATAGATCTTTTCCAGACTGGCCACGCTCTTCAGGATTGAAAAAGGGCTTTCCTCAACCGCTCTTGCCCCTGCGCCGTCAACCAGCTTCTTTCCCTTCCCTTGCAGAAGTTTTTCCGCCCAGAACGACGGAGGGGCGGACAGGGATACGCGCTGTACGAGACCCGGGAGGACATCGACTTCAGGCGGAATCCTGTCCGAAATGACGAGCGGCAGCCCGGCCGCCTGCGCTTCGATGCAGACTATCCCTAAACCCTCATATAAGGATGGCATGACGTATGCGTCCATGGCTTGTGTCATCAGGTCCGGCACGTCGCTCCGACTTCCGGCGAAGATCATTCTGTCATGAAGGCCCATGGCTCGGGCCTTTTTTTCTATGCCCATGCGCAATGGGCCGTCCCCCACAAGCAGCAATCGACTTTGGGGATCTCTTTGGACGAGCTCTGCGCTGATGTCTAACAGAAAGGAGTGGTTTTTTTGCCTGCGAAATGCTCCGACGTGTCCCACGACAAAAGCTTGCTCGGGCAAGCCGAGACCATATCGCAAGGATCTATCTCGTGAAGCATTCCTGAACGGTTTCAGGTCGATCCCGTAGAAGGCAATTCGAGATCGCTGGTCTTGATCCCAATGAGATCCAAAGAGCGCTTCTCCCGCTTGCTGGCTGGCGGCCAGAAACGAGGTTGCGTTCATGCGAATGAGCTTTCTCATGCCCTTCAAATACACACGTCGCAGGCCTTTCCCCGCGCTATCCACAGGCCGGCTGTCCAGGTGACTGTGGGCGATTCTCAGAGGCACCCCTGCGAGGCGGCCCAGAGCCAGGGTGAAACCGCTGAAGTGGTGCACATGGCTGTGGAGGACATCATAGCGTCCATGCGCTTTCAGGACCCTCCTGAGCCCGATCGCGTATCGAAAGGGTTTTTGGGGATGTAGGCAAGGAAAGATCTTCGACCCCCAGGCGCGGATCTCATTATCGTAGGCGCATGGCTCAAGCGTATGAACGAGAAAATCCATCTCGAAGCGCTCTTTGTCGATATGGCGAAGCACGTGCATGAGCCAGGTTTCGACGCCCCCCCGGTTCATTCCTCCGACAATGTGGAGCACTCTTGTTTTGCCGCAGTCATTCATTGGCGTCCTTCCCAGGCACGGTGAATGGAGATCGGATGCTTGAAAATAGGACCCTAAGCTTCCTCGAGAAGTTCCTGGAACATTCTTTCATAGGCTTTCGAAACCGCCCGGATGTCAAGATGCGTGGCCGCAAATTCCTTGCTCCGTTTTCCCATCTCTTCCCGTAGATGGAAGCTCTTCCCGAGGTTCGCGATCGCCGAGGCCATTCCCCTAGCATCGCCCTGAGGGACAACGATTCCCGCGCCGCTTGCATCGAGCAGTTCTCTTGCCGAGCAGACATCATAACAAACGACGGGTTTCGCGCATGCCATTGCCTCAATGATCACGCGGGCCATGCCTTCCAAGTTCTCTGAGGCCAGGACGACTATGTCTGCGGCCTGGTACCACGGCCAAACATGGGACTGAAATCCGGCAAAATGAACATGGGAGCAGAACGTGGAATCCCTGGCTGCCTCACGGCAGGTCCTCTCGTATCGTTCTTCGCCTTCATTGTCGGCGGAACCGAGGAAAACAAAAAGAGACTTTTCTTTCATGTGTCCCTGTGCAATTACCAGGGGCAATACATCCTTAATGAAGCGAAGCTGTCCCTTCCAAGATCTGAAGGCCGCTGGGTAAAGGATAAGAAGGTCCTCGTCTCCCACACCCAGGCTTCTGCGGATCAGATTTGAATTCTCTTGATTTTTCCTTTGCGCCTGGTCCAGTTCCACCCCGTTGAAGATCACCTTAATCTTAGACTCGAGATTCGGAATGGAGTTTCCGCGCAGCTCCTCCATAAGAAGGTCTTTCATTTCTTCCGAAAGCACGGCGATTCGGTCGCTCAGTCTGAGAACCCAGTTCCGTCGTGCTATCCGGAGAGGTGTCCCCCGGACACCGGTGACCAGTCTGGCGCCTGCCAGCTTGACAGCCAGGGGGGCGAGGATGACTGCCGGTCCAATAACCGTGTAGACGACCTTCACCCGGAATCTTTTCAGGGCCCTATAGAGGTGAAGACAATAAAGGCCGGAGGCAAAGAGCACCCTGAGCTTTCGAAGAGCCTTAGCTGTGCTGAATCCGTAGACGAGGTCTGGGTCAAATGGAACGACATACAGTGGAAGGCCGCTTTCTCTGAGCCTTCTCGAGATCCCGTGGGGGCCGGCTGTGATGGAGAGCACCCTGTTTCCTAACTGCCTGAGGATCTGCAGGTGACTCTCCTGGCCGCCGCACCAGGTGTCATGGTGGCCATGGGACGTCACGAACGCGAAAGGGTAGGTGTTCTTCATCGACCTTCCCAATTGGGATCAGACTCTCTTGATGCCCAGGCCTGCCATCCGACGAAGGGTGGGAGTCACCGGAACGATGATCTTCATCAGCGGCTCAATGGTCCACAGGTTGTTTTTCCCTGCTGTCAGAGAGGGAAACTTGAGAAGAAGCACGGCCAGACTTCCCGTCAGGGTTGCGACGGTCAGAAACAGGACGGCCGGAATGGGGAGTCTGATATGGGCGAACGCGCTGGAAGCCCCCCAGGCGAAGGAGCCGCAAAAAATGGCCAGCAAAAGACCTTGAGTGTGAAGATGCAAGAACGTTCTGAAATTCACGCCAAGCCTTTTCATGCCTGACAGGGAAAGAACCGCAAAGTGAACCGCGAGAGCTAACAGGACAGCACTCGAGACACCCGATAGGCCCCAGCGCTGCCCAAAAAAGGTTCCGGCAATGACAAGAAAAGCATAAAAACCTTCTCTCGAGGCATAGGCATAGACTTCTCCTGTTGCCTGCAGCAGGGTTGCTCCCACTTTGTATCCCACGCGAAAATACATGCCCAGACACAGGATTCTAAACGGAAGAACAGCCCCCTCCCAACCGGGGCCGAGCAGGGTGAGAATGATCTCGGGAGCCATGACAAAGGCGACCACGCTGCAAGGGAGCATCACGGTGCTGGCGAAGGAGACGGTTCTCAAGTAGGCTAGGCGTAGACGTTCCTCATTGCCTTGCAGGCTAGACATGGCTGGGAACAACACGCTGCTGAGCACATTCCCGAAGAGGGTGACGGACACTGCCATGAGATTGTAGGACCGGGTGTAGAGTCCAAGCATGGCCGGCCCGAGCCAGCGCCCTACAACGAGGTTATCCCCGTAGAGGGCAAAGACATTAAAGAGATTGGAAAGCGTGAACCCGCCCCCCACGTTGAAGAGGCGCCTTAATGCGACAGGCGACAGACCAAGGCGCCAGGGATGTCTTTGGACGCTGACGAGGATCAACATGCGGAGGGCATTCTGGAGGACGATGCCGAACACGATCGACCACAATCCAAACCCCCACCAAGCCATGACCACGCCGCCCAGGCCATACCCGATGCCGTAAGAGGCAATGTCAGCCGTGACAATCTTCCTGAAATCAAGAGCCCGCTTCAAGAGCGACTCTGCAACAACCGATGCGCTTCTGAGGGGAAAGCATAGCGAGAGGACCTGGCAGACCTGAACCACCTCGGGCATGCGATAGAAGGCGGAGATCAAAGGAGCGGCCAGGTATACAATCAAACCGAATAACACGCCCAATCCGAGCGAAAGGGTCAAGGCCGTGCGAAGCCGATCCTCCTCCACTTCCTTTAGTTGAACGAGACAAGGCCCCAGGCCCATCTGGGAAAAGATCTCCCCGAAGACGATAACGAGGGCTGCCGCGGCCACAGTGCCGAAATCTTCAGGGGTGAGCAACCTTGCAAGAATTGCAATGGTGGCCACCTTGAGGGCCGTGTAAGCGCCTGCGCCTGAAAACGCCCAGATCATCCCCCGGATGGTTTTCTGAATCAGACTGGTTTGTAAATGGGTTGGGTTGTGTTCAGGCATGGTCTACTCTACCGAAAGTCGCAGGCTGCCGGCCCAGAGCAGGGACACCCGGTTCAGGCTTGTGAGTACGCCAGGAGTTCTGAGTCGGCTGAGCATCTTGGAATAAGGGCTGTCTCACGCAGAGCCCGCAAAGACGCAGAGATAGATCAAATCAAAGGCTTTTGGGGTTGAACAAGCAGAAAACAGATACTTCGCGCTGTGAACGCTGCGGCTCTGCGAGCTAGAGCTCTTTCTGTCGGTGTGGGTCTGTGGCTAATTTGGCAAATACTTCCGCAGTTCCTGGGACACGGCCAGGGCAAAGGCGTCCATGACCGCCCTCGTCTCCTCGCCGGCCTTCCCCTGCTCCAGGCTCTTGACCATGCGCACCATGGCGCCGTCCGTTCTCCTCCTCCAGATTCCGTCCCACACCATGTAGAACTTGGCGGCGAATTCGTTGGTGAAGTTGCGGCCCCGTCCCTGGTACCAGAAGTAGACGAGGTTCCTGTCATTGCCCCTCTGAATGACCAGCTCGTTGAGTTCAAGGCTGTGTTTTTCTTTTGTCTTGTGTGAAACCGCTTGCAGCGTCCGCACCTGGTTTTGCTCGATGAACCATCCCTCGCCGGGCAGGCAGAGGCGGGGCGAATGCACGAAATCCCCGCCCTTTCGCTGGTACTCATAGTAAACCACGTAAAGGTTGAGGGGCCTCTGGCCCTCCCGCCCGTAGTTGATGATGAAGTAGTCTTGGCCGCCGACTCTCTCCCACAGCTTGGGATCCATCTCGGTCTTCTGTCCCTGCCAACCTTCAAAATCCAGCGGGAACTCCGCAAGAGTCCGGCTGAGAGGCAGGGGAGGGACCTGTCCGAGGGAATTGACCACCGAGGGCGTAGCCAGAAGGATGGCCAGGGAAACGGTGACCGTGGCCCAGGGCATGCGGTACCCTCCGGCCGGTCCCGCAGGGCCGGAGGCGGAGGCTTTGGTCTGCGCCTTCTTCTCGGGAAAATACTTGAGGACGAAGTTCAGGAAAGAGAGAAGCGCGATGCACACCATGAACACGATCCACCCGGAAAAGGAGTGGAAGAACCCTTCCGCCGCCTGGTTGCCCCAGAACAGGCCGATGAAACCCGTTCCGCTGATGCGCAGCACATTGGCGCCCACGGAGATGGGGAGGGTGGCCAGGATCAGGATCGCCCGCTTCCAGAAAGCCTTCTGACCGAGATAGGCAAACAGGACTCCCAAGGTCAGAAAGGGCAGAATGTAACGGAGCCCGCTGCAGGCCTCCACCACCTGGAGCTTCATGAAACCGATGTCGATGACGTTTCCTTCCCGAAGAGCGCTGATGCCCACGGAATGGAGCACATTCACCGCGCCGATGGAGGCGAGCATTTGCAGGGGAAAGGTGACATTGCGATAGATGAAGCCGGGCAGAGGAAGCATGAGAAAGAGGAACCCCAGGGGGAAGCTCAGGATCCTGAGCATCTCCAGTCCGTAGAGAAGCCACACCAGGCCGATCACAAAGACCAGCATGGAGAGCCTCGTGGTGAAGAGCTCGGCCCCGAGCTCGCCCACAATGAACACCGCCACGGCAGCGAAGAGCAGGAACAGGCCGCGCCAGTCCGAGCGGGCCTCTGCGGCCTTCAGCTCCTTGCGCTTGGCCTCGTACTTCTTGACGAGC
>Ga0101944_10003494_pt1 | contig 21721 bp, 11 predicted proteins | sample DewCreD2012metaG_FD_75245 | JGI IMG/M metagenome (GOLD analysis project Ga0101944, IMG submission 75245) | Hot spring sediment bacterial and archeal communities from British Columbia, Canada, to study Microbial Dark Matter (Phase II) - Dewar... ... | reverse complement strand
GACGGCGACGGTGACAGCACCGCCGATCGCCGCCGGCCACGGCCATCGCGGTGCCTTTGCCGGAGGCGACGACGCTGGCGGTGCTAGAGCGTCGATCGGCCGCGGCGGTGCGGCGAGCGGCGGCTCCGACGCCAGCGGCACAGGATCGGCACCGGTGCGCGGCGCGTCGGCCCGCCGCTCGGTGAGCTGCGGGACGTAGCCGCCTTTCGGGACCTCGATCAGGATCGGGTCGTCGCGGCCAGCGACGAGGTAGTACCGCTCGAGCGCGCGCCGCAGGCGGCCGGCCTCGATCCGCACCACGGGATCGGCGTTCGGGTCGAAGCTGTCGTCGCGCCCGAGCACCTCCAGCGCGATCGAGTAAGCCTTGATGAGATCACCCCGGCCGGCGAGGAACTCCTCGACGACGTAGCGCAGAAACCGGCGCAGCCGATCGGACGCGGTGAAGTCCGCACTCGCCAGAATGCGCTCTAGCTGCGCGCGAGCCTCGGTCGGGCCCGGCGGTGTCACGCCGCCGCCGACCGCCTCCGTTCCCATGCGACCACCACCCGACGAAGCATTCCCTCACCGCCCGGATCATCCCGCGATGGCGCGTGGGGATGCGACGTTGACGATACGCTATACCCATTTCATCGGGTGCTCAAGTTACAAGGTCACCTCCGCGACGGCGTGTCGCCCGGCTCAGGCGGCGCCGAGCTCGCCGGTCATGGATTCGAAGACGAGGGCGCCACCCTGCTTGCGGAAGGTGACGATCCGCGTGTTGAAGCCGTCGCGACAATATATCGACCGCCCACCGCCGTCCTCGGAGCTGAACGCGTAGTGGACAGCGAGGCGCAGCTCGGTCGCGGTGTTGCTCAGCTCCGAAACACGGAGGATCGGCCCCATGTCGACCGGGCCGCAGGAATAGTCCCCCTCCTGGCCGTGGCTCTCGTAATACTCCCGGATCTGCGCCTCGGCGCCGGGGAAATTGGCGAGCGACTCCTGCTGACCCTGCAACGAAGGGTCGTCCGCGCGCTCCTGCGCCTCCTGCGTCGAGGCCGCCAGGTGTGGCGTGCAGATCGTCTTGGGAGAGCACACCAGCGCGTTGGCGCCCGGAGGCTCCTGGGCAAAGACATCGAGGGCCGCCCCGGCCAGCCGGCCCTCAGCCAGCGCCGCTTGCAGAGCCTCTTCGTCAACGATGCCGCCGCGAGCGCAGTTGATCAGGTACGCCGTGGGCTTCATCAGAGCAAGCCGGGCTGCATTGAGCAGGCCGCGCGTGTGCTCGTTGCTGGGAGTATGGATCGAGACAAAATCGGCCGCCGCCAGCAGCGCTTCAAGCGACACAACCTCCACGCCCAAACGGGCCGCATGCTCTGCGGCAACAAAGGGATCATAGCCAATGAGGCGCATCTCGAAAGCCGCCGCCCGCCGAGCAGTAGCCGCCGCAGAGGAAAATAACTCCGAATTCTCCCCCCATGCCTTCTCCTGGAGCCGCGGCATCTACTTCTGGCCCTGCAAGGGACTGCTGCATGACGACCTTGTTCGCCATTACCTTGAAACACTCGACAACCAGTTCTCAGACTGGGGCCTCAAGCCGGCCCCCGTATTCGCCCCACACCTCGGCGAATGCGGGATGAACGCCGCGGCGCAACTGCTCAGAAAGGGGCGCCCCTACTGCAACGGCATCTTCGCGCCGGATGAGAAATTCGGCGGTGAACACCTCCACTGGGCTCCCTACCCATTCGGCGGCTATGGCATCGTCTATGACACATTCCCGCAGGACAAGGGGCTGCGCTACGTTTACAGCGGCCCCGTGCTGCCGAATCTGCTCTCATTCAGAACGCGCGACGGATGCCGCTGGTTCAGGCCGGACGCGAAGGCGTGGGCGCCCGCGCGCGACTTCCTCTGGGGCCGATGGCCAGACCGCGCGGCAGGCAGGCCGAAAGCGCGCATCGCCGACGCGGCCCGCAATGCCGGCCCTGCCTGACGGTCCGGCCCATCCGCGCCGGCATTTCCAGGGCTGCACATTGCCTGTACCCTGAAGGGCTGCACAGGGTTTCGAGCCCGATGAAGGAGGGACGAACGATGCCGCGACGCGACCGAGCCGGAGTGGGTGTTTCTTCCGGTCCCATCGAATGTTTTCCCAATCGCCATCCGGACCGGGACTACGAAATCCGGATCGTGGCGCCCGAATTCACCGCCGTCTGTCCCCGCACCGGCCAGCCGGATTTCGCCACGCTTACCCTCTCCTACATCCCCGACCGCCTGTGCCTGGAACTCAAGAGTCTGAAGCTTTACCTGCAGAGTTACCGCAACCGCGGGATCTTCCACGAGCACGTCACCAATGCCATCCTGGACGACCTGGTGAAGAGTTGCAGGCCGCGGCAGATGACGCTTGTCGGAGAGTTCAATGCCCGCGGCGGCATCTCCACCACCGTCACCGCCCGCTACGACGGGCGTCGACGCCGGCGCCGAATGTAGGGCAGACCTGCGACAGGCGCGCCGCGCTGCGGCGCACGGTCGGCCGAGGCCTTGCCGCTTAACGGACGGGCGCTGGGGCGGCGGGCGGCGCGGGCCAATCGCCAGGCGGGGTGGGGGTGCCTTCGAACCGGAAGTGGTCGACGACCATCGCCGCGATCGTCCCGTCGAGATGAGAGGATGCGGCGAGGCAGGCGTACAGATCCTTTCCCATGGCCAGCGTGACGGACCCGAGCTGCGTCCACTTTTCCCCGTCCTTCGAGTAGAAGCCTGCGAAACTGTCTCCCGTGCGTGTCAGCCGCAACCAGCAGGGCAGCGGAACGTACGGGCCATGCGGGCAGGAAAACGTGTGCGCCCCTTGGGTTGCGCGGTAGGTCAGGACCCGCGCGTTGTTGGCTGCGGCAAACATGAACACATTGCGCGCATTGGCGGCCAGCGATTCGCGGAACATGACCCCCACCTTCGACCACAGATCGACCCGCTCGATGCTTTGCACGCGCACGGTCAGCGAACTGTCTCCGCGCAGACAGCGGTAGACGAAGAAGCCCTCGTCGGTCCGAGCGTAGATGTCTGCGCCGGAGGCCTTGAGGCGCAGCGCGCCATCGTCCATCTCCACCGACCCCGGCAGGGCTACCTCGCCGATGTCGCCTTGCAGCCATCCCTCCAAGTGCGGGACGGGGTTTCCGAAGAGCGGTCCCGGGACCGGGGCCGGGGTCGAAGCGACGCCGGGCATGCGCTCCCGGCCGCCTTCGGGTTCCGGTAGAACCGGCGGTGCCGGTTGCGCGGGCGGGGTGGCGTTTGCGGGAATGACCGGCCGTGCCGGAAGCGGAGGCGGAGCGAGCGGCGGCGGCAGGGCCGGCGGGGTCCTTTCCCGTGCCCGGGTCGGCCCTTCCTCGGTTTCTCCGGGGAGCAGGAACCAGACCAGCAGTGCGAACGAGAAGAGCAGGGCGAGCGTTCCCCAGACCAGGTAGGAACGGCTCCGGCCCGCCAGCGGCTCCACACGAATGCTCGAACTGCTGGTGCGGGGGGCCATGCGTCGTGCGGTGGTCGTGCGCTGCGGCAGCGGATCGACGCAGGTGGTTTCGCCTCGTCCGACAAAAATGCCCAGTTTGGCTCGTTCCAACGCATTTCGCAGTTCGGTCGGATTCTGATACCGCTGCGCGGGCGTTTTCTGCATCATCTTGGCCAAAACGCGACTGAACGCCTCGCCGATCGCCGGGTCCACCCGGTGCGCCAGCGGCACCTTCTCCTGGATGTGTTTCATCATGATGTCGGTGCAGGACTCGCCGTCGTAGGGCGGCTGGCCGGTGACCAGGTGAAAGAGCGTGGCGCCCAGCGCGTAGATGTCGCTGCGGGTGTCGATCTGGTCTTTCTTGCCGCGCGCCTGTTCGGGCGGGACGTAATACGGCGTGCCCACCATGTCCTCGGCACGGGTGAGCGAGGCGTCCTCCTCGTGGGAAAGCTTGGCGACGCCCAGATCGGCCAGCTTGATCTCGCCCGCCCGGCTGACCAGGATGTTCTCGGGTTTGATGTCGCGGTGGACGATGCCGTGCCTGGCCGCGGCTTCCAGGGCGCTGGCGATGGCGATGCCCACCTCGATCACGCGATCCTCGGGCAGGGCGCGGACGCGCTTGAGTTCGTCAGCCAGGGAATGGCCGTCGACATACTCCATCGCAAAATACCAGAGGCCCGACGCTTCGTCCTGCCCGCAGTCGATGCCTTGGACCACGTTGGGGTGGGTCAGTTTGCCTGACGCGCGCGCCTCGCGCAGGAACCGCAGCGTGAAGGTCTGGTTCCTGGCCAGGGCCGGCGGGAGAATCTTGATGGCCACGATCCGGCCCAACGAGACCTGGTGCGCTTTGAAGACGCGTCCCATGCCGCCGGAGCCGATCATCTCCAGCAACTCGTAGTCGCCGATGCGGTCGAAGCCCGCCATGTTGCCGGCAGCGAGGGAAGGGGTACCGAACACGGGGGTGGGCAGGGCTGAACTCATCGGCTGATGCCCCCCGAGAAGGCGCGGATTTCGATGTCGACCGGCGTGCCGCTCGATTTCGCCCTAATCGATATGCACATTACACGAACTACTCCAGCAAATCCGCTGGAATAGACCATAACAGACATGCACACCGTGCGCAATAGCTATCTTTCGTATCGATACGGGCGGGTCATTGCGTTCGAGTGCGGAGGAGATCCAACAGGAAGTGTGGCCAGGCACGGTCGGCCGCCGCCCTGTCTGCGGCAGACCAGAGCAGTTGTACCGAATCGGCATCGCGACCCTCGGCCCGCGCTCGCAACGCGCGCGCCACATCCCACTCGGCCTCCGTCAAGATCCGCGGATTGGGCAGGCGCTGAAGGGCATCGTCGAGTTCCTGCGGAGCCAGGCTGCCCGTAACGAAGCGGGCCATCAACCGCACTTCCTCCGGATAGTCTTCGGCGATCGTGGCCGGTGTCCAGATTTCGAGCGGCAGCAGTTGACCCTGCGCCAGGTTCCATCCGCAAAGACGCAACGTGACACGGACCGCCATCTCCGGATCCAGTTTCTCGGCCATGGCCAGTTCGTTCCAGAGTTCGGCCGCCTTTTCCGTGCGGCCGATGGCCAGGTACAGATCGCCGCATTCCAGCTGCCACTGCTGCTCTTCGGCGGTCCTGCCTTGGATCGACTGCCTTACGGCCGCGCGGAGATCGGCCAGCGCCTGGGAGGCCTGGTTTTGAGGGAGCGAGCGGAGGATATCGACCGCCTGGGGTCTCAATCGTTCGGCCTCCCGGCCGAACTCGATTCGGGCGGAGCCGAAGAACGAAAGCGCCCGCCCGGGAGCTTTCCGCTTGGAAAGATCGCGCAGCGCGGCAGAGGCCAGGTCGATCAGTTTCGGAATGGGGAAGGCCCGGTGGACGCTCAGGATGAGGGCGTGGGCATCGTCGCCGCGGCCCACCGCGCCCTGCTGGGCGAATTGGAGCGCGGCCGACTGCAGATCGGGCGAGTCCTTCAGGTTCTGGGCGGCGGCGTAGCGCAGCAGGCCCAGGGCTTCGTTTTCGGCTTCGACCGTTCGCAAGGCCGCCAAGGCGAGGACGGCCTGGGCCATGGGAGCGGCCAACTGGGGCGAAGGCCACACGGCGTGCAGCTCCCGGAGGTCCTGCCAGCGGGATTCCGCGCAGGAACGTTGGGCCAGCTGGACCACGCAGGCGGTCAGGCCTTTGCGTTCCTCCTCGCCCAGCTCCAGGGCGTTCATGCGACGCAACAAACCCAAGCCGTCTTTCAGGCGCTTGAATCCGTTGGCGGGCTCGGCCTGTTCGAGCGTCTGGCGGAAGGCGCGGGCCAGGGCGGGGCGGGGCAGGAGGTCGAAGACCCGCGTTGCCAGGAGCGTGTCGCCTTCGCGCAAGGCCTGGGCGAACAGCGCGGCGCCTGGACCTTCCAGCGAAGCGGGCGGCACCGCCAGGCCCTGCAACGAAAGTTCAAGCAGCTCCAGGGCGCGTTCCCGGTTTCCTGTCGCCAGCGCCCCCTCCACGGCCTGTCTGAAGGCCGGCAGGAGGGTGGCCGCCGGGAAGGCCTTTTGCAGGGCCAGCAGGTCGTCGTAACGCTGTGCGGCCGCAAGCTGGCGGCCCAGCTCGCCCGCGCTGCGGCCCAGTTGCTCGGATCCCGGAGACAACCCCAGCAGCTTGAAAAGGGCCAGCGCCAGGTCGCGCGGTTCGGCTTCGCTGCGTTGCAGAAGCTGGGGGAAGAGGGGGACCAGTTCCCAGCCGAACGGTTCCCCGAGGCCCGCGCCTTGGGGCGGGAAGGCGGAAAGATCGGCGGCGAGGACGGCGAGCCGGGCACGCTCCTCTTCCGCGCGGGCCCAGCGGCCCTGGCGGACGAAGAGGATCAGGCGGCGGAGGCGCACGCGGCCTTCAAGCGCGCGGGTGTCGCGGTTGTTCGGGCAGCGCGTCAGCGTATCGAGCGCGCGGGCGTAATGGCGCGCATCGGCTCCCGTCGCCGACATGCAGATCTCCTGGATCAGGCCCAGGTAGTAGGCGGCCTGGGCGATCTTCAGGGGATCCTTCTCCTCCAATTCCCGCTTGTCGACGATCGCCTCGAGGTTGATCTCGGCGCCTTTATATTCGCCGTCGTGGAAGTTGCTCAACGCCTGACTCAGATCGTCGACGCGGTCCGGTACGGACTTGCGCAGTACCAGGGCTTCCAGGACCTTGAAACCGGTCGGCGGCGCTTCACGTATGGCGACCTGGGTGTATTTCAGTTTCCAATGACTCAAGCCCACGTCCCAGACGTTCAGGCGCACCGGTGCCGCGCCATCGGGAGGCTGCAGGACGAAGCCGAGGTTCAGGCCTTCCCGGCGCACGGACAACTGGTAATCGCCGGCGATCAGGAGCGGGCCGTCCTTCTCGGCTTTGACCGTCAGCGGAGGACGAACTTCGTTGCCCCTGTTGTAGAGATCGGTCGGTCCGATCAGCGTCAAGCGCTGGGGTCGCACGGCCAGGATGAAGGGCAGTCCCCCTTCGAAGCTCTGGATCCCGATGCGGACGCCGACGCCGGCGGCCTGGGCGGACAGGTGGAAGCGGATCCGCGCCTCCAGGTCGCCGAAGATGCGTTTCTCCTCGGGGCTGACCAGCGCAAGGGACGGGTCCAGGACGCCGTCGCGCCCGCCCACCCAATCGGGGACGGGTCGTTTGGCGCGCACGAAGCCGTTGCGGAAGAGCGGCAGTTCCTCCGGCGGAAGGTTGTCCTCGGGCCGGTCCGGCGTCCACCAGAACGGTTTCCATTCCGGCTGGGCGGACTTCTTTTCCTTCTGTCGTTCCAGGCGTTCGCGAAGATCGCGGGCCTGGCGTTCCTCCGCCAGTCTCCGTTCCGCATCGAGCTGGATCTCGCGCACGTGCCACCAGCTGATGCCGACGGCCAGCAGCACCGTGGCCACGGCCAGGAAAAAGAAGCCGTGACGGCGCATGAAACGGCCCACGTGACGGAGCGGCCCGATCGGTCGCGCGCGAATGGCCTCCCCCGAACGGAAACGGCGAATGTCGTCGCGCAGCTCGCCGGCCGTGGCGTAACGCAGCCCCGGCTGCTTCTCCAGACATTTGAGGACGATCGTCTGGACATCGCGGTGGATCTTGGGGTTCGCCTGGCGCGGCGGTCGGACCGGCTCGTTGAGCACGGCGACGACGACTTCCAGCAGCGAGCGGCCGCCGAAGGGGGGGCTGCCGGTCAGCATTTCGTAGAGGATGGCCCCCAGCGCATACACGTCGGACCTGGCGTCGATCGTATCCACTTCGCCGCGCGCCTGTTCGGGCGGCATGTAGGCCGGCGTGCCCAGCGTCGTGCCGGACTGCGTATAGCGGGTATCCAGGTCCACCTGCTTGGCCAGACCGAAGTCGGTGATGTGCGGCCGGCCGGCAGGGTCCAGGATGATATTGGAGGGCTTCAGGTCGCGGTGCACCACGCTCTGACGATGCGCCGTCTCCATGGCGTCGGCCAGGTCTTCCGCAATGGCCAGCGCGTCCGGAATGGACAGGCCGCCCCGTGCGATCCGCGCCGAGAGCGACTCGCCCTCGATGAACTCCATGGCGAAGTAATGATGTTCGTCCTGAGACCCGATGTCGTAAATGGGCACGATGCACGGGTGCTTGACCCGCGCCGCCGCGCGCGCTTCGCGTTGAAAACGCGCCACCATGTCGGGCGAAGCGTGCGCGCCGGCCAGCAGCACCTTGAGCGCGACGACACGGTCCAGGCCCTTCTGACGGGCGCGATAGACCACGCCAAAACTGCCCCGGCTGATCTCCTCGATGATCTCGTAGCTGCCGAAGGAACGCCCGGAGGCCCGCGACTCGCGGCTCGGGAGCGACTCGGTCGGCACCTGGGGATGGCCCAGGATGTTGGCCGCTTCGGGGGAGAGCATGACCGTGCCGTCGCCATCCCCCGCGTTCCCGGACTTGGCGGAACAGCCGCCGCAGACGCACAGCTCGGGCGACAAGGCATCCGCGCTCTGGCCGGGAGCCAGGTCGAGGTGGAAGGCTTCGCCGCAATACCGACACTTCACTTCAGCCAAGGGGAGCGTCCCTAACCCGCTAACCCGCCAGCGAACGGTTCACCAGCCTACCACTCGCCCCGGAGTTCTCAACGCTGGTCGTCCCATTGGACGCCGATCCGCGTCCCTTGGCCACATCCAGGATTACCGAGATGGCGGTTTCTGCATATCCTGCCCGGAATCGGGCAAAAGGCGCTGCTCATTCTGCAACAATTCCTTCCATCAAACGTCGAATAAGAGAGGCGGCTTCCACATCTAAGTGCTGAGTGGAGGCTGAAAAAGAGCGTCCGGATCGTTCGGGACCTCTTTTTCCGGAACCGTGGCCTTCGAGTTGCGTTCGAACAATGACGAGCCCGCCGGTCAAAGGGCTCTCGAAGGGAAGGGAGGTGATGGTATCATGCATCGGCGCCATACCCAGGAGAATCGCTACTGTTCGCATTGTCGACAGACCACGCGGCACGACATCCAGGGCAGTTCGTTTGCCTGCCAGCGTTGCGGGTCGGTCAAGTATCCTCCGCAGGAATTGCGTCGGTGGCGAATACCGTTGCCTGTCCCGACCGCTCATGCAGGGGCTTGATCTGGACCCTCCTGCCCGCTAGCCGCCCGTCGAAAAAGGGGCTCTGGCTTCCCTCTCTCCTTTGCGGGATAAGGTGGGGAGAGGGGTTTTTCGACGGGCCGCCAGCCGTCCTTGCATTGAACTTGCGCCGGTTGGAGATACGCTGTCCTTCCGACCATGAGCAGCGAAGAGAAGGTTTCCGAAAAGCCCGGTCCCGACACCGAAAAGCGCATGACGTTTCTCGAGCACCTGCTCGAGTTGCGCAAACGCCTGATGTCGTCGGTCTACGCCATCGTGCTGACCACGGTCCTGACGCTGATCTTCTACGAGCCGGTCTTCGCTTTCCTCCGTGCCCCCTTGGATGCGGTCAACGCCAAATTCAAGACCGATCCGGGATACGTCGAGCTGCTGGTGCGGAAGGATTTCGACCCGACGAAGAACATCGTCGAGCCCATCACGACCGATCCGCTGGGCCTGATGATGGTCCTGATGAAGATCTCGATCTATGCCGGGCTCGTCCTGGCCTCGCCGTGGGTGCTCTATCAGATTTGGGCCTTCGTCTCGCCGGGGTTGACGCCGAAGGAAGCCGGGGCCATTCGACCGGTGCTGATCGGCGGGATCTTTTTCTTCGTGGGCGGCGCGGCGTTCTGTTACTTCATCGTCTTCCCGCGCACGATCGAGTTCCTGGTCTGGTTCGACGTGAGCCTGGGCTACAAGCCCAGCTACGTGCCCAACGATTATTTCGGCATGCTGACCACGTTCATGCTGATCTTCGGCGCGACGTTCGAACTGCCGTTGGTTTCGGCGATCTTCGCGCGGCTGGGCCTGCTGAAGCCGCAGTGGCTGCTGGTGTTCTGGCGCCACATTGTTGTCGGCTGCTTCGTGGCGGGCGCATTCCTCTCGCCCGGCGCCGATCCGATCTCGATGATCATCATGTCCCTCTCCCTGGTCGTCCTGTACGGCCTGTCCATCGTGCTGGCCCGGATCTGCTACCGGAAGCACCAGCAGGCCAAGGCGGAGGCCGGCAACGGGTAACCGGCGGAGTTTGTCGAGGATGCTCGATCGCGAGGCCCTTTCCCGGCGGCTCGATGCCCAGCTGGCGCCCTACGCCATGCGGGCCTCGGCCAGCCGGGGACGCGTTCATCCCGAGCACGAGCCGCAGTATCGGGCGCTCTACCAGCGCGATCGCGACCGCCTGGTCCACTGCACGGCCTTCCGCCGGCTCGAGTACAAGACGCAGGTCTTCGTCGCCGGCGTCGAAGGCGACCACTTCCGCACGCGTCTGACGCATACCCTGGAGGTCACGCAGATCGCGCGCACCGCGGCGCGCGCGCTGGGGCTCAACGAGGATCTGGTGGAGGCCATCGCGCTCGCGCACGACCTGGGCCACGGCCCCTTCGGCCATTCGGGCGAGACCGCCTTGAACGAGATGATGGTCGACCACGGCGGCTTCGATCACAATCGCCAGGGGCTGCGCATCGTCGATCGCCTCGAACGGCGCTATCCGGGCTTTCTCGGCCTGAATCTCGCCTACGAGACGCGCGAGGGTTTCACGAAAAACCTCGCGCGCGGTGTGGGCCAGCCGAACACGCGCGGCGCGCTGGGCTTCGCGGCCGAAGAGTCCCCGAGCATCGAAGCCCAGCTCGTCGGCCACGCCGACGAGATCGCCTACGACACGCACGATGTCGAGGATGCCATCGTCTCGGGCACGCTGACCGAGGAGGACGTCTGCCAGGTCGCGCTGTGGCGCGAAACCAAGGCCGAAGTCGTGGCCGAAACGCCGGGACTGGCGCGGGATCGCCGGCTCTGCCTGCGCGCCGTGGTCCGGCACCTGATCGGCCGGCTGGTCTTCGACCTGATCGCCGAGACGGAACGGCGCATCGCGGCGCACGGCATCCGCTCCCCGGACGACGTGCGCGCCTGCCCCCACGAACTGGCCGGCTTTTCGGCCGGGTTGGGCGCGCGCAAAGAGGACCTGGAACGCTTCCTGCACCGCAACTTCTACAGCTCGCCGCGCGTGCGCAGCCATACCGCCCTCTGGCAGGAGCGGGTGAAGGAGCTTTTCCGGGCCTATCGCGCCGATCCCCGGCGACTCCCCGCCGACTACGTGCGACGCATCGAAAGCGAAGGGGAGCCGCTGGAACGGATCGTCTGCGATTACGTCAGCGGCATGACCGACCGCTACGCGGAGAAGCACTGGACGCGGCTCTGCGGAAACGGCGGCGGCTGATACGACGGACGCAGCCGACAGGAAACCGCAGCCAGTGCCGGGCGCCCGGTCTTCGGCTTATCGGCCCTGGGCCTCGATCTCGGCGATCGTTTCGCGCAGGGCCTTTTCGATCAGGTCGGCCGGCGGCGGCTGGATCAGGCCGCTGTCCATCAGGGTCTGCACGGTCTTGCGCGCCGCCAGGATGTCGCTTTCGGCCTTTCGATACACCTCGTCGTACGAAAGCGTGCGCTGGGCCAGTCCTTCGCGGACGGCCTGCATCGCGACGTCGGCCGCCTGGCGCGGGTAGATTTCCACGTCATCCATGGTCGGGACGATGTGCTCGCCGTCCAACCCCTTCTCTTCCTTCACCCTGGCCAGGCACCGCGCCGCGGCGATGGCCATCGAATCGCTGATGCGGGTGGCGTTCGCCAGCAGGACGCCCTTCAGGATGCCGGGGAAGCCCAGCGAGTTGTTCACCTGGTTGGGGAAATCGCTGCGGCCGGTCGCGACGATCTCGGCCCCGGCCTCCTTCGCCTCGTGCGGATAGATCTCGGGAACCGGGTTGGCGCAGGCGAAGACGATCGCCCGCCGGTTCATCCGCTCGATCCAGCTTTTCGGCACCACGCCCGGACCGGATTGGGAGAGCGCCACCAGCACGTCCGCGCCGTTCATGGCCTCTTCGATCCGGTCGATCTTCCGGGGGTTGGTGGCCTGGCAGATCTCCCACTTGCGGTAAAAGCGCAGATCCCGCTTGATGTCGTCGCGACCGGCGTGCAGGCCGCCCTTGGAATCGAAGACGATGACGTTTTTCGGATCCAGGCCGTCGGCGAGCATCAGGCGCACGATGGTCGTGTTCGAGGCGCCCGCGCCGTAGAAGACGAACCGGGCGTTGTGCCAGTTGCGGCCCGTGATCTTCAGCGCATTGATCATGCCGGCCAGCGTGACGCAGGCGGTGCCCTGCGCGTCGTCGTGCCAGACGGGAATGCCGCAATCCTGCAGGCGATCGAGCACGGCGAAACAGTTGGGCTGCTCGATGTCCTCCAGGTTCACCGCGCCGAAGGAGGGCGCGGCCATCCGGACGAACTCGATCAGCTTCTCGGGGCTGTGGTCGTGCGGCTTCCTGTGATCGAAGGGGCAGTCCGGCCGGTGGCAATCCCGGTAGGTATGCGTGTTGACGCAGAGCGGCACGGCGGAGATGCCGCCGAGGTAGTACATCAGGAACGCCTTGCCTTCCATGACCCCCAGGCCGCCGGAGGGCGTGCAGTCGCCATCGCCGAGCACGCGGGTGGAGTCGGAGACCACGGCCACCAGCTGTCCGCGGCTCGAAAGCTCGTAGCTGCGCCTGGGATTTTCACGGATGGCCGTGGAGACGGCCGAGACCCCCGGGGTATACCAGACGCCAAACCAACCGAAGCCGTACAGGCCGGCCTTGGGCACCACCTGGAGTTTGCCCCCGTAGAAGGCGTGCGTCGCGACCGAGATCTTTTTCAGGAAGACGGTCTGCGCCCGCGCGATCTGGTCCTTGCTGAAGGTGGAGGGGAACCGTCGGTGCAGGTCGTCGAGATCGAGGTAGCCGGGAATGCCCACGTCTTGCTCCTTTGCCCGCGAACGATGGAAAATCCGTCGGTGCCGGATTTCCCGCATTTACCGCCAGGCGAAGGGAAAGGCAATCGCACGTCGTGCCGCCGGTTGCCGGCGTGGCGGCGCGGAAGGGTCAGATCGGCGCCGGCAGGTTGCTGGTGCCCATCAGGAATTCGTCCACGCCGCGCGCGGCCGTGCGGCCTTCGGCGATCGCCCAGACGATCAGCGATTGCCCGCGCGCCATGTCGCCGGCCACGAAGACGCCGGGGACCGAGGTCATCCGGTTCGGCGCGTGCCGGACGTTCTGGCGGTCGGTCAGCTCGACGCCGAGCTGCTCGAGCAGACCGGGCTTCTCGGCGCCGACGAAACCCATCGCCAGGAAGAGCAGGTCGCAGGGCACGTCGAACTCGCTGCCGGCGATCGGCCTGGGTTGCGGCCGCCCGTTCGGGCCCGGGGACCAATCGAGGCGATGGGCATGGAGCCGCTTCAACACGCCGTCCTCGCCGGTCAGCTTCAGCGTCTCGATGCCGTAATCGCGCACCTCGCACTCCTCGTGCGCCGACGCGACCATGAAGATGCGGTGCCATTCGGGCCACGGGTTGTCCGGCGCGCGTTCCCTGGGCGGCCGCGGCAGCAGCTCGAACTGCCGGATCGACCGGGCGCCCTGGCGGACGGCCGTTCCCAGACAATCGGCGCCGGTGTCGCCGCCGCCCAGGATCACGACGTCCTTGCCCGTCGCAAGGATCTGGCCGTCGACCGTCTCGCCCACCGCCGCGCGGTTGGCCTGGGTCAGATAATCGACGGCGAAGTGGACGCCCTTCAGGTCGCGGCCGGGCACCTTCAGGTCGCGCGGCTGCGAAGCGCCGCCGCAGAGCACCACGGCATGGTGCTGCCGGCGCAGTTCGGCGACCTCCACGTTCCGGCCCACGTGCGCGTTGCAGACGAACGCGACGCCTTCGGCCTCGAGCTGCGCCAGCCGCCGGTCGAGGACCCACTTCTCCATCTTGAATTCGGGAATCCCGTAGCGCAGCAGCCCGCCGATTTTATCGGCACGCTCGTAGACCGTGACGTCGTGCCCCACGCGCGCCAGTTGCTGGGCGCAAGCCAGTCCCGCGGGTCCCGAGCCGACGATCGCGACGCGCTTGCCGGTCTTCCGTTCCGGGGGGTGGGGCTTCACCCAGCCCATCTCGAAGCCCTTGTCGATGATGGTCCGTTCGATGTTCTTGATGGTGACGGGCGGCTCGTTGATCCCGAGCACGCAGGATGCCTCGCACGGCGCGGGACAGAGCTTGCCCGTGAACTCGGGGAAGTTGTTCGTGCGGTGCAGCCGCGCCAGCGCCTCCTCCCAGCGGCCGCGGTAGGCCAGGTCGTTGAAGTCGGGAATGAGGTTGGCCAGCGGGCAGCCGCTGTGGCAGAACGGGATGCCGCAGTCCATGCAGCGCGAGGCCTGCGCGCGCAGCTTCTCTTCGGGGAACGGAAGGTAGACTTCCTTCCAGTCCCTGACGCGCTCCGCGACCGCGCGCCGCGCCGGCAGCTCGCGCTGCCGTATTTCCAGGAACCCCGTCGGTTTGCCCATCGTTCGACTCCTGAACCGCTTGTTTCACCACGGAGACGGCTCCGGTCCATCGTTTCTTTTCGTCACGGTGTCTCCGCGGCGAAAACTCCTATCCCGCCACCGCCGGCTGCGGCGTGCCTTGCCGCAGCTGCTCCAGCGCCCGCTTGTACTCGTGCGGCAGCACCTTCACGAACCTGGGCTGGTAGACCTCCCAGTGCTCCAGGATGCGCTCGGCCACGGTGCTTCCCGTCAGCTGAAGATGGCGAACCAGCAGGTCGCGCACGAGCCGCACGTCCTCTTCGGAGGCCAGCTCTTCGAGCCCCACCATTTCCAGGTTGCAGCGGATTTCGAAGTCGTTCCGTTCGTCCAGCACATAGGCGATGCCGCCGCTCATGCCGGCCGCGAAATTGCGCCCGGTGTGCCCGATGACCACCACGCGCCCGCCGGTCATGTACTCGCAGCCGTGGTCGCCGACGCCTTCCACGATGGCCTGCACGCCGCCGTTGCGCACGCAGAAGCGTTCGCCAGCCACCCCGCGCACGAACAATTCGCCGCCGGTCGCGCCGTAAGCGGCCACGTTGCCGATCAGGATGTTCTCCTCGGCCTTGAACCTGCTCGCCTTGGGCGGATACACGACGATCCGACCGCCCGAAAGTCCCTTGCCCAGGTAATCGTTCGCGTCGCCTTCCAGTTCCAGGGTGATGCCGCGGGGAATGAACGCGCCGAAGCTCTGGCCCGCCGAGCCGGTGAATTTGACGTGCAGGCGGCCGTCGGGCAGTCCCTGGGGATGGCGCCGCGTGACCTCGCTGCCCAGCATCGTGCCGGTCGCGCGGTCGGTGTTCAGGATGGGCAGATCCAGCCGCAACGGCTCGTTGCGCGTGTGCGCCTCGCGCGCCCACGCGATGAGCCGCTGGTCGAGCACCGTCGCGATGCCGTGGTCCTGCTCCTGCACCTTGCGGACCGCGACACCGGGCCGCCGCGGCTGCGGTCTCTCGAAGATGCGGCTGAAATTCAGGCCCTTCGCCTTCCAGTGGTCGAGGGCCGGCTGCATGTCGAGCAGGTCGGAACGGCCGACCATCTCGTCGACGGTGCGGAACCCGAGGGCCGCCATGTGCTCGCGAAGTTCCTGCGCGACGAAACGCATGAAGCGGACCACGTGCTCGGGCTTTCCGGCGAATTTCCTGCGCAGTTCGGGATTCTGCGTTGCGATGCCCACCGGGCAGGTGTCCTGATGGCAGACGCGCATCAGGATGCAACCCATGCTGACCAGCGCCGTCGTGGCGAATCCGAATTCCTCGGCGCCCAGCAGCGCGGCGATGGCCACGTCGCGGCCGGTCTTGAGCTGGCCGTCGGTCTGCAGCGTCACGCGGCCGCGCAGGTCGTTCATCACCAGGGTCTGCTGCGTCTCGGCCAAGCCCAGCTCCCACGGCAAACCGGCATGTTTGATGGAGGTCAGGGGCGAGGCGCCGGTGCCGCCGTCGTGGCCGGAGATCAGGATCACGTCGGCGTGGGCCTTGGCCACGCCGGCCGCGACCGTTCCGACGCCGACTTCGGCCACCAGCTTGACGCTGATCCGCGCCTGCGGGTTGGCGTTCTTCAGGTCGAAGATGAGCTGCGCGAGGTCCTCGATCGAGTAGATGTCGTGGTGCGGCGGCGGCGAGATCAGGCCGACGAAGGGCGTCGAGTGGCGCGTCTTCGCGATCCATGGATAGACCTTGGCCGCGGGCAGCTGGCCGCCTTCGCCCGGCTTGGCGCCCTGCGCCATCTTGATCTGCAGCTCGCGCGCCTCGACCAGGTAGCGGCTGGTGACGCCGAAGCGCCCGGAGGCCACCTGCTTGATCGCGCTGTTCTTCGAATCGCCGTTGGGGAGCGGCGCGTAACGCTCCTCGTCCTCGCCGCCCTCGCCGGTGTTCGACCAGCCTTTCAGCCGGTTCATGGCGATGGCCAGCGTCTCGTGCGCCTCCTGGCTGATCGAACCGTAACTCATCGCGCCCGTGGCGAACCGCCGGACGATGCGTTCGACCGGCTCGACCTCCTCGAGCGGAACCGGCGTGGTCGGTTTGAAGGCGAAGAGTCCGCGCAGCGTGCAGAGCTGCCGGGCGCGGTCGTCGACGGACTGCGAGTATTCCTTGAAGATCGCGTAGCTGTCGGTGCGGACCGCGTATTGCAGTTTGTGGACCGTGTGCGGGTTGAAGAGGTGCTGCTCGCCTTCGCGGCGCCACTGGTACTGGCCGCCGACGTCGAGTTCCTCGGGCATCCGGCCATGCGGAGGGAAGGCGCGCGCGTGACGCGCCAGTTGCTCGCGGGCGATCTCGGGGATGCCGATGCCTTCGATCCGCGAAGCCGTGTCGGTGAAGTAGCGATCGACGACGGCCCGGTTCAAGCCGACCGCTTCGAAGATCTGCGCGCCGCGATAGGACTGGACCGTCGAGATGCCCATCTTCGAGATCACCTTCACGACGCCCTTGTTGAGCGCCTTGAGGTAGTTCTTCACGACCTTTTCGCGGCTGAGCGGGGCGTCGAGCGCGCCGCGGCGGAGGAGATCGTCCAGCGATTCGAGGGCCAAGTACGGGTTGATCGCGCCGACGCCGTACCCCAGCAGGAGCGCCATGTGGTGGACCTCGCGCGGTTCGGCGCTTTCGAGGATCAAACCGACCTTGCCGCGGGAGCCGCGCCGCACCAGGTGATGGTGCAGGCCGCTGACGGCCAGGAGCGCCGGGATGGGCGCGCGCTTACGGTCCACCCCGCGGTCGGAAAGGATCAGCAGGTTGTAGCCGCTGTCGATCGCCTGCTCGGCCCGGCCGTAGAAGCGCTCGATGGCGACGATCAGATGCTCGGCCGGATCGTGGGTCGCATTCTCGGGGACCTCGAAGAGGATCGGGATCCGCACCGCGCGGAAGCCGTCGAGGGCGATGTTCTCCAGGCGCGCCAGGTCTTCGTTGCTCAGGATCGGCGAAGGGAGGCGGATCTGACGGCAGTTGAGCGGGCCGGGGTCGAGAATGTTGCCCTTGCAGCCCATCGTGGTCAGGACGTCGGTCACCAGTTCCTCGCGGAGGGCGTCCAGCGGCGGGTTGGTCACCTGCGCGAAGAGCTGCTTGAAGTAGTTATAGAGCAGTTGCGGGCGTTCGGAGAGGACCGCCAGCGGCGTGTCGTTGCCCATCGAGCCGATGGGCTCCTCGCCCTTCTCCGCCATCGGCTTGAGAATGATCTTCAGATCTTCCAGGGTGTAGCCGAAGGCCTGCTGCTGGCGAACGAGCTCGTCGCGGTCCAGGGGGTCCGCCGGCGGCGCGTCGGGCAACTGCTCCAGGGTCTTCAGGTTTTCCTTCAGCCACGCGCCGTAGGGCTTGGCGGACGCGATGCGGTGCTTCAGTTCGTCGTCGTCCACGATGCGGCCTTCCTGCAGGTCGATCAGGAACATGCGGCCCGGCTGCAGACGGCCCTTCTGCACGACCTTTTCGGCGGGGATGCTCAACACGCCGACTTCGCTGGCCATGATGACCTGGTCGTCGGCCGTGACGTAATAGCGGCTGGGGCGCAGGCCGTTGCGGTCCAGGACCGCGCCGATCAGGGTGCCGTCGGTAAAGGCGACGGAGGCGGGGCCGTCCCACGGTTCCATGAGGCAGGCGTGGAACGAGTAGAAATCCTTCTTTTCCTGCGACATGGTCCGGTGCTTGGCCCATGCCTCGGGAATCATCATCATCATGGCGTGCGGCAGGCTGTAGCCGCCCATCACGAGCATCTCGAAGACGCTGTCCAGGATCGCGCTGTCCGAACCCTGCTCGTCGACGATCGGCAGCAGCCGTTCGGTCTCGTCGGGCGTGAAATCGGAGAAGGTGAAGAGCTTCTCGCGGGCGCGCATCCAGTTGATGTTTCCGCGCAGCGTGTTGATCTCGCCGTTGTGGCAGAGATAGCGGAAGGGATGGGCCAGCTCCCACGAGGGGAAGGTGTTGGTGCTGAAACGCGAATGGACCATCGCCAGCGCGCTGCAGAGGTCCTTCGCCTCCAGGTCGGCGAAATAGGCGGGAAGCTGCTCGGCGGTGAGCATGCCCTTGAAGACCAGCGTGCGCGAGGAAAGGCTGGCGATGTAGAAGAAGCGCCGCTGCGCCATGTCGGACTTCCGCACGGCGTGCTCGGCGCACTTGCGGATCAGGAAGAGCCGGCGTTCGAAGGCCTTGCCGGCCGGCACGTCCGGGGAGCGTTCGACGAAGAGCATCTTCATCGCGGGTTCGACCCGGCGGGCCGATTCGCCGATCAAACCATCCCTGACCGGAACGTCGCGCCAGCCCAGCACGCGCTGGCCTTCGTTGCGGACCGAGCGTTCGACTTCGACGATGCAACGCTCGCGCTCGCCAGCGTCGGTGGGCAGAAAGACGATCCCGGTACCGTAGTCGCCGCGCCGGGGGAGTTCGATGCCCAGGTCGGCCGCGACGCGGCGCAGAAAGGTATCCGGCGTCTGGATCAGGATCCCGGCGCCATCGCCCGTGTTGACCTCGCAACCGCACGCGCCCCGGTGCGACAAGTTGCGCAGGATCTGCAGCGCGTCCCGGACGATCTGGTGCGAGGCCCGCCCTTTCAGATCGACGACAAAGCCCACGCCGCACGCATCGTGCTCGAAGCGCGGATCGTATAAGCCTTGGGCAGGTGGCGGACCCGGCTGTTCGAAGGCCTGCGACATATCGATGGCTTCCCTTTCCCACCGTCATCCGAACGACACGCCGAGTCTAGGCCACAACCCTTTGCGGATCGGGATGTAACGGCAATTCACGCTGCTCGAACCTGTGATGGCCCGTCTTGGAGATGCGGCAGAGCCTGTGGCGGACTCCGGCATTCCTACTGCTGTGCAGTATACCCACCTTGGATGTATAAATCATCCGATAATTGTCGCATACATTAAATCAGTTTATCTAATAGTAGAGGAAACGCTCGATTCCCGCCCGCGATGCGACATGATACGGTGGAGTTTCGATCCGGGAGGTCACCCGTCCATGTCGCAGCGTCTGCCCGCTTTGCCGCCGCTGACCCGCATCCGGCAGCGATTCGACCGACCCGTAATCCAGAACCCGTCGGCCGAACTGCGCCGGCAACTGGATGCCGCGGGCGTGGCGTTCCGGAAAGGGGAACGGATCGCGGTCGCCGCCGGCAGCCGCGGCATCGCGAACATGGCCCTGCTGACCCGGGAGCTGATCGACTGGCTGAAGGCGCAGGGTGCCGAGCCTTTCATCTTTCCCGCGATGGGCAGCCACGGAGGCGCCACGGCCGAAGGCCAGCGGCAGGTCCTGGAAAAGCACGGCGTGACCGAGGAAACCATGGGCGTCCCGATCCGCTCGTCCATGGAAACCATCGATCTTCCCCCGCTCGAAGACGGCACGCCGGTCTGCTTGGACCGGCACGCCGCGGAGGCCGACGGCATCGTGTTGTTGAACCGCATCAAGCCGCATACGGACTTCCATGCCCGCTACGAGAGCGGGTTGGCCAAGATGCTCGTCATCGGCATGGGCAAGCACGGCGGCGCGCTGAGCATGCACCACCTGGGCGTGGACGGTCTGCGGCGCGTGCTGCCGCGCGTGGCCCGCCAGGTGCTGGCGCACGCCAAGGTGCGGATGGGCATCGGCATCGTCGAAAACGCGTACGACGAGACGAGCCTGATCGCCGTGCTGAAAGCCGACGAAATCCTCGCGCGCGAGCCGGCGCTTCTCGACGAGGCCAGGCGCCGCATGCCGCGCCTGCCGGTTCGCGACATCGACATCCTGGTCGTCGATCGCCTGGGCAAGGAGATCAGCGGCGTGGGCATGGATCCGAATGTGATCGGACGCATGTACATTCCCGGCCAGCCCGAGCCGGACTACCCGCGCGTCCGGATGCTGATCGTCCGCGACATCGGGGAAAAGAGTTATGGCAATGCGATCGGCATCGGCCTTGCCGATGTCACCACCCGCCGGCTGTTCCGGAAGATCGACTTCCGGCCGACCTACGAGAATCTCTTCACCGCCGGATTTCTGGAGCGTGGAAAGATTCCCATCGTTGCGGAAACCGACCACGAGGCCTTCGGCTATGCCTTTCGCGGATGCGGCCCGCTCCGGCCCTCGGATGCCCGGATCGTGCGCGTGCGGGACACGCTCCACGTCGCCGAATTGCACGTCTCGCCGGCCGTGTTGGGCGAACTGACGTCGGATCCGCGCATCGAGGTGCTGGGCGGGGTGGGCGAGCCGTTCGAGGAGGACGGGAGCCTCAAACCGTTCTGACCGCATGGCGCCGGGCCTTCCATCCTACGGTCCCGAGCGGCCGGTGCCGTCGAGCCGTCAAGTCCGGTCGAGGGTGCGTGACAACCTGCACGGGCATCTCATAGAGAAAAGCCGTGTATTCCTTTGCGGCACAGGTGGTTCCGATTTCATAGCCAAGAGCCTAAAGTGTCACGCACCCTCCGGTCGACGCCATCCTCGAGACGAACTTTGCGAAGGGCGCAAGGCCGCATAGAATGCGGCGCCGAAAGGGAGCCGCAGCCCATGCGCGTGACGTTGAAACAGATCGCGGCCAAGAGCGGTTTTTCCGTCATGGCCGTCAGCTATGTCCTCAACAACAAGGCGCACCTGGTCCGTCCCGCGACGCGCGACACGATCCTGAAAGCGGCGCGCGAACTGGGCTACCTGCCCAACACCTCGGCCCGCGCCCTGCGCACCGGACGCTTCAACTGCTACACGCTGCTGCTCTCCAGCTCGATGCAACACAGCCACCTGCCGCGGGAACTGCTGAGCGGCATCATCCGCCAGCTTGCGGAATGGAACCTGCACCTGAATGTGCTCGAGTTCCCCGACGAGAAACTCGGCGACTCCACGGTCATCCCCGACATCCTGCGCCAGTACCTCTCCGACGGGCTGCTGATCAATTACCATTACCGTTTTCCCGCGACGATGCAGAAGCTGGTCAAGCAGCACAGGATCCCCTCGGTCTGGATCAATGTCGCGAATCCCGTCGATGCCGTGGTTCCCGACGAGTGCGCCTCGGCGAAAACGCTGGTCGGGAAATTGGTGGCCCTGGGCCACCGGCGCATCGCCTTCTTCGATGCCAGCGGCATGTACGGCCGGCCGGTCGAAGATCGGCACTTCAGCGTGGAGGCCCGTCGAAACGGATACCTGCAGGCGCTCCAAGACGCGGGGCTGGAACCGATCGTCCACTGCGCGGACGTGCCGGCCGCGGAGCAGGATGCCTTCGGACGGGCGCTGCTGGACCGCGCCGACCGGCCCACGGCGCTGATCGCCTATTCGAACGAACACCTCCTGCCGGCGTACCTGAGCGCCGCGGCGCTGGGCCTGCGCGTGCCGCAGGATCTCTCGCTGGCCTCCTTCGGCGACCGGGCG
>Ga0101944_10003493_pt1 | contig 21723 bp, 17 predicted proteins | sample DewCreD2012metaG_FD_75245 | JGI IMG/M metagenome (GOLD analysis project Ga0101944, IMG submission 75245) | Hot spring sediment bacterial and archeal communities from British Columbia, Canada, to study Microbial Dark Matter (Phase II) - Dewar... ... | reverse complement strand
AGAAATCCTGATTTTGACAAAATTAAATCGCTATTAAAAGAACCTTTAATTTTTGATGGCAGAAATGTTTATGACTTAGATGATATGAAAGAAAAAGATTTTACTTACTTCAGTATCGGAAGGCAAGCAATAATTAGAGGTAAAAATTGAAAACAGCAGTTGTAACCGGAGGAGCTGGATTTTTAGGTTCTCACCTTTGCGATAAATTATTGAATGAAGGAATGAGAGTAATTTGTATTGATAACTTAATCACAGGAGATCTTGAAAATATATCTCACCTTTTTGGAAATGACAATTTTACTTTTATAAAACACGATGTAACCAATTTCATTCACGTTCCTGGTAAGGTGGATTACATTTTACATTTTGCTTCTCCAGCAAGCCCGATTGATTATCTTCAGCTTCCAATTCAAACACTGAAAGTCGGTTCTTTAGGAACACACAAGGCACTCGGACTTGCAAAAGAAAAAAATGCAGTTTTTCTTTTAGCATCAACATCTGAAGTTTATGGCGACCCTTTGGTTCATCCACAAAGCGAAGATTATTGGGGAAATGTAAATCCCGTCGGGCCTCGAGGTGTTTATGATGAAGCAAAAAGATTTGCTGAATCTCTCACTATGGCTTATAATCGTTATCACGGAGTTCAAACGAGGATTGTCAGAATATTTAATACCTTTGGTCCGCGAATGAGATTAAAAGACGGAAGAGCTTTGCCTGCTTTTATTTCTCAGGCATTAAAGAATGAACCCATTACAATTTTCGGGGACGGAAGTCAGACAAGAAGTTTCTGCTATGTTGATGATTTAATTGAAGGCATCTATAAACTTCTTTTATCAAACGAAATTTTGCCTGTTAATATTGGCAATCCTGAAGAGATTTCGATTAAACAATTTGCTGAAGAGATAATAGAACTAACTGGTTCAAAAAGTGTGATAGAATATCATCCTCTACCAGAGGATGATCCAAAAGTTCGACAACCAGATATTTCTAAAGCAATGAGAGTTCTGAACTGGCAGCCAAAATTCAGCCGAAGAGAAGGAATTTTAAGAACTCTCGAATATTTCAAACAGAAGTTGTCGGCTTAATTAAATCTTTAAGTTTGGCTATATCATCAATTACAAAGTTGGAATTTAATCGAAGTTTTTCCGCAGATTGATGACCATTTGAAACGAGGATTGCTCCGGCATTAGTTGCTTGAGCGACCTCGTAATCGTGAAGTGAATCTCCTATCAAAACAACTTGTTCTTTTGAATGATTTATTTGTTTTCTTAATTCAATTCCTAATTCAGTTTTTCCGCCTGCGTAAATATTATCCAATCCTTTAATTTTTTTGAAGAATTTTTTAATCTTAAAATATTCAACAAAATTTTCAAGATTATCTTGCTTATATGCAGACAAGAGATATTGCTCAACTCCGATGGATTCAAAATATTCAAGAGTTTCAACTGCACCGGCAAAAAGATTTAGTGAATGTTTATTCTTCTCATAATTATCAATAAAAATTTTACCTAACTCTTCAAAAGATTTTTTACTGAAATCAAAGCCAGCTTTTTTGTAGTAATCTTTTACTGGGAAAGTAAAAATATTTCGATATTGCTCAAGAGTGATAGGTTCTAATTCATTATCAATTAAAAGGTTGTTCAATATATCTAAACAGTACTGAACGTCATTTAATAATGTGCCATTCCAGTCCCAGATTACAATGCGGATGTTATCAAATTTCAAATTATTTCCTTTACCTTTTTTGAAAAGTCATAAATAATTTCGGCTGTGATTCCCCAAACGATTTCGGGCTGTGTTATATAAACGAAAATTCTATGCTTATGTGTTCCCCACGGCTTATGATATTTTTCAGGTAAGTTAAATTCTTTTGCAGGGAATAAATCTACTGTATTTCCATCTTTATCAATATAATTCGGAAGCATTTGTGCTTTTGCGAAAAAAATTTCTGGCTCGTTATCTAAAAAATATTTAAGAGGTAAACTAAAAACAGATTCAACTTCAGTTTTATCAAAGTTTAATTCTTTGATATCTGATATCAATAACTCGATTAAATGAACATCAATTAAAGCACCGAATGGAGTAATCAAAAAACCATACTTACCTAAATAATTTATTTTTTCTCGTTCAATACCAAGTTCTTCAGAAGTTTCCCTAATTGCAGTATGCGAAGTATTGTTCTCAAATATTTCACATTCACCTCCGGGAAGGCTGACTTCCCCACCCTGCCTAATTTCAGCGGCACGTTTTTCAAAAAGGATATGTATTTCACCATCCTTATTGAATAAAGGTATTGCAACCGCGGCCTTGAAATATTTTTCTTGACCGATTATATAATTTTCAATTGTTAATTTTTTTATTGTCTCTATTTTCATATTAATCTATTGAGCTTTGCTATTATAGTATAAATTTATATTAAACTAAATAAAGATTTTTTTCGTCAATTTCGTTCTCCTTAGAAATTTAATAGAGAACTATCTAAAAATTTCTTTGTGAACTTTGGTAAAAAACTTTATTAACCACAAATCTATCTGCTGACGAACACAAAGATAATATTTAACTTAAACTTTAACTTTAACTCAACATATCATATCAGGCACATCAGTGTAATTGACGTTCCATTTTTTCTTTGCGTCTTTGCGTCTTTGCGTGAAATATTTTTTTACCACAGCGGCACAGAGACACAGAGAATATTTTAGTTCTTCTTTGTAAACTTTATTAAAAAACCTTATTAACCACAAAGCGCGCAAAGTATGCACAAAGACTTAAATCGGTGTTAATCAGTAAATCTGCATCATCAGTTTTCCATCTTTTCTTTGCGTCTTTGCGTGAGATATTTTTTCACCGCAGAGTCGCAGAGACGCAGAGAAAATTCAAGATTTTCTTTGTGAACTTTGTGCCTTGGTGTCATTGTGGCTATTATTTTTTATCACTAACCATCTATCTTATTAGACAGCAAAAGTTGAATGCCACAAGAACACAAAGAGTTTTAAGCCGTGTAAATCAGTCGCATCTGTATCATCAGCTTTCCATTTATTTTGAACAGATTTGACCTATTAGCAATACCTTCTATTTAATTATCTGCAAAAATAACTTTAATATCACTAAGGATTAAATTATTTTAGTTGGTGAACTTTAAATGAATAAATTTTGAAAAGAAAAACATCAATTTTTGCATATTCTTTGATATTTATCTTACTACTCAATAGTGGTATGTATGTGTTGTTCTATTTTTCATCTCTGAAAGTTGTAAAAAAGGCTATCCATTATCTTATTGAAAAGGATGAATTTGAAAAAGAATTAATTATTCTGTCTGTTTCTAAAAAAGATATTGTTAATAATACTACAAAATTTGAAATGGTTGATGAGAAGGAATTTAGATTCAATGGACAAATGTATGACATCAAAAAGGATTTGTCAGATGCTGATTCTTTGCGCTTTTTATGTTATATGGATGAATATGAAAATCTTCTTGAACAACTCTTAAATAGATTTGATAATTCGACCAAAGAATCAAAAACAAATCAACCCGTAAAAATTATATTTTATCCATTCTTAGGTCTTTACTTCCAACAAACAGATTCATCAAGCGATAATATTGAATTAGTTGCTTACTGCTTTTATGAATCTGAAAAATTATTAGATAACTTTATAGAAATACATACTCCCCCACCTAAATACTCAAATCTCTTTAAATAGTAACTATAAAAAGAGACTTCTGAAAAATTATTTAAGGATTATTAGAAATATCACCTTGAGGCTGTTAAAAAGTAACACATATTAACTAATCTGTGCTACAATAAATAAAACTTAATTAAAATTAGATTTAATCATTAAAGTTTCCTGAAAACTAAATGATTAGACAGTCTCATCAGAGTTTGGATTTATTTCTTTTAACTTCTTTAGTTAAAGATTATTAAAACCATTTTTTCATAAGTCTTAAAACATTATCACAATTAATACAATTGAATTAATTTTTAGGAGTTTATTATGTCAAATTCTATAAAGTATTTTGTTCTGATTTTTATAAATATAATTTTTTTTAATAGCTTAATAATATCACAAGTTCAAAAAGATGCTCAGAAGGATACACTCAAATTTCAATTAGAGCAAGTTACTGTTACAGCCACAAGATACGCTGAGAACATAATCGAAGTTCCTTATGCAGTATCAGTGCTTTTAAGAGATCAAATTCAAAATACAAAAGGTTATGGATTAGATGAGGCACTATTCTCAGTGCCTGGTGTATTAGCACAATCTCGGTCAGGAAATCAAGATATTCGATTAGTAATAAGAGGATTTGGGGCGAGAGGTGCTGGTGATCGTTCAAACTCTGGCACTTCAAGAGGTGTCAGGATTATGTTAAACGGAATTCCAGAAACCGAACCTGATGGAAGAACTTCATTCGATAACATTGATTTAAGTTTAGCAGATAACATAGAAGTAATTCGTTCTAATTCTTCAGCTCTTTGGGGAAACGCAAGCGGTGGAATTGTTAATGTTTCTACATTAAACAATTTTGATGAGCCCTTTCTAAACGTTGGAGGAACTTTTGGAAGTTTTGGTTTGAGTAAATACTTATTGAGGGCTGGGACTAAATTAGGGAATGGAAGATTATCACTTGGCGTCTCAAATATTACCTTCGATGGCTGGAGAGAACGCTCTGGTTCTAAAAGAACGATTATAAATTTAGATTTAGTAACAAATTTAGCTGAAAAAACAAAACTCGGAGTTCATTTGGTTGGTACTGGAAATTTATTTCATATTCCTGGACCTCTTACAAAAGCTCAGTTCGATTCCAATTATCAGCAATCGAATGCAATCTATAAACAAAGAGATGAAAGAAGATACAATAGACTTGGTAGAGTGGGCATTACTTTAGAACACGACGTAAATGATATTCACGGATTTTCAAGTATTGTCTTCGTTAATCCCAAATATTTACAAAGATCTGAGAGAAACACTTTCCGAGATTTTACAAGATATCACGTCGGTGGAAATTTTATTTATAGAAATTCTATGCAATTCTCCGATGAAATATCTAATAAGTTAGTGCTTGGAATTGACGAAGCATACCAAGATGGAGCAATTCTGTTTTATAATTTATCTCCAACAAATGGAAGAGGTTCAACCCTTAGAACTAATAAAAGAGAAGGAGCAAATATTTTTGGAGCATTCTTACAAAATGAAATTAGATTCAGTGAAAAAATAAATATAATCTTCGGCGGCAGATATGATAATTTAACCTATTATGCAGAAGATTTTCGTCAACCAAAATTTGGTTTACAAAAAAAATCTTTCGAAAAATTTACTCCTAAAGCTGGAATTAGTTATTTGTTTAGTAATTCACACAGCGTCTATTTCAATCTTGGTGGTGGTGTTGAAGTCCCAGCAGGAAATGAAACCGACCCAGCAGGTACTTTCGGTCAAGATACTGTTTATTTAATTAATCCATTACTTGATGCAATTCAATCAACTACACTTGAAGTTGGTACCAAACAAATACTTTATCTTTCAAATAATAGTTTCTTACAATCTTTAAGTTATGACGTAGCTTTTTATTACATTATGATAAAAAATGATATTATACCTTATCGTGGTGGAGTATTTTACTTTACTGCAGGAGAAACTAATAGAATAGGATTTGAAACCGGATTGAATTTACAATTTGCTAATAGTATTAGTTTTCAAGGCTCGCTCACTTATTCGAATAATAAATACAAAGAATATATTATAGATTCAGTTCATTTCGGAAAACCTGGCAAAATTGCAAATTTCAAAGACAATTTAGTCGCTGGAATTCCGGATTTGATTTATTCTGCTTCTGTAAATTATGCTCCTGAGTTTTTGCCAGAAATCTATGTGGGTCTAAGTTTTAATGGTTTAGGGAAATATTATGCCGATGATGCCAATAAAACAGAAGTACCTGCTTATAACATTTTAAATGCCGTTTTAGGATTGAAAAATTTTATCAAATTAACTAATAACTTTTCAATCTCAGGATTTATTTCTATCAATAATCTCACTGATAAAAAATATGCTGCATCTGCTTTTATAAATCCTGATATTGTTAATGGCGTACCGGTTTATCTTGAACCTGGACTTCCAAGAAATATAACCGCTTCGATTACATTAGGTATTCGTTAATTAAATTTAAGGGAGCTGATAAAATAAGAAGTAATTTTAGTGAAATTTTGTCAGCTCCTGTTTTTATGTTTGAATTGAAGTTCATAATTATTATTAAGTTCAAATTATTCCTTTGTGAACTTATGTTGAATTAAAAAAATTATTCATCATAATTTGAGATTTTAGAAATAAATCTCTTTAAAAAATTATTATCAATCAGACGTGTTATTTATATTTTACTAACATAATTATTTGGTATCAAAATGGTTAAAAAAATAACTTATCAACTTATAACTTTTTATTTCTTTTTCAGCCTTCAAATACTTGCTCAGGAGGTCGAATACAAAGACACAACCGAATATAAAATTCAAGATGTTGTTGTAGTAGGGACAAGATCTACTGAAAAAATTATTGATATTCCATATTCTGTTTTTCGTGTTGACAAGAAAGAGCTTGCTTACGGCAAGAAAGTTTCTGCAAGAGATGTTTTAGCAGACGTACCTGGTTTATTCCTTCAGAATAGATTTGGTACTCACGATTTAAGGATTTCAATTCGAGGTTTTGGGACGAGGTCTAATTCAGGAATTCGAGGCGTTAAAGTTTTGCAAGACGGAGTTCCTGAATCTGAACCTGATGGTGAATCAGTTATTGATGCGATTGATTTAACATCTCTTGGTGGTGTTGAAGTTGTCAAAGGTAATCTGTCAACATTATATTCAAATGCTCCGGGTGGTGTAATAAATTTTATAACAGATATTTACTTTCCAAAAAACTACATTGGAACATTCAATCAAATGGCTAAGTTTGGATACAGACAAAATGGTTTCAAATTAGGTTTGAAGAATCAAGATAACAGACTGTTTTTTTCCTATAATTATAGAAATATTGATGGATTTAGAAAACACAGTAGAGAATCTCAACATCTTGTAAATTCAATTTACGAGGCTTTTATTGGTACAAATTCTGTCATTTCGATACATTCAAATTTTGTAAATAGTGTTAGTTTTTTACCAGGTTCACTTACTAAAGCAGAATTCGAAAGTGATCCTTTTGCAGCAGACCCGAGTGCTATTGCTCAAAATTTCAGAAAGATTACCAAGAAAGGAAGAGTTGCAAGCAGATACATTACTAATTTCGGTGATAAACAACAAAATGAATTAGAATTAACAGGACTTATTGGTATTAAAGAACTTACTAAAGTTGATAATGAGTATTATTCTATTAATACAAGATATACTTTAGGAGGAATAGTAAGATTTTCCAACAGATCAAACATTTTTAATCAAAAAAATATACTCACAGTTGGGATGGATTACGCTTTTCAGACTGGACCGATAAATCAGTTTGATAATATTAGTGGTGATAGAGGATTGGCAGTATTAAATGAGTACAATGAAAGTCTAAACAATGTCGGTTTTTATTTTATGGATCACTTTACAATAGTTGAGAACAAACTCGATTTATTTTTTTCTGGTAGATTTGATAACAATCTTTACTCAAGAGATATTTATATTCCATTTGGGTTTACTGACACCACAAGAAATATGAGTGGATTTGTTCCTAAAGTTGGAATTAGTTATAAGCTCACTCCTGAAATAGCAATCTATTCTTCTTATGGACTCAGTTTTGATTATCCTGCTCTTATTGAAATGGCAAATAGCCCTCTTACATCAAATTTAAGTTACTCAATCAATCCAGATTTGAAACCTCAGAAATCCAATAACTTTGAATTAGGAATTAAGGGCAATATCAGGAATGAGGAAAATGAGTTTATGAAGAAAATAATTTTTGAAGTTACATATTTTAATTATCTGATTGAAGATGAAATTATTCCTTATGTAATAAATCTGAAAACTTTCTTCCGAAATGCTGCTAAAACAAGAAGAACTGGAATTGAGATTGGTTTTATGAGCGAACCATTTGAAGAAACAGAACTCGTTATAAATTATACTTATACAAATTTCTTTTATGAAGATTATAAAGCTATAATTTTCAATCCGGGCGGTTCAATTATTGAAGATTATAAAAATAATCGTGTTCCTTCTGTACCTCAACATATAATTAATTTTATAGTTGTAAAAGAACTTGAATTTTCACCAAATATTTCGGGATTATTGATTTGGGATTGTGATTATATTTCAAGAATGTATGTTAATGATAAAAACTCTGAAAGAACACCTGATTATTTTTACGCTAATATTATGGCTGGGATAACTATTGATTTAGATCATTATTCAATAACAGCTTTTGCCGGTGGAAGTAATATCTTTGATAAACGTTATGTTAGTTTTATAAATATTAATGATTTTAATGGTAGATATTATGAAACCGGTGAACCAAGAAATATTTACGCAGGCTTAAACTTTAGTTATAAACTTTAATTCAAATGCAAAAGAAAATCAAATTCATTTTATTTCTAACTTTTTTTCTAATAATTATTATAAATGTTGATTTGGTATCGCAAATACCACAACAAAGTTTTAGAATTTTTCCAAGCACTGTTACTCAATCAGAACCAATTGTTACTGTAAGCAGAACCAGTCCAAACTTATTCTTTGGAAGTGCGGTAACATTTAATACAGCAACGGCTTTCAGAAGTGAAGGTGTTTATGTCTCTACTAATTTTGGTGTAAGTTGGTTTGGCTCTGATACTTGTAACGGTCCTTTGATAGTAAATCACGGCGGAGACCCTGGAGTTGCTATTACTCAAAACAACCGATTAGTTTTAACGCATATGGGATTAGTATTTTTAGGACAGTATAGCCATTTCTCAGATGATTCAGGTAAAACCTGGTCTTCAGCATACACAATATCAAATCATCAAGTTGAAGATAAGGGTTCCACTTTTATGGATGATGAACCAAATAGTCCTTTCAGAGGAAGAATTTATACTTCCTATGTAAGTTTCCAATCTTCGCCATATAGGGTTTGGTTTTCATATTCTTCTGATAATGCTACAACCTGGGGTGCCCCAGTTACAATAAACACAAATCCATTAGCAAGATCTTCTGGTCCTGCAATAGCAGTAAATAAAAATGGTAAATTATTTATTACTTGGGCTGGAATGACCTCCACTCCTCCAATCAGAGAAGATTTCATAAGTATTGCATATTCTACCAATGGTGGATCAAATTGGTTTTTATCCGAAAATATTTTTGACGTCAATGGCGTTACAGGAACGTTGCTTGGTAAAGGAAATATCAGAATAAATGGTTTACCAAGAATTGCGATTGATAACTCAAATAGTCAATTCAGCGGAAGAATTTACATTGTAACAAATGAAATTAATAACTCACCCGCTGGGAGTGATCACGACATTATTTTAAGATATTCTGATAATGATGGAATCACCTGGTCTAATGGTATTCGTGTTAATCAGGATGCTCTCAATAATGGAAAAATACAATATTTACCTGCGGTTACAATAGATCAAAATGGTGGAGTTAACATAATTTTTTATGATGATAGAAATACAAGCAGTGACTCTGCTGAAGTTTTTTTAGCCCGTTCTACTGACGGCGGAAATACTTGGCTTGAATTTCCTATCAGTGATCATAGATTTAAACCAAAGTCTGTAATTGGAGGTCCATCAAATTATCAAGGTGATTTTATAACTTTAATTTCATCTTCAAATCGTCTTTATGCTTATTGGATGGATGACTTTTCAGGAATTTATCAAATTTGGTCTAAAATTATAGATTTAAATTCCCTTTCAGTTGAAGAATCTCAGTTTAATAATCTTGATAACTTTAAATTATATCAAAACTATCCTAACCCCTTTAATCCAGGCACTACAATCAGTTGGCAATCGGCAGTTGGCAGTTGGCAAACAATAAAATTATATGATATTCTTGGAAGAGAAATCGAAACAATAGTTGAAGGATATTACGAAGCAGGAAAACATTCTACATTCTACATTATAAATTCTACATTACCAAGTGGAGTATATTTTTATCAATTGCGAATAGGTGACTTTGTTGAAACAAAAAAAATGATCCTTTTGCGTTGAGAAAATTTATCGCAATAAAATCATTGGAAGGGTTTTGCTTCTGCTACCAACTTGTAGTTGAAAAAAATAAGTTCCTGAACTTAACCTTAAATCATCAGTAATAAATTGAATTTGATAATTTCCTGATTTCAGAATGTCTTCAATTAAAGTTGTAACTTTTTTACCCAAAGAATCATATACTTTTAATGTAACAATTTCGCCAAATTCACTTCTGATAGTAAACTTTATATTTGTTGAGGAATTGAATGGGTTTGGGAAATTCTGATATAAATGAAAGTCCTTCTCATCAAAACTAAAATCTGATTCAACCAAATCCGGAAGTAATCTGTAAAAAATTATATAACCACTATCAGCAACGGAAATACCGAAAGTAGAATCAATAAATTCGATATCATATACAATAATATCGCTTGGAGTTGGAATTGTTATCCAATTATCTCCTTTGTCTATACTGTAAATAAATTCATTTTGAAACGTTCCCCAGATTTCATTTTTAGTTCTTTTGGAAATTCCTCTGCTTACTCCATAGTAAGGAATTTCAAAGAAATTCCAGGTAGTTCCAAGATTTGTTGATTTAAATACCGCTGAGGGATAACTTCTTTCAATATCACTTGCAATTGTAATTATGGTTGTAGAATCAATAAATTCTAAATCAAAGAAAGGATCAGCATAAGCAGAATCAGTAATCCAATTAAGTCCATCATTAGTTGAATGCCATAGAACCCCTCCAAAATCAAAATAACCACCAACAGCAAATCCGTAAGTGTTATTTATAAATCGAATTTTTCTAACTGGGAATTGTGAAAAAATTGCTGTATCTCTCTGAACCGGATACCAATCCTCACCTGCATTAGTTGTAAAATGGAAAATGTTCTGATCACCTCCTACAAAACCATTCATCGAGTCTAAAAAACAAATAGTGTATAAAGTAACGTTATCAGGTCTGAATCTTTTTCTAATCCAGTTTTCTCCGCCATCATTTGTAAACAGAATATTATTAAATACATTTATTCCGTCAGAGCCATTTTCAATTGCCCATCCTTGATTTTTATTCAAGAAAAAAATATCTGTTATCTCATAAGCAGGATTGTAATTTTGAATTGTCCAGGATAAACCTTTATTGTTTGAATAAAGAATGTATGCACTATCACCACCAATCCAGATATTGAGAGAATCAACAACGAATATTTGTTTTAAGTTTGCTTTAACTTGCGTTTCAGACAATTGCCATTGATAAGTTTGAGAGGAAACTGTAATAGTCAATAAAAATATTTTTACAATTAAAATGAGTTTAATTTTGTGCATCCGATTAAAATAATTTTTATAAGTAAAAATAAACTAATAGTAAATAATTAAAATGAAAAAGTTATTCATAATCCGACACGCCAAATCAAGTTGGAAAGATACCAAACTAAAAGATTTTGATAGACCATTAAATAAAAGAGGCGAAGATAATCTTAAAATGATGAGTAAATTCTTTTCAGAAAAATATGAAACTCCGGATTTAATTTTATCAAGCCCTGCTAAAAGAGCAAAATTAACTGCTATTGGATTTGCTAATAGATTAAATTACAAAGTCGAGGATATTTTTTTTAATGAAAATTTATATATGGCTTCTGCTGGAGATATAAAGGAAATATTATCTGAACAAAAAGATGAAAATAAAACCTTAATGTTATTTGGACATAATCCTGGTTTGACAGACTTTGTAAATATTTATTCAAATCATTACTTAGAAAATATTCCAACTTGTGGAATAGTGATTTTGGAAACAGAAAAGAAATGGAATGAACTGACAAAGAAAAGCTTAATAATAAAAGATTATTTTTTCCCAAAAATGTTAGATAAAAATTAAAGAGACTTTTAAAGATTTATATTTTGTAAAATTTTATCACTGTGTTAAATATAGAAGGGGCTTTAGCTCTAATATCTTAATAGCAATTTGTATTTAATATATTTTTTAAGTAGGATATCCCTAAAATAATACCAATAATGACATATAAACTATTATTTATCATCATATTTTGAATTTACTTCAGTGCTACGTCTCTTTGTTAATATTACTTTTAACTTTTCTTACTATTTCGTTCTAATAAAAACCATTTCATAAACGATTAACCCAACCATAATAAAATAGGAAATATAAATCAAAGAAGATGACAAAGCCATTAAATAAACAAAATCAGGATTTATAAATCTCATTAGCCACAGACTCGAGAAAGAAATTACTATCGAAATAAAAGGTTCAACAAGGAAAAATGTTTTCCATCCATTTTTAAGAATGGAGGAGAAATAAAAGACTATTGCAACAACAACAAAAATTAAAGTGAAAGCAATTATATGATTATGAGTTGTAATAAATATTTCAGAAATAGGTTTAGGATAATTTTCCAAGATTTCAAATTCATTTGAAACCTGTGAGCCATTAAATCTTTCAATAGCTTTTTCAGGCGAATAATTTGTTGTATAATAAAGAAAACCTAATCCAAAACAGACTCCAACCGTTAGACTAAATAATAATGATAAAATTAACTTTTTAAGTTGGGACGGTAATTGATATAATTTAATGTTCATCTATCCAAAATTTTATCCAATAAAAGTGTAAGTTTTTTAATTCCTTTGGTTACTGAATAAACCGAAATAGTAGCACCACTAATTCCATTTATGTCCTTACCAACTAATAAATCTGAATTAACATTTTTTCCTTTAAATTGGTTATTCCATTCTTTATTCTTAACTGCTCCGCCATAAGGTTCGCGATATTTAATTATCTCAGAGCATAAAATAGTCCCCCGATAATCGTACAGGACTAAGAATGTAATTGGCAATGATTTCCCATAAACATTATCAAGCAAACCATATCCTATTAAATCAGATTCATTTTGAATTCTGTATAAATAAACCTCCTCTGAAAAAAATTTTTGTCCAACTTCTTTTTCAATAGATTTTTTTAACTCATTTTCAATTTTAAGTTTATCAAATTCTATTCTAATGCTTTTGCCAAAACAATTTTCAATAGCCCTATCAACATTCTCTTTGATACTTTGAGGCAATACAATTAGATTCAGAACCAAGATAAAAAATGTTACTGTTAACATTTTTCAATTTCCTTTAAAACATATAACCAGCACCAAGATTGAAAAATTTAGATTTTCTCTTATCTGATTCTCTTGTTCTTTCACTAAAGTCTAATTTAAAGACTATTTGTTCAATAGGTTTTATTGAAATGCCAAACATAATTTCTTTGAAATGATAAAGTTTTTCGTTCAAACCTCCGCTGCTTGTTTTAGAGGCTGTGTTAATATCAGAATATCTAAGAAAAGGTTGGATTTTCGTCTCCCAATCGAAGAGACTGCTAACATTATAACCAAGATCAAAATAGAACCCAAGTGATTGTCTAAGAATACCGGAATTATATGAGATATTACCAAATTCAAAAACAGCAGTAATATCATTAGCTACATATTTAGCGTGAAATTCAGAAATTATAACATCGGTATTTGTGGAATCACCCTTTGCGTTATTAAAAGATAATGAACCACCAATTTTGAGCCCTGGGATATTTAAATAATCTAATCTTGCACTATATAAAAATCTTGAGGCATCCGGGAAATATCCTTTCATTCTACCTGGTCTTATTCCCTGAGAAAATGAAAATTTATCTGAGTTAAGTGTTTCAAAAAGAGTTAATTTGATATCAAAGCCGCCAATGAAACTATACACAGATGCACCGTTACCAAACCAAGTAGTAGGAATAATCAAATTATGATATACCGGTCTTTCAGTTCCAAAAAATAGTGGTGGCTCGTGAAATTCGTTAATCAATCCAATAGAAGGTAGAATGACTCCTACATTAAATCCAAACCAATCTGCGTGATGATAATTTATATATGCTTGTTCTAATTCAAGCTCCCCCTGTCCATTTCTGACAAAATTATGTTCCAATTCAATTTCAGATTTTAACGACCATTTTTCAGACCAATTATAACCTAAGAACAAAACAAATCTGTGGAAATCCAAAGAAGATTTTGTTGGTTGATTACCAATCTTTTCGCTATTATAATGGATTTCGCCATATCCCCCGATTGAAACTTTCGATTCATTAAAATCAAAATCCTGAGCTATACTATTGCTGATTAAAAATAAAGAGATTAAAAACAAATAAAAATTTTTCATAAATATTTCCTTTATACTTATTAAGACTTAATCTAAATTACATTTAAAACTTACAAATTATGTTACTGATATCAAAATATTTCTTAGTATAATGAATAAATTATTATTGAAGTCTTAGGTGAGTTTTAATAAAATTATGAAAATGTCTCAAAAATACTTTTTTGCTTGAAGGTATAATTGAATTGAAATTAATGCTTTATAAGTGTCAGGTTCTGATTTAAAGATATTTTAAGAATCAGAACCTGAAATAATGCTAAAAAACAAAGCAATGATAAATTTGAAATTATTTTCTAAATAACTCAAATTTTCTATTACTCAATTTTTCTTATCTGATTGTGCGTCAACAACTGCAATAGCAGTCATATTTATTATATCATCAACTGTAGCTTCTCTTTGCAATACGTGGACAGGCTTATTCATTCCTAATAAAACAGGTCCAATAACTGTAGCTTGACCAATACGAGCCATAAGTTTATAAGCAATATTAGCAGAACCTAAATCAGGGAAAATTAAAACATTTGCACCGCCTTTAATTTCAGCAAAAGGAAATGTCTTTTCTAATATTTCAGGAACGACAGCAGTATCAGCCTGCATTTCTCCATCAACAATTAAATCAGGCCGTGCTGATTTTATTAGTTTAACTGCTTCTTTAACTTTAATTGACTCAGGATAAGGTGCGCTTCCAAAATTACTGAAAGAAAGTAATGCTATCTTCGGTTCAACATCAAAAGATTTTACAGCATTTGCAGTTGAAATTGCAATCTCTGCAAGTTGTTGTGCATTTGGATTAACATTAACAGTACAATCTGCAAAAAAGTAAGTTTCTTTTTTAGTAATTACAATGTACATTCCTGATACCACTGAAAAACCGCTTTTAACTCCAATACATTGTAATGCTGGTTTTATTGTGTTAGGATAACTCGTCGAATATCCACTTATCATAGCATCCGCATCTCCCAAAGCAAGCATCATTGAGCCGTAATAATTATTTTTCTTTATTATTTCTCTTGAATCATAGAGTGTTGCTCCTTTTCTTTGTCTTCTCTTGTAAAATTCCTGAGCATATTCTTCACATTTATCGCAAGCAAGCGGATCAATAATTTGAAATTCGCTTAATTTATATCCGATTCTTTTAATTTCAGATTCTATTTTACTTTTATTTCCTAATAGAATTGGCTTGGCAATTCCATCATTATAGACTGTGTGAGCAGCACGAATAATATTTTCTTCTTCACCTTCGGGATAGACAACGCGTTTAGGTTTACGCTGAGCTTTATGAATCATAACCCGAACTATTTCTTTGGATAATCCTAATCTTTCTTTAAGTTGTTCTTCATAAGCAATCCAGTCCATCTCTTTAATTTTGGCAACACCGGTTTCAATTGCTGCTTTAGCCACTGCAGGAGCAACATACCAAAGAACTCGAGGGTCAAATGGTTTTGGTATTATGTATTCTTTACCAAAAGTAAATTCTTCTCCACCATAGGCTTTGATAACCATTTCAGGGACTTTTTCTTTTGCCAATTTTGCAAGAGCTAAAGTGGCAGCCATTTTCATTTCATCATTTATTTGAACAGCACGAACATCCAATGCCCCCCTGAAAATAAATGGAAAGCCAAGCACATTATTTACTTGATTTGGGAAATCACTTCGCCCGGTTGCCATTATTAAATCATCACGAACAGAGACAGCTTCATCGTACATAATTTCTGGATCAGGATTAGCCATAGCAAAGATTATTGGATTTTTTGCCATAGATTTAACCATATCTTTATTTACCACACCACCAACAGAAAGTCCAATAAACACATCAGCGTCTTTCATTGCGTCGGCTAAAGTAGCAAATCCTTTTTCTTGAGCAAATTCTTTTTTGTATTTATTTAAGTCATTTCTGTTTTTTGTAATACAACCTTTTGTATCGAACATCCAAATATTTTCTTTCTTAGCACCAGCCATTACATAATGTTTACAACAAGAAATTGCAGAAGCACCTGCTCCATTAACAACTATTTTAATTTCATCTATTTTCTTACCAGCAAGTTCAACAGCATTTATTAAAGCTGCGCAAGAGATAATTGCAGTGCCGTGCTGGTCATCGTGAAATACTGGAATATTCATAGTTGCTTTAAGAGTTTCTTCTATTTCAAAACATTCAGGAGCTTTAATATCTTCAAGATTAATACCGCCAAAAGTTGGTTCAAGTAACTGACAAACTTTAATTACTTCCTGTGGATTGTGGGAATTAACTTCAATATCAAAAACGTCTATATCAGCAAATCTTTTGAAGAGAACTCCCTTTCCTTCCATAACAGGCTTACCAGCTTCAGGACCAATATCTCCAAGTCCAAGAACTGCTGTCCCATTAGACAAGACCGCGACAAGATTGCCTTTTGCAGTGTATTTATAGACATCTTCAACATTTTTATGAATTTCTCTGCAAGGTTCCGCTACACCGGGAGTATATGCAAGAGATAAATCCCTGGATGTTAAGCAAGGCTTAGAAGGGATAACTTCAATTTTGCCCACTCTCCCCGTGCTATGATAAAGTAAGGCTTCTTCTTTTGTAATTTTCATTTTGCTCTCCCTGAATTATTATTTTGATATTATGATTTGATTGGATAGTTGTGTTTTTCAGATTAAAAAAGTAAAGAGAATTTATTTGAGGGAATACTGACGATCTTTCCACTTATAGACTTTCAAAAAAATCAAACATTTACAAAGCAAATCTAAGTAAATAATTGACTTAGTCAAAAGTTATTTGTTTGTAGCTTCTAACTGAAGCCTTTCAGAGAGATCTTTTCCTAAATATACATCAATTAAATAATGTAAAAGATAAAGAATTGGTGTTAAGAAAACTGCTATGATAAATTTGTAAATATAGTTTACTAATCCAATGGCGAGAACTAATTTCAAATCCCAGCCCGCACCAATGTAGAAAGCGATAAACAATACAACAAAACTGTCAATAAACTGAGAGACTAAAGTAGATCCTGTGGCTCGCAACCAAATCTTTGAACTTCCTGTTTTTGATTTAACAAAATGAAATACTGTAACATCCACAAGCTGCCCTATTAAAAAGGCAACTAACGAACCTACAATAATCCATAAACCCTGACCAAATATTGTATCAAATGCTAACTCCATATTTAATGAACCCAAAGGTGTCTCACGTGTAACCCAAAAATCTGCGGGATGAAGACCCATTGAAAAGTAAATCATAAAATATGCATAAGTGATAAGGGCAGCGGCAGTAAAGGACATAAATCTCACCCCTTTTCTGCCGAAATACTCATTGATAATATCTGTCATTATGAAAACAACAGGCCAGAGCAGAACACCTGCAGTAAGATTAAATGAAAGATTTTCTGTACCAAAAAACGAGAAATTAAATTGCTCAATTCCAAGTGATTTTTCTAAGGAGAAAATTTTTATCCCAATAAATTCTGCCAATAAAGCATTTGCAACGAAAAAAGAACCAAGTATATAAAAAAGATTTTTTTCTTTGTCTTTCATAATTTTCAAAAAGTTTTTTTCAATATAGATATTTGTTTTAAAAACAAAAAAGGCGATCAAATCTTTCCAACAGTGCTGTCCAAAATGAATTCTTTACAAAATAAAAAGCTAGTTTTTAAAATATTTTCAAAGAACTACATTTTTATTTGAATTCAATCCCCCAGTAAAATAAGGTAATAAGGTGGATGATTTTTATTGATTATTGTTACTAAGGTTTCAATTAAATTATATTAACAAAGTTTGAAGAAGATTAACATAAAAATTTTATTTTCATAAAACCTTAGTAAGGATATCCATCCCGGTAACTGCTAACCTTATTACCTTATCTTTTTTCATAAAAATTATTTTGGACAGATGTGCTTTCCAAAATAAATTTATTTATGTGGCTAAAATCTACTTCTACTTTTAATTTTTTTTTCAGTTCACTGAAGTGAACTGCAATAAATACTCCTTAGATGTGTTTTTTATCTATTGCAGTTGGATTTATCCAACTGTTATTATGAAGACCAAGATAATAAGGGCTTTAGCCACATTTAATTAAAACCTTATAATAATAAGAAAGCAATTCTTTTTTTAAGAGGGATTCAATTAAAAACGAATTTATATTCTTTTATTTTGAAGAAAAATCAGAATTTATTGTTCTGTTTTAAGTTTTTTGGACAACACTGAAGGCGATAGGTAAATTAACTATCGCCTTCTGATTGATGGGATGAGAAATATATTACCTTGATCTTTGCCTTTGCTCTGTATTCTGTCTTCTATCTTGGTTTTGATCTTCCCTATTTCTTTCATTTCGAGAGTTATCATTTCTTTGCTGAATTCTAATTTCACGGTTATCATTTCTTTGATTGTTATTCTGTTCCATTCTTCTCTCTTCAATATTTCTGGTCCCTCTTTGCTGATCATTATTTGAATTTATCCAGCTATCATTTCTTCTATTTTGTTCTCTCTGATTACTTCTATCATTGTTGATCTGAATTCTTTCTCTTTCACGGTTTATTTCATTTTCTCTTGATTCGCTTCTTCTCTGCTCCTGAATAATTACATTTCTCCTTTCATCTCTTGTCTGATTATTGTTTCTTTGTTTAAAATCTCTTCTTTCATCATTTCTTTCCTGAATAATTTCTCTACTGATTTCTCTATCTCTCTTGACTTCTCTGTTAGTAATGTTTTCTCTTTCTTGATTTTTTATTTGCTCATCTCTGCTGCGAATATCACCCAATTCAATTCTTGACAAATCAAGAGATGTTTTTCTTTCGGTTTTAACCACATCAACATTTCTGATTGATTCTCTATCCTTGATAATTCTGTCTCTGTCAGCAATAAAAACAGTAACCTGATCTCTATCTCTTTTACGATTGCTTTCAAAACTTCTTGGATCATCTGTTATCACTAAATCCCTTTTTCTTATATCATCTCCTGATCTTTTTCTAACGAAATCATATTCTACACCTTCGTTTCTTACTCTCCCTCCAGAGTAACTATATTCATTTCTGTATTTAGTATTTGAGTAAACTCTATATTTGCTTCTTTCGGGAATATAGTAGTTATATACATACGGATTGCAAAAATGTCTAAAACTTACAAAGTGCCAATGAGTTACCGGAATAACATAAGTATGAGTATATACAATTCCCACAGAAACTCTAAATACTGCATAAGGTGGTAATGGAGCCCAACCAATGTAATCATCATCGTATCTCCATTCAACCCAAGCAGGAGCCCATTCATAATCAGGAATCCATATCCAGCCGTAATAATCGTCGTAATGCCATCTTCCATAATGATAAACTATGTATCCGAAGGGTTCGTAAGAATCCCAATACCAGCCATAATCTGTCCATATCCATCGTCCCATTCTATATGGTGACCAAGTTCTTGTAATAATTGTAGGTCTCCAAGCGTAAACTCCGAAGTCTAAAGATATCCAAGTTCCGTAAGGTGTCAAATTAGAATAAAAATATCCTTGCATATATCCGGGATTATTAGCTTTAATCTCTTTTGAAGAGAAGATGATTAAGAAGGCAGCGAATATTAAAAAACTTAGCTTTTTCATTTTATAACTCCTTTCGTTGTTATAAAAAATTTGTCAAAGCTTATACCAGCAAAGTATTGTTCATTTTTAAGTGAAAAAACAACATTAGAATGAAATTCAACTTAATTATGTATTTTAATTAGGACATTATTGTGGTTTAATTTGAGTTATTTAGCACATATCCCACTGTTAGAAATCTGCTGTATTTATTTTTTCTCGCACGATAAAATAAGATGACTTATTTGCGGATATATGAGACAGAACTAAAAGAGCAGTAAAACTCTACAAAGGAAAATCTTTGAGGATAAAAAATAATAATTTTGTCTAACTACAATGATTACGTTAACCCATAGTTTATAATAAATCAGAAATTTAATACATTTACAATGCAATTTTAATAATGAAAAAATGAAAGGGCTAATAATGAAAACAATACTAATAATACTTGCCTTAACATTAAACATAGCATCACAAACCATAACATTAAGAATGCTTGAGATAATTGATTCAGATACTTTTTTATTTAATGATTCAAGCATTGTATGATTGCACGGGTTAAAAACGCCCAGTCTCGAAAGTGATAATGTTATGATAAAAGAAATTGCAAAAAAAATAATAAGGGAAGGGAAAAATTATTTGCTTAATAAAGATTATAGAATAGAGATTATGGATAGAGACAAGATGGAAGCAAATATATTTAGGAGACGATTACTTTACGAGGATAATATTGCAAGTTGGTATTTATCAAACGGTTTTGCTTACTTAACAGAAAATAATAAATATTTTAATGAACTATACTCACTACAAAAAAGTGCAATTGAGAAGTCAAAAGGAATTTGGGCATTAGATGAATACAAAAATAAAATAGACCTTCCTAAACCTAAGCGAACGATTTCATTAAAGCCACTAATAGCAGTTGCGTTAGCTTTTGGTTTCATTGCTTATGATAATGTTGCTACTGCTTCAGATATTAGTAAAGAGTTAGATAAAATTAAACATAGCAATCCAAAAGCAGATGTAAGTAATTTACAATCAATTAGTGGACGTAAAAGTATTGTCGGGGTAGTCTCTTTAATAGCAGCCGCAATAACAGTTTTCCTATCTTTTAATGAGATTGAAATTCCTGAATAGTTCCTGAATAGTGGCGGTTTTTGAATTAAAAAATAACATTTAAATATAAATAAAATGGGATATCATATAGATAAAATTTTTTCCCTTGCGTAGTTCGTTAAAAAATTTGTTAAAACCACTAAAAATAGGGCAAGATATTCGACGATTGGAGTAGTTTGCTTCATTTTTGACCAAGGGAAATAATTGGGTCAATAAAAGAAGGGAAAACATCAAAGAGATATTTACTATACGATTTAAGGCGAACATTTAGGAGTTGTATAATAAATGAAGGTGTTAATCAATCAATATTGATGAAACTACTTGAGTGCACAGATATAAGAGTAAGCAATGAAAGTTATATGAAGTTTGAAATTAGAAGTTTAAAAAGTGAAATTGAGAAGGTAAAATTTTAAATTTGTGTTACGATTTGTGCTACGTTAATATTTTAACAATTATTAAAAAAACTCTTTAAAATAGATAAGCCCTTAAGAAATAAGGGCTTACCAGAGAGCTGGCGAAGGGATTTGAACCCCCGACCTGCTGATTACAAGTCAGCTGCTCTACCAACTGAGCTACGCCAGCTTTTCAATATCATTTTTTTTACCACCTGCTGATTATCCCGACTTGTCGGGACTGCTCTACCAACTGAGCTACGCCAGCTTTTCAATATCATTTTTTTTACCACCTGCTGATTATCCCGACTTGTCGGGACTGCTCTACCAACTGAGCTACGCCAGCATTTCAATATCATTTT
>Ga0101944_10003492_pt1 | contig 21728 bp, 16 predicted proteins | sample DewCreD2012metaG_FD_75245 | JGI IMG/M metagenome (GOLD analysis project Ga0101944, IMG submission 75245) | Hot spring sediment bacterial and archeal communities from British Columbia, Canada, to study Microbial Dark Matter (Phase II) - Dewar... ... | reverse complement strand
CTCATCGCCAACCGCGGACCGATCCCCGACACGCCAAGCAGGATTTCAAAGAGGGCCAGTTGGTCTTCGTTTGTACACCCGTAGAGGGCCAATTCGTTCTCACGGACGTGCAGGTGCGTATGGAGGGTGACCGTTTCGCCCAGCGATAGCTCGGCGGGCACGTTGCGCGGCACCCGCACCCGGTAGCCTACACCCCCCACATCGATAATGAGCGCATCCTCGCCCCGCCAGACGAGCTTGCCATGCAGACGAGCGATCATCCTGCGGCTCTGGCCCCGGCGATCAGGGCATTGAAGCGGGCCGATTGCAGGTGGCAGAGCGCCACCGCCACTGCGTCGGCCGCGTCGTCGGGTTGGGGTGCAGCATCCAGGCTCAGCAGCAATCGGATCATTTCTTGCACCTGTTCTTTCGAGGCTCGCCCATAGCCGGCCACGGCTTGCTTGACCTGCAAGGGTGTGTACTCGTACACTGCCAGCCCCGCTTGTGCCAGGGCCAGCAGCACGACACCTCGGCCATGGCCTACTGCCAGTGCCGTGCGGGCATTGCGCGCGAAAAAGAGCTCCTCGATAGCCGCTGCTTCGGGCCGGTAGCGAGCGATGAGCCTGCCCAGCTCCTCGTGCAGGGCGGCCAGACGCATGGGTAAAGGGAAGGTAGAGGCCGTCGTGATCGCGCCGCTGGCGACGTTCAGTGTGACCCGATAGTGCTCATTCTCGATCACTCCCGGCTCCTTCGCCGGGCTCGCGACGGCAGTCGCCGCGCCGCCGCGCCGCGGCCGCAGATGATAGACCGCGTGGCCCAAGGCGGGGACATCGCGGGCGATGAAAGCCACTTTCGCCCGCAACAGTCCGCCGTCGGCATAGCGCTCGGCCGCGACGATCTGGTGCTGCGCCGGTTGACCTGCGTGGTCCACCACGACCAGATCGCGCACGTCGGCGTCGGCGATTCCCACGTCAACCTCGGCCGCCTCGGTGCGGCTCCACCCCAACGTGTTCCAGACGACGACCGGGATGCCGTCGCCCTGCGTGTCGATCTTCGCCGCCACGCGCTCCAGGCCGGACTCGACCAGCTCATCAGCCAGGCGTTTCGAGAAGGAGTAGCTCGCCTGGGTATCGTCGTACACGCGATCGGTCATCACGCCGGAGGCGAGGTCGTGGGTCTGATTGAACAGCACCGGCTCCCACGCGCGCCAGAGGCCGGCCACGTCGGGCGGCAATCCCAGCCAGTGGCCCAGCGCCGCGAGTTTCTCCGCCGTGGTGAGCAGCCGTTCCAGCTCGCGCTGCTGTTGCTTCAGCTCGATCCGGCTGCTGTAAGCGCCCTGAAAGATGGGGTTGAGATCCAACGCGAGCACCGGCCGATCGGGCCGCCTGGATACCACGTCCTCAAAATCCTTGGGCACGCCGAGCCGCAAATGGAACGGGGCGTTGGGCTGCCGGTTGAATTGCTCCACGAGTCCGGGCACGTGTTCCTCGGGCTCGCTGACGTCGGCCCCGGCCAGCCCGACCCGGTCGCTGCCCCGCGACTGGGGGTCGAGCATGTGAAACCGCCCCTTGATGAACTCGACGAACTCGGGCAGCCTGGCGGGCGAGCCGTAATTGATGGAGTATCCGTGCGGGAGCCAGAAGGCGGCGATTTGCGAGCCGTCGATCCCTTTCCAGAGGAACTCCGAAGGCGTCTCCATGCTCGGCACGCCGCGGAAGAACCAGAAGGAGGTGAAGCCGGCCGAGGCCATGATCTGCGGCACCTGCGGGTGGTGGCCGAACGTGTCGAGCTGCCAGCCGGTCGTCACGTCCACGCCGAGCTTCTCGCGGAAGAAGCCCTTGCCGTAAAGAATCTGCCGCACGAACGACTCGCCGCTGGGCATGTTGCAGTCGGGCATCACGTCCATGCCGCCGACGATCGCCAGACGCCCCTCGGCGATGAACTTCCGCATCGCCGCCTCTGCCTCCGGATAGCGCTCCAGAAACGGCTTCACGTAGCACGCCTGGTCCAGCGTGAAGCGGTAGCTCGGATCGGCCTGAAGCAGCTTCAAGGCGCGGAGGATGTTTTGCAGGCCTGTCTGAAGGTAGTCCTCCCGCGTGATGAACACGGCCCCTTCCCAATGCGTGTGGGGAATGAACCAGAAGGTGCTCTTCTCGGCCGGCGGGGGCGACGGTTCGGCGCCTGGACAAACTGAACTTGGCCCCACCACAAGAAGCCATGCCGCCGCGGCGACGGTCAAAGCCGCTCTCAACTTCATGAACGCAATCCTTTCTTGTTGAGATCAGATCACGCCCTGATCCTGATCGCCCGAAGCGACCGCGTCAAGGTCTCGGACCGCGCCGCCTCGCTGCCCGCGCCGCCGCCCCGCGTCGGGGGTTGGAGGACCAGGCGAAAGAAAAGTCCGCGCCGTGCCCGGCCCCCGTTCCGGATCGATCTGGTGGGGGCGCCGCAAGCCAGGATCGCGTCGGCCGAGAGCCGCTACGGCTCGATGCGGATTGCCTCCTCCGGGCACGACTCGGCCGCTTCCCGGCAGCTTGCCTCCAAGGCCGGAGGCACGGGATCGAGTTTCACCTTGGCCTTATTGTCGTCGCCCATCTGAAACACCTCGGGACACGTCGACTCGCAGACGCCGCACCCGAAACAACGCTCTTCATCCACAATCGCTCTCACGATCAACCTCCTCATTCCGCCATCGATTCGCACCATCTGCCGGTCGGCGACCTTGAATACCAGCAAACATCGAGGTTCACGGGGACTGCCCCGATTTTCGCGGCGTACTCCGCGGAAATGGCTCTGCCCCGTTGGCCGGCAAACGGACAGGCCCATTGTTCTATACGAAACGGCACGAAAAATCAGCCAGCCCTGGGCCTGTCAACGGTTACGAAAAAATGAGCCAGACTCCGGGATTGCCACGCGGTGCAAGGGGGGACGGGGAGCCGCCAGGGTGTCATAGCGCCACCGCAACGGACATCCATCCCGACATGGTCGTGGTGGAAGCATGGAAGGTGTCTCTCTTGGGACGGGGTGCCCCGCTGTCCAGCCATGTCCATGTCCGCGCGAACAAGGCGCCTTCCTGATTCCGCGGAACCCGCTGGCTGTCAATGACTTGCGCCCAGCGCAGCCGGCTTCCTGCCACCTCTGTCGATCATTGCCGGAGCTGTGATCCCTCCGTATGATGCATCGGAGTTTTGTTTCCTTCGAGAGGTTTGGGCCATGTTCCCCAGGGCAGGCAACGGCAACGGGGCCACGCGGCGTGCCGCGCTGTTGGCGGCCGTCGTTGTGGCGACCGTTCGGCCGGGCGGCGCGGCCTTTGCGGCCGACAAGGGCGAGACGGTTGACTACAACCGCCAGATCCAGCCGATCCTGGCGGATCGCTGCTTTACGTGCCACGGCCCCGATGCGGCCAAACGGCAAGCCGACTTGCGCCTGGACGTTCCGAACGAGGCGGCGAAGAAGGTCCTTGCGCCCGGCAAATCGTCGGAGAGCGAGTTGGTGCGGAGGATTTCCAGCAACGATCCCGACGAGCGCATGCCCCCGCCCGACTCGAAGAAACCTCCGCTCACGGCTGAACAGATCCAGGAGATCCGGCGATGGATCGATCAGGGCGCAAAGCATGAAATTCACTGGGCTTACGTCCGGCCAACTCGCCCTGCGGCGCCCGCGGCCGGCGAGCCGGCGTGGCAGATCAACCGAATCGATGGTTTCATCGCCCAAGGCCATGCCCGGCACGGCCTGAAGCCCGCCGCCGAGGCCGATCGACGCACGCTGCTCCGCCGGCTCTCGTTCGACTTGATCGGCCTTCCGCCGACGCCCGCTGAAATCGCCGCCTTCCTTGCCGATCCATCGCCCGACGCTTACGAAAAGCAAGTCGATCGTCTCTTGGCTTCGCCGCACTACGGCGAGCGGATGGCCGTCTATTGGCTCGATCTGGTCCGCTACGGCGACACGTGCGGGTACCACAGCGACAACCACCGCGACGTGTGGATGTTTCGCGATTGGGTCATTGACGCCTTCAACAGGAACTTGCCGTTCGACCGATTCACGATCGAGCAGCTCGCCGGCGACCTGCTGCCGAATGCGGGCCGGGAGCAGAAGATCGCCTCGGGCTACAACCGCCTGCTGATGACCACGGAGGAAGGCGGGGCCCAGCCCAAGGAATACGAAGCGAAGTTCGCCGCCGACCGCGTGCGCAACACGGCCGCCGCGTGGCTGGGCGTGACGATGGGCTGCGCGCAGTGCCACGACCACAAATACGACCCGTTCACGATGCGCGATTTCTACAGCCTGGCCGCCTTTTTCGCCGACGTGAAGGAGTTGGCCGTGGGCCGGCAGGTGCAAACGCCCATGCCCACCCCCGAGCAGGCCGCCCGACTCAAACAATTCGACGACCAAATCGCCAAGGCGCCGCAGGATCAGAAAGAGAAGCTCGAAAAGCTGAAGCAGGAACGGGAGGCGTTCGAGAAGACGATTCCCACGACGCTGATCACCGAGGCTGTGCCGCCCCGCGTGGTCCGCATTCTGCCGCGGGGCAACTGGTTGGACGAGTCGGGCGAGGTCGTCTCGCCGGCCATTCCCGCGTCGCTCGGGAAGCTCGAAACCGGAGGCCGCCGCGCCAACAGGCTCGATCTGGCCCAGTGGTTCGTCTCGGCCGACAATCCCCTGGTGGCCCGCGTGTTCGTCAACCGGCTCTGGAAGCAGTTCTTCGGCCAGGGGATCGTCAAGACGCTGGACGACTGCGGCACGCAAGGGTCCCCGCCCACGCACCCCGAATTGCTCGACTGGCTCGCGGTCGAGTTCCGCGAGAGCGGCTGGGACATCAAGCGGCTGGTGCGCTTGATGGTCACGTCGCGAACCTATCGGCAATCGTCGGAAGGGAGCCAAGACAGCCGGGAGCGCGATCCGGCCAATCTCTGGCTTGCGCGTCAGGGCCGCTTCCGGCTGGACGCGGAGTTCGTGCGCGACAACGCCCTGGCGATCAGCGGCCTGTTGTCGCGAAAGATCGGTGGCCCAAGCGTGAAGCCCTATCAACCGGCCGGATACTGGTCGTTCCTGAACTTCCCGCCGCGGGATTACGTGGAGGACGTGGGCGAGAACCAATATCGCCGCGGGCTGTACACCTACTGGCAGCGGACGTTCCTTCACCCGAGCCTCTTGGCCTTCGATGCCTCGACGCGCGAGGAATGCGTGGCGGAGCGGGCGCGGTCCAATACGCCGCTCCAGTCGCTCGTGCTGTTGAACGACCCGACCTACGTGGAAGCGGCCCGGTCATTGGCCCAGCGCATGGTCCGGGAAGGAGGCAAGTCGCTGCCCGATCGCTTGCGCCTCGGCTTCGAGTTGGCCGTCGGCCGGGAGCCGCGGCCGGCCGAGGCCGGCCTGCTGGCCGACTTGTACGAGAAACACCACAAGCACTATGCGTCCGACGAAAAAGCGGCCCGGGCCCTGATCGAGGTCGGCCAGTCGAAGCCGCCTGCCGACATCGCGCCCGCCGAACTCGCCGCCTGCACGTCGGTCGCCCGAGTGATTTTGAACCTGCACGAGACGATTACGAGGAACTGACTTGAAGGGGTCGGGAGTTTTTTTCCACGTCGGCGGAGGAATTCTCCCCTGATGGAAAATCGTTGGCGCCGACGTGGAAAAAGACTCCCGACCCCCTGGCGCTGCCCGGGCTTCACGCAGGAGAAGCGATGACTGAGCACACATCACAAGTCGCCGCACACACACGACGAGTATTCCTCGGCCGGGCGGCCGGCGGGATCGGGGCGATGGTCCTGGCGTCGCTCTTGAATAGCCGTTCGTCCTTCGCCGCAGCGCCTGCGCGCCAAGCCGCGACCGCTGATCGGCCGCCCTCCCCAAGCCGCGGCGTGGTCAACCCCCTCCACTTCGCCCCCAAAGCGAAGCGAGTGATTTGGCTCTATCAGTCCGGCGGGCCGAGTCATCTGGAGACGTTCGATTACAAGCCGAAGCTCGCCGAACTCCAGGGCTCGCCCATGCCTGAGTCGTTCACCAAGGGCCGGCCGATCGCCCAGCTCCAAGGAGCGAAGCTCGTTTGCTTTCCTCCGCAATACAAGTTCCAGAAATTCGGCGCCAGCGGCCAGGAGATCTGCGAGCTGTTTCCGCACATCGGCTCGATCGCCGACCAGATTTGCATCATCCGGTCCATGAAGACCGAGGCGATCAACCACGATCCCGCCCACACCTTCATGAACACCGGCACGCTCATCTCCGGCCGGCCGGCGGCGGGGTCGTGGGTGCTCTACGGGCTGGGCAGCGAGTGCGACGACTTGCCTGGGTTCGTCGTGATGGTCTCGACCGGCAAGGCCGGGCAGTCGCAGCCCATTTCGGCCCGGCAGTGGCACAGCGGCTTTTTGCCCAGCCGCTACCAGGGCGTGCGGTTCAACTCCCGGGGCGACGCCGTCTATTACCTCGGCAACCCGCCCGGCGTGGGCCCCCAGCAGCAGAAAGACATCGTGGACGCGGCCTCCGCCCTCAATCGCCTCCGCCACGAGGCGGTCGACGATCCGGAAATCGCCACGCGCATCGCCCAGTACGAGCTGGCCTTCAAGATGCAGACCAGCGTGCCGGGCCTGATGGATCTTGGGCAAGAGCCGAAGCACGTTTTGGAAATGTACGGGACCAACGGGGCCGACGGCTCGTTCGCCGCCAATTGTCTGCTGGCCCGGCGCATGGCCGAGCGGGGCGTGCGATTCATCCAGCTTTACCACCGCGATTGGGACATGCACGGCGCGTTGAAGCGCGACATGGCCGTCGTGGCCAAAGAGGTCGATCAGGCCTCCGCGGCCCTGGTCAAGGACCTCAAGCAGCGTGGAATGCTCGACGACACGCTGGTCGTCTGGGGCGGCGAGTTCGGCCGCACGCCCATGGCCCAGGGCGACGGCCGCGACCACCACATCATGGGCTTCTCGATGTGGCTGGCCGGCGGCGGGATCAAGCCGGGCATCACCCATGGCCAGACCGACGAACTCGGCTACGAAGCCGTCAAGGACGTGGTCCACGTCCACGATCTCCACGCCACGATGCTCTACCTGTTGGGCATCGACCACGAGCGGCTCACCTACCGCGCGCAGGGCCGCGATTTCCGCCTGACCGACGTGGCGGGGAGGGTGGTGAGGGAAATCCTGGCGTGACGTGTTGCCGGCAAACAGGTGGCCAAGTCCTCGTAGGGCGGATGGGCAATCCGTCCCGTTGCCAAATCGGCAATCTCTGGCCCGCCGGCGACGAATCACTTCCCTTCGTCCTGAGCGAGCATAGAATGCGCCAGCAGATTTCCATTCCCAACGGTCTGGTTCGGAGGACTTCTCGTGGCGACCAAGGCCCCTCGGTGTCCGGAGTGTGAAGACGATCTCAGTTTCTTGGACCGTCGCGTATTCTTGCGCGCGGCGGCAGCGGGCGCCGCCGCGGTGGCGACGCGCGGACTGGCTGGCGCCGCGGACGCGCCGGCCAGCCCGCAACAGACGCCGGAAACCGTGGTCAAGCTGCTTTACGACTCGCTCAGCGACACGCAGCGCAAGGTGGTCTGTTTCGATTGGGAGCACGTGGACCCGGAGCGAGGACGGCTACGCACCCGGGTCGCGAACAACTGGCGGATCACGCCGCCGGCCATCAAGAGCGATTTCTTCACCGCCGAGCAACAGCGGATGATCCGCGACATCTTCGAGGGAATGATCCAGCCCGACTGGCACGCCAGGTTTGACAAGCAGCTCCAGGACGACGCGGGCGGGTGGGGGCTGCGGCAGAGCATTGCTATTTTCGGGCGGCCGGGCCAAGGCAAGTTCGAGTTCGTGCTCACCGGCCGCCACATGACCCTGCGCTGCGACGGCAACTCGGCCGAGCACGTGGCCTTCGGCGGCCCGATCTTCTACGGGCACGCCGCCAGCGGCTTCAACGAGAAGCCCGACCATCCCGGCAACGTCTTCTGGCCCCAGGCCCTGGCCGCCAACCACGTCTTCAAAATGCTCGACGGCAAACAGCAGAAGGAAGCCCTGCTCGACCAGGCGCCGGAAGAAAGCCGCGTGGCCTTTCAGGGTCCGTCGGGCCGCTTTCCCGGCATCCCGGTCCAAGATCTGTCCGCCGATCAGAAAGAGCACCTCCAAAAGGTGCTCCAGAAGCTGATCGAGCCCTATCGCCAGGCGGATCGGGACGAGGTGCTCGCTTGCCTCACGAAGCAGGGCGGGCTGGACAAGCTGTCGCTGGCGTTCTATAAACAGGAGGACCTGGGCGGCGACCGGATCTGGGACATTTGGCGCCTGGAAGGCCCGGCCTTCGTATGGCATTTCCGCGGGGCGCCCCACGTCCACGTCTGGGTCAACGTGGCCGACGACCCGTCGGTGAAATTGAACGCCTGAAATGAACCAGTCGCTCGGCATCCGGAAGACTTCCGAAGTCGCAGAGGCTTCGGAGGCCCGCGGCCGCCCGAGTCCGTTAAGGGAGGCACCGGCACCATGAAGAAGTCACTTGGCGCGCAGACGCTCGTTTATCCCACGCCGACCTGGGTTGTGGGGACGTACGACATCGAGGGGAAGCCCAACCTGATGACGGCGGCCTGGGCCGGCATCTGCTGTTCCGATCCGCCCTGCGTCGCCGTTTCGCTCCGCAAGGCGACTTATTCCTATGGCAATATCGTCGGGCGCAAGGCGTTCACGATCAACGTCCCGTCCGAGGACCAGGTGAAGGTGGCCGACTATCTCGGCCTGGCCAGCGGGCGGAACTGCGACAAGTTCGCCGCGGCCAAACTCACCGCAATCCGCAGCGACCTGGTCGACGCCCCGTACGTGGCCGAGTTTCCCATGGTCCTCGAATGCCGGCTCCTGCACCAGATCGAGATCGGCCTGCACACCCAGTTCATCGGCCAGATCTTGGACGTGAAGGCCGACGAATCGGTCCTCGGCGACGACGGCCTGCCCCGCGTCGAAAAGGTCCGGCCGATCGTCTTCGAGCCGCTCAATCACACCTACCACGGCGTGGGGCGACTGCTCGGTGAAGCGTTCGCGCTGGGCAAAGACCTCTAACTGCTCCGGCCAGGCGGATCGTTCGGGCAATTCGGTTGCCGCGTCTTGTGGCCGCGGCGAACTTGTCGCAGTTCCGGCCGCTGACTTGCCGCCGCCAGCAAATCCGAGCAGAATGAAGCCCCGAAGTGCGGAAAGCAGGCTCGGCGGCCGGGGACCGGCTGATTTTTCAGGCCGTTTCGGACCGAACAAAGCGTCTTGTCCCTTCCAGCTAACGGGTACGGCCTCATTTTCGCGGACTTCGCCGCGAAAACCAAAACGGTGCCCGTCAGCGGCCACCAAGATTCGCATCCACGCGGATTGCCAGAGGCGTTTTTGCGGCCATCTGGGATTTCCCACGCGTGCGTCTTCGGTTCGCGCGTCGGGAATCTGGCCCCTCCGACGCGTGCGACGACGGCCGGCAAAGGGCCCGACGTTCCCGGGGCGCGGGCCTCAGCGGGGCTTTTCCCCGATCCGCCGCGGCGACTGGACTTTGGCTCCCGGGGCGTAGGAAATGCTCCCGTGGGGAGCGAGTTCGTAGCCCCACAGCTCGACGTAGTGTTGGGCCGGGCGGAAATCGTCGCCGATCCTTTTCAGTTCCGCGCGCAGGCGGGCATCCAGATCGTCGCGGAGCGTTGCGAACTCTGGCCGCGTGACCAGGTTGTTCACCTGATGGGGATCCTGCACGTCGTCGAACAGCAGCCACGGTCCCTCCAGGCCGCGGACGTAAGTGTATCGCCTGGTGCGGATGGCGCGATACTCCTTGTTGAACCCCCGACCGGCAAACGGAGCGACCGCCATGTACAGCGCGGTGCGATCCGGCGGTTCCGGCCCGCCGCGCACCAGCCCGGACAGATCCTCGCCCTCGATCGTTTTGGGCGCGGGAATGCCGGCCAGACCCAGCAAGGTGGGCAGGATGTCCGGCGTGGTCAGGGGCGTGAGCACCGCGCGGGCCCGCGGACCATGCGCGGCCGGGTAGCGCAAGAGGAAGGGCACGCGCGCCGATTCGTCCCACGGCAGGTGCTTCATGGTTGGCGGCGCGCCGTGCGAGCCCAGCATCTCTCCGTGATCGGAAGTGAACACGAGGATGGTCTGCCGGGCCAGCCCGGTTTCTTCCAGCGTGGCCACCAGGTCGCCGACGCACTGATCGAGGGCCGTGCAATGGGCATAATAGCCTTGGGCCTCCTGCCGCGCCTTGCCCTGCATTTCCGCGGGAACATTGGGCGGCAGTTGGATCTTTTCCGGCGGATACATCTGCTTGTACTCCGGCGGCGCGGTATGGTGCGGGAAATGCGGAATGCCGTAGGAGACCATCAGGACGAACGGCCGGTCGCCCCCGGCGCGCTGCCGCAGATAGGCTTGGGCGGCCCGCGTTTGGGCAAACGCGTCATACCCTTCCCAAAACCGCTTCTCGCTCGAGTCCCCTTCATAGAAGTGGGAGCGGAGGTAGTTGTGGTCGCATTCGGCGGCCTTCCAGAACTCCCACCCTTGCCGGCGGCCCGGGGCCACGAACGCGCTCCGCCCATGCCCGTCCAAGTGCCACTTGCCGATGTACGCCGTGTCGTAGCCGGCTTGCCTGAAAATCTCCGCGAAGCATAGTTCGCTTTCCGGCAGGTAGGCGTCGTTGAGGAACATGCCGGTCGAGGTGGGAAAGCGGCCGGTCATCAGCGCGGCGCGGTACGGCGTGCAAACCGGACAGACGGAGACGGCATTGCGGAAGTTCAAGCCTTGCCGGGCCAGCCGGTCCAGGTTGGGTGTCCGCACGTTCGGATCGCCCTCGTAACCCGTCGCCTTGGCCCGCCACTGATCGGCCAACAGGAAAACGACGTTGGGCTTGCTCGGCGGCGAGGTCTCGGCCCCGGGCGCTTTGGTGCAAAAACCCAGCAGTCCGACGGCAAGACTCGCCACGGGTGCGCGACGCAACCAAAGTCGGGCTTTCATCAGCGATCTCCTCCCGCGGGACGCTCGGCCGCAAAGGACAAAAGGGTCTGGCGCGATCGCGGTCGCCTCAGGCGGCCCGGCCACGCCTCGAAATCTGATCGGGGATGGAACCGGCCCGATTTCAGGATCGGGCGGCAATGTTTCGGGTCGGACGGCTCGAAGCGTCGGGTTCAACTGCCGGAACGCCGGCCGTCATCCCGTTCCTTGGCGAGCACGCCCAGGACGATCTTCCGCAAATTCGGCTCGGCCGCGTTGGCCGTGGCGATGATCTTTTCGATGTTGACGGGCTCCAGGGCGTCGGGAAAACACAGATCGGTGACAATCGACAGCCCCAGAACGCGCATCCCCGCGTGAACGGCCACGATCACTTCCGGCACGGTGGACATGCCCACCACGTCGGCGCCGATGCTCCGCAGGAACCGGTACTCGGCGCGGGTCTCCAGATTCGGGCCGGTGACGGCCACGTAGACCCCGCGATGCGCCACGAAGTTTTCTCGCCGCGCGATCTCCAGCGCGCGTTGGATCAACACGCGATCGTAGGGGGCGGACATGTCGGGGAAGCGCGGACCCAGGCTGTCGTCGTTGACTCCGATCAGCGGATTGCCCGGCATCAGGTTGATGTGGTCGTCGATGACCACGATGTCGCCCAGCCCGTAGTGCGGATTCATCCCCCCGCAGGCGTTCGAGACGATCAATAGTTCGGCCCCCAGGGCCTCCATCACCCGAACCGGAAAGGTAATCTGCCGGTAGGAATAGCCTTCGTAGGCGTGGAAGCGGCCCTCCATGGCCACGACCGTGGTTCCCTCGAGCACGCCGCAGACGAGTTGGCCGGTGTGTCCCACGGACGTGGAGCGGGGGAAATGCGGGATCGACTCGTAATCGAAGGTGGCCTCGGTTTGGATCTGGGCCGCAAGGCCGCCCAGGCCTGTCCCCAAGATGATCCCCACCGTAGGGTGACTGTGCCAGACGCGGCGGATCGAATCGGTCGCTTCTCGGATCTGAAGAGCAAGTTCTCGCATCGGTGGCGCCTTGGCTCTGCGTCAATCGGCCTCGTCGTCGTCGAAATCGTCTTCATCGTCGTCCTCGTCGAGGGCTTCCTCGTCCTCGTCGAGGTCGTCTTCCTCGACTTCCTCCTCGATCAGTTCCTCCTCGTCGAGGTCTTCTTCTTCATCCCCTTCCTCGCCGAACTCTTCCTCGAGATCTTCGTCGAACTCCTCCTCGAAGTCGTCGTCGAAGTCGTCGTCGAAATCGTCCTCGTCGAAGTCCTCGAAATCGTCGTCTTGCTGGGCCGCGAAAATCCCACCCCGCGCGGCGCCGGAGTCGAACCCATCGCCCTCGAGCGTAAATCGGCGTTCCCACGACTCCCACGGTCGCCCGTTGGGCCCCAAAACAGATTCCGAGCAAATGGCCATGCGTCACCTCGAACCTAGGGAATGCGGCCCGTCGCGGTCGGCGGGCATTTCGTTACCCGGTTTTTTTATGAGAATTCCGGGCCGGGGGAAAGGGGGAGGCAGGCGCAAAAAAAACGGGCAGGACCGTCCAGAACGGACGCCCCTGCCCGCACACGGGGGTGAGAAAGCCATCAACGAGATCAGCCAACGATCGCTCACGATCCGATGCCAACCTCTAGCAAACTCTAGAATACTCTCGGGGTTTGTCAAAATGGGAATTCTTGGAGGTATGAAACGACCTTAATCGTAAGGTTGCCGCCGCCCAGCGGCATCGCTTCTTGATTTACCACTTGGCTTCGCGTGCTGAATGGATTGCGGGCCGCTTAAGGGGCCTTTCACGAATCGGAGAGGCGGCAGTTTGCCACGAAGCGGCTGAGAATTACCCCACTTGTCGCTGCATACGCCACTCTACGGCCGCACCCCATCGCCTATATCCACCTTTTGTGCTAATCGATTAAACCTGTTGGAACTATTTTTGTCTGAGTAAGCCCATTTCGCTGGTGTCCATAAACTCTCAAGTCGATTCTTTTTGGCCATGCCCTTACTATGGGGTAATGTTGTTCCACCATGTCATCCATTGCCCCTGGGATGGGATGCGACGCGTTCGTTACGCCCAGGCTCCCTGGCTCCCAGGCATTCACTGCCGGGCGACATCCCCCGCGGCCCGGGTGAAGAGCGTAACAAAGGCATCCGGATCGATCGTCTCGGAATGGAATCTCACCGATCCGTCGCCATAGAGGAAATTCGCGCCGGTGGGATGGAAGCTGTAGATTTCGTTGTTGTTGCTGCAATTGATGAGCTGAAGGCCATTGCAGACGTTGTGGACCCAGAAGGGCGACTCGTCGTCGGCCCACCGTGAACCGGAAATCGTCCGGCCAGGCTCAATCTGGCCGCCGCGGTAGGAATCGGGACGGCCCGCCACCTCAAAAAGCATGAAGCTGTTCGACAACCCGTCGCTCACCGCGGCGATGGACCTGCATTGCCACGAGTGGGGCGGGAAAAGATTGCTCCAATCGGACCGATTGGAGAGGACGCCCGCCGAGACCAGCGGTTTCCAGAGCCCGGAGTCGATCAGTGTGCCAGCCGCGTAATCGGAAACGAACTTCCTTCCTCCCAGTGCGCTGGGGCAGCGGTAGAGGGCGATCTCCGTGTCGCGGGCCGGTCTGTTCTCGGCCGCGCTCCAGTTCCTCGCAAAGGTGTACACGGCATAGACCGCTTGCTGTTCCACGTAAGGAAGCAAGAACGTGAAGACGTGGTGGTTCGGCGTGCGCGTGAAGGTGGGCGGGAAGAGGCGATGGACGCTCTCGTAGTTCAAAATGCCCAGGCCGATCTGTCTCAGATGGCTGGCGCACTGGCCGCGCCGGGCGGCTTCTCGGGCCGCCTGAACGGCGGGAAGCAACATCGCCACAAGCGTCCCGGTCACGGCGATGACGACCAGGAGTTCCACCAGCGTGAAGGCCCGACCGCGTTTCACGGAGGACGCGATCCGCGATGCGTTCCGCTTGCACTTGCTGGTCACGACACGCACCGCCTCGCCTTCGCTGCCAAGGACCTGATCGCGCGGCCGCCAGCGTCATTTTACTTGTCGACACCGCCCCCGCAAGAACGCGACGCCCGGCCGCATTCCGATCGGCATCCTCCCTTCCCCCACTCTGGGCAGTCAGTATAATGACGCTTGGGAACGCAGAAAAACCCTTCGACGGAGCAAGCCAGTGGATAGAGAGTGGACCGATCGTGCGGAGGCGATTCAGAAACGAATCCTTCAACTGAGGGACTCTCTTTGACCAGGAGGGCAAGCGGGCAAGGGTGGCGGAGATCGAGCGACTCATGTCGGCGCCCGATTTTTGGGCGAATCAAGAGAAGGCCCAGGAGATCGTCGCTGAATTGAAGGGGCTGAAGGCCGTGCTCAAGCCCCTTGACGAACTCGGCCGGGGGGTGGACGACCTCGCCGTGATGATCGAAATGGCCGAGGAGGACCCGAGTTTCGCCGCCGAAGTGCCTCGCCAGGTCGCCGCGTTGGAGAAAACCCTCGCCGATCTGGAACTCAAATCCCTTCTCAATGGTCCCATGGACGCCAACGGGGCGATCCTGTCGATCAACGCCCGGGACGGCGGGGTCGACGCCAACGATTGGGCCGAGATGCTCCTGCGCATGTACATCAACTGGGCCAAGGACCAGGATTACCAGGTGGAGATCCTCGACCGCCAGGACAACGAACAGGCCGGCATCCAAAGCGCGACGATCGCCATCCGCGGCTACATGGCCTACGGTTATCTCAAAGGCGAAAGCGGCATCCATCGCCTGGTGCGGATCAGTCCCTTCAACGCCGAGGGCAAGCGGCAGACCAGTTTCGCCGCCGTCGACGTCTCGCCCGAGGTCAGCGACACCATCGATATCGAAATCCGCGACAGCGACATTGAAGAACAGGTGTTTCGGGCGAGCGGTCCGGGCGGGCAGCACGTCAACAAGACTTCCAGCGCGGTGCGGCTGACGCACCTCCCTTCGGGAATCGTCGTGGCCTGTCAATCCGAGCGGAGCCAGCACCAGAATCGGGCCTTGGCCATGAAAATGCTCCGCGCCCGATTAGCCCGAATCGAAGAGGAAAAACGCGAGGCCGAGCAGGCCGCGAAATACAACCAAATGCCCAAGACGGGATTCGGCTCGCAAATCCGCAGCTATTTCCTCCACCCCGAGCAGCGGATCAAGGACGCCCGCACCGGCCACATGGAAACCAACTTCCACCATGTCCTCGACGGGCATATCCAAGAATTCCTGGATGCCTACCTCCGCTGGCGCGTCAGCAAGAACTAGCTTCCCGGCGCGCGCTGTCCGCAGCCCGGGATCCGCGGCAAAAAAGCGTTCACGGGCGGGGACCGCCCCATTTGCCGGGACGCACAGCAGCAGCGAGGCGACAACAGAGAGCCATCCCAACCTGGCAACCGTTCGCTGGGAATCACCGTTTTCGCAGCGAAGTTGCCGGGAATGGGGTTGTCCCCTCGCCAGGCCGACGGCAGGAACAGGGAGGGACACGCTCCCTCGCGGCCGTCATGGCGAGGGGCTTCGGCCACGACGGCGCGCGGCCTTCCAGGCAATGAATTGGGCCACGACGGAGCGTGGCCCTCCAGGCAGGGTCGTGAACGATCACGCAAGCACCGAGGCTGGATCGTCACCCCTCGTTGTCAGTAGATCACCCCGTACGACACGTAGGGCTCCGGAACAACGACCGGGGGAAACAGGAAAGGACGATAGTACCTCGGCCCATAGTAGACCGCTCGCGGAACCACTACGGGGGCGGGCGCGAGGAGGGGAGCGGGAACGACGACCCTGGGGTAGCATACCGGCGGGTAAAAGCGAGCCACCACCACCGGGCGATGCCCAACGGCCGTCGCCGCCACCTGAGTCGCCAGGGAGGCTGGAGTCCCAACTCCCGCCCAGGCCGTGTTCGCCACGCAGGCCAATGCCGCAAACATCGCAACCGTCAAGACTACCTTTCGCATGATCTTGCTCCTTGTCGGGAACGGGGAGGATCCTGGGTCGTTCGAGCGGTTCCCTGCGCTCGCTTGGGGATGCTTCCTATCAAATCCCGTTCCCATTCTAGCGCTACGTCGGCAACAGACTACTGGAAAACGGGTTATGACTTGGACTCGAGAAACGAAGCCGCAGCGCGACTAGGTTTTCTGTAGTCATTGAGATACGTGCAATAGTCCATCTGATGACACACCAGGAGCGCGGATAGCTCTTTCGTGACAGGGGCAATCGACCACGCCAGAGTCAATGCGCCGCCAAAGGTTGCAGCCTCCGCGACCTCCGATGAATCCGAATCCGTCGGCAAGTATCCATGTGCTACTGGCCTGCCAGGTGCGCCTCGGTGGAGCATCCCTGGAAAAGGCTGCTTGTCCAAGAGGCAACCATAAGGAGGGGGGTATGAGCTTGACTTTTGTTGTGGCGGCTGCCGTCTGCGCGGCCGCGCCGGAGGTGCTCCCGAGCGGCCTGCGCCCGGAAGACGTCGAACGGCGGCCCTACCGCGAGTACGTCCGCCAGTGCGCCGAATTGCTGATCCAGCACGGGACCGACCGTTACGGCGCGGTCCATCGTCCGCTGCTGATGAACATCCTCGATGTGCGGACGCGGGATTGCCCGCTCGATCCCCTGGCGTTGGACGAGCCGTGGCGGGTGACGCGGCGCGGGCGGCGCGGCCCGGCCGGCGGCAACCTTTATGCCGACCAGGCCACGCTCCGGGCGATGCTGGGGCTGACCCACGTCACCGGCGACCGTCGGTTCGCCGAGTTCGCGCATCGGTGCATGGACGACTTCATGCGAAACCTGGTCGACGAACGAGGGCTGTTCTGGTGGGGTTGGCACCGCCATTACGACGCCCATCGGGACGAGAAAACGGGCCACGAGGGCAACTGGCATGAAATCCATGTCCAGCAAGCGATCTGGCCTGAGTTGTGGGACGTGAACCGGGACGCCGTCACGCGCCAGATCGAGGCCGTCTGGCAATGGCACGTGATCGACAAGCAGACCGGCGAAATCAACCGCCACGCCGACGGCCAGCGGGGCTGCGATTTCGCGATGAGCGCCGGCGAGATTCTTCGGGCCTTCGCGTTTCTCTTTGCGCGGACGCGGAACCCGATCTGGCTCGACCGGGCCAGACTCGTCGCCCAATACCATGCGTCGGCCCGGCATCCCGAAACCCAGCTCATCCCCAACCGCCCCAACGCCGGGCGCGAACGGTTCGACGGATCGCATTTCGACACGTCGATCACCGGCCTGTATTGCCACTCGCTTCTGTCCGCCTGGCTGTTGAGCGGAGAAACGCAGTTTCGCGACCAGGCTTTGGCCTACCTGAAGGCCTATGGCAAGTATGGCTACGACGCGTCGAGCGGCCGGTTTTGGGGAAGCCTCCTGCTGGACGGCACGCCCGAACGGGGGCCGAGGGTGGTCGACGGCTATGCCCAGTACGAGCCACGAGGGCACGTGGACCTCTGGCAACCCTACGTGGCGGGCTACGAAATGCCGATCGCCACGGCCTACTGCTATGCCTGGGCGTTGCTCGTCACCCAGGATCCCGAACTGTTCCCGACGGCCGCCCGGTGGGCCGCGTGCATCCGGCGGGAATTCCCCCCGCGCGCGTGCGAAAAGGATTCCTGGTATCGCCCCTATGCCGAATCGTGGGCCCCGCACGGAACCTACGCCGGGCTGTACGGGCAGACGATCTCGTTCTTTTTGTGCCTGCACGAGGCCAGGCGGCAGGCGGAGCACCTTCAGTTCGCGCGGGCGGTGGCCCGCGAGGCCGTCTCCCGCCTGTACTACAACGGCCTCTTCCGCGGCCACCCTGCCAAGCCGTATTACGAGTCGATCGACGGGGTGGGGCATCTGCTCTGCGCGTTGCTGCAACTGGATCAAGCGATGGAGGGCAAACCGCCGAGCGTGGGTTGGGAGAACTGGTGAGCGGGCTTGAGCAGTCGTCGATCTCCAGGACGGCTGAAGTCTTCCCTGGCATGGCCTGGCCGTTTTTCGCGCCTCGCTTGCCCCGTGGCCCACGGATGCGTGACATCTGCCGCCAGCAAGACTACACTGAGGAGGTCTTGTACACGTCTCCAAGTCTTTTTGACCCTCTGGGTTGCGGCGGCAGGCCGCGCTGGGCAAGGAGGAAATCATGATGTCTGGCTGGCGATGGGTGCGGCGGTGGGTGCTGGTCTGGGCGGTGGTTCTCTTGAGGTGCGCGGTTGGTGGAACCGGCCTGGCCGCTGAAACAGGCCCCGCGGTGCTGGTGGGAGCGGCAAAGATGGACATCACGCCCAGCGAGCCGGTGCGAATGTACGGGTATGCGGCAAGGAAGGCGGAGTCGGAGGGGATCGCGGGCCGGTTGAAGGCCTCGGCCCTGGTGATCGGCGACGACGGCGCGGAAGGTCCCGCCGTGTTGCTCGCGGTCGATTGCGGCGCCGTGCCGCCGTCCGTGCGCGACGAGGTCTTCGGCCGCGTTCAGGCCAAGGCCAAGGTGAAGCAGGAGCGGTTCATGCTGTGCAATTCGCACACGCATTCGGGCCCGGACCTGGCGGGCATGGGCTCGCTGTCGGGCGTGGAGCGCGAGCATTTGGCGCGCTATGCCCAGGAATTGACCGAGAAACTCGAACAGGTCGTGCTCAAGGCCCTGGCGGCGCGCCGGCCGGGCCGCCTCGCGTGGGCCACGGGCACGGTCGGCTTCGCCGCCAATCGGCGGGTTTTGAAGGATGGGAAATGGACGGGGTTCGGCGCCGTGCCGGGGGCGGCCGTTGACCATAGCCTGCCCCTGCTTCGCGTGACGGACGCCCAAGGCAAGCTCCTCGCCGTGGTGGTCAACTATGCGTGCCACAACACGACGTTGCGGGGCAATTTCAAACAGATCCACGGCGACTGGGCAGGGGCCGCCCAAGCGGCGATCGAGTCCGACCACCCGGGCGTCACGGCCCTCGTGACCATCGGTTGCGGGGCCGACGCCGATCCCTGCCCCCACGGCACCGTGGATCTGTGCCAACAGCACGGCCGCGCCCTGGCCGACGAGGTCAAGCGTCTTTTGGCGGGACCGTTCAAGCCGGTCGATCCGCGGCTCATCGCCCGCAGGGCCGTCTTGCGCCTTCCCTATGCGGCCTTGCCGCCTGTCGAGGAGCTGAAGCGACGGGCCCCCAACTCGTTCCCGCTCCAGCGGCTGCTCGGGCAATTGGAACGGGGCGAGAAGCCGCCGGCAGCCCGAGACTATTACGTGGCCGTTTGGGCGTTCGGCGAGGACCTGGCCATGGTCTTTCTGTCCGACGAGGTGGTGGTGGACTACGCCCTGCGCATGAAGCGGGAGTTCGACGGAAGCCGCCTTTGGGTCTCGGCCTACACCCATCTGGTCTCTGGCTACGTGGTGTCGGATCGACTGATCGGCGAGGGCGGGTACGAGGTGAACAATTCGCTCAGCGCGCTGATCTCTTACGGGCGGCCGGAGTCGGTTCAGCCCAGCGTCGAACAACGCATTGTCGACTGCGTCCGGTCGCTGCTTCCGGAGGCCTTCCGCCGCGCGCCTGCCTCGGCGGCGCGTTGACCGGGGACTTGCGCCGTGCGTCGCGGGAAGGTACAATGGGCAAGCGTGGGGCTTCCAGGCAGCGCGCCAACGCGGAGCATGCGAGATGTCGAAGATGATCAAGAAAATCAACCGTCGCAGATTCCTTTCCACTTCGGCCGCGGCCGCGGGGGCCGCCGGGCTGGGTTGCTTCCCGTCGCCCGCCCTGCTGGCCAAGGCCGCTCCCAACTCCGTCTTGGGCGTGGCGGTCATCGGCTGCGCCAACCAGGGGACGGCGAGCGTCAACGAGATCGCCAAGGCGGGCGAGCGGTTCGTGGCCTTCGCCGACGTCGACGACCGGCAATACGCCAAGGCGCAAAAGACGCTCGCCGAGTACCCCGAGGTCAAGTTCGACGCGATCCAGAAGTTTGCCGACTACCGCAAGATGTTCGACAAGCTTCACAAGCAGATCGACGTGGTCTTCGTCTGCGCGCCGGACCACCACCACGCGACCGCGTCGATGATCGCCATGAAGCTCGGCAAGGGCGTGTACTGCGAGAAGCCGCTGGCCCATTCGATCCACGAGTGCCGCGTGATGGCCGAGGCGGCCAAGAAGTACAACGTCGTCACGCAGTTGGGAAACCAGGGCCACAGCCGCGAGGGCATCCGGCGCTTGTGCGAGTACATCTGGGCTGGCGCGATCGGCAACGTGACCGAGGTCTACGCCTGGGCGCCGACCGGGCGCGGCGGGACGGGCGGGCGCTTGCCGACCAGGCCGGTGCCCGCTGGTTTGCACTGGGATGAATGGATCGGTCCGGCCCAATACCGCGACTATCACGACGAATTGCACCCGGCCTTGTGGCGGAGTTGGTGGGAATTTGGCGACGGGTCGCTGGGCGATTGGGGTTGCCACAATCTGGACGGGCCGTTCTGGGCGTTGAAGCTGGGCCAGCCCGCCAGCGCCGAGGCCCTCGAACGCATCGGCGGCAGCGACGAGCGATTCCCCTTGGTCAACGTGGTCCGCTGGGACTTCCCCGCCCGCGACGGCGGAAAGCTCCCGCCGGTCAAGGTCTTCTGGTACGACGGCTACCGCGCGGCCAAGACCGCCAACCCCAAGAAAGAACTCGGCGACGACATGGAGAAGTCTCAGAATCGTCCGCCCATCGTCGCCGAGCTGGAAAAGAAATACAACCGCAAGTTCGGCGACGGCGGGACGGTGTTCGTGGGCGACAAGGGAATCCTTGTGGCCTCGAACTATTGCGACAGCCCGCGCATCGTGCCCGAGGAACAGCACCGCCAAACCCCCGTTCCCGACAAGAAAATCCCCCGCGTCCGGGGCACGCATCAGGCCGACTTCCTCCGCTCGTTCAAGGAAGGGAAGAAAGCGACCTCCGATTTCGAATACGGCGCAGCCCTGACCGAGATGATTTTCGTGGGATGCCTTGCCGAGCGCGCGGGGTTGGGCCGGAAGGTGGAGTGGGACGCGGCCAACATGCGCTGCCCGAACATCCCCGAGGTCAACCAGATCGTCAAGCGGGAATACCGCAAGGGCTGGGAGCTTTAGCGGCAAGACGCCCCGCTGTCTTTCGCACGCAGCTTCCTGGTTCGCGCCGCCGTCGCGGCGTCGTCGGACGCAAGGAGCCCGGCTCCTTGGACGGCCGGCGGAGCGTCTCTAACCCCTGTTCCTCTCGGCGTCCCGCGGCCGGGTCATTTCATAGAGGAAAATGCCCGCCGCCACGCCGAGGTTGAGCGAATCGGTGTCGGGTTCCATGGGAATGGTCCAACGCCGATCACAGAGCGAGCAGACGTCCGAGGCGAGGCCGTGGAACTCATTTCCGAAGACCACGGCCGCCCGACTCGGCCAGCGGGCTTCGGCCAGCGGCGGCGCGTCCTTGTCCAGGACGGCCGCGGACAGCTCCACGCCCCAATCCGCCTTGAGCGTCGCCAGATCGCGTTTCAAATCGGCCGAGCGGACAAAGGGCACGGTGAGCACGCCGCCCATCGACACGCGCAACGCCCGCCGCGAAAGGGGATCGCACGACCGGGAGCCGAGCAGGATCGCATCGAACCCGAACGCGGCCGCCGCGCGGAACGTCAGGCCCAGGTTTTCAGGTTTGGTGACCTCGGGCAGAACCACCAGGCGCAGCCGATCCGGGCGTTGCCTGGACGCCAGGGCAGCGAGAAGGTCGTCCAGCGTTCGGGGCGCTGGGCGCCGGCCCACGGCCAGGGCGAGACAGTTGGCCGCAAACTTTCGCATGGTTCCTCCCTTTCGTGAAATGCCCGACGAAAACAACCCCTCAGACCTCCAGATACTTGCGACGCACCTCC
>Ga0101944_10003486_pt1 | contig 21765 bp, 15 predicted proteins | sample DewCreD2012metaG_FD_75245 | JGI IMG/M metagenome (GOLD analysis project Ga0101944, IMG submission 75245) | Hot spring sediment bacterial and archeal communities from British Columbia, Canada, to study Microbial Dark Matter (Phase II) - Dewar... ... | reverse complement strand
CATCATAAGCGAATTCGTTCTTGAAGAGGTGCTGCAGAAATCCATAGCCTTGGTGAAGATCGGAGGCCGAAAACTGGAAGGCTTCCCGTTCCAGGATCGCCATTGCCGTAAAAACGGCCGGAACGAAAAAGACGATGCAGTTGTTCTTGTAATATTCCAGGATCGCTCGCTTGTTGGTAACGACCTTGTATTCCACATCCTGAAGGGTGGTTTCGTTTTCGAAACGTTCGACAAATCCCCGGCTGATATAGTAGTCGAGTACGTGTTCCACAGCCCGGGTGGAATCGATAAGAAGGGTGTCGCTCAGCTGGATCCGCTGTCCCATCAGATATCCGAGATAGGTGTCGATATCGGCCAGCAGTTCCTGCTGGGAAAAGCGTTTCTTGGCCATGTTCAGCAATGCTGCAGCCACCAGGGCGTGCGGTGTCACGACTGAAACCTGATCGATGAAATTGATGATCTTGAATCCGAGATGCCGGCAAAGTTCGTTGTGTTGTTTTTGGGGCATGTCCTGAAGGTTCAGGCCCTGATGATCGAGAAGGCGATTCAACGATATGGCTTCGTTGAATCGGATGTAAATCCGGCCGTATCGTTTCTTCAGGAATTTGCGGGCTTTGATGACCTGCCAGAAATTCTCCGATTTCTTCTGTCCGCCTTCGATTTCGTGCAGATAGCTGTTTTCCTCGAGGACCCGGTCATAGCCGATGAAAATCGGGACGAAGGTCAAATCGTTGCAAGCGCCGTTGCGAAACGCCTCGATCAAGATCGACAGAAAACCTAGCTTGGGCAGAATCAGTTTGCCGCTTCTGCTCCTTCCACCTTCGATGAAGAATTCGATGTTGAACCCTTCATGGAGCAGGGTGAAGATGTATTCCGAAAAAACCTTGGCATAAAGGACGGCGCCCCGAAAGCTTCTGCGCAGAAAAAAAGCCCCCCCTCTTCGGAAAATCGGTCCCAGCGGCCAGAAGGAAAGGTTCTTGCCGGCCGCAATATGGGGGCAGGGCATGTCGTTGTGATACAGCACATAGGAGAGAATCAGATAGTCGATATGGCTCTTGTGGCAGGGGATGAGAATCAGAGGTCCCTTCTGGGAAAGCGATTTCAGGCGGCTTAAGCCTTCGGTGTCGATCGAAACCCCGTCGAAGATGGAATTGATGATCCAATTGACGATGCGGGAGGCGATGGTAATCATTGCCGGGCTGTAGCGGGCCGCGATTTCATCGATATATTCGGAAGCCTGCTTACGCACCTTTACGAGAGGCATTTTTTTCATCTCTGCATAATGGGCCAGATACTCCCGAAGCCTGTCTCGGACCAAAATGTCCTGTTTGATTTCATCGGGGGACTTCAGGACGGGGCCAAGCGTGCTGATCATGTGTCGGTTGATCTGATGGAGCAGTCTGTTCCGCAACGCAATCGAGACGTCTTCGTCCGAAGCACCCGGCTGCTCATGGAAGCTGAGAAACTGATTCAGGAAAAGGGGTTCGGAAACCTCCATGAAAATGGAGCCTGGCTTATAGAAAAGGAAGAGCAGGCGCCGAAGTTTCCCAGGCTGCTGTTCGGTGCCGAAGAGAATATCCCAGATGCCCGGACGGGACTTGAAGGGTTTCTTGGAGAAGAACATCACGATCGGCACCAGAACGACGGGCCGATCGATTTCCTTCTGCAGTTGAATCAGGTAGTGCAGCGGGTCCGCCGATTTCTTGACGAAGCGCTGATAGAACCCTTTTTGATCTCCCAGGGAAATCCAACCGGCATCTCCGGAAAGCAGCCTTCGTTGGATCTCACCGGATCGATAGGGATCCGGCCAAGAAAAATGCCGGAAAAAATGAACCAGATGGACAAGGAACACGCGAATCGTTTCCAGAACAGGCTGCCAGAGCATCATGCCGTTGTCCAGCCCGATTACCGGCGGGCGAAAACCCGTTTGCAGGAAACGCGTATAGCAAAACATCCAGGAGAATCGACTCACGTATTTTTCGGCAAATACAAGTACGGCATCCTTTGGAATTTCTTCCAGGATTTTCTGCTGATCTTTGGAAAAACGAACCCCGCGATAGAAGAGCTTCAACAGTCCGAAGGTCAGCCAGCCCGGCTTTTTGGGAAGAAATCGGAAAGAATGCTGGTCGGTTCCCTTTAGGAACCGCCACCACAGGGCTTTGATCCATGCAACGAGTCCGGATGGATTCATGCTTGTTTCCTTTATATATCGCACAGATTGTGTATTATGACGTTGAAAAAGGGGATGAATTCGAACCAAGGGGGACGACTTTTTCCGAGCCCATAAAGGGGATCCCCCTGGATCGTGATGCAGTGCCTGAACGAAAAACCTCGTTTTTCTGGTCTGAGCCAAGGGGCAGGCTGCCGACCGTCCTGTATGCGGGTTTTCGTACAGTCGCTATGTTAAGGCATTACGGTAACAAAGGACGGCCGGCATTGCAACTCATTCAAACAAGCATACAGGACCCCGTCAAAGTCCTTTGATTAAACCCTGATGATGAGAGCCGCCCCCGTCCATGAAAAAGCCGTGACGGTATCGGGCGGATGGGGCTACCCCGGAAGATAGGCCCGTCGTGGCTGGTTCAGGTGCGCCCTCACCGCCAACGGGGGCGGTCACGCGGGGGCGGCCGCATTTTCACGATAAGGACTTTGACGGGGTCCTGAGAATCATCGAATTTCGCCTTGCGCTTCCCGAGCGACTGTGTTATGGTCCCTGAACATAAAGAAATTCATTGCCACTGCGCATTTCATTGCAAGATAGATCTTGCGTGTTCAGCAGCAGTCATTCATTGGACGGTTATTTCTCAATCAAAGGAGGACTTCGAATCATGAAGACATTAATCGGTGGAGCGGTAGCTGCGGTTCTCGGGCTTATTGGCCTGGCCATTTGGTTCAAGGAGTTTCTGCAGATTCTTTCGGGTACCCTTCCGATCATGCTTCTGTTGGGAGGCGGATTGGCACTTTACCTCGGGTTTGACGAATTGAAAGATACCTGGAAAAAGGACGACAAGGCGGCTTCACCTGCTACCGACAGTGTCGAGAAGTACAAGCAGGAAATCGATCAGCTGAAGAAAGAGATCGAAACGCTCAAGAGTTCAAAGGCCTGAAAATATTGATGAACCATTGACGTACATCCCGCCGGAACAGGGGGATGACTGAAGGTTTGATGAGGCGGAAAAGGCATGGCTTTTTCCGCCTCTTTTGTTTTGTAAATTCCGCTGTTCGAGGAGACCGTCATGCAGGATGCCATCATCGCAGTGGATCAGGGAACGACGAGTTGCCGGGCCGTATTGTACGATGCCGCGGGAAAAACCGTCGATATGGCCCAGGAGGAATTCCGGCAGCATTATCCACAGCCGGGATGGGTCGAGCACGATGCAGAAGAAATCTGGAACACCCAGTGGCGCGTGCTGAAGCTGCTTCTGGATCGGTATCGAAGCCAATATCGGTTTGTCGCAGTGGGAATCACCAATCAACGGGAGACGACCGTGCTGTGGGACAGGCGAACCGGAAAACCGGTTTCTCCGGCCATTGTCTGGCAGGATCGTCGTACGGCCCACATCTGCGAACGGCTCAAACAGGAAGGGTTGGAACCCCATGTGCGAAGCCGTACCGGACTGGTCATCGATGCCTATTTTTCGGCAACCAAGATTTCATGGATCCTCGAGCAGCATCACAAGGTCCGTGAGGATGCCGAAAATGGTCATATCGCCTTCGGGACGGTGGATTCCTGGCTGATTTGGAACCTGACGAAAGGCAGGGTGCACGCCACCGATGCATCGAATGCTTCTCGGACGATGCTCTTCGACATCCTTGCGGGAACCTGGGATTCGCTCCTGCTGCAAGCCCTCGACATACCGGTATCGATTTTGCCGGAAGTGCGTTCATCTGCCGGAGATTTCGGTCATTTCGAATATGACGGGCAGTCGATCCCGATCCGTGGGGTGGCAGGGGATCAGCAGGCTGCGCTGTTTGGACAGGGTGGATTGGAACCCGGAACGGCCAAGAACACCTACGGCACCGGATGTTTTCTTTTGATGAGCACGGGGGAGAGGTTCTGCTCCAGCCGGTCGGGTCTTCTGACGACCATTGCCTGGGAAATCGATGGGCGCATCGAGTATGCGCTGGAAGGAAGCGTTTTTGTCGCAGGTGCGGCCATCCAATGGCTGAGAGACGGCCTTGGAATGATTCAAACGGCGCCGGAATCAGAAACGATTGCGCGGCAGGCTCGATCGACAGAAGGGGTCGTCGTTGTACCGGCGTTTGCGGGGCTGGGTGCTCCCTATTGGGACATGTACGCCCGGGGAGCGATTTTTGGATTGACGCGGGATACCCGCCGGGCCGAAATCGTGAAGGCGACGCTCGAATCTCTGGCATTTCAGACCCGGGATATTCTGGACGCCATGCAGGAGGATGCCGGGTACAAACTGAAACGGCTTCGGGTGGACGGTGGGGCCTCTGCAAACGATATGCTGATGCAATTTCAAGCGGATATCCTGGGAGCCGCAGTCGAAAGGCCGGGAAGGATCGAGGCGACGGCCTTCGGTGCGGCATGTCTTGCCGGGATGGCCTGCGGGCTATGGGATCGTACGGGGCCGAAGGCGTCCACCCGGATCGATCGGGTCTTTCTTCCGGAGATGACGGAGGAAGAACGGGAAAGACGCTACATGATCTGGAAAAAGGCCGTCTCGCGTACCCTTGGGTGGGTGGCATGAAGGCGAAAATGCGCGGGAACGGGAGGGGACTAGGGAGGATAGGGGCAGCCACAGGGGGCTGCTCCCGTGGATGAAAATGGGTCAGAAATCACCGCCCACCGCCGGCTGCCCACTACCCACTGCCCACTTCCTACTCTTTCCCCCTCTATCACACGCTCAACCCCAACGCCTTTCGTTTGGCATCAATATGCTTTTTGATGAGTACGGCCGCTTTTTCCGGATCCGGCTCGACGGCAAAGGCAGCCCCTACCACATCGTTCAGTCCTTCGGTCAGCAGCTTTACGACGTTCAAGCTGCCGGTGATCGGCGGCATGGGCCCGAGAACGGTGAAAACCCCCGAAGCCACGAAGTAGGCGCCGATCGATACGGCCTTTTCTGAATACCATTCGGGAGCGGCGCCTGCGATCGGCAGCGCGCTGATGTCCACACCGATGGCATTGGCAAGGGCAGCAGCCAGATTCAGGATGCGAACGTTGTCCACACAACTGCCGAAATGGAGCACAGGGGGGATGCCCAGTGTTTGGCAGACGGACCGAAGTCCCTCGCCGGCCATTGCAGCCGCTTCGGGAACCTTCAGGCCGGCTTTCGCGCAGGCCACCGCAGCGCATCCCGTATCGACCACGAGGATGTCGTTTTCGATGAGTCGCTTGGCCAAGGTGACATGGCCATGGTCCTGCTTGATCTTGGGGTTGTTGCATCCGACGATGCCGACGGCCCCACGGATGGCGCCTTTCTTGATTGCGTCGATGAGCGGGGTCAGCTCTCCTCCCAAAGCCTTCACAATGGCTTCGATGGAAAATCCAGCCATCATCGGCACGGGTTCCACCGGAATGTATACCCGTTCGGGGATGCGTCTACCGTAGTTTTCGACGGCCTCTCGAACCAGGCCATGCGCCAGTTCCAGCGCATTTTCCGGATGAAATTCCCGATGGACCATTCCCGGAAATTTGGCCTTGTCGCTCGTGCTGACCATCTTTGTATGGAAGCAGGAGGCCACCTTCGAGACGGCTGGCATGATGCACTGGTAATCGACGATCATCATTTCGACGGCTCCCGTAGCCAGGGCAAGTTCCGTACACAGGTGGTTTCCGGCCATCGGAACGCCGTGCCGCATCAGCAGTTCGTTTCCGGTGCAGCAAAGCCCCGCGAGGTTGATGCCTGCAGCACCTTTTTCCTTTGCCAGAGCGATCAGCTCGGTGGATACGCACGCCTGCAGAATGGTTTCGCTGACGACCGGATTGTGGCCGTGGACAAGGATATTGACCATGTCCGGCTTGAGTACCCCCATGTTTACTTGGGAAAAAGCGGGCATGGGGGTTCCATAGAGGATATCCGATACATCGGTTGCGATCATGGATCCGCCCCAACCATCCGACAGGGCGTTTCGGAGGCCATGCAGCAGAAGGCTCACCCAATCGTTGTCGACCCCCATGTGGGTGCGGTGCATCATTTCGGAGGTTTCCCGATCGATGCCTCGGGGTGTGATACCGATATTTTCCCACAGGACCTTACGCTGAGATGGCGCCCGCTCCACCAATTGCAAGCTTTTTTTTCGGGTTCCGAAATCCTCCTGCATGGCATGGGCCAGGTCTTTGGCAATGGCGAGCGGTTCCCGATCTAGCCCTTCGATCCCATATTCTGCGGCCACAGAACGCAGCTTGTTCACATCCTGAATGGTGTATCCCGGCGCCTTTCCTTCCGCGACCTTTTCCAGCACTTCCACGAGATCCCGTCCATGATCGGAATGGGATGCAGCACCTGCCGCGATCATGCGTCCGAGGTTCCGAGAAACGATGATGTCGGCGTCTGCGCCGCACACCCCTTGTTGGGGGCCTTCACCGAAGGGATCGATCCGGCATGGTCCCATGACGCAAATGCGGCAGCTCAATCCCATTTCGCAGAAACCGCAATGGGGTTGCTGTCGATCATGTCGATCCCAAACCGTTTCGATGAAATCCCGTTCGGTCCGTTTCAGCATGAGACGGGTGTCCTGGGCGATGCTGTAGCTGTCGTAATTCTTCAGGCTGTTCATGGCGTTCCTCCTTCTGGATGAACGGATGTCCGATTCTCTTCGGACGATCCAAGTCGAAAGCTCTCGGGGGGCGTTACCGAAAATTCACCATTGACCGGCTACGGTTCAGTGGAGATTCATCTCCACCATCGTGCGTTTGATGGTTGTCAACAAATCGAAGCCGATCGATCCGGCTGGAGGCATTGCGGCTGCAGAAGCGTTCCAAATACTGTCCGAAACGCTGGCCGTCTTCTGCCGCATCGATGCATCGATATCCTGAAAGACGAGGGCACCACTTTTGCAAGCTTCCACACAGGCGGGGATGAGGTCTTTCATCTGTCTCGAAATGCAATTGTCGCATTTGACGGCCACAGTCTTTCCGGGAATTCCCCAGGAATCTTCGTGATACCGGATCACGCCGAAGGGACAGCCCATGGCGCAAGATGCACAGTTGATGCATCGGTCGGGATCGATCAACACCGTTCCGTACTCGTTGACCCGATAGATGGCAGCTGGAAGGCAGGCGCGGATGCATGGAGCCGGGTCGCAATGGCGGCATCGATTGGGGAATCCTCGGTTGTAGAGCGTTGCCCCGATATGGATTCGGGACCTCGGAAGGGGGCTTTCGAGCAAGGCCGCAGGCAGACTTCTGGATGCTGAATGGGCCACCGCACAGGCGACCGTGCACTGCATGCATCCCACACATTTTTCCGGATGAATGACAACCTGTTTCATGGTGCAATCCTCCCATTGTGGGTAAGAAGTCAGGAGTCAGGAGTTAGGAGTCAGAATACGCCATGGATCATTCCAGTGGGCAGTGGGCAGTCGGCAGTGGGTACATGCCTATTTTCATCACCGAAGGCGGCAAAAGCCCCCCGCCATGCGCATTTAATGCCTCAACAGCAGCCTCTCTTCCCGATCGAGGGGAAGTCCTCGCTGGATGAGGGACACCAGCCTTCCGCCGTGTTCGATCCGATGGATCACCGTAAAACCGATCAGACACTCGTCTTTCAGAACGAATTTTCGATAGATCGGTATCCGTTCATCGAGAACCTCAAGGACCTGGGCATCTTGCGAGTCTTCGGGCCGGACGATCCCGGCAGTCATGATATCGAGATCGAACATCCGAATGACGTTGCGACCGAGGCTTCCAGGATAGGAAACGTTTCGGCCGGCCATGTTGAGGCCTGCAACCCACCCCTGAGCGGCGGCCTCCGGCCAAATGGCGTTGATCCATTGGCGGTTGCGGACAAGGTCATGGGTCTGGGCGACATCTCCGGCTGCGAAAACGCCGGGAAGATTCGTTTGCAGGTGGTTGTCGACAAGAATTCCCAGATCGAGGGCGATGCCGGAGCCTTTCAGGAAACCCGTTTCCGGCCGAACCCCCTTGCCGATGACCACCAGATCGCAATCCACCACCCTGCCATCGTTCAGGATCGCCCGTCGGACGACGCCGTTCCCCTCGAAGGCCGAGACATCGACGCCCGTTTCCACCGTCAGACCGTGTCGTATGAGCGTCTGACGAACGATATCGCCGGCAACGGCATCGATCTGCATGGCCAGTGGATACCCCGAGGAAATGAGCATGGTGACAGGGATGCCTCGTTTGAGCAGACCATAGGAAGCCTTGAATCCCACAAGACCTCCCCCGAGCACAAGGGCATGCTTGCAGGCGGCGAGCGCTTCGGTCATGCCCAATACATCCCTGACGGTGCGCATGAAGAAGATGTTTTTGAGATGTGTTCCCTCCGCTCGGATGCTTCTGGGTGAGGCTCCGGTTGCAAGAAGCAGACGATCGAAGGAAAGACGGGTCCCGTCGTCAAGATGGAGCTGTCGGGTGTTTGGATCGAGGGATTCGACGCGACGCCCCTTGAGGATGTGGATGCCTTTTCTGCCGAAGGCATCCTCCGAACGGATGGGCAGACGATCCGGCGTGATGACACCTTCGAGCAGGAGGCTGATCATGGGTCTGGAATAGGGGGGAAAGGTTTCGGCCGCTACGATGGTGAGATCCGATCGGACGTCAACGCTCCGGATGGCCTCGGCGGCCTGAACGCCGGCTATGCCGTTTCCGATGATGACATGGTGCATGATGGGCGCTCCTTCGATCGGGGATCAGGCGAAGGCAGGACCTGTCCACATGTCGAAAGTGGGCTTGCCGTCGTCGGATGCCCGGTCGATCGCAGGTGTTGGGACGGGAAAGTATCAGGCTAACTCTATATCAGATGTATCTAAAGGGTTGCAAGGACTTTGACCACGGCAATGGCAATTCATTTTGATGAACGTTCGAAGAAACGAGTGCTATTGTTTCGTCAGTTGGTTTCGAGACACTTTTGCCCTGGAACTCAGGATGTCATTGTGCTGAATGGCAAGAGCCTGCGACGATCACACGATAGGGCCAGCGGGATGCGGGCGGCATGTCTTATCGAGTAAAATGGAGCACGTGAGGCAGATATCTCCGCTTGCCGCAAAAAAGCCTGCTTGGAGCAAGAGCACCTTCGCCAGCTTCTCTGGTTCATATGAATTTCTTGCGATGTCCTGAGGGTGTTACGGCTAAGCTTTCGATGGCGGAGGCGCCGTCAGTCCGTAGCGGGTGATCTTGGCCCTGAGCGTCGGCAGGCTGATTCCCAAAAGCCGCGCCGCCTTCGACCGGTTCCATCCGGTATGGATCAGGGCGTTGTGAATCTGTTCGCGCTCGACCGATTCCAGCCGGAATGAAGTCGCATTCGCCGTGCAGGGAGGACCTGAATGCAGTTCCCGTTCAATGTCCTCCAGCAGAACGATGCTGCCTCGTGATTGCAGAGCAGCAGCCAGAATCACGTGCTTGAGTTCCCGAACATTTCCGTACCAGGGATGTTCGCACAGCCGCTCCAGGATCCCATCCTCGAATTGCCGCACTTTGACACCGAGGGTCCCCGCAGCCTTCTTGAGAAAATAGTGGGCAAGTTCAGGAATGTCGGATCGTCTCTCCCGCAATGGCGGCACCCGGATCGTTACCACCTTGAGTCTGTAATAAAGGTCTTCTCGAAAGGTGCCCTGCCGAACCCGTTCTTCGATGTTTCGGTTGGTTGCCGAAATGATGCGGCAGAGCGATTGATGAACGGTCGTTCCGCCGACACGCATGAATTCTCGGCGTTCGAGAACCCCGAGAAATTTCGATTGAACGGAAAGCGGCATTTCGGTCACTTCGTCGAGAAAGAGGGTTCCTCTGCCGGCAAGCTCTATTTTACCGGGTTTGGTATCGACGGCTCCGGTAAAAGCCCCTTTTCGGTGCCCGAAAAGCTCGCTCTCCAGAAGAGGCTCGACGATGGCCGAGCAATCCAGGGTGATCATCGGCTGATCGCTGCTCGGGCTGTTCTGGTGGATGATCCGTGCGATGAGCTCCTTGCCTGTGCCGGTTTCTCCCTGAATCAGGACGGTGGCCTGGTTCCGGCACAGCATGCCGATGGTTTTGAAGATCTCCCGCATGGCTGGATGCTTTCCGATCAGGACATCCCGGGACGCTGTCCATCCTTCGGATAGAGGCGCATCTTCGACCCGCTCGAAGAGGCTCAGCCGAACGGCCCTTTCGAGCGAGCGCTCCACTTCATCGATGTCGAGGGGTTTGCTCAAATAATCGTAGGCCCCGGATTTCATGGCTTCGATGGTCGTCTCCATATCCTGAAAGGCCGTCATCATGATCACCTTGGGCGGATGAGGCGTGTTCAGAATGGCCTTGAGGGTTTCGATGCCGTTCTGATCCGGAAGACGAATGTCGAGCAGGACGACATGCGGCCTGCTCTTCGTGCAGGAAGCAACACCTTCCGATGCAGTTGCTGCGGTCAGGACGGCGTGCCCTTTTTCGCTCAGGAACATTTCCAGGGATTCGAGAATCGGCGTTTCGTCATCAATGACCAGAATCGTTGCCATGTCCATCCCCCAGGGGAAGAATGACGGTAAAAACGGTGCCGCCTTCAGGTCCACTGCTTACTTCGACGCTTCCCTCATGCGCTTCCACAAGCCTTCGCACCACACTGAGTCCAAGACCGACCCCCTTGCTCTTGGTGGTAAAGAAGGGATGAAACAATTTCTCCCGGATATCCGATGGAATACCGCTGCCCTCGTTTTCGATCCGGAAGTGGACGGAAGGGTTCTCTGAATACGGCTTCCATCGGGTGGCGATGCAGATCTTCGATCCGTTCGGCGCCGCCTCGATAGCGTTGAGCAGGAGGTTGATGGCGATCTGTTCGATCTTCTCGGGATCAAGCGACATGGGGGGCATGGTTTCATCGAAGTGCTGATACATGCAGAGCGATTTTTCCAAAAATTTGGGTTCCAGCAATTCGACGGTTTGCCGAAGCACGTGATTCAGATCGCAGATACACTTTTGAAGCACCACAGGCTTTGTGAAATCGATGACTTCCTTCAGAATCCGCTCCAAACGGTGCATTTCCTGTACGGCAATATCGATCCGCCGTTTGTCGTTACCGACAAGTTCCGGATGCCGCTGCAGGATCTGCAGGTTCATCTTTATGGCGGAGAGCGGATTGCGGATTTCATGGGAGAGAGAAGTGGCCACATGGGCGATATGGGCCAGGCGTTCGGCCTCACGCATGCGATGTTCAAGCTCGACACGCTCGGTGATGTCTCGACAAAGACCGATCAGGCATTCTCGGTTTTCATATGCCGTCCGCTTGATCTGGATTTCGGTGGGAAAGGATCGGCCCGTCCTGGTTTGACGTCGGTATTCGATAGGGGCAATCCCGGATGAACCCGTTGACGCCTCGGCAAGCCGTTCCCTCATGACGCTTCGGTCCATCGGGAGGACAAATTCCATGAACAAATTGCCGTTCAACGTTTCCTCCGATCGATCATGCAACACGGCGAATGCTCGGTTGTGAAAAACGATCCGATCCTCCTGAAGGACCACATAGCCGTCCGTAATTTCTTCGACAAGGGTTTTGTATTTTCGTTCGGACTCGCTGAGTTGGGCGGTTTTCCGATTGACCTCTTCCCGGAGCCTGTCGGCGGATTCGACGAGATGTCTGCGATGCAGGTTCTGGAAATGATCGCTGAAGAAATAGATCGTGTAGGCGAGGCAATGGTTCATTTCCTGAATCGCATCGGTGGGAATGGCGTTTCGGCATTCGGCGCCGATGAGCGGAACGACGATCAGGCGAAACAGATCGAAGGCCTTTTGGACATCGACGAGCGGGAAACCGCCTTCGAGGCGAAGCCTGCAGATTTCATCGATGAAGGCGTCGAGGGACTCCCATCGGTTGAAACAGAGCGCCTGAAAATTGGCTTCGAATGCTTTCCCGACGGTATACCACAGTTCTTCGACAGGCCGTCGCGCATACATTTCACTGACGTCCCGCTTCAGCCGATCGACCCATCCTTCGAGGATCGGCTGTCGATACCGGGTGAGAAAGCTGTACCAGTCGAAGGAAGGCATGGAAAGCGCCTGCAAATCGTGGAAACAGGGGGTAGAAGAACGAAATAAGGCGTGAGCGCGCAAGGGCGAAAGCGCGAGAGAGCGGCGCATAGGGACAAAGCCCTATGGATCTCCGAAATGGTGACCACGGGAGACCGCGTCTATAGGTCACTCGTTACCTGTCACCCATCACCCATCACTTGTTACTCGTTACTCGTCACTCATTTTCACGATAAATGCTCATGGCGGTAGGCGCCACCCCCGGGGATGAAAATCATCCGAAAAACACTGCCCACTGCCCACTGCCGACTGCCCACTATTTTCACGATAAATGCTCATGACGATGTATGATCGCCGCCCCCGGGAATGAAAATCGGCCAAAAAACACTGCCCACTGCCCACTGCCCACTGCCTACTGCCCACTGCCCACTATCAACGAACCACTAGCCATTCCCCAACGCCTTCAAGATAGCGGCCGTCCGTTTCCGGATATGGTCCGCTTGCCTCGTATTGGCCAGTGTCTGCAGATCCGCTGCAGCATCGAGGGGGAGAATCCCCTTTTTCTTCAAAGAGAGCCGGTACCAAACCGGCAGTTCCAGATCGTGGCAGTCACTCAAAGCGGCAGCCAGCTTTCGAAGATCCTGCTGCTGCTCTGGCTTGCCGGAATAGGCCGAAACCGCCGACAGAATTCGTTTTCGAAGATGACGAAAATGCAGGATGGGAACGAGGAAGAAGCGGTACAGGACATACCCGAAGGCACCGACACCGAAACTGATGGTCGCTGCGATGATCAGCCGTTCCATTGAAGGGTTGCATCCTTGGATTTGCGGACCAGATAGGTGAATGCCTCCTCGACCTGACGGGCCGTTTCGTCGATGGAATGGCTGTTGTCGATGACGATGGTGGCGTAGAAGCGTTTTTCATCGATCGGCATCTGAGATCGGATACGGGCCATGGCCTGCTCCGCATCAAAGCCGTCACGCTTCATCAGGCGTTCCATCTGAACAGACTCGGGGGCATACACGAGAAGGACTTCCGGCAGGTGTCGATGCATGCCGCTTTCGATGAGAAGCGGTACATCGAGGATGACGATGGCCGATGGATCGTCTGCCTCGATTCGTTGGATCGCCTCGGCCATTGCTTCGAAAACGAAAGGATGAACGATGGTATCGATGCGTTTCTTTGCATCAGGATCGGAAAAGACCCTTTCGCCGAGGGCCACCCGATCGATGGTGCCATCCGGCAAGAGAACCGCTTTGCCGAAGGCATCCACAATGCCTTGCCACGCCGGAAGCCCGGGTTCGACCACCCGCCTCGCGATTCGGTCGGCATCGACGATACGAGCGCCCAAATCCGCCAGCATTCTCGAAACAGTCGATTTTCCGGTGGCGATGCCGCCTGTAAGGCCCACAACGAGCATCTTCGTTCCCGAGATCGTCAAGCGATCAAAGCCCGCATGGCTTGGTAAATGCCTTCCGGATCGAGGCCCTGGTAAGGAATCTGCTCGTCGAGTCCGCCCTTGCCGAGCTTGCCGACGCCGATCGCCCGGTATTTCGGGGAAAGTCTCCTTTCGAGAAGCCATGAACCCATTTTCGATCCCAAACCCGTCTTGATGTTCTGGGATTCGACGACCAAAACCGCTCGTGCCACACCGATGCGCTCCAGCATCGACTCATCCGCCACATTGAGGGTGGCCTTGTTGATCAGGCCGACCCGATACCCTTCTTCCCTCAACCGCTCGACGGCATCGAGGCACCGGTAGAGCATTTCCCCGTAGCTCACGACGAAGGCATCTTCGCCGTCTCGGATCACATCGTCTCTGCCGCTGACGAATCGATAGTCCGGACCGAAGAAGGGGTTCCCCGATTCGTTCAGCAGAATCGGGACGGCCGATCGGGTCGAAAAGACAAACCGGAGGCCCGGTTCGAAGAAGATGGCCTGTAGAAGCGCTTTCATTTGGTTGGTGTCTGCAGGAAAATACAGCCGTGTCGTATCTCCTTCCGCAATTGCGTTGTCTGCGAAAAACACGTTGATTCCGAAGTGGCAGGTATTGTCCGCCATGTCGTCGACCCCGGCGTGGGAGAAATGGGCGAGCACATTGGCATGGTTGAGTCGGGCCATCGTGATTTCGGAGACGAGCATTTCCAGAAACGCGGAAAAGGTTCCAAAAATACCCTGCCTTCCGGATTCGGAGCCAAAGCCTGCCGCAACCGAGAAGTTGTTGCGCTCCATGATGCCGGCGTTGACATAGATGTCGGGAAACCGCTTGCGGATGTGATGCAGGCCGCAGGAGCCCTCGAGATCGGAATCCACCACCAGCACTTTCTGCTTTCGATCCGGTATGTCGGCCAGAATGTTGCAGACGATTTTCCCGAAATCGTCCCGGTTCTTGGCCATGGTTTGGGAGCTGCCCCGATAGGTCCGACCGGGTTTCTTCGGAATGTCGGACTGCAGCATATTAACCGCAAGGGAATGTCCTTTTCGGCTGAGATACTGGACGGCGTGATTGACGGCAATCACGTCGTGTCCTTTGGGTGATCCTTCGATGCCTTCGACGCCGGGGGCCATCCGACGGCGGTTGACCAAGGCGATCGGACCCTGTGCTGCCAAGGCCAGGCGGATTCGTTCATACAGCGCCTCAAACGATTCACCGTCTCCGATATCGACCTGCAGCCCGTGCCCCGCAAGGGTTCTCGCGACATCGTATCCTTTCATGTACTGGCTGGGATGGCCGGCGATGGTGACATCGTTGTCGTCGATCAGGAGCTTGACGTTGAGGTTCCTCGAAACGGCGTACCGGGCGGCCTCGGCGTCGTTTCCTTCCTGTTGGGAACCGTCACTTCCGAAAAGAACGAGGCACCGATCGGGATGCGCCTCTGCAAGACCATTGACGTGGCTCCAGAGATGTCCGAGTCTTCCGGAACTGAACCCGATGCCATGAACATCGTCTCGCTCCGGATGGCCGTAAAGGCCGAAACCGAATTCCCGATAGTGAAGGAGGTCGTCGAAGGAGAGATGGCCGTTCAATGCGGCCAGCATATATTGGGCGGCCACCCGATGGCCGGCCTCGTCGAATGGAATCGGGTGGATGGGAACCCCGCTGTGAATGAATCCATCTACGATCAACAGCTCCGGAACGATGTCATAGGCGCCGCCGGTGTGGCCTCCGAGGCCTTTCTTGTTGGCGTATGCCGTGAAAAAGACGATGCTGTCTCGGACAAGCTCGATGTTGTGAAGGAGTTGGTCACGTTCCTCAGGCGGAAGCGGGGCGGTCAGTGAACAGCGGACGGGACGATAGGTCGATAGATCGATCGGAAATGCCATGTTGAGCCTTTGTCTTGATCCGGTTCAGTGAAACTGAACCAGGTCGATTTCGAAAAATTCCTTGTTTCCTTTGCTGTCGATACGGCAATATTTCAGCGTTTGAGAACCTTTCGGCTGCTCATCGGCGGAATGCTTGCCTGGAGCGATCGAATGGAGAGCCGATTCCTCCGAAATGTTCCGTGGCAGGTCATACACCCGTTGGATGATGTCCTGTTCGACGTGCTCGATGATCGTTTGTCTCAATGCAGCAGGTGGGTGAAGCGCCTCAAATCCTGATCCGGCACAGGTTTTCGGATCGGCTTCCTTTTGATGGGCCGAGCGGGCCACGTGTTTGGCGAATGCGTCCAGAACGTTTTGAATGCGATGGACCGGTATCTTCATGTCCGTTGCAACCTTTCCATCTGGAATGCATCTTCGATGAAACGGAGGTGGTTGTCGAAAGCGATTTCCGGAAGCTCCGCATGAGCGAAAAAACCGATTTCGGACGCGTCGTCTCCGGGAACAGGGATCCCCTCATAGCGGGTGACGAGGTACCCCACAAGCAAAACGGTATGGTAGAGCCTGCTGGGATTGGACCGAACGCCGAGAAGGCGATCGATTTGCGCCCGCAGTCCGGTTTCCTCATGAAGCTCGCGAAGGGCCGCTTCCTCGGGCTGTTCGCCCAGTTCGATGAACCCTCCTGGAAGGCACCATTTGCCGATATGCGGTTCGACACTGCGCCGGACCAGCAGAACGCGCCGTTCAGTATCGAGAACGACCAGGCAGGTAGCGGGAATGGGATTCTCGTAAAGCACTGCTTGGCAACGGGAGCAAAGCAGCCGGAGTCGGTTCTCCACTTCGACCCGATTCAACGGGCCGCCGCATACAGGGCAAAAGGATTTATCGGCCATCAGGAATTCGAGAAAACCTCGTATTGGGTGGGAACCCCCGTCAAGGCATCGATCTGGGCCTGAATCTCGCTGCGCTCCGGGCTTCGAAGCCAGGCATTCCAGCTTGCCAGGTCCTTCCAGGTGCTCAGGACAATGTAGGTTCCGGGTTGATCGAGGCTTCTAAGCGTTTCGCCGGAAATGTATCCGGGTTGATCGAGCGCGAGCGCCCGAAGCCTTTTCATCAATGGGGCAAGGATCTGGGCTTTTTCAGATGCTACCGATCGGCGGATCATGATTTTGACGGCCATGGCAACCCTCCCCGTGTGAAAGATGAGACTCAAGAGTATCCCTTGGCGGCACTATAGGAAATGGACGGTTTCGGTGTCAAGTAAAATGGGGCAATGCCGATGATGGAAAAGGGTTTGCAATCTCTAAAGCCTTTGTCTATATACGCCGATAAAGCATTTAGGGGATAAACCTGTATCATTCCTGATCATCCATGGGTGGCCGATCCAGCCCCTGAAAATCGGTGATATCCGCTATTCTTCTCCTGATGAACGAGGTATTCGCCATCCTACAAGGCACAAGACATGTCCATGCCGCATGATGCATCCCGTTTAACGATCGACGCAACGTGGCACAGAACCCACTGCTCACGGATGGATCACGGCGGATGCACCTTGGATGTCGCCGTTTCTTCGGGAAGTATCGTCGACATTCGACCCGTATCCGACGGCATTCTCAGCCGGGGGCACATCTGCAGCAAAGCAATGGCATCGGTCGAAAAGCGCTCATCGCCCCACCGCCTCCTTACCCCGCTGCAACGGATTGGAAAACGGGGCGAGGGGAGGTGGAAACCGATTCCCTGGCCTGAAGCCCTCGATACCATCGCCTTTTCCCTGAAACGGATCCGGCACCGATGGGGTGCTCGATCCGTTGTTTTTTGTCAAGGCATGCCCAAGGGCCTCGAGCATTTTCTCCTGATCCGCCTGGCCCACTCCTTCGGTTCTCCAAACATTGCCGCCGTCCAGGATGTCTGTCATGCCCCCCGGGAAGTCTGCGGTCTGCATACCTGCGGCTTTTTCCCGGTCGTCGATCTTCGCCATCAAAGCCGATCCATCCTGATTTGGGGGGCAAATCCGTTTGCAACCAATGAAGAAGGGGTTTTTTCCAGCCTGTTGCGCAAACAGATACAAAACGGCTGCCGAATTACCGTCGTCGATCCCTGTCGAACGAAGGCAGCCGAGCAGGCCGAAGTCTTCCTCCAGATCCGTCCGGGAACCGACGCAGCCCTGGCACTGGCGCTGCTCCATGTCGTTCTGACCGAAAAGCGTTACGATGAAGCCTTTGTTCGGGACTGGACCATTGGATTCGAGGATCTGTACAAACACTGTGAAGCCTATACCCCCGAGCGTGTCGCAAGGCACTGCGGCATCGATGCCGATGCGATCCGAAGCTGCGCCCGTCTCTACGCCATGCAGAAGCCTTCGGCGCTCTTGTGGGGCAATGCCATCGAACAGCATCCGACTTCTTGGCATACCATCCGGGCACTCATCTGCCTGATGGCCGTCTGTGGAAACCTCGATGTTGCAGGCGGCAATGTCCACGCCCTCGAACCTCCTGTGCTGGGGATGGGATCGTTCGTCCGCTCGGACCTTGTCCCGGACAAGGTCCGAGAGATGATCCACGCCTTTCATGGCGTGATCCCCCGCATGATGACCGTGCCTTCCGCCTTTTGGCGCAAGGCGGTTCTCGACAGCGTTCCCTATCCAATTCGGGGGGCATACATTCAGTGCGCCAACCCCCTTATCGGATATGCCGAGAGCAGGCTGACCCGTAAGGCGCTCATGGCCCTCGACTTCCTGGCGGTTTCGGATGTCGTGATGACGCCGACGGCAGAGCTCGCAGACATCGTTCTTCCGGCAGCCACCCAATTCGAATTCGACGACATCGGCCATTATGGGTTGGGTCATGGCATCGTTCTGGCGAGACCCAAACTCCTCGATCCCCCCGGAGTGTGCAAACCGGACCTGTGGATTCTCAACGAAATCGGAAAACGGGTGAGTTCTCCCGATCTTTGGTTTCACGACATCCGGGACATGCTCGATACGGTGCTGGAGCCTTCCGGTTTGCGCTACACCGAATTCGTGGAGAAGGGATATCTCGAAGGAAAATGGATCGAGCGGAAATATCTCAACGAAGGGTTTCGTACCCGGTCGAAAAAAGTGGATCTCCGGCTGGACAACGCCCGAAAATGGGGGCTTGACCCCTTACCTCAGGCGGATATCCTGGAAGACGAACGATCGAATGCGTGTTCACAGAAAGGGATGTTGCTGCTTACAAGCGCCAAGAGCCCCCATTACCTGCACAGCTCCTACCGCTGGATCGGTCGTCTGCATCAAAAGGAGCCTCTTCCCGTCTGTCGGATTCATCCCGATACGGCCAGGAGAGCCGGAATCGCTCCGGGAGATCGGGTGCGGATCACGACATCTTCAGGATCGTTTATCCAATGGGTGGAACTCACAGACACCATCCGAACCGATGTCGTTCTGGCAGCCTCCGGCTGGTGGAGGTCACATGACGGTCATGTGGATCTTTCCGCCAATTACAACCAGGCGACTTCGGCCTTTCCGGTCGGGAAAGCCTTCGGAACGCCGATGCTGAAAGGAATTCCCTGCACCATCGAGCCCGTATCAGACGATTCGGATGACGCGATGCCGGTTGGATCGAAAGCCATCCGTTGCTCGTTTGAATCCTGACGTCTGTTTTCAGATGAAATGACGCATTCAAGGAAAAAAGCATCATGGAACAAGACGTGTTTCGAATGATGATGGAAACCCTTGATACACCGGTATATGTTACGGATGTCGAAACGAACAAGGTGTTGTATGCAAACGCCGCATTGAAGAAGCGAATGCCCGTCGATCCAGTAGGGCAGGTATGCTGGAAGGGATTTCATCCGGGATCGAGTGGACCATGTTCTTTTTGTTCGGCTTCAAAACCGCTCGATCCAAAACGCATCCTTGAAAACGTTTCCGTCTGGGATCGTCTCGATGTTCGAGAGGAACGGTGGTATCGCCATATCAACCGGGTCCTTGCGATGCCCGACGGACGTCTGGTCCGTTTCGACATTGCCTTCGATGTCCATGACAAGGTCCAGGGAGAGGTGAAGCTCAGGGAACAGATGGCGTTCTACGATCAATTGATCGAAAACTCGCCTGTAGCCATCGTCATCTCCGGTCTTGATGGCAATATCGTCCGAATCAACCAGGAATTCACGAGGCTCTTCGGTTATACCCTGGAGGAGGTTCGAGGAAAGAATGTCAGCGCGCTTCTGGCCCCGGAAGGTCTCGAAAAGGAAGCCCACACCCTTCGGAGTCAGATCGCCGAAGGACAGCGGATTCACGTCGAAACCAAGCGGAAGAACAAACTCGGCCAGTCGATCGATGTCGCTGTAACGGGTTCTCCTCTGTTGTCTGCGAATCGGCTGGTCGGCATTCAGGCCGTCTATATGGACATTTCCAGCCGCAAGGAAGCGGAGATGGAGAAAGCCCGGCTGGAGATCCAATTGATCCAGGCACAGAAGATGGAGGCCCTTGGGGTATTGGCCGGAGGCATCGCCCACGATTTCAACAACATCCTGGGAGCCATCATGGGATTCGGGCAAATGGCCCTGATGGACGCCCAGAAAGGCATCCCAAAACCCCATGACATTGCCCAGATTCTGAAGTCTGCCGAAAGGGCGAAGCAGCTCGTCAAACAAATTTTGATGTTCAGCAGGCGGGTCAGTCCCGAGCTTCGGTTGATTCAATTGAACGATGTCATTCGACAGAGCCTCATTCTGCTCGAACGAACCCTTCCCAAGAACGTGATCATCGAACAGAACCTTCAACCGGATTTGGGGTTGATTCACGCCGATCCGACCCAGATCGACCAGATTATCATGAATCTTGGAACCAATGCCGCCGATGCCATGCCCAATGGTGGGGTATTGCGCTATGAAACCCGAATGGAGCAGGTGGAAGAAAACCGGCAATATAACGGATTGAAAATGAATCCGGGTTCCTATGTGGTTCTTCGGGTATCGGATACGGGTTGTGGCATGGATGACAAGACGGTTCGCCACATTTTCGATCCGTTTTTTACGACCAAAGGGGTGGGCAAAGGCACCGGTTTGGGGTTATCGACCGTTTTCGGCATCGTGAAAGGGCATTCCGGGTATATTCAATGCATCAGCAAACCTGGAAAAGGAACGATCTTCGATTTGTATTTCCCTGCTCAATCGGGTCGGGAAGAAGTATGCGATATTATCGTCGAACCCGTTCTCGTCAATGAAAACGACCACCGAACCATCCTTGTGGTCGATGACGATCCGTTCATCCGGGAATTCTGTCAGGAAATTCTCGATCGCCTTGGCTACCATGTCATCACTTGTGAAAGTGGGGAGGAGGCCGTCCAGATATACCGTTCCAAACAGGAACCGATCGATCTGGTGATTTTGGATTTGGGAATGCCGGGGATGGGCGGATATGCATGCCTTCAGCAGCTTCTGAAAATCGACCCGCACGTCAAGGTCCTGATTGCCAGCGGTTATGGCCCCATCGGTCATTCGGAGCGTGCCATCGAAGCAGGCGCCAAAGGATATATCGCCAAGCCCTACCGCATGGAGGAACTGAACAAGGCCATCCAGAAGATTTTACGCTGAACAGTCGATGGCCTTGCAACACGTTCGCGAGTGTCATCGATCCAAACATGGGATAGAGGAGAAATGAAACCGGAAGAGCAGGCCCTGCTTCAGCAATGGGCATCGCGTATCGAAGGGAATGTGACGGTTCAAGTGACGAGAAGCGATCATCCGGCATCGAAGGATTTCGAAGCATTTGGAAAGACCCTGAGCGATCTGGGAACGAAGGTACGCCTTCAAGTCGAACGGGAAGAGGGCGATGTCCCTCCCGTCCTTCGCATCCATCCGCGCATCCGTTACCGAATCGTTCCTGAAGGGCAGGAGCTTCCCCCTTTCCTCGAAGCCCTCGGATGGATTGCAGGCAGCAGCGCTCCTGCGCTCGATCCGGATGTGCTTTCCCTGATCGGGTCCATCGAGCTTCCAGCTATACTCCGGCTTTTTGTGGCAAGCGCTTGTCCCCATTGCCCTAAGGCCGTCCGTCAACTGATTGCCCTGTGCCTGAATGCCGAAACCATCTATCTCGATATTGTGGATGCCTTCCGGTTCGCATCTGCAGAAGACCGGATTCAATCGGTTCCGACACTGATTCTGGAGGGCGGATTTCGGTGGAGCGGTGCCATCGATCTTCAGGAAGTGGTCCATAGCGCGGTCCATCGGGACCCCATGGGAATCGGTCTGCAAAGTCTCGAAAATCTTGTATCGGATGGTCAAGCCGACCGGATTGTCGATATGATGAAAAGATACCGATG
>Ga0101944_10003485_pt1 | contig 21773 bp, 14 predicted proteins | sample DewCreD2012metaG_FD_75245 | JGI IMG/M metagenome (GOLD analysis project Ga0101944, IMG submission 75245) | Hot spring sediment bacterial and archeal communities from British Columbia, Canada, to study Microbial Dark Matter (Phase II) - Dewar... ... | reverse complement strand
TGGGCTGCTTCGGTCATCGTGTCCACCGTCGCGCCAGGGCTGGCCGTCAGCGGGGCCGACCAAAGCAGGTAAATTGCATCGACCTGATTGACAAAAGCCGGGGCCGGGATGAGCGCATCACGGTAGGGATGCGCCCACAAGACCTGCCCGTTGAATCGCTGGCGCACCTCGGCCAGAATTCCGCGCCAACGATTCTCGGCATCCGCCGGGACGCCAGAAGGCGCGCCGTTGGGCAACAACCCGCCGGGGATGGCAGGCATCACTGCTTCGCCGCCCAGGATGAGCGACTGCGCTCCGGCCTGCTGGGCCAGGTCGGCGTGATAAAGCGCAAAGGCGCGGTAACGGCTGAACCATGTCTCCCACCACTCCGCGCTGCGCGGCGACTGGAACCAGAAATCGGGCGTGGAGGGGAACAGGCGCGGCGCGGCATACAGGGCCACGCTCAGGTTCTGGGCGCGGCCATACTGCACGGACTGAACGACATCTCCCCATAACGGGTCGAGGCCGGGCGTAGGCGCAAACGTCAACGGATTGACCGAGGTCGCCGTCCAAGCAGGAGTTAGCACCAGAGTATTCACGCCCAGTGATTGCACCGACTGCATGGCCGAAGGCAGCAACGACTGCCAACTGGGATGATAGTTGGGAGAAAACTCTATCCCAGCCCAGAAACCGCCTTTGCGTGGATTAATCGGCACGGCGATGATAGCACCCGGCTCCGAATCGGGCCACCAGGCCCAGGCGCCGATCGAATCTTTGATATCCTGACCGGTCATGCTTGTGCTGACCACGCGGCTGTTGGCCTGCGCGCCAGCCGTAAACGAATCATCGGCAGAGCCGCACTGGTCATTTCGGCAGTAACGATAGTGGAAGGAGCCAAGGATGTTGAGCGGGCTGTAGAGTTTATACACCCAGCGATTGCCGCCCAGCGGCCACATCGGGAAGGGTTCCGTCCAACCGTAGGGATTGAATTGAATAGAAACATTTTCGCCCGGCGGCGTATTCGACGGCACGCTGACCTCGAACAGGATGGGGGCAGAATTGCCCGAAGCCCAGGTAAACACGGTATCGGTAACTGTCACATCACTTGCAGGGACAATCAACTGGCGGATAACAAAAGCGCCATCCTGAGCGTGTTCGGCATTCCAAAAACCATCACCCAGAGTATATTTGTAACGCACATCCGCGCCGACCGGCAAGTTCAAGGTAATCCCCTGGCGAGTACCGTCCACTGTGGAAAGGGTCGGCATGCGCGTGGCAACGGTGTTGATGCCGCCATTCAGGTCGGCAAAGGTATTGCCCAACTGAAGCAAGTTCCCAGCCAGGCGCACTGGCGCGCCGCGCACGGTATCGGAAGGCGTTGTGACAACGAACGTCACCCGCACTGTCGGCACCGACTGGACAGAAATCGGGGCATTGGTCGTCAGCCCGGCACCCACTGCCGCGCCTTGCTGGAAGGTGGTGTGCATTCCATCTGGGGCATAGGCCACCAGGGTATGCGTCCCGACTGGCAAGCCATGAATCAGGAACTGACCGAGCGAATCGGTCAGGGTGGAAATGCCCCCGGCGTTGACCAGCATATTCGCCACTGGCCGCCCGGTTTTTGCGTCGATGACAGCCCCACCCAAACTGCCGGTTTGCCCGGCAAAGGGTGTATCACTCCACGAAGCAATCCGGTCTTCCGAGCCGCCGGGGCCGGTGACGTGATACAGTCGGTAGCGTACCATGCCGCCTGCGGCGGTGTCTTCCAGCGCGGTGAACGCGCCCTGTCGATAGTATCGATATTTAATAACGGAATTCAATACCAGGGGCAGTTTAACGCTAAAGCGCTGGGCATCAACCTGATTCATCGGATACAGGATTGGGTTCAGTCCCAAGCCGGTCACTTCATCTAAAATCCCAATCACCATCGTCTCGCCGGGCGCGAGCGGCGCGGGCAGGAGCGCGGTGAACGTGACCTCGGCCAGCGCCACCGGGGTAGGGTTCGGGCCTGTGCCGGGAGCCGGCGTCGGCCCGCTGGGAAATCCCAGGTCAACCAGTGACCAGGTGCAGGCAAGCATGGCCAGCCCCAAAATGAGCAACACCCCCAGGCGCATCCAAAGAAAGCGCAGCGATTTCATAAGTTCTCCTCCGGCAGGCGGCCCTCGGCGTTGGGTTGGGCAGCCCGATCCATGATTTAAGCCTATCATACCCGCATATTGAACTTCTTGCAAAACCGCAATTGTGGCGCAAATCTCACAGGGTATAATCTGGGCGATATGGGTACATTGCGCCATTTTTTTATCGTTATCCTGCTTGCCAGCCTGTTGGCATCCTGCCGCGGCGAACCCGAACTTTGGGGCGCGCCGCTCACTCCCACCCCCTCCGAAGCCGGCCTGGGCCTGCTCCCCACTTACACGCCCTTCCCCACCCCCCAGCCCGGCCCAACCCCATTGGTGGTATTGCCGCTCGCAGGCAGCCCTACGCCGGGCATGGCGCCCACCCGCGCTCTGAGCGGCGGCGGGGGTGAAACATCCATCGTGCCACAGCAAATGCCCACTGCCACCCTGCCGCCCGTCAACACCGCCGGGCCAATGGATGTTTACCAGACCCAGGGCGGCGATACACTCAGTATCGTTGCAACGCGCTTTGGGCTGGCCACCCACCAACTGATTACCGAAATCATCCTGCCGCCCGCCGATGTCCTTCTGCCGGTTGGAACGCTCATGCTGGTTCCGAAACCCGGCCCCGAGGAACAGCGCACGCCCGGCGAACGCCTGATTCCCGATAGCGAAGTCGTCTACGGCCCCTCCACAATTGGATTCGATGCGGCTCAATATATTGCAGGGCAAAATGGCTACATCAACCAGTACAAGGAATACGTCCTGAGCGGCGGCTGGACGACCGGCGCAGAAGCGGTAGAACGGATTGCGCTCGAAAACTCGCTCAGTCCGCGCATCATCCTCGCCATCATCGAGTGGGAGAGCGCCTGGGTACGCGGACAGCCCAAAAACCTGGCCGCCGACGAGTACCCGCTCGGCTACGTCGATTACCACTATCGCGGTCTGTTCCGCCAATTGATGTGGGCGGCTGGCACGCTTTCGGAGGGCTACTACGGCTGGCGCTCTGGCGCGCTGACCACGCTGACCTTCAGCGACGGCTCCAGCCTGCGCCTCAACCCGCACCTCAACGCTGGGACAGCCGCCATCCAATACTACTTCGCCCAAACCCACAGCCGCGCCGAATGGGAGCAAATCGTCGCCCCCACCGGCTTCGCGGCCCTATACGCCGAGATGTTTGGCCCCACCTGGGAACGCGCCCGGGCCTTTGAGCCAACCCTGCCAACCGGCCTGCGCCAGCCCGAACTCAGCCTGCCTTTCGAGCGCGGCAAAATTTGGGCCTTCACCGGCGGCCCGCACTCGGCCTGGGAAAAACGCGGCGCGCTGGCGGCCCTCGACTTTGCGCCCGGCTCGGTTGTCGGTGGTTGCGCCAAATCGGATAGTTGGGTACTGGCCCCCGCCCCCGGCGTGGTCGCTCGCACTGGGGAGGGCGTTCTCATCCTTGACCTGGACGGCGACGGCGACGAGCGCACCGGCTGGGCAATTCTCTTCCTTCACATTGCCACGCAAGGCAAGGCCAAACCTGGCGCAGAGCTGGCAAAAGACGACAAAATCGGCTACCCTTCCTGCGAAGGCGGCGTTTCCACCGGCACGCACGTTCACATTGCCCGCAAATACAACGGTGAATGGATTTTAGCCGACGGCCCGCTGCCCTTCGACCTGGACGGCTGGATTTCGCGCAACGGCGCAGCCCCTTACAAAGGCACACTCTCCAAAGGCGACAAGGTGATTGAGGCCAGCACCAGCGGCAGTTTTGAGACGCGCATCATTCGTGAAAAAAAGTAAGGTGTTGTTGAGTATTCGTTATTCGACATTCGCTATTCGATATTATTGGAATCTCGCCTGAAAATTATGCGTTTTAGAGTGCTTTCAGAGTTTATCGGCTTGTTCATGGCCTTGAACCTTATTCTATCTTCATGTACCACCGCATCTGAACCGTCGCGGCCTGCCGGACTAACGCCCGAATCGGTTTCGAAGGATGATTTTCCCACTCCAGCGGCAGTCTTCACGCCCCTACCCACCCGTCCGCCTTACGAACCCGGCCAACTGGTCGATTACACCGCCCAAATCGGCGATACCCTGCCAGCCCTGAGTGCGCGCTTCAACACCACCGAAGCCGAAATCCGCGCCGCCAATCCGGTCATCCCACAAGACGCTACGACTATGCCGCCCGGCTTCCCCATGAAAATCCCCATCTATTACAAAGCGCTGTGGGGAACGCCTTACCAAATCATCCCGGATAGTCTGTTCGTCAACGGCCCGGCCCAGGTTGGCTTCGACATCACCGCCTTTGTCAATTCCCAGCCCGGCTGGCTAAAAAACTACCGCGAACACATCGCCGACGGCCCGCGCAGCGGAACGGAACTGGTGCAAATTGTCGCCACCAATTTCAGCATCAGCCCGCGCCTGCTGCTGGCCTTGCTCGAATATTATTCTGGCGCGTTGAGCAAACCCGAACAACCCGCCGATACCGCTTATGTGCTGAATTACTACAATCCGGCCTATCGCGGCGTTTACCTGCAACTGATTTATGCCGCCAACACCCTGAACAACGGTTACTACGCCTGGCGGCGCGGCACGCTGCTGGAGTTCGAGACACCCGATGGCCGCCTGTATCGCCCCGACCCCTGGCAGAACGCTGCCACTGTTGCCTTGCAGTACGCTTTCTCGCGCTTACACTCCTCTCCGCTTTTTGACCAGATGATTGGCCCCGGCGGCCTGGCGGAAACCTATGCCATTTTATTTGGAGACCCCTGGGAAAACGTCACTCCCCACCTCCCGGGCAGTTTGCAGCAACCCGCGCTCAGGCTGCCCTTCGAGAGCGGCAAACCCTGGAACTACACCGGCGGCCCGCACACCGGCTGGGGCAAGGGCGAGCCATACGCCGCCATCGACTTTGCTCCCACCGGCGTATCAGAGTGCAATGCCACCGGCGAATGGGTGACAGCCATGGCCGATGGAATCGTAGCGCGCTCTCAACCGGGCCAAATCATGTTCGACCTGGATGGAGACGGCGATGAGCGCACCGGCTGGGTGCTTTTTTACCTGCACCTCGCCACCGAGAACCGCCCCAAAGTCGGGATGACCTTCAAAGCGGGTGACCGCCTGGGTCACGCATCTTGCGAGGGCGGCGAATCGACCGGCACGCACATCCACATTGCCCGAAAATACAACGGCGAATGGATTCTGGCTGACAGCCCCATCCCTTTCAATATGGACGGCTGGGTCGTCCACAATGGCCCCGTTCCGTACAAAGGCACGCTAACCCGCTTTTCGCACACCGTCACCGCCTCCACCCAAGCCGAAGCCAAGAGTCTGATTAAGCGAGAGGAATAGGCCTCCCGGAGTTCAAAGTCTCCGTCTTTGGGGAAATATGGAAAATGCTTATACGATTCGTGCTAAAATAACGCTATGGATAAAGCCCCGACAGCCAAACCCAATGGGAAAGCCCCCCTCCCTACCCATCCATCCTATCGCAAGCACCGGCGCGATGTCACCCGCCAGATTCTCCTGCCTATCATCCTGGTGACCCTGGTCGGGCTGGGATTCGCCGCCCTGGCCATATACGGCGCATTCGGCAATCATACCGAGGTCAGCCTGTGGGCCGATATTTCGCTGATCTGGCTCATCATCCCAATGATGTTCCTGGCCCTGGTACTCCTGGCGCTGGTCGGCGGAATGGTCTACGGACTGGCGAAATTGCTCGGCGTCGCGCCGCGCTATACCGGTCTGGCGCAGCACTATGCCCTGTGGCTGAACGCCGAAATCGTGCTTTGGACTGAAAAAATCACCCAACCGGTGCTCAGCCTGAAGGCCTGGCTGGGAATATTCTCGACTCCCCCAACGGGCAAGCGTACCCTGACGGGCACACGACGCGAGGAATAATATGACTCCCAGAGAAGAAATCGAACTGCGAAAAAACACACCCAGCAAGACCTTGCTGACCGGCGCGCTGGTCGGCGCGGGCGCGGGACTGATTGCCGCCATGCTATTGCGCCGTCGCGCCGAAAAAAGCGGGCGTGACAGTACCCTGACCATCACCGAAGGAATCAAACTTGGCCTGCTGGTCTTTGGCCTGTTCCGCGCCATCTCCGCGCTGGGAGATGACGATTAACCTGCCAACAAAATCAAAAGACCGGAATTTTCCTGGTCTTTTTTGACCACCAAGAATGAATACAAAGGCGGATGGGCATAAGCCCATCCGCCTGATTACTTACCTTTCTAGTTTGCCGGAGAAAGCGCGGGATAAAACCACTTTATCGTCGTGGCAGACGTCTGGCCTGTTTCCAGTTCGGGTTGCCAGCGGTTCGTTTATCCGCTCTTTCCCCTGATATGCTTCGGTTCCATTTTTTGGTCTGTAACCTCCTTCTGTGACTGAATCGCCACTGACGCTATGATACGACAAATTACGGAGCAAAACATTAAACCAGGACTAGAAATCGCCTACGTCTGGGATACGGAATCCCAATGAAAGCCAGACTACGCGAGGTCGGTTTTGTTTTTTCCAAAACGCCGGCCCACAGCAGCAACCGGCAAGGGCCAAAAACCCAGCAAACAAAACGACACAAACCTGTCCGAAAATTCGCGCAATCCCAACGCCGCCCACAGATTGATCTCTGGGCGGCCAATACAAAGTCCGCTCAAGCGGACTCAATAGTCGGTTTTAGCCGCCTTCAGACGACTTTGAAGAAGATAACCCGGACATTAATAATAGGACACAGACAGGTGAAAAAGCAATCCCTGGCGAACAAAAGCGCGTATAATTTAGTTGTCTGACAATCTCGAAAATGTCCCCATCGATTCAAGTCAGAGAGGAGCTTGTAATGAACATTTCCCTCATCATCAATGGAGTTGCATACACATTAGACTGCCCGCCGCACACGACCCTCCTCGCCGCCCTGCGCGGGTTGGGCTTTCACTCCGTCAAATTTGGAGATGAACACGGCCTGAGCGGCGCGGATACCGTTTTGCTGGATGGAAAACCGGTCAATGCCGCGCTGATGCTGGCCGCCCAGGCCGAAGGGCATAAAGTTGCCACCCTGGAGGCGCTCGGCGAACACCCGCAGCAGGGCTGGCGCAAAACGGGCGGACTCCACCCGTTGCAGCAAGCCTTCATCGAGAGCGGCGCCATCCAGTGCGGGTACTGCACCCCGGCGCAGATTCTCGCCGCCAAAGCCCTGCTCGATAAAAACCCGAATCCCACCGAAGCCGAAGTGCGCGAAGCCCTTTCTGGCGTGCTGTGCCGCTGTACGGGATACCTGAAGCCGGTGCAAGCAGTGATGAGGGTGGTAAATAGTAATTGGCGATTGGTAAGTGGTAAACGAGAAGTGAACAGCGGTCAGCCGCAAGAACCGGAAAACTGGAACACCGGAATACCTGACACCCCAATCACCTCTCCCCAATTACAAATTACCACGTTACCAAAGATGGTCGTCGCCCCCGAAACAGACAAATGGCAGGTGGTGGGCAAGCCCGAAAAAAAGGTGGATGCCGTCAAACTGGCGCAGGGCAAGCCAGCCTTTGCAGCGGATATCGAACCGAGAGCCTTACTCCACGCCAAAGTGCTGCGTTCACCCCACGCCCACGCCCGGATTAAGAAAATAGACGCATCAAAAGCGCGCGCCCTGCCGGGGGTGGCGGCGGTGCTGACCTGGCAGGATATCCCGCGCGTGGTGTATTCCACTGCCGGGCAGTCTGACCCGATTCCGGGGCCGCTCGATTGCTTCTCGCTCGACAACAAAGTCCGCTTTGTGGGCGACCGGGTGGCGTTTGTCGCCGCCGAAACGCCCGAAATCGCCGAAAAAGCCCTCGGGTTGATTGAAGTCGAATACGAAATCCTGCCCGCAATTTTGGATATGCGCGAGGCGCTGGACAACCCAACGGTCATCCACGACCAACCGGAATACGTCAACTTTGCCGATTCAAACCCGGCCCGCAACCTGGCGGCGCACATCCGCATCGACATCGGCGATGTGGAAAAAGGATTCGCCGAAGCCGATGAGATTTTCGAGGCCGAGTACGAAGTGCCGAAAGTCCAACAGGCGCACATTGAGCCGCACGTCTGCGTGACGTTTTGGGACGAGGACGACCGCCTGGTGATTCGCACCAGCACCCAGGTTCCCTTCCATGTGCGGCGGATGCTCGCCCCCGTGCTGGGGCTGCCCGTCAAGCGGATTCGCGTCATCAAACCGCGCATCGGCGGCGGGTTTGGCGGCAAACAGGAAGTGCTGATGGAGGACGTGGCCGCGCACCTGACGATTGCCACGCGCCGCCCGGTGATTTACGAATATACCCGCGAGGAAGAATTCATCGGCGCGCGCTCGCGCCACCCAATGATTGTTCGCATGAAAACCGGCGTCAAGCGCGATGGAACGATTACCGCCAACGCCATGTACGCGCTCTCGGATACCGGCGCAAACGGCGCCCACGCCCTGACCGTGACCGGCAACACCGGCCACAAGAGCATGGCGCTCTACGTTGGCGATGGCAAATACCGAAAAGCCCCCAATATCCGCTTCTATGCCGATATTGTTTACACCAACACCCCGCCCGCCGGGGCCTTTCGCGGCTACGGCGTGCCGCAAGGCTACTGGCCGCTCGACCGTCACCTGGAGAAAATTGCCCGGGCAATGGGCTTCGACCCGCTCGAATTCCGCCTAAAGAACGCCATCCGCCCCGGCGAATATCATCCCTTCAGCACCGCCTGGAACGAAGGCCGCGAACCGCGCCCGGAAATCATTCACACCGTTGGGCTGGAGGAATGCGTCCGCCAGGGAAAGGCCGCGATTGGGTGGGATGATAAGTTTGGGAATGAGGCGTGGCACGTGGCGCCAATCTCCGATTTGCGTGGACAAGCCAAAGGCTTGTCCCACAAGCGCAAAGGAATTGGCTCCGCCCTCGTCATGCAAGGCACCGCCATCCCTTACCTCGACATGGGCGGGGCTTCAATCAAGATGAATGACGATGGCTCGTTCAACCTGCTCATCGGCGCAACCGATTTGGGGACGGGGTCGGATACGGTTTTGGCGCAAATGGCCGCCGAGGTGCTGGGCGTGCCGGTAGAGGACATCATCACCTATTCTTCCGACACCGACTTTACGCCTTTCGACAAAGGCGCATATGCATCGTCCACCACTTATATTTCCGGCACGGCAGCGGTACGAGCAGCGGAGATTGTGGCGGAGAAAATCAAAAAGCGGGCGGCGGAGATGTTCAGTAAACAGGGAAACACGGAAACAGGTACGGGTTTACCTGTTTACCTGCCTACCGACATCCGACTGCAAAATCGCATGGCAATCGCCCCCGATGGCCGCTCCATCCCCCTGAGCGAAATCGCCCTCGACGCCCTGCACCGCAACAACCAGGAGCAGATTATGGGCGTAGCGAGTTACGTATCGCCCTCCTCCCCGCCGCCGTTTGCCGCCCAGTTTGCCGAGGTGACGGTAGATACCGAAACTGGGCAGGTGACGGTGGATAAACTCGTCATGGCGGTCGATTCGGGCATCATCATCAACCCACAAACAGCCTCCGGGCAAATCGAAGGCGGCATGACACAAGCCTTGGGCTACGCTGTCTGCGAAGAAATGGTCTACGACGAGAAGGGCCAGGCGCGCGAAAAGGATTTCCGCGATTATCACATCTTCCGGGCAGATGAAATGCCCGCCCTGGAGACAATCTTCGTGGAAACCTTTGAGCCGACCCACCCGTTTGGGGTCAAAGCAGTGGCCGAAATCCCGATGGATGGCGTTGCCCCGGCAGTCGGCAACGCTGTACGCGATGCCCTGGGCGTGGACGTGGATGTCAATCCGGTCACACCGGAGCGGGTATGGAGAGCGATAAGGAGCAGTGACAAGAAAATCTCTTAAAAAAGCAGGTATAAAATCGGTACGGCAAAAAGATAGCGCAGCCGCTTCGCGGGCCGCAGCCAAAGGCTGCTTTGATTTGCGCTCATCCCGCAAATCCTGCGCCATAATACTATAAAGGCTGACGAGACGCCCAAGGGCTCATGCTGGCACGGGGTAAGTGAGCGTTTCTCTGCTCTTATCTATTTCCAATGGCAGGTGAACAATCCCTGACGGCCGGGTCGCCCGGGCAGGCGCGCGAATGGTGTCTGTCTTTTCCGGTTTACCCGGCTGGATTGATGACTCACGGCTATAATACGGTCATGCCTGACCTATTCGACCACGCCATGACCGAACGCATGAAATCTGAAGCCCCGCTGGCCGCGCGCATGCGCCCGCGCACGCTGGAGGAGTACATCGGCCAAGAACACATCATCGGCGAGGGCAAACTGCTGCGCCGCGCCATCCAGGCCGACCGTCTGTTTTCGTCCATTATCCTTTGGGGGCCGCCCGGCACGGGCAAGACCACCCTGGCCCAGGTCATCGCCAACCAGACCAAAAGCCACTTCGAGACGCTCTCCGCTATCCTGGCGGGCAAAGCCGACCTGCGCGAAGTCATCGACCGCGCCCAAGAGCGCAACCGCCTCTATAAACAGCGCACCATCCTGTTCATCGACGAAATCCACCGCTGGAACAAGGCCCAGCAAGACGCCCTGCTGCCCTTCGTCGAAAACGGCACGGTTACGCTGATTGGGGCCACCACCGAGAACCCGTTTTTCGAGGTGATTAAAGCCCTGGTCAGCCGCTCGCGCATCTTCCAACTGCGCAACCTGAACCAAGCCGAAATCGGCCAGCTGCTCGACCGGGCCATCTCGGACCCGGAGCGCGGATTCGGAAAACGCAAGGTCGAGCTGACTCCCGAAGCGCGCGCCCACCTGATAGATGTTGCCACCGGCGACGCCCGCAACGCCCTCAATGCGCTCGAACTGGCGGTCGAATCGACCCCGCCCAATGAAAACGGCATCATCTGCATCACGCTCGAGGTCGCCCAGGAGTCCATCCAGCGCCGGGCTGTCTTGTATGACAAAGACGGCGACGCGCACTACGACACAATTTCGGCGTTCATAAAATCGGTGCGCGGAAGCGACCCCGACGCCGCGCTCTACTGGCTGGCAAAGATGATTTACGCCGGCGAGGACCCGCGCTTCATCCTGCGCCGCCTGATTATCCTGGCGGGCGAGGACATTGGCCTGGCCGACCCGCTGGGGCTGTTGGTGGCGTCTTCGGCGGCGCAAGCCTTCGACTTCATCGGCCTGCCAGAGGGGATTTATCCGATTGTCGAAGCCACGCTCTACCTGGCGACCGCGCCTAAATCGAACAGCGCCGGAGCCTATTTCAAGGCCATGCAACTCATCGAGCAGGATGGGGCCGGTTCGGTGCCAAAACATCTCCAGGACGGCAACCGCGACCGCGAGGCCACCGGGCAAGGCCAGGGCTACGTTTATCCGCATGACTCGGAAGGCCACTTTACGCCCCAGCAATATCTGCCCAAACGGCTCTTGGGGACTTACTTCTACAGCCCTTCCGACGAGGGATACGAAACACAGGTTGCAAACCGCCTGGCCTTGTGGCGCGAGGCCCAAAAGCGCGCGCTCGGCATCGAAACCGAACGCCGCCTGCCCGATTTGCCGCAAGAGAAAATTGATGAGTTGAAGCGGAATATCAAATGAAATTCAGCGTCATCATCCCCACCCTGAACGAAGAAATTTTGCTCCCCAACCTGCTGGGCGACCTGCAAACCCAAACCTTGCGTGATTTCGAAGTGATTGTGGCCGATGCCGGGTCGAAAGACCGGACAGTGGAACTTGCCCAAAGCCTGGGCGCGCGGATGGTGCCGGGCGGCATGCCGGCCGTTGGACGCAATCGCGGCGCGCAGGCAGCGGGCGGCGACTTCCTGGTTTTCCTGGATGCCGATACGCGCGTTGCGCCAGATTTTCTCGAAAACGTCCATTCTGAATTAGAAGAGCGTTTTCTCGACCTGGCAACCTGCGAAATCGAACCCATCTCCCAAAATCCGTTGGATGGCCTGCTGCACGACTTTACCAACCTGGCAATAAAAATCGGCCAATTTGCTGACCCGCACGCGCCCGGTTTCTGCATCATCATCTCGCGGCGGCTGTTCAGGCGAGTTGGCGGGTTCAACGAGAACTTGAAACTGGCCGAAGACCATGATTTGGTCAAACGCGCCAGTCAGTTCCGCCCACTGCGAGTGCTGAACTCGGCCCGGGTTCAGGTCAGCGTGCGGCGGCTGGAGAAGGAAGGGCGCGTCAAACTCATCAGCAAATATGTAGCGGTCGAGTTGTACCGCATCCTGCTCGGAGACATTAAGACGGATATTTTCAAATACGAATTTGGCAACTTTACGCGCGAGCAGCAAGCGCAATTAGATTCCAGGGTCAAGGAATCTCAAAAACTGGTCCACCTCATCCGCAAGGAATATACCCGCTTGCTCAAGTTGAGCGGCGGCAACCTGACCAGCCTGCCATCCGAAGCGTTGGAAATTATCCGAGGAGAGTTTGATACGCTCAAAGAGCAAATGCGCGCCATTTTGAAGATTATCCGGCGCGAGTGAGCAGCCGTTTATAATGCAGATGGGCAAACCGGCATGCCGGTTTGCCCACCCCAATAAGGAGAAAAAAGCAACGTTACGCTTTGTTTTTGTTATACACGTCGAAAAATACCGCCATCAGCAACACGAAGCCCTTAATCCCCTGCTGCCAATCGATGCCGATACCCAGGATGGACATGCCGTTGTTCATCACGCCAATCAAGAACGCGCCCACCACCGCGCCAATGACTGTTCCAATACCGCCGCTGGCGGAAGCCCCGCCAATGAAACAGGCTGCGATGACATCCAATTCAAACCCTACGCCGGCTTTTGGGGTCGCCGTGTTCAGGCGGGCAGCCACAATCATCCCTGCCAGCGCTGCCAGAACGCCCATGTTGACAAAGGTCAGGAAGAGCAGGCGCGAGGTATTTACGCCCGAAAGCCGGGCAGCTTTCTCGTTACCACCCATTGCATAAATCCGGCGGCCAATCACGGTCTGACTGGTAATGAAGGCGAATAGGGCAATCAGGACCGCCATCACAATCAACACATTTGGCAGGCCCTTGTAAGATGCCATCAGGTAGCACAAGCCCAACACCGCGCCGGAAATCAGCATGTTTTTGGCGATGAAAAAGTACATTGGGGTCACTTCGAAGCCATATTTTTGCTGGTTCTTGCGCGAGCGATAGTCCATGAAGACCAGCAGGATAACCAGGAGCGCCCCAATCAGCATGGTCGTCAAGTGAAACCCTTCCACGTTGAACAAGTCCGGGATGAAGCCGGTACTTAGCCGCTGGAAAGGAACCGGGAAAGGTCCAACCGCCTCACCTTGCAAGATGAGTAAAGTCAAGCCACGGAAAATCAACATGCCTGCCAAAGTGACGATAAAGGCCGGAATTTTGACATACGCTACCCAAAACCCTTGCCAGGCGCCGACCAACGCGCCGACCACCAGGCAGATGAGCATCGTGAGACTCCAATGAACCCCCATTTTTACCATCAAGACGGCGGCCACCGCGCCGACAAAAGCCGCCACTGAACCAACCGAAAGGTCAATCCAGCCGGAAACGATGATTAAGAGCATGCCCATGGCCATAACAATGATGTAACTGTTTTGCAAGACCAGGTTGGTAATGTTAATCGGCCGAAAGAGAATGCCACTGGTCGCAAATTGGAAGAAAATCATGATTGCAACCAGTGCAATTAACATTCCATATTCACGGATGTTGCTCTTAAATAGGGTGGAAAGAGTTTTCATTATTCACTCACCTCTTGTTATTGTGTCATGATGCACTTCATAATTGCTTCTTGGGAGGCTTCGCTTGCTGGCATCTCACCCACGATTTTCCCCTCGCGCATAACGTAGATTCGGTCACAGACCCCAAGGATTTCAGGCAGTTCCGAAGAAATCAGAATAATCCCCTTCCCTTCTTCTGCCAGGCGATTGATGATGGTATAGATTTCATATTTTGCCCCAACATCGATACCCCGCGTAGGCTCATCGAGTATCAAAATCTCCGGCTCGGCAAAAAGCCATTTACTGAGAACGACTTTTTGCTGGTTCCCGCCAGATAAGTTCACAGCCTCCTGCAAAATGCTGGAACATTTGATATTCAACTTTTCACGATACCCCATAGTTGCCTGAATTTCCCTGGGTTCGTTGACCACGCCACCCGCTGAGACGGCTTCCAGGTTGGAGAGCGTGATGTTATCTTTGATAGGTTTAATCAAAACCAGTCCATAGGCCTTGCGGTCTTCTGTGGCATAAGCAATTCCATTCTGGATTGCCTTATCAATGGTGCTGACATCAATCTCTTTGCCGTGTTTTAGGACTTTGCCGCTAATGCGTACCCCATACGAATGACCAAAAATACTCATCGCCAATTCGGTGCGACCGGCGCCCATCAACCCGGCAATGCCGACCACCTCCCCGCGCCGCACGTGAATATTGACATTATTGCTGACCTTACGGTCCTCATGCAGGGGATGGTAAACATTCCAATCGCGTACCTCGAAAATCACATCGCCGATGTTCGAATCTCGCGGCGGAAAGCGATGAGTCAGGTCGCGCCCCACCATGCCGCGAATGATGCGGTCTTCGGTAATCTGCTCCACCCGGCAGTCGATGGTTTCAATGGTTGCGCCATCGCGCAGGATGGTAATTGAATCGGCCACTTTAGAAACCTCGTTCAATTTATGCGAAATCAAAATGGACGAAATGCCATGTTCCTTGAGTTGGAGCAGCAACTCCAGCAACTTATCGCTGTCGCTTTCATTGAGGGAAGCGGTCGGCTCATCCAGGATGAGCAACTTGACTTCTTTCGCCAGCGCCTTGGCAATTTCAACCAATTGCTGCTTGCCCACGCCAATATCGGTAATCAAAGTTTGCGGCGACTCATGCAATCCTACGCGCTCGAGCAGTTCTTTAGTCTGGGAGATGGCCTCGTTCCAATGAATAATTCCATTTTTTGCCCGTTCGTTCCCCAGGAATAAATTTTCCGCAATGGAAAGAAAAGGAATAAGTGCAAGTTCCTGGTGAATGATAACCAGCCCGACCTTCTCAGACTCGGAAATATCTCGAAAACGACATTCCTGCCCCTGGAAATAGATTTGGCCCTCGTAAGTCCCGTAAGGATAGACGCCGCTGAGGACTTTCATCAGGGTCGACTTTCCGGCCCCGTTTTCGCCAACCAGGGCATGAATTTCCCCCTGCCGCACGCTAAAACTCACATTATCTAGCGCTTTCACGCCAGGGAATGTCTTGGTGATATTGCGCATTTCCAGAATAACTTCGGACATGGTGTTCTATCCTCAAGAGTGTAAAACATCAACCGCACTTATGTAAATGGCAGTTTTCAACAGGAGTACAGGATAAACAAGATGTTTTTGAGCGATTTCAAGGGTTTTTATCCTGTCAATCCTGCCTATCCTGTTTATTTTGCGTAAGCCCTAACCAAGAGTATCTTGGTTAGATTTTATATCGAACATTCTTACCTGCATATCCCAAAGCCTATGACTAAACAAAAGGTGTGTGAGGGTTTTGTGCCCTCACACACCAGAGTGTAGCGTAAATTACTTCAACTGGTCGGCGGTGTAATAGCCGCTCTCAATCAGATACTTTTCGTAATTGGTAATGTCAACGCTGTACGGGGTCAACAGGTAGGAAGGCACAATCTTGACGCCGTTGTTGTAGGTCTTGGTGTCGTTAATCGGAACTTCCTGGCCTTTGAGAGCCGCATCGACCATCAAAGCGGTTTGCTTGGCCAATTCGCGGGTATCCTTGAATACAGTGTAAGTCTGTTCGCCTGCAATCATGGCCTTGATGGAGGCAATTTCAGCATCCTGACCAGTGATAACGGGCATTGGCTGGCCAGCGGTGCCATAACCAACGCTCTTCAGAGCCGAGATGATGCCGATGGAAAGACCATCATACGGCGACAAGACAGCATCCACGCGCTTGTCGGTGTAGTAGGCGCTCAGCAGGTTTTCCATGCGGGCCTGGGCAACGATGCCATCCCAGCGCAGGGTTGAAACCTTGTCCATGCCCATCTGACCAGACTGAACGACGAGTTTGCCGCTATCGATGTAGGGCTGCAAAACCGACATGGCGCCATCATAGAAGTAGAAAGCGTTGGTATCATCTGGGGAACCGCCAAAGAGTTCGATATTGAACGGGCCAGCCTGATTCTTCAGGTCCAGGCCGGTTTCAATCTGGGTGCCCATAATCACGCCGACGCCGAAGTTATCGAAGGTGGCGTAGTAATCGACGTTCGGGGAGTTGACTAGCAGGCGGTCGTAGGCAATCACAAGCACGCCTTTCTCCTTGGCCTTGGCCAGCGTATCAGTCAGGGTGCTGCCGTCGATGGCGGCAATCACGAGCACATCCGCGCCCTTGGTAATCATGTTTTCAATTTGGGCGAGCTGGTTCGGGATATCATCGTCCGCAAACTGCAGGTCAGTATCGTAGCCCATCGCCTGGAACTCTTTGACCATGCTCTCGCCGTCAGAAATCCAGCGGGTTGAGGTCTTGGTAGGCATCGAAATACCGACCAGTTTTTTCCCGTCCGATTGGCCACCGGCAGCCTGGCCGCATGCGCTCAATATCAACGAAAGCGCAATGATGAGCGCAAAAACAGAATACAGGGAACTTCTCTTCATTTTTTCCTTCCTTCCAAAGGGTGAGAAAAAGGGTTTGAACGTTAACGAAAATGTTATCGATAACGTTATCGATAACATTTTAGCAATGATTGCAGTGGCCGTCAAGAGCGAGACTGACGTTTGTCAAACGCATTGGTGACAAACGGCTGCGTCCATTCATGGGCGGTGTCAGGCTTGGGGCGTGCTATCACGAACGATAAGTTGAGTTTGGAGAGTAATATCTTGAAACGAAACCGGCTTTCCCGATGTCTCAATCTGTCCCAAAAGCGTTCGGACGGCCAGGCTTCCCAATTCACGCAGGGGCTGCTCGACAGTGGTAAGGGCGGGCGTGAAGTAAGGCGACTCGGCCAGGTTATCGAACCCAACGACGGCCAGGTCATCTGGCACGCGAATCCCGCGCGCGTGGGTATAATGCAAAACGCCAAGCGCCATCTGGTCGTTACTGGCAAAGACAGCGTTCATATTCGGATATTTCGCGATCAATTCAGCAAAAGCCGCCTCCCCGCTGGCCGAGCTCCAATTCCCTTGCGTCCATTTTTGCGGCGAGACCGAAATTCCAACGTTTTTCAAGGCGTCTTCCCAACCCTGTTTGCGCTGACGGGCTTCCAGCCATTCGAGCGGTCCGGCAATCAGCCCAATATGACGCCGCCCACATGAAAGCAGGTACTCAACCGCCGCGCGCGCGCCGCCATAATTGTCAATGCTAATGGTAGTGTAATTTGGGTTGGGCTGACATTTCAAAAAAACGATGGGGGGGCAAAACGAAGGCAATTGCGACTGGGCAACCTTGACATTCTCATTCCACTCCGGCCCGGCAAAAATAATCCCTTCGACATGGTGCGCCATGAGCGATTCGATGACCGGCACGATGTCGGGTGTGTCGAAACGTGGCAGTTCTTTGAGAAAAATGGAATACCCCAGCCGGTCACATTGCTCGGTGATGCCGTTCAGAGTTTGCGAAACGCCGACATATTTCAACCCGGCCATGATGACCCCGAGGGTATAACTGCGCTGCTGCACCAGGCTGCGCGCCAGGGCACTGGGCTGGTAACCCATTTCGGCAATAGCCTTCTCGACCAGTTCGCGCGTTTCAGGCGAAACATCGGGGCGATGATTGATGACCCGCGACACAGTCTGGGTCGAGACATTGCACGCCTGGGCAACATCTTTGATTGTAGTTTTGCGAAGTTGTTTGCGGGTCATAGTTCACCTGAAAAGGAAATTTATTACTATTGTATTTTATTATACCTTTGTTATAATATTATGTGAACGATAACGGTAACGATAACAAACTGTCATAAGTTTGAAATCACGGGAGATGAACATGAACAAAACCGAAAAAGTTATTGAAAGCGGCCAAACTGCTCTTGGCATCGAACTCGGCTCGACGCGCATCAAAGCCGTGCTGATTGGCCCCGACCATGCTCCGCTGGCTTCTGGCAGCCATGAATGGGAAAACCGCTACGAAAATGGCGTCTGGACCTATAGCCTGGAAGCGGTCTGGGCGGGCTTGCAAGACGCCTTCGCCAAACTTCAGGCGGAGGTCAAAGCCAATTATGGCGCGCCCCTGCAACGGGTGGGGGCGCTCGGTTTCAGCGCGATGATGCACGGGTACATGGTCTTCGACCAACAAGGCAACCAACTCGTCCCCTTCCGCACCTGGCGCAACACGATGACCGGTCAGGCCGCCGCAGAACTGACCGACTTGTTCCAGTTCAACATCCCGCAGCGCTGGAGCATTGCCCACCTGTACCAGGCCATTTTGAACAACGAAGCGCACGTCAGCCAGATTGCCCACCTGACCACCCTGGCCGGCTACGTCCACTGGAAATTGACCGGGCAAAAAGTGATGGGCGTGGGCGAGGCTTCGGGTATGTTCCCTATCGACAGCGCCGCCAATGACTGGGACAAAGGCAGGATGGCCTTGTTCAACGCGCAACTCGCGGAGAAGAACATCCCCTGGAAACTCGAAGACATTCTGCCCCACGTGCTGACTGCTGGGGAATCTGCCGGGATGCTCACCGAAGACGGAGCCAGGCTGCTCGACCCGACGGGTGAACTCAAGGCCGGGATTCCGCTCTGCCCGCCAGAGGGCGATGCAGGCACGGGCATGGTCGCCACCAACAGCGTCGTGGCCCGTACCGGTAATGTCTCGGCTGGCACGTCCGTCTTCGCCATGATTGTGCTGGAGAAACCGCTTTCCAGGCTGTACCCTGAAATCGACATGGTGACAACGCCCAGCGGCAAGCCAGTTGCGATGGTGCATAGCAACAACTGCACCTCCGACCTGAACGCCTGGGTTGGACTGTTTCACGAATTTACGCAGGCAATAGGCCTGGATGTCAGCGAATCCAAACTATTCGAAACACTCTATCGGCAAGCGCTCCAGGCCGATTCGGACGCGGGCGGATTGCTGGCCTATAACTACGTCTCCGGCGAACACCTGACCGGCTTCGAGCAAGGCCGCCCGCTCTTCGTCCGCGCGTCCGAAAGCCGATTCAACCTGGCAAACTTCATGCGCGCGCACCTGTTCTCGTCGGTCGGCGCGCTAAAAATCGGCATGGACATCCTGTTCGAGCAGGAAAACGTAAGCCTCGACCAACTGCTCGGTCACGGCGGCTTTTTCAAAACCCCCGAAGTGGGTCAGAAAATCATGGCAGCGGCGATGGACGTTCCCGTTTCGGTCATGACCACTGCCGGGGAGGGCGGCGCCTGGGGCATGGCCCTGCTGGCGGCCTATATGCAGAATAAAACCGAAGACGAAACGCTCGAAGCGTATCTCACCGAAAAAGTCTTTGCTGGCGAAAAATCCCTGACCTTTGCCCCCGACCCTGCCGACGTGGCTGGTTTTGCGGCGTTCATGGAACGCTATAAGGCTGGGCTGGGCATTGAGCGGGCGGCGGTGGATAGGATGAAGTAATTTTTTGTACACGGAATACACGGAAGTGACGGAATCTCACGGAAGATTTAAAAATAATGATTTTCCGTGTTCGTCCGTATTTTCCGCGTTTTCCGTGTACAGATTGGAAAAAAACATGCTCGAAACCCTCAAACAACAAGTCTTCCACGCCAACCTGCAACTGCCCAAGCACGGACTGGTCACGTTCACTTGGGGCAATGTCTCAGGGATTGACCGCGCCGCCGGGTTGGTGGTCATCAAGCCCTCCGGCGTTTCGTATGAGACGATGAAAGCCGAGGATATGGTGGTGGTCTCGCTCGAAAGCGGCAAAGTGGTCGAGGGGAGGCTTAAACCATCCTCGGATACGCCCACGCACCTCGAACTGTATCGCGCCTTCCCCAATATCGGCGGAATCGTCCACACCCACAGCCGCTGGGCAACCAGTTTTGCCCAGGCCGGGCACGGAATCGTCCCCCTCGGCACTACGCACGCTGATTATTTCTACGGCGAAATCCCCTGCACGCGCCCGATGACTCCGGCGGAAATCAGCGGCGAGTATGAGAAAGAAACCGGCGCGGTGATTATCGAGACGTTCAAGGAGAAAGACCCCGATGCCATCCCCGGCGCGCTGGTCTATAGTCACGGCCCGTTTGCCTGGGGCAAAAGCCCAGACGATGCCGTTCATAACGCGGTGGTGATGGAGGAAATTGCATTTATGAACCTCCACGCCCTGGCGCTCACGCCCAGCCTTCCGCCGATGCAAAAGGAATTGCTGGATAAGCACTACCTGCGGAAACATGGCAAAAATGCTTATTACGGACAGCCCGCCCGGACGTAATAAGCATAGCCGATAACGCTATGGCCACAACAACGCCCGGACGTAAACGTCCGGGCTAGCACACGAAGCCGCCTGAAGGCGGCTCAGCCCGCAAAGCGGGCTTCGTATGAATAGCCCGGCGGTTCATCGCCGGGCGGGCCGGGCAGGCTAAAAAGTCTATGTACCCACGAGAATGAAAAAGGAGACCCCAATGATTGATTTAACCCAAAACGAAATCTGGTTCGTGACCGGCAGCCAGCACCTGTATGGCCCCAAGACCCTCGAACAGGTGGCCGCTAACTCACGCGAAATCGCCGCCGGGCTGGGCGCATCCGCGCACATGCCGGTCAAGGTAGTGTTCAAGCCGGTGGTGACCACGCCCGAAGCCATCAAGGAAGTGTGCCTCGAAGCCAACTCCGCCAAAAACTGCATTGGTCTCATCACCTGGATGCACACTTTTTCCCCCGCCAAAATGTGGATTGCCGGGCTGACCCTGCTCAAAAAGCCCTTCGCGCACCTGCACACCCAGTACAACAAGGAAATTCCCTGGGCTGAGATTGACATGAACTTCATGAATCTCAACCAGGCCGCGCATGGTGACCGCGAGTTTGGCTTCATCGGCTCGCGCCTGCGGCTGGAGCGCAAGGTCGTGGTCGGTCACTGGCAGGATGAAGAAGTCCAGCGCGAGTTAGGCGCATGGGCGCGCGCCGCCTCGGCCTGGGCGCGCGCAATTTCGGCGGCCGAAGTGCGCTCGAGAACGCGCTGTTCCAGTTCCAGGCGGGCGGCTTCCAATTCGCCCATGTGTCGCAACATCATGACTCCAGAGAGTATCAGCGCGGTGGGATTGGCCGAGTTTTTCCCAGCGTATTTCGGAGCAGACCCATGAACCGCCTCAAAGATGGCCACCTCACTGCCGATATTCGCCGAGGGGGCAAACCCCAAACCGCCGATCAGACCTGAACTCAAATCACTAATGATATCGCCATTCATATTCGTCGTGACGATCACATCAAACTGCTCGGGCTTTTTGACGAGCTGGTGGGCGCAGTTGTCGATAATGATATGCTCGGCTACGATGTCCGGATACTCCGGCGCGATTTTCTCAAAGGTGGACTTCAGAAATCCCTCCGTAAATTTCATGATATTGGCTTTGGTGGCACAGGAGACTTTTTTGCGTCCTTCAGCGCGGGCGAATTCAAAGGCTAAACGCACCACTTTCTGACTGCCTTTGCTTGAGATGAGCTTGAGACATTGCGCGACATCGGGTGTCTGCATGTGTTCGATCCCCGCATACAAATCTTCGACATTTTCACGAACGACGACGAGATCCAGATTACGACCGCTGAAGGGGGAG
>Ga0101944_10003483_pt1 | contig 21781 bp, 12 predicted proteins | sample DewCreD2012metaG_FD_75245 | JGI IMG/M metagenome (GOLD analysis project Ga0101944, IMG submission 75245) | Hot spring sediment bacterial and archeal communities from British Columbia, Canada, to study Microbial Dark Matter (Phase II) - Dewar... ... | reverse complement strand
CAGCACGTCGGAGGCCTGGATCCCGCGCGTCTTGGTCTGCCGCCGGGGTTCTCAGGCCCCTTTGGCCTCGACCTTCGTGGGCGTGTTCGAGCCTTACGAAAAGCAGCCGAATGTGGTTTCCGTGCGGCGGCTCGGGTTGGAAACGGCCGACGGGAAGCCGTTTCCCGAGGCGAACGTGGCCTTGGAAGTCCGGCTGGCCGATGGCCGACGCGACGTGATCGTGGCCACCGACGCGGAAAACCCGCTGGGGCTCGCCCCGGCCGCGGTCGCCGGCCAGGTGGTGGTCCAGAAAGAGACCTCCATCCGCCTTGACGGCCAGCTCGCCCTGGTGCGTTTCGACGCGGCCGGAAAACCGCGGCGAATCGTCCTCTGCCTTGGCCAGTCGCTGGCGGCGGGCAAGGCAGCCGTTCGCGCGAAAAAGCCGGCCGACTTGATCGAGGTGGCGATGGAGCCGGCTGGAGCGAAGATCCTGCACGGGCCGGCCGAGGGCGTCGCGGTGACGCCGTAACGCGGCGGCGTCAGGCTTTTTCCAGCGAGCGGTAGTAATCCATCAGGATTCGAGCCACCTCAGGTCGGGCAAACTCGGGAGGGAGTTCCTGGCCCGCGGAGAGCATTTCCCGGACCTTCGTCCCCGACAGGTTGACGAAATCCTCGGGCCGGTGGCCGGGCGGGGCCTCGCGCATCATGATCACGTCGCCCACCACCTTGGAATACGCGGTGTGATCGGCTTCGAAAATCTCGATTTCCAAGGCGCCGGGGGGGACTTCCTTGCGGAAGATTTCCTGGGCGTCGAACGGGCCGTAGTAGCTGCCCACCCCCGCGTGATCGCGGCCGACGATCAAATGCGTCGCGCCCATGTTCTGGCGGAAGATGGCGTGGAGCACGGCCTCGCGCGGCCCGGCGTAAAGCATATCAAAGCCGTAGCCGGTGATCTCGCAGGTGTTCGGCTCGAAATACAGCTCAACCATCTTGCGGATCGAGGCGTCGCGCACGTCGGCCGGAATGTCGCCCTCCTTCAGCTTGCCCAACAGCATGTGGATGATCGCCCCGTCGGCTCCCACGCGCTGCATGGCGATCTTCACCAGGGCCTCGTGGGCGCGGTGCATGGGGTTTCGGGTCTGAAAGGCGACCACCTTCTTCCAGCCGTTCCGGCGGATCATCTCCCGAATCTCCACGGCCGTCCGGAAGGTGTCCGGGAATTCCGTGGCGAAGTAGGAGTAATTGAGCACCTGGATCGGCCCGGCAACCAGGAACCTGCCGGCCGAAAGGAAATTGTTCACGCCGGGATGTTTCAGGTCGGTGGTGCGGAAAACCTTCTCCGCCATGAACCGCATCTGCTCGTCGGTCGCTTCGTCGATCGAATGCACGTCCTGGATCGCCAGTACCGGATTGCCCTCCACGTTCGGATCCAACAACGCGATCCGTTGGGCGTTGCGGATCGCGGACACGTCCGACGCCACGTTGAGGATCGGCACGGGCCAGAACAGCCCGCAAGTGGCCTTCATCTCGCCGGCGACCGCAAGCGCGTCCGCAAGGTTCATGAAGCCGCTCAACGGGGTGAAATACGCGCTTCCCAACATCACCGCGTTCGCCGCCGCCTGGGAACTCACCAAGAGCTTGGGCAGGCCAGCAGCCTCCCGGAGCAACTCGGCACGCAGCGCCGCATCCTCCACGTAGAGGGGCTTCAGCGTCTCGGAACCGTGCGGTCGAATCATCAGTCTCTCCTCGTCGGGCATCTTACATTACTATCTTGACAATCATTGTGACACAAGCAATCCGACCCAATTCTACACTGGACTGAGCCTTATCCGCCAGTTCATGTCGCCCGGTTCTGCCCTTCTTGTGGGTGGATTTGTTACATCCTATCGATCTATGCTGTATGAACCCCCGCCGCTGGCGGTGATCACGAGGCGGCGGGCCGTGGTCGGTCCGCGCGGGCGATGCGACGATCTTTCGATCTGGATCCGGCGGGGGCGGTGGGTTCCGTGGAAGGCGGGCTCAGCCCGACGGGGATCTCCTCCAGCACTGCGCCCGCCATGGAACCCGGGCCCGCCGTTGGCGGCAACGGACGCCCGAGTCCGAAACGGCGGGAAAGATCAGCCACTCCGCGGTCTGGGCAAGGTTGCGTGTCCCCGGTGTGGGCACAGTTGCGTCGGACGCAACGCTCATTGGGGCGATCGGGCCTCGCCGCGCGATCCCGCCGCGCTGTCGCGACGGTCCGCGGTTCGGGCGACCGGATCCAGTCCGGTCGACTCGCGAGTGCCGGGCTGGGCGAGCATGGGGGGATCGACGGCGGCGTCGGCCGAATAGAAACGCGTCGTCCCCTCGCGGACCAGGCGGATTCCCGTCGTGTTGGCATGGACCTCGACGCGATACAGGTGATTGCCGGTCTTGTCCGCCTTGGCTTTCACCTGGAACGTTGCGCTCTGACCCGGCGCCAGGGACGGCAGGGCGTCGAAGACCACCTGGCCCGAGCCGATCCTGTGACGCGCACCCTCGGCCGAGACGGGTTCCAAGTTCTTGGCGAAATAGACCACGACTTCGACAGCTTCGGCGGCGGCCGTGCCGCGGTTTTCGAGACGGACTTGATAGATCGCCTCGCCTTCCAGGCCCACTGGCCCCGGCGGCTCCTCGACCGTGAGTACGAGTTTCGGCGCGGTCTCGACCTGGGTGACGGCGGAAGCGGTTGCCCGGGTGTCGCCGTCGGCGTCGCACTGGAGGTCGAGGCGACCAGGCCCGTCGGCCGCGAGCACGCAGGTCAGCCCCAAGAGGGCCTCGGCGCCGATGTTCAGCCGCTCGATCGTCCAGACGACCTTGCCGTCGGCCGTCGGCCGTCCGTCTTGGAGGCTGGAAACGAATTTGGCCCCGCGGGGGAGGGTGGCCTGAACCTTCACCTGGTTGGCCGGGGCGTCGCCTCGGTTGCGGAGCCGGATGCGGTAGGTCACCGCGTTGCCCGAGTAGGCGACTTTCGGCGCTTCCACTTCCGCGTGGAGCTTCGCGCGGCGGACGGCGATCGATTCGGCAAGCTGGGCCTTCGCGCCGCAGTCGGCGTGGGCGTCGATCGACACGGCGAGCGTCCCTTCCTGCCGGGCGACGAGTTCCATGGTCACCGTCTTCTTCTGGCCCGCCGGCAAGACGCCGAACCGCTGCGTCGCCGCGGCCAGTTTCTCGCCCGACGCGTTCGAGGCGAAGTTGAGGGTCACATTCTCCGCGTCGGCCGTGCCCTCGTTGGAGATTTCAAGCTTGTAGGTTTCCGGTTTGCCGAAGACGACTTCGCGCGGTCCGTGCAGCGCCAAGGCGAGACGGGCTTCCTGGACTTCGATCACCGCCTGGGAGGGCGGGGGCGCGATGTCGATCTTCGGCGTCAAGCCAAACGGTTTGCTTTGCCGAGGCACGATCCGCAAGGAGAGCTTCTCCGAGCGCTGGGGTCCGAGGCGAGTCAATTGCCAGCGGATTTCCCTCGTCTTGTCCGGTTTTTGCGCCGGGGCCACGGCGCCGGCGGTCGCGTCGGCGCCGGCCACCTCGGTCCACGGCGGAAGCTCGATGCTCACCACCACCTGTTCGGCGGCCACGACGCTGCGGTTGCGGAGGACGACTTCGTAGCTTCCTTCCTTGCCCACGACGATCTTGCGGGGTCCGGTGGTCTCGATGCTCAAGGCCGCGCTCTCGGCGGAAAAGGTCGAACCTCCCGAACTGGAGACCGTCCGCGTCGGGCCGCGATCCGGCGTCCGGCCGCTCAGGGAAGATTCAGACTCGCCGCCGGCGCCGCCGGACGCCGCCGGCTTCGCCGAGACGGAAAGCGGACCTGGCTCGGTTTCCTTGCCGGGTTTGGCTTGCCGCGCTGTGGCGGCCGGCGGAGCCAGGGTGGGGCTGCCCTCGACGGCTGGCGAATGGGATGTCTCTGGCTGCGACTCCCGCTGGGTTTCCTGACGCCCGTCGCGCTGGCGCACGCTGGAGTCTGGTGGCTGGCGGACCTCGCTGGACGAGCTTCGCTCGGCTGCCGCCGGCTTGGGTTCGGTCGTCGCGGGCTTGGGTTCGGCTGCTGCTTGCGGCTTCGGGTCGCCCGATTCGTCCAAAAGGGATTGGCGGAACGTGCTCAGCCGCCGGTGGATCGGCGCCAGCCCGGTCACCGCCGGCGGCGCCGCCGGTGACGGCTCGTCGGAAATCGCCGAATCGTCCTGACCGGCTCGCGTCTGCCGGCGCGGCTGCGGGCCCGTCGCCGAGGACCGAGGCTCCTCCGCCCGCTTGCCGTCAGCTTCCGATGGCGCCGGCTCATCTTCGGGGCGCACCGTCACCGAATCCCGGTCGCGCCATGCCGAGAACGTTTCCCGGTCGCGGCGCGTGGCCGAAGGCTCCATACGAGGATGCTGCTGCGGCGAGAGGCGGTCCGCGTCGCGTCGCGACCCTGTTCCCGACGCGCTTCCCGCACGCGACCCTCCGGCTCGATCGCTCGGCAGGGTGGAATGCCTCTCGTCCTCGGTGTCCGAGCGCGACGGGGTTCGGCCGGCCGAAGGATGCTCGCGCTCGCCCGGACGAAATGGCGCGAAAATCCTCTGGCCCAAGTTGTCGAGGCGATCCAAGATCGGAGTCGGCGAGTTGGGCCTGTCCGAAGAGGATTGTGCCCATCCCCAAAGCGGGCAAAAAACGGTTGCCACGACCGCGACCCAAGTCAAGTATTGCGACCGCATGGCGCTGTTTCCATCGCGAGAATTGTCCAGAACCCGGACTCATCATGCGGTATCGGCGGAAACGATTGTGCGGGTTTAACCGAGTCTTCGTTTCTTTATGTCTCGAAAAAATGGGAGACATAGAGGGCTTGGGTAAACCCGTCGTATAGCGTCCGCTTTCGAGTCCCTGGATCTGGGGCGACTTGACGTCTCGGGCGTCCGCCTCGGCCATTAGAGCTTGTAGCGGTTCCCTGCCTAGGAGAGTCCCTTTTTCGAAGACTTTGCCGCGAAGATCGGGACAGCCCCCGTGGACGGCTGTCAGAGTTTCTTCCCGAAATAGCTGCTCAGGGTCCGCAGGCGATCCACCAAATAGGCCACCACGGCGGCCATGGCCACCAGGGCGATCGCGAAGATCACGTGCCGCATGAAATCGCTGGGAAAGGCGACGCTCAACTCGGGCCGGCGATAGTAGAAGTCCCACAGCAAGACCGCATACGACGCCAGGCACAAGCCGGTCATGTACCAAACAAACCGCACGCGGAACCAGAGGCCCGATGCGACCACCAGCAAAGGGTATCCGACCATCAAGGGACTGGCCAAACCGTTAGCAATCAGCAGGGCGGCCAGAAGCAGAAGGGAGTCGAGGGCGCCCCAGATGAATCGGGCGGGAATGGACCACTGTTCTCGATTCAAGGGAACGAGGGGCCCGGGGCGCCTTTGGGGACCGCCCGAGGCCGCGTCCCCTGCGGCCTCGGGGCCTTCGCCCTCGCGTGCGCGGCCCGGCATCCTGAGAAACCACTGGAACAGCACGGCGATCAAGAGCCACACGGCGATGAGTCCGGCCATTTTCAGGCAGAATGCGGCGTCCTCGCCCAAGGCGTAGATCACTCCGTCGACCCCCAGGAACGCCGCGAGCGTGGCCAGACGCGAGGCCAGGGCGGGCTCGCGCCGCGCCCACCGCCGCAGCCGTTGGGCGAGGTCGGCCGGCCGGGCCTCGATCGGCTCGTCGAGCAGATAGTGTTCGAGGTCGTCGGCCAGGGCCTGGGCCGTGGCGTAGCGATCTTGCGGAGATCGGGCGAGGCACTTCATGCAGATCCGCTCCAAGGCCCGGGGCACGCGCGGGTTGATTTCCCGCGGCAAGGGCGGCTCTCCGTCGATGACGCGGAGCAAAGTTTCCACGGGCGTGGCCTCGCGAAACGGCGGCCGCCAGGTCAAAAGCTCGTAGAGCACCGCTCCCAAGCTGTAGATGTCGCTTGCCGGGCCGACCTGGGAATGCTGCCCGGCGGCTTGCTCGGGCGACATGTAACTGGGCGTGCCGAGCACCGCGCCGGTGGTCGTCACGTCCGAGCCTGAAGTGAAGACCTTGGCAAGCCCGAAGTCGGTCACATAGGGCTCGCCGGCCGCGTCGAGGAGAATGTTCGATGGTTTCAGGTCGCGATGCACGACGCCGTGGGCGTGGAGATGGGCGACGGCCCTGGCCACTTTGGCCATGAGCCGGGCAACGGCGTCGGGCGCCATCGCGCCCTGGAGGAGGCGATCGGCCAGGCTCGTTCCCTCGATATACTCCATGGTGAAGAAGTGTTGGCCGTGGATCTGACCCACCTCGTGGATCTGAACGATGTGGGGATGGCGAAGCTGGGCGGCTGCCCGGGCCTCTTCCTGAAAGCGGCGCACATACTCCGGCGAGGCGACGTGGCTGGCCAGGATCATCTTGAGGGCGACCATCCGATCCAGGCCCTTTTGCCTCGCCTTGTAAACCACGCCCATGCCGCCGCGGCCGATTTCCTCCACCAGCTCGTAAGAGCCGAATTCGCCAGCCACGGCGCCGGGCCAAGGCGACTGCATCCCCGGCAGGGCGATCGTCTCTTGCGACGGGCGCGGAAAAACCCGGTCCAGTCCGTCAAGGAAATCCAGGTACGGCGTCAGTTCGGGATGCTGGCGGGCGAGCGAGTCGCGGTCTTGCGGCGCTCCGGCTTCCAACCGGCGGAGGTAGTCGTCCAAGAGTTCGGCGAGACGGGAATCGTCGGGAGGGTCGTTCATGGCCGGCGCCGGGCAGGGGACTGGGCTGCCCCGTGGCGCGAACACGGCGTTTCGGGCCGCCTTGGAGGCAGCCCGCCGCCGCCACGTTGGGGCTTCTCGATTGTAGATGTTCAGCGCGTCGGCCTCCAGATCGCGGTTTTCTTGGTAACCGTTCACAGGCCGGAGACTGGCGCGTTTTTCGGGCCGTTTCGCGCCGAAACATGCGTCCTGCGCCCTGACCGGCCAAGGGGGACAGTCCCATTTTCGCGGACTTCGCCGCGAAAATCGGGACAGTCCCCGTGAACGGTTACTTTTCTTGACGCCCGACGCTCAAGCGGCTACACTGGAGAACCAATCGACGGTCTCGTCTTTCGCTCCCCCGCGTCAGGAGAAACGCATGTCCCAGGTCGAGCTTCCCGAGCGATTGAACGCCGCGGCCGAGCTGGTGGACCGCCATCTTGGCGACGGGCGGGCGGAGAAGCCGGCGATTATTTCCGGGTCGCGCGTGCTGACTTACCGCGACCTGTTCGAGGCGGTCAACCGGTTTGGCAACGCCCTGCTGGACTTGGGAGTCCGGATGGAAGAGCGGGTTGCGATCCTGTTGCCGGACTGCCCGGAGTGCGCCATCGCCTTCCTGGGGGCGATCAAGATCGGCGCGGTCGCCATCCCGATCAACACCCTGCTGGTGGCCAAGGACTACGAGTATCTGCTGGCGGACAGCCGGGCGAGGGTGCTGGTGGTCGGACGCGCTCATTGGCCCCTGGTGGCCGAGATTCGACCGCGGCTGAAACACCTCAAGCACGTGGTCGTGGTCGACGAGCCACCGGAAGGGTGTCTGTCGTGGGGCCGTTTGCTCGACGAGGCCTCGCCGTCGCTGGAGCCGGCCGATACGAGCAAGGACGACGCGGCGTTTTGGCTTTACAGTTCGGGCACGACGGGGTTTCCCAAGGGCACGATCCATCTCCACCACAACATGATCGTGATGGCCGATCTCTACGCCCGGCAAGTGCTCGACCTCCGCGAATCGGACGTGTCGTTCTCGGTGGCGAAGCTGTTTTTCGCCTACGGGCTGGGCAACGGCCTTTACTTTCCGTTGAGCACGGGCGGGACGACGGTGCTGTTGCCCGACCGCCCCCTGCCCGACAAAGTGTTCGAGACCATCGACCAGCACGGCGTGACCGTGTTCTACAGCGTGCCGACCAGCTACGCGGCGCTGCTGCACGCGGCGGAGAAGTCGGGCCGGACGAGCCTGGGGCGCGTGCGGATGTGCGTCTCGGCGGGCGAGCCCCTTCCCGGCACGATCTATGAGCAGTGGCGCGCCCGCTTCGGCATCGAGATTCTCGACGGGATCGGCTCGACCGAGATTCTGCACATTTTCATTTCGAACCGGCCGGGGCGATCGCGGCCGGGCTCGACCGGGCAGCTCGTGCCCGGCTACGAAGCGAAAATCGTGGACGACGCGGAGCGGGAATTGCCGGTCGGAGAGGTCGGCACGCTCTGGATCAAGGGCGAGAGCATCGCCTCGGGCTACTGGAACAAGCACGATCAGACGAAGAGCACGTTCCGCGGGGAGTGGATCAACACGCACGACAAGTTCCGCGTGGACGGGGACGGCTTTTTCTGGTACGCGGGCCGAACCGACGACATGATCAAGGTGAGCGGCCAGGCGGTCTGGCCCACCGACGTCGAGGCCCTGCTCAAGGCCCATCCCGCCGTGCTCGAAAGCGGCGTCGTGGGCATGACCGACGAGAACGGGCTGACCAAGCCGTGCGCGTTCGTGGTGCTGAAGGACGGGGTGGCCGCCTCGGCGAGCCTGGAGCGCGAGCTTCAGGAATTCGTCAAGACCCGCACCGCGCCCCACAAGTACCCCCGCCGCGTGGTGTTCATCGACGCGTTGCCCAAGACGGCGACCGGCAAGATCCAGCGCTACAAATTGGCCGAAGTGGCCGCCGTGATGGTCCGGCTTCACTCGCACTGAAAGCCTGGCGGAGCGATGGGCCAGCCGTCCGAACCCACTCCCGTGCTCCCCCTCCTCGCGGCGTTCAGCCGGCACGAGGCGGCCTTGCAGTGGGCCCGCGCCCGCGTCGAGGCGGCGTGGGGCCCTGTGGCCCTGGAGAGCCCCCGGTTCCCCTTTGAGCACACGGCGTACTATGAGGCGGTCATGGGGCGGGGGCTGCGCAAGACCTTTTTCGCCCTAGCCCGGCTGGCGAGTCCCGCGGACCTGGCCGCTTGGAAAACCACGACCAATGCCTGGGAGCAGGAGTACGCCGCGGCCGCGGGACACGAGGAGCCTCGCCCGCTGAATCTGGACCCCGGCTACCTCGCCTTGGGCAAGCTGGTCCTCGCCTCGACCAAGGACTTCGCCCATCGCATTTATTTGGATCGAGGCATCTACGCGGAGATCACGTTATACTACAAGAAGCATCAATGGCGTCACCACGAATGGACGTTTCCCGACTATCGGTCCGAGGCGTACCATCAGTTTTTCACGGAGTGTCGGGCGTATTTACAGCGGCAACTGCGAGGCGCGAGGATCAGGGAGCCGGGAGAAAGCGGCCCGCAGCCCCCCGGGTCTGACGAGGAGTCCTTGATGTGATGTGGCTTGTCGCGGGGGCGGTGTTGCCGAGCATGATGATCGCATGGGCGGGCGGTTGGGCGGTGCGCCGTTGGGGTCCCTCGTGGGGGCTGATCGACCGGCCGGGCCATCGCAAGGTCCACGCGCGGCCCACGCCCACCAGCGGCGGAATCGCCATCTGGCTTGGGGTGGTCGTTCCTTTGGCCCTGGGCCACGCCGCGCTGGCCCTCGTCTTGGCGTCCCGGGGCGAGCCGGCGGCCTGGGCCCTGCCCGCCATCCCCCTGCCCTCGTTCGTGGAACCGCATCTGAGCGGGCTTGCTCAGCAGGCGGGCAAGCTGTGGGTCATCCTCGCCGGGGGAACCGTGCTGTTGGTCTTGGGGCTGATCGACGACCGCCGGGGATTGGATTGGCGGCTGCGATTGGGCGTCCAAACGGCGCTGGCCCTGGCCATCGTGCTCCTCCAACCGCGGCTGCGGATGACCCTTTTCGTCGACGCGCCGTGGCTGACCACCGGGTTGAGCGTGTTGTGGATCGTCGGCCTGGTGAACGCGTTCAACATGTTGGACAACATGGACGGCTTGTCGGCCGGCGTGGCGTCGATTGCCGCCGGGATCCTCGCCGCGGTCTTGCTCCTCGTCCCCGATCCGGTCAGGCATCCGCCGCAAATCTTCGTGGGCGGTTTTCTGCTCGTGCTGTTGGGGGCGTTGTTGGGGTTCCTGTGGCACAATCGTCCGCCCGCCCGATTGTTCATGGGCGACGCCGGCAGCTATTGGATCGGCTATCTGCTGGCCATCGCAACGCTGACGGCCACGTTTGCCGGGGAAGACACGCCGCCGCACGCGATCCTTGCCCCGCTGTGCGTGCTGGCCGTGCCGTTGTACGACATGGCCACGGTGGTGTTCATCCGGCTCCGCGAGGGCCGCAGCCCCTTTGCCGGCGACAAGAGCCATTTTTCCCACCGGCTCGTCGAACTCGGGATGACCAAGGGGCAAGCGGTGCTGACGATCTATTTGGCCACGGCGACCTGCGGGCTGGGGGCCTTCCTCCTGCACCAGGTCGATCTGGCCGGGGCGTGCGTCATTCTCCTCTTGGTCGCCTGCATGTTGGTGCTCGTGGCGATCCTGGAGGCCGCCGGCCGCCTCCGCCGCGCGGCAACGGACGGCGAGGATGGCAATCATGGCGCGCCGTAAGCCGTGGGGAGAGGGAAAAACGGGCCAGGAGGGACGTCGCGATGAGACCGCCCCGCCCGGGCCCGCCTCGGGCCGAGACGCGGCGCAGGGCCTCGCCCCGTCGCCAGATCCATCGCGTCCGTGGTTGTTGATGGCGGCGGTGGCCCTTTGGGTCGCCCGCCCGCTGTACCCCAGCGAATCGGCGGCCCTGCAAGGCGACGGCCTGCCCGCCGTCATGCTCTGGCTCGTGTTGGCCGTGATCTGGCTTTTCGGGGCGATCCGGCAACCTCGCTTTCGCGTGCGATGGGGCTGGGTGGATCTCGCCCTGCTGGCGCTGGTGGTCTGGCACACGGTCTCGGCGATCTGGTGGGCAGGCCGCGCCAGTCCGCGGCCGGCCGTCAACATGCTTTGGGAGTGGGTGGGATTCGCGGGCAGCTTCTTTCTGACCCGGCAGCTCCTCTCCGGCCCGCGCGAATGCCGGGCGTTGATGGCCGTGATGTGCGGCGTCGCCGTCTCGCTGGCCGCGTTCGGATGGTATCAATATGTTTACGATTTGCCCGCGACGCGGGCCGAGTACGCCGAAAACCCCGATCGATACCTGGCCAATGCCGGCCTGTGGCTGCCCCCGGGGAGCCCCGAACGGCTGACGTTCGAGAAGCGCCTGGCCAGCGTGGAGCCGATCGCCACGTTCGCCTTGACCAACTCGCTGGCCGGATTGCTCGCGCCTTGGCTGGTCGTGTTCGCCGGCCTCATGGTGCTGGGCCGCGCCACGGCCGCAACTAAACCGAGTGCGACCTCGCCAACTCCAACCGATCCCGGCCGGCCCAGGCCGCTCGATGGACTCGTGCGGGCCGGACCTTCGGTGTTTCGCTCGCCCGCCCTGCGCCAGGGGCTCTGGTGGGCGGGAATCGTCGCCTGCGCGGGGGTCGTTGCCGGCTGCCTGGTGTTGACCAAGAGTCGCAGCGCGTTCGTGGCGACGGCGCTCGGCCTGGCGATGGTGGGCTGGATGTGGCGAGCCGGAAACCGCCGCCTGCCTTGGAAGCCGATCGCCGGCGCGGCCATCCTGGCCGCGGCGCTGGTGGCCGGGACGTATGCCGTCGGCGGCCTTGACCGCGAGGTGCTCACCGAGGCGAAGAAATCGCTCGGCTATCGCGGGCAGTATTGGCAAAGCAGCCTGGCCATGATCGCCGACCATCCCCTGCTGGGCTGCGGTCCCGGAAACTTCCAGTGTGCGTACACGGCCTACAAGCTCCCCGAGGCGAGCGAGGAAATCGCCGACCCGCATAACTTCCTGATCGAGGTTTGGGCCACCGCCGGGACGCCGGCGATGCTCGCGTTCGTGGCGGCGCTCGCCGGTTTTCTTGTCGTGGCGTTGCGAGAACCCCGACCGGCGTGCGATCCGAACACTTCGGCGTCGGGCCCCAACGACGCCGATCGGCCCGCGCTGGTCTACGCCGGGGCCGCGGCGGGATTCCTCCTCGTTTTGCCCCTGAGCGTCATCAGCCCCGCCCCGCCCGAGATCTCCCTCTTTCTCGTCACCCTCCCTTGCTTTGGATTGACCCTTGGGTTGTTGTGGAAACATGCGACGCAGGGCGGATGCACGCCCGGCCTTCCCGCCGTGGGAGTCGCGGTGCTGTTGGTCCATCTTTCAGCGTCGGGCGGGATCGGTTTTGCCGGCGTGGCGGGAAGCCTGTGGCTTCTCATGGCGATCGGGCTCAACCTGGCCGATGGCTGGAGCGGGCGGCTCTTGCCCCGATGGACCGCTTGGGTTGCCTTGGCCGTGGTGGGCCCAGCGGCGTGGGCGTGCTACGCGACGGGGTACGGCCCGGTGCTGCGCTGCCAGGCGGCGTTGGAGCGGGCCCAACGTCATCCTCTCCAGGCGGACCAACATCTCCTCGAGGCGGCCGAGGCCGATCCTTGGGCGATGCAACCCTGGAACCAGCTTGCAGCGCTGGCCTTTGAGGCGTGGAAGGCGAAGGCCCACGACGAAAAGGCCGTCCGGCGTTTTGTCGGGTACACCGAGCATTTGCTCGCCAGGGCCCCGAAGTGCGCATCGCTCTGGGAAATCACGGGCGACCGATTCCTTGAAATGTCGCGACGCAACCACGAGGCCCAATACCTCCAGCAAGCCGAAAAATGCTTTCGGACCGCCGTCACCCTGTATCCCAATTCCGCGGCCCTTCGCGCCAAGCTTGCCCTGGCCCTTCGCGCCTCGGGCAACCTTTCCGGATATGAGGAGGAACGAGGCCAGGCCCTGGAACTCGACCGGATTACCCCCCATCTGGACAAGAGGCTTCCGGCAGAACTCCGCGACGCCTTGAACCGTAGCTAGTATGGCGACGCCAAGGCGGAGACAGTCCGTCTTGAAGTCAACCGCAAAGCGGCTGTGGGCAACGGGACGGGGCGGTCGGCTGGTTTTTTTTGGAGTCAATGTCTATGCGAGCTTGGGTGGTCGTGGTCTTGGCGGCGGTAGTGGGCACGGCGACGGGGGCTTATATGGCCCATTGGAGGGTAACGTCGCTGCCTTGGGATGGTACGCCGGAAGGCGCCAAAATCCACCTGAGCACCGATGAAGCCGCAAAGCTGAACGTCTCGTCGGTTCCCGACGACGGCGTCCCCGAAGTGGTTGTCGACCACACGGAATACAATTTCGGCTTGATGGACAGCAGCGCGACGGGCAGGCACGAATTCACCTTTACCAACAAGGGGACGGGCACGCTCAAACTTTCCAAAGGCCACACCACCTGCAAGTGCACCATGGCCAATTTCGAACATGCCGAAGTGCCGCCCGGCCAGTCGACGAAAGTCACCTTGGAGTTCAAGGGTCAAGGGTTCAGCGGGCCCTACAAACAAACCGCCACCGTCATCACCAATGATCCCAAGCAGCCGCAGGTTGAATTGATGGTGGCGGGCAGGATCATTCCGATCCTGCGGGCCGTGCCCTCCGAGGTCTCTTTCACCGGCATTTCCGCTGGAGCTCCGGTGACCCGGACGGTCGACTTGTTCGGCTACGTCGACACCCCGCTCCAAATCACGGGGTTTGAACTCGCCGACAAGAAGACCGCGGAGATGTTCGAAATCAAGACGGAACCGATAAAACCCGAGGTCCTAGCCAAGGAGGCTGGGGCCAAAAGTGGGGTCCAATTGTCGGTGACGGTGAAACCGGGCTTGCCCGTCGGGGCCTTTAAGCAGACAATCCATCTGAGCACCAACCTGGAGGGTGCCCCGCACCATGATCTGGAGGTGTCGGGAAATGTGGTCAGCGACCTGGTGATTGTCGGCGCTCGGTGGGATGAGGAAAGGAGCCTGCTCGGGATTGGCACGGTGAGTTCCAAGGAGGAGGTGTCCCGTCGCCTCATCCTGATTGCCCGAGGCAAATACCGCGATCAGGTGAAGCTCAAAATCGCCGAAGTGTGGCCGGATCTGCTGAAGGTGGAGTTCGAGCCGCCGGTGGCGGTGGGAGAAACCATCCGCCAGTTTCCGATCGTGATTCGCATTCCCAAAGGCACGCCGCCGGCGAACTATTTGGGCTCGGAGGCGGCGCAAACCGGGAGAATTGTGTTGGAGACCAATCATCCCGACGCCCCCAAGATGCTCATCCGCGTGGGCTTCGCGGTGGAAAACTAGATTCGATAATGGGAAGCAGTCTGCGGACGGCGTTGAACGCGCGCCAGGGCGGCGATGCGCCCCGCGGCTCAGGCAGGAAGACCATGGCTCCTTGGACTCGATTCCCAGCCTTGTGCGGGCTGGTCGTTGCCGGGCTGCTGAGTGGGGCAGTCGGCTGTTCCTCGTCCCATCGTTCGGAGGCGCCCCCAGGCGGGGCGGCCGATCCGCCCGCCGTCGCTCAGGCGAACCCGCCCGCGACGTCGCAATCCCCGCTCCAGATCGGCCGCGCCTCCGAACCCTCGCCTGGACCTTCTGGTGAGCTTCGCGGTCCCAGCCCGGAGTACGTCGCGAAAGGCCCGATGCCGCCCTTGCCCATCCCGGCCCCGGCTCCGGAGTCGGCGGCCAGCGCCGCTTCGGCGACCGCCGCGGATGTCCCTCAGGCCGCGGTGGCGCCTGCTTCGCCGGTCGGTTCCGATCGCCCGGACTCGATTCCAAAGTCGAAAACGGCGACCGCCGATCAGGCCATGCCGGCCGCCTTCCTGGGCGAGCCCGCCGAGGGGCCGCAGCCATCGCGGCGCAATCCCCTGCGCGACGAAAACGCCGCCCCGCCGCCTTCGCGAAGCGCATTGCGGCTGCACGACAACGATCGCGACTCCAAGCTTTCCAAGGCCGCGGAATCGCCTTCCGCGGGGGAGGAGAACGGGCATCGGGATTCAGCCAAGAAGGCAAGGCCCGGGGACCGGCCCGCCGCGTCGGGCGCTAAAACGAAAAAAGGCAAGCACAGCGGCGTCCCCTTCGATCCCATCGCGGTCAACGGGAAGTACTTCGAGAACTGGCCCAAACCCAAGTTGGCCTTGGTGATGACGGGACGCCAGGACGGTTATCTCGAGCCGTGCGGCTGCGCCGGTCTGGACCGGATGAAGGGCGGCCTGATGCGGCGCCACACGTTCTTCGAGGAACTGCGGCGGCAGCGGGGATGGGAAGTCGTGGGCCTGGACGTCGGCGGACTGATCAAGGGCTTCGGCCGCCAGGCGGAGCTGAAGTTCCAAACCACCGTCAGCGCCATGCAGAAGATGGGGTACGACGCCATCGGCTTCGGCGAGGGGGAACTGCGACTGCCGACGGGCGAACTGGTGTCGGTCGCGGCGGGCGTGGACGGCAAACCCAGCCCGTTCATTTCAGCCAACGTCGGGCTGTTTGGTTTTGCCTCCGGCCTGACGGGCACGAAGAGGGTTTTGGAGGCGGGCGGGCGGAAGCTCGGCGTCACGGCCGTGTTGGGCGAGCACTATCAAAAGCAGATCCACAATGCCGAGATCGAGTTCGCCCCTCCCGAGGCGGCGATCCGCAAGGTCCTCGCCGAGCTGAAAACCCAGCGATGCGATCTGCTCGTGCTCTTGGCTTACGCCCCCTTGGAGGAAACCCGCGACCTCGCCGCGAAGTTCCCCGACTTCGACGTGGTGGTCGCCGCCGGCGTCGGCGAACCGCCCGACAAACCCGAAAAACTCGGCGAGAAAACCTTGCTGATCGAAGTCGGCGAGAAAGGCATGGGAGCGGTCGTCTTAGGGCTTTTCGACGAGGAACCCCGTGTGCGATACCAACGCGTGCTGCTCGATTCCCGATATGCCTCCTCGCCGGACATCAAACGCCTGTTCGCGGCGTATCAGGACCAGCTCAAGGACCTGGGGCTGGCGGGCCTTGGCGTGCGCGTGGCGGCTTATCCGCAACGCGAACTGCTCGGCCCTTTTGTGGGCTCCGCTAAGTGCGAGCCATGCCATGAGGAGTCGTACCGAATCTGGAAACGGAGCGGCCACGCCAAGGCCTACGCGACGCTCGTCGAGGCCGACCCGCCGCGAAACTTCGATCCCGAGTGCATCAGTTGCCATGTCATCGGATGGCATCCGACCAAGTATTTTCCCTACCAGGGTGGTTTTCTGAGCAAGGAAAAGACCCCGCACCTGACCGACGTGGGGTGCGAGGCGTGCCACGGCGCCGGCGGCAACCACTGCGACGCCGAAACCAAAAACGATCCCGCGCTTCAGGAAAAACTCCGCAAGGCCCTGGTGGTCACCAAGGCCGAGGCGGAGAAACGATTCTGCGCCACGTGTCACGACCTCGACAACAGCCCCGACTTCGACTTCGCCACCTACTGGCCCGAAATCGAGCACTACGAAAAAGAGTAGTGGAAAAGAGGTAACCGTTCACAGGCCGGGGACTGGCACGTTTTTCGGGCTGTTTTGTGCCGAAAAACGTGCCTTTCCCCCTACCGGCCAGGGGGACAGTCCCCGTGAACGGTTACGAAAAGAGTAGTGCGTTCGCCGGGGCGGGATGGTTTTCAGGGACTCGATGCTGATTGTTCCGGGCCGCGCCCGTCCGGGGACCGCGGCGGCTCGGCGGCCCGGACGCTTCGCGGCCCGGACGTTACGGCGTAATGGCCCGCAACAGGTTCCGAAGGGGCTGGCCCTCGACGTAGACCTTCGGATGGACCCAAACCTTGGGCCCCGCCGCGGTCGCCGCCACGGGATACCCGGCCGCCACGGGGGAGTAGGTCGTGTAGAGAGGCGCCGGGTAGCGGGCCACCACCGGCATGCAGGCGACCGTTGGGGCGACGCACCGCGATGCCACCGGCACGTAGGTCACCGCCGGAGCATAGTTCGCCACCGGCACGCAACCAGCGACCGGGGCACATCCAACGGACGTCGCAGGGCTTGGCGCAAAGGTGGTTGGGCTGGCAGCATCCCAGCGAGTCGAAACGGTTGGGTACTCGGTGCTCGGGGCCAGATACGCCGCCGGCTGTCCGCCATAATGAACGGTCGTCGTCTGGTAGACCGGCCGCTCGATCGGATACCATCCGCCGGGCGACTGAGCCATCGCGGGCAGGACGCACACCCCCGCCATCACCAACCCAATCCATGCGATTCTCGAGCGTTTCATTTCCTTGCTCCTCGGTTCTCGTTGTCACCCCCCAATCGTGTCTGCGACGATTTTCAAGATTGCAATCACCGTGCCGAACTCCATGAATCCCGGTGTTGCCGTCGAGGTGAAGAACGCGACGCACTGACAATTCTCGCCGAGATCTCCTGGAAACGTCGCAAGTCTCAATCTGTTTGTATTTTATGGCGATCCATCGGCCTTCCAGACGAGAGCGAGTACGTTCACCAACGGGCTGGCTTCCCCCGGTTGGCCGACAACGAAATCGAAGCAATTGTTACAAAGCATGTCAAATAGATTCATTGCATAGTCATTACGACGACATATGATCCATTGAAATGATGCCATAATGATACGAAACATGGGCATCCGGGTGGCCGCTGCAAAGGGATTCTGTTGCCCCAACGCTCAGTCACTCATATCGGGCAGACAGACGTGACCGCGCGGATTTGGGATTTGCAGGACGCCTCCCTCCACGAAGGGGTGCGCCACTCGTGCCTTCTGCTTTCGCTCGGGGTTGAGAAGGGGCGGGCCCTTGGGCTGTCATTGGGGGCATGGATGGGACGGGCGCGCCACCGCGTCCGTGGGGGATGTCGCCACGCGCCTCGGTGTGTCCGTCATTGGTCGGTAAATGCCGCCACCATCGAGCGCGGCGTTCCATGTCAAATCGTGAACGCCGAGCTATCCCAAGAGGGGGCGACGGGCCGCGGCGTCGGGCACAAGCAGGATCGCGGCCAGGACCAGAAGCCAGCCATGAAGGGGCGTCGGAGGTAGAACGCCCGGGTTGGGCACCGACCAAACACTTTCAGGATCCGGCTGGTACGTCCCTCCGGTCCGTGCCGCCATGCGCTGGAGCAGGCCATGGTCCGTGGGGCGAAGGCGGAACTCGTCAGGGAACGAAAAAAAGAACCGATTCAAGACGACCGTGCCTTCCCGCTCCCGGCGCAGGACGCCGTGGACCACGCTTGTCCAAAACCGGTCAAAACCTGGCCAGACCAGCCACGCCGCGGCCCAACGGTTCTCCACGTCCGCGGTGAACGCCGCGCAAACGCCCTCGCCGCAACGCCACCAGGCGAGCAACGGATCGCCGCCGGCCGCGGCCAGCGTCATGACGGCGCCGGGCTTCAGCCGCGTCTGGGCATACCCCAGCAGCGCTGGCGCGCCGGTTAGATTCAGCCCGGCGGGCGAGAACCGACCGACGGCATCTTGGTCGCCGCGAGATTCGGGGCCTGGCCGGTCGGCCGGGCTGGGGAAAAACGGCTCCTCGCGGACTCCCAGGCGGCTGGCCCTCGCGGTTTCCAAGGTGAGCACGCTCGGGACCGCCTGCGGGCTTTCGCAGACGTAGGCCCGGCCCTTGCCCAAGCGGGCCATGTCCTCCAGCAAGGGTCGCGACGCCTCGCGGCCCAAGGCGACGGTCGACAGCGTGATGCCGTCGCCCGCGATCTGTTCGGCCAGGGCCTCGAAATCCGCCGGATGCGAGATTCCATCGGTCAGCACGACGATGTGTTTCTCGGTGGCAAACGACTCCCGCAGCGCCAAATAAGCCTTTTGAAGCGCGGGGGCCATGTCGGTTCGCCCTCCCGCCGTGATCGACCCGATCCGCTCCAACAGCCTGGCCTTGTCCGCCAAGGGCTCGATGGGACTGACCCAGCGGCTGTGTTCGTCGAAGGCCAGCACGCCGACGTGATCCTCGGGCCCGAGCAGTTCGGCGGCCCGGCGCACTGCATCGCGGGCCAAATCGATGGCGCCGCCGTCTTCCATCGACTGGGAACGGTCCACCACGAAGACGATGGCCAATCCCGACCGCGGTGTTTTCCGCGTAGGCTCGCTTTCGACAGGCAGGACCGCTTCGAGGGCCGTGTTGCGATAGCCGCCGGGGACAAATGCCTGATCCCCGCCGATCGCCACCAATCCGCCCCCGCCGCGCACATACGCGGCGAGGTTCGCCATTTGCCGCGGCGTGAGCGCGGCGGCCGGGATGTTGACGAGCGCGACGGCGTCGCAAGGCGCCAGACCGGCGAGCGTTTCAGGCAGATCCGCGGCGTTGCGGACCTCGACGGCGAGGTTTCCGTTCCGCAGCGCCTTGACGAGGCGCCTGGATGACTCGGCTCGGCTTTCCACGAGCAACGCCCGCCGCGGCGGAAGGACGGTCACTGCGGCGTCCTGGGCGTTGTTTTCCGCAAGCGTGTCCCCGAAGCCGCGAACCCGCACGGAGAGCGTCGCCTCAGGCCCGGCGTCGAGGCGGAGGGGAACCTTCTGCCAATGTTCGCCTTGTGGCACGCGGACCCGCTGCCTCGACAACACGCCGGACGCCGAAGCGACTTCCAACTCCCCTTCCTCCTCCCGAGTGCTCCGGATGGCGACGAGCGCCTCGAAGGGCTCCCGCTCGCGGACAATGGAAGGCATTTGGACCTCCGCGACATAGACTTCCGGATCGCACGAGGCCAGGGGAACCGTGGAGATGGGAATTCCCGCGCGACGCGCGGCCTCGACGGCGGCCTCCCCATCGCCCTGCGTGGCAATGCCGTCGCTGAGAAGGACGATGTGCGGGGCGCAGGTCGGAGGCGCGATGCGGGATCCCATCGCCAGGGCGGCTTCCAGATCCGTGGCCTGGCGCGACGTCGCTGGCGGGTCGGATTCCTCGCTGCGCGCCAACCAGGATTTTTCCGCGAACCGCACTTCGGCCCAGTGGTTTCGTCCGGCGACGGCGCGGGCCACAAAATGGCGCGCCGCCTCCTGGGCCTGCGGCGCGATGCTTGCGCTGTGGTCGATCAAGAACACGGCATAGACCGGTCGGGCGAGGCCGCCGATCGTCGGGCCCGTCAGGGCGGCGGCCAGCGCCAGGAGCATCGCGCCGCGCAGCGCCAGCCAAAGCGGCGGACGAAGCGGAGCGATTCGCCGCAGGACGGCGATGGTTTGGGCGGCGACCACGCCGAGGGCGGCGGCCGCCAGGGCCTTCCATCCCGTGCTCCATGTGGCAGGCTCCGCCACGGCGGCCACGGTGAAAAGCAACGCGATCCCATCCACGCCGAGCCAGACGCATCGCCGCCCCAGACGCCAAAGCCGCGACGGCTCCGAGCCGAGAGCCTCTCGCCACAGGAAGGCGGCCGGCACGTGCACGATCCGCGGCCGGGGTGTCCACAAGTGGGCCAACAACAGCGGCAAGGCCAACAAGGCCCAAAGCCACGCCTCGGGATGGGCAAAAGCCATGGGATACGGAGAATGTTGCGGGACAAAGCGCGCCGCCATGCGGTCCGAAGCACGCCGGGCCATCCATTCTATCGGTGGCCAGGCGGCGGGTCACCGCCAGGCGGCATGCGGCCTCACGCCGCGATGTTTCGGGCGGCCAGCGCGATGCCGGAGAGCGTCAGGTGCGGGACATGGCGGGCCGCGGGGCCCAGCAAGCCGGCCACGGCGGGGCCGGCGCCGCCGGTGAGGAAAACCTCGGTCTGCTCCCTTCGTCCCTTGGCCAATTCCTCGATCAGTTGGCGGATCGCTCCCACCGCCCCCCAAAACAACCCCGATCGCATCGCGGATTCGGTCGAGTCGCCCAGGGCGGGCGGCGCGACCGTCAGCTCCGACATCGCGATCAGCGGCAACAGATCGGTGAAGTCATGCAAGGCGCGGGCGGACATGGCGATGCCAGGAAGGATCGCCCCGCCGAGGAAAACGCCCTCTTCCGAGACATAATCCACGGTAATCGCCGTGCCCACGTCCACCACCACGGCGGCGCGGCCGTCGGGGCGGAGCTGATTGACCGCCACGGCGTCCAAGAGCCGGTCGATGCCTACCATGTCCGGACGCGGAACCGCGACGCGAAGCGGCAAATCGCCCGCCGCCAGCAGCCGCACCTGATCGTTCGGACGGCGGCGGCGGACCCAATCGATCAGCCGCGTCGCGGCGCGGCGGTGGACGCTCCCGATCCACCAGCCGATCGATTCCTCCCCGACCTCCTCTACGAGTCCGGCCAGACAGTCCAGGTCGCCGGAGGAATTGTCGATGGTGAGCGTGTGTTCGGGCTCGGGCAGCGGCGCGGCGGCGCCTCGGAACCAGCCGCACTTGGTGCGGTTATTGCCCACGTCCACGGCGATCAGCGGAAACTGGACCATCTTCGCGCGGCAGGAAAACCCCGGAAAAGCCGCTGGGGCGTCAGGCTCCCGACGACTCCGCTGGCTCCCGTTCCAAGGCTTTCTCCTCTTGCGTTGCTTTCTCATCCAGGGCGCGAATCACGGCGGCGGTCAGCTCTTGGAGGCCCAGGCCCGTCACCGCGGAAACCAACAGCACCGGGCGTTTCAATTCGGCGGCCAGGCGGTCGCGAACCGCGGCGGCGGTGGGCAGATCGGCCTTGGTCACGGCCACGATCTCTGGGCGCTGGCCAAGCTTCTCGTCGTAGCGCGCGAGTTCCTCGCGGATCGCCCGGTAATTGGCCGCGGGGTCGCTGCCGTCGAGCGGCTCGGGCTCCACGAGGTGCACGAGAATGCCCGCCCGCTGGATGTGGCGAAGGAACTCGTGTCCCAGCCCGGCGCCGGCGTGCGCCCCTTCGATCAGGCCCGGAATGTCGGCCATGATGAACGAACGCTCGAAATCGATCTGGACGCGGCCGAGATTGGGGTGTTTGGTGGTGAACGGATAGGGGGCGATTTCGGGCCGGGCTCGGGACAACCGGCTCAACAACGTGCTCTTGCCGGCGTTGGGCTTGCCCACCAAACCCACGTCGGCGATCAGCTTCAATTCCAGACGGATGCGTCGGGATTGGCCCGCCCCCCCCGGCGTGAACTGGCGCGGGGCGCGATTCGTCGCCGACTTGAAACGCAGGT
>Ga0101944_10003482_pt1 | contig 21786 bp, 15 predicted proteins | sample DewCreD2012metaG_FD_75245 | JGI IMG/M metagenome (GOLD analysis project Ga0101944, IMG submission 75245) | Hot spring sediment bacterial and archeal communities from British Columbia, Canada, to study Microbial Dark Matter (Phase II) - Dewar... ... | reverse complement strand
CGCAGGTCGGACAGAACCGGCTCGCGCCGCATCCGCCGGCCAGTTCATGGGCGTGGACGCACTGCAGGGCTTCGCCGGGCCTCAGCCCCAGCGCCTCGCGGGCGTCGGCGATGCCCAGCGCCTCCAGGAAGGCTTGGTTGACCAGCAGAATCTGACGCTGCTCGTTCAGAACGGCCAGCAATCCGCTGGCGGCATGCAGCAGGCCGCGGATGACCGGGTTGTTCGCGGCATAATCCATCGCCTCGCGAAGGTCTTCCTCGCTGGCGCGTTCGGCAGGCGCAAAGCGCGTGTCCATTCGCTTCCTCCACGAAAAGTCCGCCGCAATCCTCAAATAACGCCGGCGACCGCGGGCGAACTTTCCTCACACACTGGACGGACCGTTTATCAGAATCGCCGCCTCGCTGTCAACCCATCTGATTTCTCTCATCGACGCGGCTCCAATCCGTCAGCCTGCGGGGGCCATGTCCTGTTTGCAGCGCAGACTGTTCCGCCTGATCAAGCAGAGGCTTGTTTTGCAGCCTCCATTGCCTGCAACTCCTCCGAGGCCTGCTCCCAGCGCGCCAGCGTCTGGGCCAGTCCGGCCTCCAGGGTCTTCTTCTCGCGGCCCAGCTCCGCGGCGCGCGCCGGATTGGCGTAGGTGGCCGGATCGGACAACAGGCGCTCGACTTCGGCCTGCCGCGCCTCGATGCGCTCGATCTCCTTCTCCAAGCTCTTGACGCGGTCACGCAACGGGCGCGTCTTCTTTGCCAGTTCGCGGCGTTCTTCGGCGACGCGCTTGCGCTCGCCCTGGCGCTGCTGGCGGTTGTAACGGGTCGGGACCGAGTTGATCTGGTCCAGCAGCCGCTGCTCTTCGGGCGAAACCTGCGGCGAGGCGGCGGCAGTCGCCCGGCCATCCCCATCCCCCGCGTCCTTCAGTTCCCGTTTGTTCTTCCCATCGGGGCCCCCCGGCGTCGTTCCATGGTGATGTCCCTCAGGAAACTCGCGGGCGGCCAGGCCCATCTCGGCGCGGTGGCGTTTGAGATAGTCGCGATACGAGCCCCAGAACTCGCTGACGCGCCCGTCGCGGATGTCGATGATGCGCGTGGCGACCTTGTCCACGAAGGTCCGGTCGTGCGAAACCATGACGACCGTGCCGTCATAGCGGGCCAGCGCGTCTTCGAGGGTGCGGCGCGAGCCGACGTCGAGGTGGTTGGTCGGCTCGTCCAGCAGCAGGAGGTTGGCGGGGGAAAACAGCATCATCGCCAGCCGCAGTCGCGTCCGCTCGCCGCCCGACAGGACGGTGACGGGCTTTTCGACGTCGTCGCCCGAAAACAGGAACGCGCCGGCCACGTCGCGCGCCTTCTGCGCCTCGCCGATCGGCGCGACGGCGCGCAACGCCGTTTCGACGGTCCACGACGGGTGCAGCGTGTCGTGCTCGTATTGGGCAAAGTATTGCAACGAGACGTTCGAGCCCAGCTCGCGCGTCCCTTCCGTCGGCTCCAGCAGTCCCGCAATAATCTTCATCAGCGTCGATTTGCCCGCGCCGTTGAGGCCCACCAAGGCCACCTTCTGCCCGCGATAGATCGTCAAATCCACGCCCTGGAAAACCGTCAACGCGCCGTAGCGCTGCGTCACGCCCTCGAGCTTGACCACCTCCTTGCCCGAACGCGGCGGCTGCGGGAAACTGAAGTGGATCGTTCCCTGGTCGGGCGTCGGCGGCTGCAACCGCTCGATCTTTTCGAGCATCTTGATGCGGCTCTGAACCCCGGCGGCCTTGTTGGCCTGATACCGGAACCGGCTGATGAACAGCTCGGCTTTCTCGATCTCGCGCTGCTGGTTCTCGAAGGCCCGCTGCTGGATTTCGCGCCGCGCGTCGCGTTGTTCAAGATAGTCGCTGTAGTTGCCCTTGTAGATCGACAGCCGTCCGCGGTCGATCTCGAAGATGCGGTCGGCCAGACGGTCCATGAACGAACGTTCATGCGACACGAACAGAACCGATGAGGGAACCGACAGCAGCCAGTCCTCCAGCCATGTGATTGATTCGAGGTCCAGGTGGTTGGTCGGCTCGTCCAGCAGGAACACGTCGGGCCGCGCCAGCAGCACCTTGGCCAGCTCGACGCGCATTTGCCAGCCGCCCGAAAACTCGCCGCATGGCCGGTCCAGGTCCGACGCCGCAAAGCCCAGGCCCGCCGACACCACCCCGATGTGCGAATCCAGCGCATACGCGTCCAGCCGGTGCACCTCGGCCTGACAATGGTCATAGCGCCGGGCAATCTGGCGAAACTCCTCGGAGTCGTGATCCACCTCGCCCATCCGATGCTCCAACTGGCTCATTTCATCCAGCGCCGACAGCGCCGGCGCGAACACCGAGCGCATCTCCTCCCGGATCGTGCGCGAACTGTCCAGCTGCGCGATCTGCGGCAGATAGCCGATGACCGTCCCCTTGGGCAGAGACAATTCGCCCGATTCGGCGCTCACCATGCCGTTGATCGCCTTGAGCAGCGTGGACTTGCCCGCCCCGTTGGGGCCGACAATCGCCGCCCGCTCGCCGTCGCCCAGGCGGAACGTCGCCCCGTCCACGATCTTCTTGCCCGACAGATATACCGTGATGTCTGAAAGCGAAATCACAACTGCTCCTTATGCGTCGTCCGAAACAGCCGCCGCGTCATGAACGGCCGTCGCCAAATCCCGCGAGGCCCGGCCGCCCGCCTCATTCGACTCCGGAGACCTGCTTCGGCGGCCCGGAACCCGGCTGGCCAGCGCCGATGTCACCAGCGCCAGCACGGCCGCCGAGACAAACAGCCGCTGATATCCGAAACCCACCCACACCGCCCCGGCGATCGCCGGGATCGTCATCGAGGAAACATGATTGATTGACACGCCCAGCGACAGCGTCGAGGTCAAATCCTGCGGCGAATCGGCCAGGCGCGACACATACACCGCCCGGGCCGAACTCAGCGAAAACAGCAGATGATCCAGAATGAAGCACGCGCTGGCGATCCCCAACCCCAGCCCGGCCGCGTCGCCGGTCCAGCCCGCCGCCTCGGCGGCCGCCCCCAGCGTCCCCGCAAAGCCGTATCCCAGACACACCCCCGCCAGAATCAACCCGTCCGCAATAAGCACGGCCCGTTCACCGAACCGGTCGATGGCCCATCCCACCAGCGGCTTGACCACGATGCCCGATGTATTCGAGATCACATATAATCCGGCTATGTAGGCCGCCGGGCGGTCGTATATCTTGATTAAAACCCACGGCCCGAACGTCAGGAATATCTGTTTGCGCGCTCCGGCAAACAACTCCAGCACGTAATACAGGCTGTATTGGCGCCGGGCGACAAACCGCGCCCGCGGCTGATGCAGATGCGGCATCTGCAAGCGGTGGTAGATCACGGCGGCCGCCAGCGCCGCCCCCGCCGCGCACAAAAAACCCATCGGATACCACGGCTTCGCGCGGTCAAAGGCCAGCCAGACAAATCCGCTGCCCACGATCATCCCCACCGTCCCGATGGCCCCGGCCTGGCCCATCCGCTTGCCGCGCGTCTCCGATTCGCTCAGCCCGGTGGCGATCGACGCCTCGACCGGCTGCATCAGATGCATCCCGGCGCTGGCCACCAGCATCATCGCGATCATGCCCGCCCACTGCGTCCCCACAATGGCCATTCCCGCCAGCCCGCCCGCCAGGGTCAGGCAGGCCACCAGCCCCAGGCGGGTCACCGTCAGGGCCGACAGCGCCCCGGCCATCACGACGACCAGAAAACCCGGCAATTCGCGCGGAAACTCCAGCCAGCCCCGCTGATTGGCCTTCAGGCCGAACGAGTCGGAAAGGAAGTTGTTAAAAATCGACTCATGAACCCCCGACGAGGCCGCCAGACACGCCGTGGCAATAAAAAACAAAACGATCTGTCGGTTGCGCGGCATCGTCGTGGCGCGCGGGCCTCACTGCCGCGCGAAGCGCGTGAGCGTAACGCCGGCCCGGACTCAAGTCACACGAAAAAAACGCTGCCCGAAGGATCATGGGCCATGAGCGCGCCGATTACGTCCGCGTTCGCAGGGGCCGCAGATCGCCGATCGGGCGCTTCTTGCGCCGGATGCCGAAGCCGGGCCGCGTGACAATCTCCCGGACCTGCCGTTGCAGTTCCTCCGGCGTGAACGGCTTGGTCAGATACGCCGCGGCGCCCAGCCGGAAGCCATAGTCTATCTGGCGCGGCTCGCTGCGCGACGTGACGAACATCACGGCGATCCGGCTGAGGACCGGGTTGAGTTTCAGCATCTGGCTGAGCTGATAGCCCGTGAGATTGGGCATTTCAATGTCCAGCAGGATCAAGTCCGGCTCAGCCTGAATGATCTTTTCCATGGCGTCGGCGGCGCGAATGGCCGTGACCACTTCGTAGTCGCGTTCCAGGAACGACTCGATCAGCTGGACGACGTCCGGCTCATCATCAACCACCAGGATGCGCGGCTGGGTCGGGGTGGCATACAGGACGGCCTGTGTGCCGTGGGTCTCCCCGGGCTGCGCCCCGGCCTCGGCGCCGCCCTGGGGAAGCGGCGTCAGATCGACGCCTTCGCGTTCAGCCGCCAGGATTTCATCGACGGCATAGGCCTTGTCGCGCGGGACGATCCGCTCGGTGTCGGCGTATTCGAGCAGCTGCGCCAGCAATCGCTCGGCGTCGAAGGGCTTGGTGACATACAGGGCCGCCTGCAGGCGGCGTCCGGTCTCCAACGAACGGGCATCGTCGGCGGCTGTGAGGAAGCACAGGGGAATCTCGCGGAAACTGGCGTTCTTGCGGATGGACAGCGCCGTGTCAAAGCCATTAAGGCACGGCATGGCCACGTCCATGACAATCAGATCCGGCTCGACGCGTTCGAGTTTTTCAAGCGCGTCCAGGCCATTGTGCGCCGACACGACCTCGAACGCCCGCCGCAGGACGGTCTCGAGCGTCGTCACCACATCCACATCATCATCGACAACCAGTAAACGCAGCATGGCCGGCACGGCGGCGCCCGGCCGCCCGTTTCTGTCGTTGTCCCCCGCGCCGGCCGCTTTACTTGTTCCGGCGCCCCTTGCTCTTGGATTCGGGCGTCTCGAGCCCCAACCCTTCCCGCGTCAGGTTCAGCAGCCCCCCGGCCAGCACAATCTCGATCTGCTTGGGGGTCAGCAGATGCTGGATGGCATAGTTTTTGTGCGAGCGCGTGTTTTTGACCACCAGCGGCTTGTCATCGGCCAGAAAGATGCGCGCGAACGGAATCTCGATCACGTCGCCCAGCTGAATGTCGTCATAGGACGTCGGATCGGCAAACAGCAGCGGCAGAATCCCGCAGTTGATCAGATTCTGCCGGTGAATGCGGGCGAACGACTTCGCCAGGACGGCCTTGATGCCAAGGAACATCGGGACCAGCGCGGCGTGTTCGCGGGCCGAGCCCTGGCCATAGTTTTCGCCCGCGATAATGAATCCGCCGCCGACCGACTTGGCGCGGTTGACAAACGTCGGATCAACATTGCGGAAACAGAACTCCGACAACCGGGGGATGTTCGAGCGCAGCGCCAGCGCCGCCGGACTGGTCGGCAGGATGTCGTCGGTCGTGATATTGTCGCCGACGCGGATCAGGACCGAGCCGATCAGGTCCTGGCTCAGGGCCTTCTTCATCGGCACCGGCTTGATGTTCGGGCCGCGATGCACATCGACGCGCTCGGGTTTGTCGGTCGGAGGAACAATCAGCGAGTCGTCGGTCTCGAACTGCGCCGGCATCGTGATCGTCGGCGCACGGCCCTTGCGTTCGGCCGGGTCCTCGATTTTGCCCGTCAGGGCCGACAGGGCCGCCACGACCGGGCCGCACAGATACACCTGGCAGTCGCGCGTCCCCGCCGTCCCGGGATAGTTGCGATTGAACGTGCGCAGCGACACGCCGCCGGTCTCGGGCGCTTGGCCGATGCCCGCGCTGGGGCCATAGCCCGGCTCCAAAATGCGGGCGCCGGCCTTCATCAGATCATACAGCGTTCCGTTCTTGATCATGTTCAGCACCACTTGGCGCGAACCGGGCGTGATGGTCAGGTTGACGCTGGGGTGCACGGTCTGACCTTTGAGGAGCGCCGCGACGGTCATCAGATTGCGCAGGGTCGAATTGGTCGATCCCCCGATGCAGATTTGCGTCACCGCCGTCCCGGCCACCTCGCTCACGCCCACGACCGAGTCGGGGCTGGGCGGTTTGGCCACCAGCGGCTGCAGGTCTTTGAGGTCAATGACAAGTTCCTCGTCATACGTGGCGCCCTTGTCCGGCCCCAGCGGCTTGTAGGCGTTGAGTCGGCGCTGACGCTTCAGATACGACTTGGCCATCTCATCAGCCGGAAAGACCGCGGCCGTCGCCCCCAATTCCGCGCACATGTTGGCGATGATCGCCCGCTCCGAAAGCGGCAGGCTCTTCAGTCCGTCTCCGGAAAACTCAAACGCCTTTCCCACACCGCCCTTGACCGTCAAACGGCGCAGCAGCTCCAGGCTGATATCCTTTGCGCCAACCCAGGGTCCCGGCTTGCCTTTGAGCACAACATTCACCACCCGCGGCATCTCCATCCGGTAGGGCTGGCCCGCCATGGCCAGGGCGACATCCATCGCGCCGGCCCCCATCGCCAACATGCCCAGCGCCCCGGCCGTCGTGCAGTGAACGTCTGTCCCCAGCAGCGTTTCGCCCGGAACGCCGAACCGTTCGAGATGCACGCGGTGGCCGATGCCATTGCCCGGACGCGAGAAGTGGGCCCCCAACTTCGACGCGATCGTCTGAAGATAGCGATGGTCGTCGGCGCTTTCGAAGGACAGCTGCAACAGATTGTGGTCCACGTAGGAGACCGAGATTCTGGTCTGGACTTTTTTGATCCCCAGCGCTTCGAGTTGCAGAAACGCCAGAGTCCCGTTGGAGTCCTGCGTCATGGTCTGGTCGATGCGCAGGGCGATTTCCTTGCCCGGGGATGGGTCGCCGTCCACCAGATGTTCGGCGATGAGTCTGCGCGTCAAATTGTCATGCGATGCAGCGGGCCGCTTGCCCATGGAAGGTTCCCTCCCGAAAGGAGAAGAAGAGTCTTGCCTTAAAAATCAAAACGACAGCCGTTTCACGTTTTCGTGAGCAACGGCGATGACGTATAATGGCTCCGGAGGGCAACGTCAATCACTTTCGCTCCGAAGGCCCATAAAACTGGTATTGGCATCTCAAAATCTTTTAAGATTATACATTTTTAACGTTTGATTTTCGCTTGACGCGCGGCCAAACCTCCGAAATCATCAACCCGTTGCGCGTTTTGGGCGCGTTATGCCTCCAAAACGGCGGTTGTGATATATTAACAACGGCAGGCGGCCCGCAGGAACGCCGAAAACGCAGGTTGTGTCCGTGGACGGGCGGATGCTCGCCACAACTATTCCAGCCTTGTGGATCGTCGCTTTACGAGCGAAGCAAGGCCAAGCGAGGTTCAACATGCCCCTCAATCTGACCGGAAGGCACGTGGAAATCACCGAACCTCTCCGCGAGTGGATCGAGAGCAAAACAGAACGATACGCCAAGTATCATGACCGCATCTCCCTCATTGAAGTCACCCTGACAAAGGAAAAGGCCTACTACCTGGCCGATATCGTCGTCAAAGCCGGCCGTTCCGAATACAACGCCAAGACCAAGCACCCGGAACTGCGCGTTGCCTTTGACGAGGCCAACGACAAGATCATCAAACAAATGGACAAGAAGAAAGGCCGGATCATCGGGCGCAAAAAAGGCTCTCCGGCCATGGGCTCGGCAATCCTTCCTGAAGACGCCGAGGCATTCGTTCAGCCCGCAGGTCTGCCCGCATGGGTTCAGCTCGAAACGATCGAAATCCAGACCTGCACGGTCGAGGAAGCCTTCGAGAAACTCAAACTGCTTGATGAGCGCGAGTTTTTCGTTTTTCGCAACGTCCTGAACGATTCGCTCAGCATCCTCTATCGCCGAAAAGATGGCGCGATTCGGCTGATACAGCCCTGAAATCCTTTACGCCAGCGCCAAATCCCTGCTGTCGCACCCTGTGGGCCGGTTGCCCGCTCCAGAAATGTACGCTTTGGGACGCTTACTGGCCGTCCCAACCGAAGCTTTCCGCCCCGCCACCTTCATAAGATATTTATTTTCAACAGTCCTGTCGGTAATCATAATCCGTGGAGCGCTATTTGCTCCTGTCCGTCGCCAGGTGGGCGTGACTCAGAACCCACACTGGCAAAACCAAAGAAAAGGAGCTGAACCATGAACAAGGCGCGGATTTACTGTCTCACCGGTCTTTTTGCCCTCGCGTCGATCCTCACGTTCGGCGCTCAGGACGACAAGCCACGCGGTGACAAGGAACGAAAGGGCGGCGTCGAAGGCGAACGCCGCGAAGAAATGCGTAAACGGATCGAAGAAGGCCGGGGCGATCCGGCCCGGCGCGGTGAAGCGCTTCGCTCCATGATAGGAGGCGAAGGCGGCGAACGGATGAGGGAGTTCATGAAGCAGCAGGCTGGCCGGCGCCTGAACATGATGGATGAAAACAAGGACGGCAAGGTCACCGAAGACGAATACGTCAAAGCGCAGAAAAAGGCCTTTTTCATCTACGATGCCAACAACGACGGCGCCCTGACCCTCGAGGAACTCGAAAACGTCGGTGGCATGGCCGCCATGGAAGGCATGGCGTTTGGCGCCGGCGCGGGCGGGCCAAGAGCCGCGGGCGCGGCAGGCGAACGCCCCGATCCTTCCCGACGCATCGAGGAACTGATCAAACAGCGCGATAAAGACGGCGACGGCCTCCTGTCCAAGGATGAATTCGCCGGGCCGGAAGACCTGTTTGCCGACGCGGACGCCAATAAGGACGAATTCCTCAACTCTCAGGAGTTGATCAACGCCGTCCGCGACAACCCGCGCGCCATGTTCGCCCTGGGCGGACCGGGCGCCGGCCTCATGGGCCGCCCCGGCGCCGAAGGCCTGCGCGAAGGCATCCGCCAGGACCCCTCCAAACTGATCGAAGCCAAGGACAAGGACCATGACGGAAAACTCACCCGACAGGAACTCGAAGGACGCGAAGAAATGTTCGACCGTCTCGACAAAAATCAGGACGGATTCGTGGACAAGATCGAAATCGAACAGGGCATTCAAAGAATGCGCGAGGCCGTTGGCCCCCCGCGCCGGCCGGCCGGAGATGAGACCGGGCCGGATGGTCCGCCTCCCGCCGGGCCTGGAGCGCCACCGCCCGCCCAATAACGACCGTTGGAATCAGGGAATCGCCTCCCGACAACGCGGCCAAGTCAACGCGGCGCCGCTCTCTCGACGGAAAAAGGGTCAATAGGACCCTTCCGGCATCGAGAGCGGCGCCGCGCGTTTTCAGGTAATGCTGCTCACTTGGCTGGGTCAGCAGGTCCCAGCCGCCGGACTTGTCATTACCCACATCTCGGATGATTGGATCAGCCCCCATGAGCGAGACCCGATCTTTTGGGGTGGACGGCGGCTGGGAGCGTCTGTGCGAAAACTCCGAAGCGTTGGGACTTGCATGATTGGGGTCTGACCTGTCGGACGTGCGCCAGCGATTTGGAGTGCGGCGGCGAGGGCGGTTGCGAGCCGCCGCCTTATACGGCCATCGCCCGCTCATTATCCGGAATCCGGCAGTTGACAGCCATTTGAGGGATCAACGGTCGTATCTGCGCGAAGCGCTTTGGAGTGTGGAGGCTTGCCTCCGCTTTGAACCACGCTGCCAAGCCCTTCATAGCGGAGGCAAGCCTCCACACTCCAAAGCGCTTCGCGACGATAGGTCGAACGCTTCGATGGTTCCGCCAAGGTCTTCGCCGCAGTTGGAAGACGCTTCTGTGACATAATCAACGGACCGTTGCGCAAAACTTTGTGAAGAACCGAAAAAATGGATAATCGCTTATTCCCCAAGGCTTGTTTCGCTGCGCCTTGGGCTACACTCGGACGCCTCCTTCGGAGGCTGGAAGATGGCCTACGCGTGGCGATTCGGGTAATGACAAATCCGGCGGCCGAGACCCACTGACCTTATCTGAACAGTATTGAACTCAAGAAGGTTTCCAAGTCCGGCCCAAGACCCTCAACCAGTTCTCATGCGCGATCTTACGCAGCGCCGACCCCGTATAGCCGGCCGCCCGCAGGGCCTCCATAAGACGGGGCAGCCCGGCCGCGTCGCCCAGCGCATTGGGCATGGTTGCCCCGTCAAAATCCGATCCCAGCGCGACGCCTTCAATACCGATACGCCCGGCAATGTAGTCGATCTGCCGGACAATGGCGGTCAACGGCGTGTCGGGGTCGGGGCGCCCGTCTTCGCGAAGAAAGCCGGTGTGAAAGTTGACGCCGATCAGCCCTCCCGAGGCGCTGATGGCGTCAATCTGCCGGTCGGTCAGATTGCGTGGCGCGGGACACAGCGCATGGGCGCATGAATGCGTCGCCACAAGCGGGGCGTCCGACGTGACGGCCACGTCCCGGAAGCCCTTCTCGTTCAGATGCGAAACATCGATGAGGATGCCCAGTTCGTTGCAGGCGCGAACCAGCGCGCGGCCGGCGTCCGTCAGGCCGGGGCCGCAGTCGGGCGAGCCGGGAAAATCAAACGAGACCCCGTGGCCGAAGGCGTTGGGCCGGCTCCAGGCAATGCCCAACGACCGCAGCCCCGCGCGATGAAAGACAACCAAGGCGTCCAGATCGGGATCGATCGGCTCGGCGCCTTCAAAATGAATCACGGCCGCAAGCGTCTTTGCCCGAAGGCATCTTTTCAGTTCGGCGACGGACCGCACGACTTTCAGTTGGCCGCCGGATTCGACTTCCTGGCTGAATAGATCGGCCATCTTCTGGATGACAAAGTCCTGCGCATCGCGCCGGTCCACCGGCGCAAACGGCGTTGCCACGAAGTCTGCCGGCGCGGACGCCTTGCGAGCGGAGGGCGGTCGCTTTCGCGCTGACTGGCGTGAGGGCGGATTGACCATCGGCCGGGCCGGCGCCATGACCGCAAACAGCCCTCCGGCAAAGCCTCCCTCGCGCCCCCGCGGCAGGTCCAGATGCCCCTCTGCCCGCCGTTCAAGGAACGACCGCCCCGTCGGGCCCGTGGGTTCGCGCGCGGTCAGCCAGTCGTTGTGTCCATCGAAAACCGGGGGATATGTCATGACGCGGGGTCCTCCGGCTCGCTCGCGGTCGGCCAGGCCCACGTTTCGGCCTTCACGCGCTCATAGTTGGCGTCCAGTTCGGGCTGGAGGAGAATCAGAGCGGCGATGCGGCGGACCATTTCGGTGACGTAATCGGCCTCCTCCATTGTCAGGCCGCGCCCGATAATGGCCTTCTCACGGTAACTCAGCCACTTCTTGATCACCTGATAACCGCCGATGGTGTAGTCCCACACCGCGCGCGGCACATTCTCCCAATACGCCAGGTCATTGAGATAGACGTCCAGCGCCGCGTCGCCGAGAACGGCGCCGGCGTCGCCTTTTACAGCCTCGCGCTCGACCAACTTCCCGCGTCCCGGCATACAGACGCCGCCCTTGCCGCCATGTCCCCAGCCGGCCGTCAGGTCCAGTTCACCCTTCTCAAGAACCAGCGCTCCGCCGCCGACTTTTTGGATCAGCCCAAGGGACTTCAGACCGGGTTCGAGATTGCCCTCGGTCACGCCCTTGACAGACTTTTCTGTGTCGAGCAGCGCAGCCACGCGGCGGCCAAGGTCGGCCGAGGCAAGCAGCGCCTTCTTGGCCGCGGGGATCGGAATGCGTGGCCAGTCCTGACGGATGCCGTCGGCATTCTCCTCGAGATAGGCCGGGCTGTAGCCGATGGCCAGCGCGTGCATCCAGATCAAGGCCGCGTCTTTCTCATTGCTGTCGGGATCGGCAATGCCGAGACGCTGCAGATACAAACGGGCCGTCTCCGAGAGATTAGCGCGCGTGCAGCGATAGGCGGCAACCTCCTCAAAGACGGACTGCTGATGATGGTTCTTCCCGTTTCCATCGTCGCTGTCCATCCGGAGCCGGATTGGGAAACAGGAGTTATCCGGCATGATGTAGTGATCATCACTCAACCCCGTTACAAAAGCAAATGGCGCTCCTTCGGGTGTTGCCGAGGAATGAAATCGAGTCATGAAGAACGCGTTCCCTTCCCAGCATTGCTCGAAGTAAGAAGGGCGGGCGCGGTTCCAGAGATTGGGGATGGCCGAATAGTAGCACCACACATTGTCAAAGGGCCTGATCGCATAGCGTTTGATGCGATCAAGATCGAAGTGTTCTTCCCTGTTTGCGCGTATTCTCGTCTTCTTCGGATCATAGCCGGCCGCCGCCTGGGCCAGACTTCCGATCAGAGGCTCTGCCTCTTGCCAATCCAACCTCCGGTCAAAGTAGGCGCGCATTCTTGTTTCCAGCGCCTTGCGGTCTATGTCAATCAGGGCGCCGCCGCGTTTCTCCATCAATCCGTTGGAAGGTGGCGCTTCGGAGAAGTCAATGACGCGAGGCCATTCCTGGTAGTGCCGTTCGACAGAGGAAGGGCGGAATGAATATCGATTCGCCGGCACAGGCTTTGCCGTTTGGTACTTGCGGTCGAAATGCTTGAGTTTGAGGCTGGCGAGGATATCGTGGCGTTTCGTGACGCCCCAGTAATGCTTGAAACGCACTGCCGGAGCCTTCGACCGTTGCGCCTTTCGCACCATGAGGGCGACGGCCGTGCCCACGCGAATACCCACAGGGCTTTGCTCTGTTGAAAAGACGCTGGGATCGGGCCTTCCGTCGGGTGTCTGTTTGCCCGTCTCGCGGCTGTCGCCGTTCATGCAGTCGAACCACAGCTTATCGAATTCGGTGAGGAAGCGCTGGCGCATGACGACGAACGAGGGATCGCCAAGGTAGGAGAAGTTCGAAATATAACAGACAATGCCCTTGCCGCTCTTGGTGATGCGGTGCTCGGCAATGCGGAAGAAACGGACGTAGAGGTCATCGAGGTTAAACTTCTTGATTCCCCAGCCGCCTTTGCTGGCCGGCGTCGTCAGGCCTTCCTTGTACGGCTCGACGAGGCCGCCTTCCTCTTCGGGACTCGTTCCAGCGAAAGCGTTGTAGGGTGGATTGCCGAGGATGACGAGGATTCGTTTGTCACGCTTTATTTCTGTGGCCTTTTCGAGTTCCTCCGCAAGTTCGGCTTGTCCTCGCGCTCGGAGCTGCTCCGCCTGCTGTTCAATCACGCTTTCGCCTGTGAATTTCGGAGCCCCTTTTACCGGCGCGCCTCCGACAGCTCTGTGGATTGTAGTTTTCGGGTCTTTGAGCGGTTCCCATCCGGTCAGGGCATTGGTAAGGAAGACCCCCGCGCGCTGGTCGCTGTCGTGATCGAGCGGCGCGCCGAGCTGGCGCAGCATCAAACCCAATTGCAGGTGGGCGACAACGAACGGAGCGGGGAGAATCTCGAAGCCGAAGACGCGCTCCATCGCCGCTTTCTTCAGTTTCTGCGCGGTCAGGGCGCTGCCGCCTTTTTCGTTAAGCGTCTTGTGGATGCGCTTGAGCGTTTCGACCAGATAGGCCCCCGTGCCGCAGCACGGATCAAGCACGACGACGCGATCGTCGGCCAGGCCGTCGGCAAGGTCCAGTTCCTCGCGCAGGACGCGGTCCACGCGCTCGACCTGATATTGCACGATCTCGGGTGGCGTGTACCAGACGCCAAGCTCCTTGCGCAGTTCGGGATCGTAGGCTTGGAGAAACGGCTCATAAAAATACTGGACGGCGCGTTCTTCCTCGAACTTCTGGAAAAATGACGGGCGGTCCACGCGGTTAAGCGCGGCGCCGGCCCAGTCAAGGACTTCATCTACGCCCAGGCCCTTAAGCCGGTCGCGTGTGGCAATCTGACTGAACAGACTCGTCACCATTGGGACGTGGAGCGTCCAGGCGGCGCCGTGCCAGTCGAAGCGCGCATCCATCTTGCCCCAATGGTCGCGGCTCCAGAGCACCCATGAGGAGAAGACGCCGTAAAAGAGCGTCTGCACCAGCGTCGCGCGAAAGAAATGCTCGCCCTTATCGCCTTCGAACTTCATGCCAAGCGCTTCTTCAATGGCTTTCTTAAGACCTTCGAGCGCGGGCAGGTCCGACGCGTTTTCGACGCGGCAGCGCGCCTCGCGGGCATACGACGCGAGAAACCACGCCAGGTCCTCGGGATTGTTGAGGGCCGTCTCATAGAGCAGGACGCGGCGCAGGAATTCGAGCAGGCGATCGCCCTGTTCGTCGGCAGCCTTCCGTGGATGCGCCATCAGCGCGCGGAATGCGCTCTCGGATTCAGCCATGCGATACGTCTCGAGGCGAAGGGGCTGCTGCGCCTCATCGCGCCCGATGAGAACGAAGTCCCGGTAGTTGGTCACCAGCACGAGGCCGTAGCGCCTCCAGTATTTTGAGACCTGTTCTGTGTCGGCGGTGACGAACGAGTCGTCGCCCCATCCCTTGACCTCGACGACGCCGCGTTCTGGCAGCGCGCCCTCGATGGGGCGTTCGTCATTGGCGCGCTGGAATTGACTGGCCGAGAACAGGCCGAAATCCGGTGATCCCGCGCCGGTGTTCGCAAGTTGAGCCACAGCGCGAACCTTGGGCTTCAGCCGGGCCCCGACTTCGTTCAGCAGAGTTTCAAGGGCGCCGTAGTAAGAGGTCTCGGCGGTGGCGCCGCCTGTTCGGCAAATCTCTTCGAGCGTTTTGAGATAGGCCTCGACGGGATGCATGTTCTCTTCCTGGATGATGCGGACAGGATGCAACACTCCCCGCCACTGTCTGGGGAGCTCATCAAAAACGAACATCGGCATGGTGGCATTTCCCGAAGGCTTTGCAAAGCCGAAAAGCGACCGCGACGCCAGGCACGGCGCCGCAAGAGTCCCGAAGGGTCTGCAAGGCTATTGCGCGCGGGCGTGGTCCCTCTAGTGTGTGGCGGCGCGGCGCGCGAGCCAAAGCGCCCACGCCGCCGGACGAAGGAGCCTGTTATGCCAGACGAAGCCAAAGATATTCTGGGACGCTATTTCGAGGTCTATCCCCGCCTGTATGCGTGGACCGAGAGCGCCATGGTCCGACAGACGGAAAACCTGGACCAACAGGACCTGGACGCCGAGGACAAGTATCAGAGAGCCAATGAGCTTCTGGTCGCCATCCGGCGGGCGCAGGAAGGCCGCGAAAGCATCCTCGACACCGCGGCCAAGGTCCGAAACCTCGAAGAGCCGGCCCGGGGAGCCCGCGCCGACGATCAGGCGCGCCACGACGCGGAACTCAAGGGCCTGTGCCGCCGTGACGCCGCCCACTTTGCCGTCGAGTTTTTCTCCGATTACTGCCGCCTGAAGCCCTCGATCCTGCACCGGTGGATGTATCGCGAACACAATCGCCGCGCCGGCGAAACCATTCCCGGACGCGCCGGGCGCCGCCTGGCCATCGCCGCCCCGCGCGGCCACGCCAAGTCCACGATCCAGTCGCTGATCCTGCCCATCCACAGCATCGTCTATCAGCGGGAGCGCTACATCGTGATCCTGTCGGCGACGCTGAAGCAGAGCCGCCAGCGCCTGGCGGCCATCGCCACGCAATTCAAGCATAATCCGGCGTTGCGCCGCCTGTTTGGCGAGGCCGAACGGATGGGAGGCGTTTTCTCGGCCGGCGCGCTCGAAGTATTCGGCGTGCGCATCGAGGCCTATTCGGCCGGCAGCGAGTTCCGCGGGCTGACTTTTGGCGGCTACCGCCCCACGCACATCATCCTCGATGATGTCGAAGATTCCGAATCGGTCGAATCAGCCGATCAGCGCGACAAGACGCTCAACTGGTTTAACGAGGTCGTCGAGCATCTGGGCAACGGTTACACGCACATCACGGCCGTCGGGACGCTGCTGCATCCGCACAGTCTGCTGGCCGGTCTGCTCCGGCGGCCGGACTTCAAATCGCTGCGCTTCCGTTCGGTGCGCGCGTTTGCCCGACGGCATGACCTGTGGGACCAATGGCAATCGCTCTACACCAACCTGCGGCGCCCCAACCGCGCCAACGAGGCGCTGGCCTTCTTCAACGAACACCGCCGGGAAATGCTGGACGGCGCCCACGTCTTGTGGCCTGAGAAGGAATCATATTACCGGCTGATGACCCAGCAGGCGACCGTCGGGCGGCGCGCTTTCTTTCAGGAAAAACAGAACGATCCCGTCCTGGCCGGCGTGGCGCTGTTTGACCCCGCGCGCTGGCGGCGCTTCCGGTTTGAAGGCGAAGCCCTGATCCTGGAAGACGCCGGCGGCGCGCAAGCCGACCGGGTCGAGCGCGGCCAGCTGCGCGTCGCGGGATTCCTCGATGCGGCGATGGGCAAGGGCGGCGGGGACTATGCGGCTCTGGTGACCGTCGGGGCCGACGACTTCGGCTGTCTGTATGTCCTCGACGCCGTCATCGAGCGGGCGCGGCCCAGTCAGCAGGCCCAATGGGTGTTCGAGACGGCGGCGCGATGGGGCAGCGCGGTCGTCGGCCTCGAAGCCAACTGTTTCCAGGAGCTGATGACACTGCCCGTCGAAGAAGAACGCAAGCGCCGCCGCGCGGCCAAACTCCCGTGGCAGGTGGCCGTCGAGCCGGTTCATCCCCGCGCCTCCAAGGACGCCCGCATCCGGTCGCTGGAAGCGCTGGTTGAATGCGGCGCCTTGCGGTTCGCGCGCGACTTGCATCCCGAACTGATCCGCCAGATGGAGGAGTATCCCGGACGGCATGACGACGGCCCCGACGCGCTGGCCGGCGCGGTGGAACTGGCCAGGGGCCTCCAAACGGCCAAAACCCCGCCGCGACGCTCGCAGCGCAGAACCACTGTCCGGCTGGAGTCGTTCTGAGAATCCGGGCCGGGCGCCTCCGGGCTTGACCTCCGAGGGATGCCGCGGATAATGCATTCGCGTTTTGAAAACCACACCAGGAGGCAATCTCTGATGTCACTCCCGATGGGCTTGAACTTTGGGTTGGGGGCGCTGCCGCTGCTCAGCCAGGCCGAGACGCGCTCGATCTCGGCCGAAAATCCTGACGGTTCGAAGGGCGGCGGCGCGCGCGAGGCGCCGCCGGTGGCGGATGGCAAACCCCAAGGCCCCGCCCGCGAACTGGGCAGAGGATGGAAGGTCCGCCCCTGCATCACGATCAAGGCGGGCGAGACGGCCACCCTGGCCGACGTCGCCGGACCGGGCGTCATCCAGCACATCTGGATCACCGTCAAAGAGAAGGCCTACACGGCGTTCGTCCTGCGCATGTATTGGGACGGAGAACTTTGCGTGGAGACGCCGCTGGGCGACTTCTTCGCCTGTGGTCATGGCCTGCGGACGAAGGTCGCGTCGCTGCCGGTGGCCGTCAATCCCTCCGGCGGCTTCAACAGCTACTGGCCCATGCCGTTTGCCAAACGCGCGCGCATCACCGTCGAAAATCAGGGCGACGAGGAAATCGCGGGCTTCTTCTATCAGATCACCTATGCCCTGACGCCCCTGCCGCAGGAGATGGGGTATTTCCATGCCCAGCACCGCCGCAGCCTGACGCGGCGAGACCATCCCGAACACGTCCTGCTCGACGGCGTCAAGGGGTGGGGGCATTACGTGGGAACCTATCTGGCCTGGGCGCAGATGTCCAACGGTTGGTGGGGCGAGGGCGAGATCAAGTTCTTCATTGATGGCGACACCGAATACCCGACCATCTGCGGCACGGGGACTGAGGACTACTTCGGCGGCGCTTGGGGTTTCCATGGCCCTGACAAGATTGAGGAAATCTATTCGACGCCTTTCCTGGGATTGCCGCTGTCGCGCCACATGCCCAATGAAATCCCGCGCCATGGCCTGTATCGCTGGCACGTCATGGACCCGATCCGCTTTCGCAGCGACCTGAAGGTGACAATCCAGGCGCTGGGGTGGTGGCCGGGGGGCAAGTTTCAGCCCTTGACCGACGACATTGCCAGCACGGTGTTCTGGTATCAATCGCTGCCGCACGGCCCCTTCCCGGAGTTACCGGCGCTCAACGAACGGTTCCCCCGGTGAAGCGGCGGCGCGGGCGCGCAGGCGCGCATCTGCGTTTATCTTATTGTGGTGAATAGCCAGAGCAGACTCTGATTTGACGGCTCAATCCCCATACGCTTGAGCCAGTAGCAAAAGGTGAAGTAGAAGGGAGCGGGGGCGTCCCGCCCCCCGGAAATCAAGAAAAAACCATAGACCCGGGGGCGAGACGCCCCCGCTCCCGTCATTTTGCAACTGGCTCGCTTCACTTGATATTTTGATCCGAATTGGGGATAAGCTGGTTTCGAGACCCTAATCCTTGGAGATGGGAAGGCCGGTTCTTGTCTTCCGCGCGGGTTTCGCCAGTCGAGGGTTTGCCTTCGAGCCCCTGGGTCAGCATCGCGACAAACTTGGCCGAGTCTTTGGGCATTTTATGCTCACGATAACGAATGACGCCCTTGCCATCGATGCCGATAACCAGCGGAATGCCAGTGACATTGTAGGCGTCTGACACGGACCCGTCTTTGTCGAGCAGGATGCGATAATTGACCGCCTTTTCCTTGACGAAGCGGTCCACGATGGCTTGGCTCTGTTTGATGTTGACGCCATACACGAGGATCGGCTTGTCTTTGTTAGCCTCGACGAAGGCTTTAACCTGAGGCACTTCTTCCATGCAATAGACGCACCACGAAGCCCAGAAGACCAGCACGACAGCCCTCTGGTCCTTCAACTTGCTGAGAGTGAAGGTCTTGCCGTCATGGGTCTGGAGGGTGAAATCCGGCGCCGGTCTGCCCGGGGCCGCCGCCTCGGCCGCAAGGGCCGCTGCGCCGCCAAGGACGCCGATCAGGGCGGCCGCAGTGATGACTGGAAGATAGGGATGGACACGTTTCATGGTTGGTTCTCCTGTGAAGTGAGGACTCGGTACCGTCCTATTGTAAAGTCGAAGCGCGGGTCCGGACATTACACGGCAAATAGAGCGATTACTGCAGAAACTCATCGCCGCCAAAGATTGTGCCTGACGTGGCTTCTTCCGGCGCCGGGGGGGACGTCTGGGCGGCAGGCTCCCGGGCCGCCGCCGGCCCGGTCCCGGCCAGCCAGCCCGTCAGGCTGGGAAAGTCGGTGGCCTGGCCGACATAGATGAACAACAGGCTGGCGGCGGCCAGGATCAGAACGCCGAAGGCCTTCTTGATGGTCACCATCCATTGGCCCGCCTTGGGCAGCGCCGTCAACAAGCCGGCGAAGACGCCGCACGCCATGATCAGCGCCCCCTGCCCCAGGCCGAACAGGAACAGCAGCAGTCCGCCGCGGGCGATCTCCAGCGCATAGGCCGCGCCGGTGGCGTCCCGAAGCGTCGCAATAACGAAACCCAGCACAACGGCCAGCAACGGCCCTGTGCACGGCCCGACCACCAGACCGCTGACGGCGCCGACGACGATCGCCCCGCCCAGCCCGCGGCGCCCGGCCGCCTTGCCCTGCAGGCGCGACAGGGCGCCGAACTGCGGGAACTCGAAAACGTCGAGCAGAAAAAGACTCATCAGAACGAAGAATCCGGCGATCGAGGCCATGAACCAGCCCTTGCCTGCCAGCTGGCCGAACAGCTGTCCGGTCGCCGTCAGAATCACGCCCAGAACGGCATAAACCATCGCCATGCTTACGACCATGGCGCCGCTCAAGATCGCGGCCCATCCCCTGCGCCCGCCGGCCATGTTGCCGATATAACTGACCGTCAGCGGCAAAACCGGATAGGTGCAGGGGGTGATGCTCGCGGCCAGGCCAAAGGCGAAGCTGGCCAGATAAATCCACGCGGATCGTTCGGCAAACGCCTGGGAGCCGAATTGTGAGAGCCCGTCAAACATGAGATTCAAGTCCTCCCACCGATGGCAGAGCCGTCCCGCAGTCAGGCCCTTGACGACGATCTCATGACAACATGTTGTCATGAGTTTGTGTCATTCGGTTAAGCCAGGAACACTGAATATCGAACAAGGAATGTCGAAGGAGCAGGGCCCACAGCGCTCATGCCTTATGCCTTCGAGATTCCATATTCTTTATTCAATCTCGCCTTGTCCTGTAAAATGGCCAGCGCCCCCGCCTCGCGTCTATGACCTCATCCTGCAAGCTCAGCGCGGCGGGGGCGTTGTGGTATCGATCGAGCGCGACCGGGCGCCTGCGTCCATCGTGGGATTTGTGGCGTCCGGTCAGGACCTTGCGCACGCTACTTCGCTTTCTTGTCCTTGCCCTTGGCGCACTTGGGGCATTCCTTGCCTTCGGCGGCAGCCTTCTTGCAGCAGCCCTTGACTTCCTTGCCCGCCATCGGGCAGGTCGTCACTTCGCAATCCTTGGCCGTTTTCTCGCAATCGGCCTTCTGGCCCGTGACCGGGCACGTGGCGGCCGTCTTGCCGGCTTGCGATGCAGGGCAGGCTTTGGCCTTGGCGTCACCTTCACACGTGCCACAATTGGCGCTCGCCGCCGAAGCGACGACAATCAACCCCGCCAACAAGGCCAGGGCTGCGCTCAGTTGAATCAACCGCTTCATACATACCTCCTTTGGTTTAGGCTCCGGTCATTTGCTCTCCGGGCGAATCCACGCGCTCAAGCGCGAGTTATTCCTGTTTTACCAGTCGGCCAGTAGTCGTCCGCATTACGCCTCTGCGACCGTCAGTCCTTTTTTTTTTCAACAGCGCCTGCTGGCCATCCCGGCCTATAATGACCATTGCGCCGGGTGGCACCGACGACGTGATCCATGTATTGCCGCCGATGGTGGCCCCTTCGCCAATCACCGTCTCACCTCCCAGTATGGTCGCCCCGGCGTAGATTGTCACATTGTTTTGGATGGTCGGGTGGCGCTTGCCGCCCTTGACGATGTTGCCGTCGGCGTCTTTCTTGAAACTCAGCGCGCCCAGCGTCACGCCCTGATACAACTTGACGTTATCGCCGATTTCGGTCGTCTCGCCGATGACGACGCCGGTGCCGTGGTCGATGAAGAAGTGCCGGCCGATATGGGCGCCGGGATGAATGTCCACGCCGGTCAGACTGTGGGAGCGTTCGGACAACATGCGCGGGATGAGCGGCACGTTTTCATGATACAGCACGTGGGCGATGCGGTGCGTCGTAATCACCGTAATGAAAGGATAGCTGGTGCAGATTTCCTCGAGCGAAGAAGCGGCCGGATCGCCCTCATAGGCGGCCTGGATGTCGTCCTTGAGCATTTCGCGGATTTCCGGAAGGCTCTCCATCAACAAGGAGGTGACGCGGGCGGCCATGTGTCCGCACTCCAGCGATTCGCAGTTGTCAAGTTTGCAGCGATAGCGGAAGGCGCGCGTGATCTGGTCGCACAACCGCTCGGACACCTCGGCCACCAGTTCGCCGATGTAGTAGCGCTGGTTGGACCGGCGCACCGAGTCGCCGCCAATGTAGCCGGGATAGATGATCCGGAACAGCCCGTCGAGGATGTCATAGATTTCCTGCCGGCGCGGCAGGTTCAGGCCGTCAATGTGATTGATGCCCTTGTCGTCCTCATAGGTCTTGAGGAGGGCGTCAACGACCGACGCCATCTTCTCTCTCTGCCAAAGTGCGATATCGGCGCTCATCGTGATCCTTCCTTCCGGGCCGTCCTGTCGCTTGCGCCCCTGTGATTGCCACATTTCCGCCCCTCAGCCGCGCGGACCCTTTTGTCCCTGGGGTCCCTTGCGTCCCTGGGGCGTTTTCTTCTCAGCCCATTCCCTCGAACAGCCAGGTGGACAGATAGCGTTCGCCCGTGTCGCACATGATGGTGACGATGCGCTTGCCGGCGAATTCCGGGCGCCGGGCGACCTCGATAGCGGCCCAGGCGTTGGCCCCCGCCGAGATGCCCGTAAAGATGCCCTCTTCGCGCGCCAGCCGCC
>Ga0101944_10003481_pt1 | contig 21787 bp, 15 predicted proteins | sample DewCreD2012metaG_FD_75245 | JGI IMG/M metagenome (GOLD analysis project Ga0101944, IMG submission 75245) | Hot spring sediment bacterial and archeal communities from British Columbia, Canada, to study Microbial Dark Matter (Phase II) - Dewar... ... | reverse complement strand
TGCATAGTCTTTGGATTATAATAAACAAACTGGCCGGTATCCTGTTCATTGTCCACTGCCTCAATCTCGGTATAGCGGGCTAAGTTTGATTTTGCCTGCAGCATCCTGAGCTTTAAATCCTGTAGCTCGGATAGCTTTTTGTGTATTGTAGCAAGCTGATTGTTGGCATTTTTATCTTTCGTTGTTCTATTTTGGTCTGCTTCTCTAATATATTTAAAAAGATTATTAAATGCCACTTCAAACACTTTTATAACTGGTTTTAATACATACGCTAAAGGCCGTAAGGGATGAATTTTCTTAAAACCAATTTTAATGCTTTTATTCCATAGATAGTCAAATTTTTTCTTTATTGGCTTATATAATTCATAATATCCTCCATAAACAATACTTAAGTTATAATATTTATTCTCATTATTGCGTGCATCAAGGAATTCATTAAAAAATTCATTAAACTGTGCATTGGGTGTAATCTTTTTATTGCTCAGCAGATCAAGATATTCACTCATAGGGGAGTCTATGGTATATATTGTATTCCCATCAGGTATATCACCAAACCAGGGTTCGGTTTTTAATTTTTTACTACCTCCAAAATCACCTGCATTGTCGTTATAGTAATAGGCTGCTTGTTGCAAATGATGTTTTAAGGTACTTACATTAATTTTTTGATTCTTGTTATCCTTTATAAAATCATATACCATTTTTATTGCAACTGCGTCATTTATGTATCCTATACCTATACTTTTAAATAATGAACTATAAGCCTGACTCATTACTAAATATTTTGCAACCAGCTCAGCAGTATTTTCACCTAAATCCAATCTTTTTACTGTTATTGTTGAGTTTACAAAACTATTCTCTAACATCCTGTCAATAAGCATGTCACGCTCATCTTTATGGTCATCATCGGTTGCTGCAATAAATGCATCCTTTTTTGCTTCATACTGTGCTTTTGCCTGTTCATACGCTATAGCAAGCTGCTTTATTTCAATGTTCATACATTGTGCTGCTTTTTCCATGCGGTATGCACGCTCTGCTCGCTCTTTCAATTCCTGTTTTAACTTCACATACTCCTGGTCATTTGTAACATCTTGAGCCTTTACTTGTTGCACTTTTTGCTGTAATTCTTGTATTCTCTTCTGTACTTCACTGTGGTACTTCTGTGCCAACTGATACTGCTCTTTTGCATCAGCTTTTAATTTGCTCAAATTATCATCAGGGTCGCCACCTTCTGCATTTGCCTGGCTGTTATACAAATAAGGGGTAGATGCATAGGCATACAGCATCTCTTCATCTTCTTTGAGCTTGCGTGCTTCTTCCAATCGGTTGTATAAAATTGTGATAATCTCTAACTGTTTGGTATACGCATTTTGTGCTTCTTCATAGCGCTTCAGTGCTGCATCTACATTACGTTGTGCCTGCTCAAATAATGCCTTGTTTTGGTTATATAATGCTTCCGACTTTATATAGGCATCGCTTTGCATGTATTGCCCTAAATCCTGATTACGTACTATAATGCCCATCTTTTCAATATCAGCATAAGCCTTTTGCAATGCATCCTGTAATGCAGCATCATCGGCACGCATATTCTCTACAAGCTCTTGTACCCTTTCATCAAACGCTGCTTCTTTTAATATGGCAAGTGTCTTAAAGACATTCTCTATTCTATTACTTTCATCTTCGCTTTCTTCTGCAATAATACTGCCATCGTATCCTGTTGCCTGCAGCTCCTGCAATAATGCATTAATGTCTTTAATGAATGAAATATCCTGAGTGTTCCCCTGGCTGTCGGTAAGGACAAAAGTGCTGGTAGCTTGCGTTGCCATCTGTGCCACGGTAACAAGCATATCCAGTGCTGCCTGCATGTACGTTGCATCATCAACCATGGCATTAAAGTAGCTTGCATCAGCTCCGGTGTAGTAGCCTTTTGTATTATCCACCAGGCTATCGGTTTGTACCTGAGCAATGCTTCTGGTATCTTTCTTTTGTGCCAGTAACGTAAACCCGGCTTCTTTATATTCATTAATAAAGTCTGCTAAATATTTTTCACCGTCATCATGTTTACCATTATTATTGGCATCTTCATAATACATATAATCCACTGTCTGGTATTTAGCCTGTTCCATTAAATATTCATACAGGCCTTTCCACAGCTGTTTGCCCTGTTCATCAAGTGAGTTATACCAGCTTTGGACCTGATTAATATCAATATACCAGTGCTGACTTTCATTGCCGGTATTCTCTATTTTAACTAACTGTTGCTCTTTTAATCCAGTACTGGTATCATTGACTATAAATTCTTTAAACGGGCTCAAACTATCCTTATCTGCTGCATATTTATTATAATATTCTTCCATCACATCAACATAATCGCGCCAGTGTGAATACATATCACGCTGTGTTGCAATGAACTGGTATACGCTTTGTGCTGTTGTACTATCCCTGTTTGCTGCATATATGCACAGTGCCAAAAGCGCCTGCAACCCGTTATCCTGGTCAGTAACTATCGCCTCAAAAATTTCATTTGTTGTGTACTGCATCTGGTATCCGGTAAGTACCAGCGGTACCTGGTAGTCAGTAACAATGAGATTTACCGGGTCAGCCAAATCCGGATTTATGCTGTAAAGGATCAGGAAATTTATTTCCTTTTCATCGGTTATATTATGCTCCCTGATAAACTCTTTAAAAGGCTTGGTGCGGTTATGTTCATATTCAAGCGCTACATCCAGTATGTTCATAAAGCTTTGTGTATGCGCTGCAAGCTCATCATAGCCTTCGGTTTCAGAATGTATGCCGTAGTAGGATAGCAAATCATGTGCATCCTTGAAAAGCACGCCCATGCGCGTTTGCGTAAAGTACTCCGTCAGCAGGGCATATTGGCGCAGATTATATGGTAGCAGGTTAAAGCTAATTAACGCTGTATCCTGTTGTATTGCGTCATATAGCAGCTTAAAGTCTTGATAATGCTCTGCAAAGTAATGCTGCCAACTATCAGCGCTATATTGGGTTAATGCGGTAAAGCTACCAGTTGTTAAATCATTGCCATCTTTTGTGCCAAACACATCCTCAAAGGCTGGAATATCTTGGCCGCTTCCCATCATGTACGCCACAAAGTGGGCATAGATTTCATCAGGTTTCTGTATATCTGCGGTAAAGGTAAAACTGTTTTCTATGGCAAGTGCCTGTTGAGCAATCTTTTGCGCATGCAGTGCCTGGTACAGCGCTTTCATCCTGTCATAGTGAGCTTTCAGTACATCTGTGTACTGTTGATATTGCGGAAGTATTGCAAAGCTTCCTGCAATAAAATTGTTATTTTCATCAATTCTGCCATACAGGCTTTCAAAGCTTATGTTGCCGTGTTGTAGCTTTAAAAGCGCAAAACTTTGAAAATGCAGTAGTAGCGCATAGGTTTGTAATTTTTCATCATAGATAAACGCATTAAATGTATCTACATTGCCTGCTGCATCCTGCAAGCCTTCATAGTATGCAGCCCATATCCAGTCACTATCGCTTTCCTGCCATTGTTCCACTATCTGCTGTTTTAGCTGGGGCTGACTTTTTAGACTTTCTATTGCCTGCCGTTTTGCTAATTCCCTCTGTATCCGTTGTACTACCTGGTTTATAAAGCCTTCATCCTTGCCGTAGCCACGCAAGCGCTCTGTATAGTCATCTATACTGCCGTACATATTGTCATACAGGTAACGGGCAGTGTAGTCCACTATCTCATATTCATTTCTTATAGTTTCAAGCTCATGAAGCTTTGCAAGGAGTGCAGTGTGTACATCTTTAAACTGAGTGCTTTCAATGTCATTTTTAACCTCATTATACAGCGCCTGGCATTCTTTAAGCGTCTGTATCATTGCATCGGTAAATCCAGGCCAGGTTCCGTTGGGCGATAGTTCCTGATAACTTTGCCTGCGCGCTGAGTATTCATTTTCTTCTGAACTTATCATTGCATTGCGCAAGGCAATAAGCGATGCATATTTTTGCTGTAACTGGACTAACTTTTGATAGATACTCTCTTTTGTTTGATACTGCACTAATGCCTGCTCGGGTGTTTTTGTTCTATTGTCATAGCAAGCCTTTTGTGTCAGGACACTATGGTAATGCTGTACCACCGCCTGCAGTGCTTCCTTAATTGCCTGCGGGAGTTTTCCAAATTCTTTTGTTTGTATGTAGCTTTCCGCCTTTTTGCCGTACTCTATAAGATCTCCCACCGTCATGGAATTTTTAAATTTGGTTGTTGCCTCATCCTGCGTTATGCCCAAAATACGGGCAATAGTGCCAATAAAGCCCTCTTCTTGTATCCTTCGTTTTTGTTCAAGGGAACTATCGTAAAACGTTTCCACATACTGTGCATACTGGCTCATTACCAGAGTGTTTTTTGCACCTTCATACGCCACAGGATGTACCACATCAAATACATCAGGCTGCAGTAGGGCAGTGACCTTTACCTGTAATGCGTGTATTTGCTCTTCAGTTAATTGATTACCTTGTTCATCCTTTTTTTTGTCTAGCTGTTCTGTGTATTTATCTAGTAATTTGTCTCTATCTTCCTGTGTTATGCACCCGGATAGCTCATCACGATACATCTGTATTGCAATTGTTACATCCTGTAAGTAACTTTCTAGTAGCTGCATACATTGGGTATATGTTGCTTCATCGTGAATGCCGGTAATATCATCTTTGAACTGATTCAATACGGTATACAGGTAGCTGTACTGTAGTGCTGTCTGTGTATTGCTGTTTGTTATTTCCTGTCTGCATAGCGCTTGCAGCTCTGCGTACAATGATGAAAAACTTTCCCACTGTACATTGCCATTTTCACCAGTAAGTGTTTCTTTCTTTTGTATAAGTTTTTCTTTTAGAAGCTCTACACTATTCCTGTTTACTGTGAAATATGCCACATTTGCTTCATCATAGGCTTTTTCTGCCTGTTTTAGTATGTTTTCTTTTGTAAATTCAGATGTCTGTAAATCTTCATTACGCATATCATGGAGCAGGTATACAACCACAGTGCGCGATAGCTCATACAAGCTGTCTATTGCTGCACCAAGTTGGTGTATGGCACGCGTCAAACTAACAGCGCTATCCATATACTGTGTATGTATACACTCATCATAGTAATTAAACAATGTGTGTATATCTGCATAGATAAATTCATTGCCGGTAATAGTAGTTGTATTTTTGCCATAGATTGCTTTTAAAAAATTGCTCACTAATATCTCTTCTGCTTTTTTGTGCAAAGTATCTGTATCGCCAATTTCATCAAGCAATGCCATAAAGGCGGATATATCAATTGCCCCACCGGTATATGCTGCTAACACATCAATTGCTTGCTTGCGTTCATCAATGCTTAATGTGCTATAGGCTATGTACGTTAACTGCCGGTCAATCATATCCCAGGTAATAGGTGTTGTTGTCTGGCTGTTTGATATTTTTTGTAGTATTGTGGTACTATCAAAAGCTATCGCCGCATGCACCCTTTGGTTTATGTCTTCTTTATTTACAATTTCTTTTAGGGCAGTATAGGTGTCTTTTGACTGTTCATACCTTTCTTTTGCGTTATCCCGTGCTTTGAATGCTTCATTCAAAAATGCTAAGCGTTCATCCTCTGCATATCCCGGTACTATAGCGCCAAGTGTGGTAAATAGTAATTCGCTGTGTTCATCTATTGCACTAATACACTCATCCAGTGTTTTTTGCTTTATATCCTGCCACTTGATATATACATCCCGTAAACCGCTAATGCGCTTTTCATCAGTTGTGTATCCTTCCAGCACTTTTACTGCTACATCAACGCGCTCTGCATACGCTGCTGCTTCATTATTGCGCTCCTGCAACAGCAAAGCAGCATAGTAATTTTGTTTTGCTGCAATCCACTTTCTTTCTTTACCTTGTATGCGGTTAGAAATTTCTATTATCTGACGGGTTGCCTCCTGTATCATCTGTATGGCCATCTCTTTTGCATCGGGGTTGGTATAGTACAGGCAGCGCTCTAATGCCAACTGATAGGCTTGTTGCGCTGCTTCATAGGTCAGCCGCACCGTAGATAGCTCTTTCTGTGCACTGTCTACCCCTTTTTGCGCAGTAACCAGTGCATCCTTAAGCTGCCCGGATAACAGCGCCATGGCATCATTGTAATCCTTCTTTGCCTTGTTGTACGCATCTAAGGCTTTCTGGTAATTTTCTTTTTGCGTTTGTGCATCAGGCCTTGCTGTTTCATTATACGCATACTCATACAGCTTTTGTGCACGGCGCAGGCGCTCTTCCCAGTAGGCAAGGGTAAGCTTTTCTTTTTCTAAGTCAAACTCAGCAGCTGTCATCAGGTATGGATCATGTGTTAGCTGGTATAATCCATCTATGATAACAACTCCATCGGTATCTTTGTATATGTAATATTCATACAGTGGATTTCCCTGACTATCATAGCGATTATCAGTCAACAGTCCATTTGTTATATACTGTACATAGCCATATACAGTTTCAAATTTGCCTGGGTTATGCAAGGCGTATTGGCGAAATGCCTCCATGCGTGATAGCTTCCACGCCGATGTGCCGGAAGTTCCTGTATACTGGCTTGTTAAGCTAATCTCCCCTGTTATGTATGAAGCATACAGAGAAGTTATAAACTGCCGCTGTGCATCTATGTTTTCTGCATGTCCGCTGTATTGTGTTAAGCTTTTAAGTGCGGTGATAAGTTCATCTATTGATTGTATATTCCTGCTTCCCAGTATGTGTAAACACTGCATGCCTATGACATAGTGGTGCAGGCTTTCATCCAATGTAAATGCATTGCATGTGTTTATGTCCTGTATTTTCCCTTCTTGCAGTGCGGTGTATAAGGCACTAAAATACTGCAAGGCACTGGCAAATGCCTGTTCTTCGCCAGTAAACTGCTGAACAAAATTTCCACTTTTAAATACTGTTACCGGACTACCCCATATATCCTGATAATGATATTGCAATGCCATGCGGGTAATGACGTCATTGTATCGTGTTTGTATTGCATACCACTCTTTCAGTTGCTGAAATACCGCTAACTTCAAATCCTTCATTTCTGTTTTATCAGCTTCCAGCAATTTCTGAATGGTAGAAAGTGTTTCCTGATTGTTGGTAAACTGGTAACCGGTTAGTGTGGTAAAGTACGCACTAAGCCACTGTATGTTTTCCTGTGCAATTGAAAGCGACTGCGAACCGCTTATAATTAATTCCCGTGCTGAGGCGCTGTAATCATCAAATTGCTCTTTTTGTGCTGTTATTGTCTCATCTAAAAGCTTTAATGCATCAGCATACTGCCTATCAGTCTCAAGAAAACTTTCATTCCAGTTTATTATTCCCTGCCGTATCTGCTGCTGTATGCTGGTAAACCATTCTTCACGCTTTTTTTGTAACTCCTTATAGCTTTCAGCCCACGCTTCATCTGCCTGCTGATACCCTTCCAGCGACGAGCGCTCCCATGAAAGCCGTGCTGCTATTAAGTCATCCTCGGCCTTTTTCCATGCATATATCCCTGCCTGTATCAGTGCCTCAATGTCATCTCCATCCGGTGCAATGCTTATTCCGTTTGCACTATACAATAACTTTTCTTCAATAGCTTTGTTTACTTCATCTACAGTAGCCTGAGTGGTATCCAGTATATTCTGGGTTATTGCTGCTGCTGATTGTTGCTGGCTATAAAACCGCAAACTTGCAGTGTCGTTGTAGTGCTGGTAAAAATATGTGTTTTTTGCACCAATGTAATATAATTCAATCTCACGCTGTGCTACTTTTTGAATATTGGATAGCTTTTCATCCAGTGCGCTAATAAATCCCTGCCGGTAGTATTCCGTTACATCAGCAATCTCTGATAAAAGCATCTGCCGTGCTTCAGAAAGCTTTATACCTATCCCTGCCAAAAGCTCTTCTACATATATGCCTACACCTTCATCCCATGCATGGTAGGTTGCCACCATATCCTCCAATGGATTGGTGCGCATCATCTGCTCTACTCGTGCAATAAGCTCTTCTTTTTCATACGCAGGTACAACAATCTCCATTAAGCGTGCATCAAATTGGCCAAAAGCCTCTTCTACCATCATCTGTATATAGGCTTTAGCTTCCTGCTTTTTTTGTGTTAGTTCACCTGAGAGCTCTTCACCAGGTACTATCGCCTCATATTCTGATAACGCTTCACGCTCCCACAGTATGTACGCTGTTTCAGCAGCCTGCTTTGCTTTTTGTACAAATGTGCTTCTTTCCTTTTCAGCCATTGCCGATTGTAGTGAGCGTTGTAGCTGCTCTTTGGCGCGGCTTTGCTCAAATGCCGGGATGCTGCCGGCATACAAAGCGGCATTCCATAAAAGAATGATGCCAACAACTAAACGTACCATGGTAATACCTCCAGTTTGTGCAGGGATAATGATGTTGGGATAGATGAGCTGGGTAGTGAGCGTGTGTGCTCACAATGCTTTTGCTTTGAAGTGATGTAATGTGTGATGCTACATAAGAGATGACGATTTGAGTTGCGTATTAATAACGAAAACGAATATATGTTTTTTATTTTTTTGTGCGATAGTTCCTGTAATAAAGAAACATGGCCACACGGGGGATAGGCCTCGCGCTGCCGGTAATAAAAACGCTCATAGCAATAGACAACTGCCAAAAAGATGAAGCACACCATACACAGCATCATGTTTATGTGTGAATATAAACGATGTGTTACCGCTTTCCATACAGTTGGGGTGTGGGTGGCTACTATAGTTATTCCGTTAGTATGAATTGAAAAAGAATAGCCGCCAGCCTTAATAGTGTATGAATGCAGTGGAAGCATGGCTTCTTCTTCAATGTGGTGTATAGCTTTTATTATGGATAGTTGCTGATTGGCTTTTTGTGTTGCTTTAACGATAAGGATCCTGCTTGAAGGTGGCAAATCTATAGCGGCAGACAAATGCATGGCTATGGCAAAAACATATAATATTGCCATTGCCAAAGATGATATGATGATTTTTATTGTCCCTGCCATGCTGTTAAAAATGTAAACCGTACAATGCTTTGATAAAATTTCTATATGTACATTAAATGTATATTTGTATTATAATATTGTTGTAATTAAATAAAAGATTATGTATTATGTCAATAAAAAATGAAGTCCTCAATAAAAATTTTTACAGGGTTATAGCAGTATTGGAACAGGTTTTAAAAAAAATTGTTTACAAAACAATAAAAATAAAATATATTGACATGTTATTTTCAATATTGTAGTATTATGTTCTGACGCACTGCTAGCATTATTTTGGGGAGCTAATTATATATGGATATTACAAAAAGAACAAAGGATGATGTTGTCATACTGGATATATCTGGTGAGATAGACCTTTACAATGCACCAGAAATAAAAGACATCATCAATAGTCTCATTGAAGAAAAAAAATTCAATGTCATCATTAATCTGGAAAAAGTAACGTATATTGACTCATCGGGGATTGGGGCATTAATATCCAGCCTTTCAAACTTAAAGAAATACCAGGGTGGATTAAAGATCATTAATGTTTTTGCATCGGTACGGAAGGTATTTGAGCTTACAAAGCTAACTTCATTTTTTGAAATATATGATTCGGAAGATACGGCCATAGAATCATTCAAACGATAGTGGTACATGCTACAGCGTGTAAGTATTGCTTCTGAAAATACTTAACAACTGTTTAATAAAAAATAGATAATTATAGACACATTAGATTATAACACTGATATCAGTAGTAAATGTATTTTTATTATAAGATATCGTTTTGGTGATAGTAGCCAGGAGGAAATGTTATTCAAATAACAGAATCACTCTTTCTGGAAATTCAGAATTCAAAACGGCGCAAAATGTGTCACTATACTTAATTTTGGAGGAATATATGCACATAAACAAGAATATCGTGGTAATGGCAGTAATTGTATGTTTGTCAATGGTAACTGCTTGTTTTGAAAAGGTTCCTGTTAAAGAACTATCGCTTGCAAAAAATGCAATCACTGAAGCTGAATCAGTAAAAGCAGATTACTACGCCAAAGATGAATATGCGGTAGCTAAAGATTTGCTTTTAAAGGCTCATGATAATGTAAAAAATGAAGAATATGATAAAGCAAAACAGAATGCAATAGAATCACAGAAAAAAGCAAAGGAAGCCTATGATAAAGCTCTGCCATTGCTTGCAAAGGATACTTTGGATATTGCAACGCAGAGCCTGCAAGCCGCTGACGATGCGTATGCATCGGTGCTTGCAAAAGAGGATTATGCAAAAGCAAGTGAAATGCTTCAGGAAGCAAACAAGCAGTATGAAAATAAAAATTACCTGGCTACATATAAAGCCGCATTAGACGCTGATATGTATGCCAAAAACGCCCGCAATGTGGCAATGAATCAGAAAGAAACTCTGGCTGATTCAATCAAAGAAGTGAATATTGTGATAGCGCAGGCAGAAGGTTACGGTGCAGCACAGTACGCACCTGAAAAGTTGGCGTTAGCAAAAGAGCACTCGGCCATTGCACGCACTGCTTATGATGCAGGCGAATTAAAGAAAGGTTTTTCTGCAATTGAGGTAGCAAAGCTCAATGCCGATGATGCATACTTTACCGCACTGAAGGCAACTGCTGCTAAAAAGATTGATGAAGCGCAGGCAGCCATAGAAGCGGCAAAAGGTACTGAGGCGGCCAAAACTTCTCCAAATGATATTAAGGCTGCAGAGGAGTCACTGGCACAGGCAAAATCATTATTTAATGATGCCAAGTATAAAGAATCAATGATTGCATCCGGGCAGGCTATTTCTATTGCACAGGGTGTTTCGTCTAAAAAAGCAATAGCTGTTACTCCAGTCATTGAACAGGGTAAAGAAGGCGTTGTGGTAAAAGAGGAACAGAAAGAAGCAATACAGAAAAAGGTGGAAGAAGAGACTGAATATACCATCTATAAGGTTAAATACAATCCTGCAAAAAGGGATTGCCTGTGGCGCATTGCTGAAAAGTTTTACAGTGATGGATTTAAGTGGAATATAATCTATGATGCTAACAGGGACATTGTGAAAAACCCTCATCTTATAAAGCCAGGTTGGATGTTAAAAATACCAAAAGGTGCTACAAAATTGCAGGAGCCCTCAAAAAAAGATGATGCGAATCAGGCTATACGAAAAGAGGACGAACCACCATATACTGAATTAAAAATGAAGACAGAGTAAATCATATATAAGGGGCTGCGTTAGCAGCCCCTTGTGATTATTATATTTTTTTTGATTCTTCCCATAGTTCATCCAGTTCCTGCAATGATGTTTGTGTAATATCATTGTTCGTTTCTTGTAAACGCTTTTCAATGTACTGGAAGCGCTTAATAAATTTTGAAACGGTGTGTTGTAGGGCTTCTTCGGGATTTACTTCTACATGGCGGGCAATGTTAACAATGGTAAAGAGTATATCGCCAATTTCTTCTTTAAGTGCTTCCCTGTTGACTTGATTATTCTGCAATGCATCTTTGAATTCGTTTACTTCCTCGTTTAGCTTGGCAACAACATCCTGTACACGTTCCCAGTCAAAACCCACACGCGATACCTTTTGCTGCACACGATAGGCTTTAAGAAGTGCCGGCAGGTGAGCTGGTACACCACTCAACAGCGACTGGCCGTTTTGCTTTTCTTTCTTTTTTATTTTTTCCCAACGGTCAATTACTTCATATTTATCTTTCACAGTATCAGTACCAAATACATGGGGATGGCGTCGGATTAATTTTTCAATGATACCATTGGCAACATCATCAATATCAAACATATTCTGTTCGCTTGCAAGCTGTGCGTGAGCATATATCTGGTATAGCAGGTCACCCAACTCTTCCTTAAGATTTTCGTTATTTGCGTTTTCTATGGCCTGGTACACTTCATATGCTTCTTCAATAAGATAGGGTTTAAGTGTATCTGATGTTTGGGCTTTATCCCACGCACAACCATGTGGGCTACGTAATATACCGGCTATTTCCTTTAATTTATACAGGGGTGATTGTGACATTGGTATGGCTCCTTTTTGAATTTATCGAATGTGCAGGATTATTCATAATGGCAATACGGTATAAGGATGTCTCGACTTTATTTGATATATTCATATGAAGATTTTCTTTTTCCGCCGTAAATTTAAGATTGTATTCCTAATATTACTTTTAGCTTCTGATCTGCTAGTTGTAATATATCTTTTGACAATGTACCAATTTTTCTGCTAATTAACTCCTCAGGAATAGTCATAATAAAGTCTAAGCGGAGCAAGGATTTTTTTATTAATCCATTTGCTTCTTCTGGTTCTAAAACTATTTCCCATTCCATAATTTCTGAAGGGACCTGAGATGTTATTGCAGATAAGATTATATCTTTATATCTTTTAGTGATTTTATGGTCAGAGATAACCAAAGCAGGTCTTCCTTTATGGTGTTCGGTACCTGCATTAAGGATGAAAGGAAACTTTACAATAACTATATCTCCTCTCTTATAGCTCATAAATATCCTCAGACTCCGGTTCCCAAATTCTATTCAGGCTTTCTTGTTGCAAGAGCAAAGATTCATTGTCAACACCTGATTGTTTCATTCTTTTGATTTTTAAAAATTGAATAAAATCTATTACCTCCTGTATCAATTCAGGAGGGAGTTCTTCAAGGTTTTCGATAATAAAGTCTTTATAATTTTTTAATGGTGTCATAAGTAAATCCTTTTACCCATTGAAATTTTACAGCGAGTATCCATTTTGTCGGATTTTGCTACTTCATTTGCGATCATTAGTATCTCAATCTTATATATGAAATAATTACCTTTAGATCATAATCCTTAAATGCCTGGTATATTTTTATTTCATCCATACACTATTGGCTTCATCCCTATTTTAACAATGCTGTAAAACATCTTTGTAAGCAAAGCAAGTATCCTATTATTGAAATATACTAATTACTGGACATAAGTCAATATATTTTATTGGAATTTTCCTTAACAGTATAAATATATCGCATGTGGAAAAAAGAAAATTTTTAAGTTGACATCTTTTTTTATTGTATCATTACGCTGTATGTGACATACCGTTAGTGTACACAGATACTATTACCAAAAAGAGGTAATCCATGAACGATAGATTTTTAAAAGATGTTGATCCTGAAGTCTTTTCAATTATTCAGAAAGAAAACCAGAGGCAGGAAAACTCACTTATCTTAATTGCGTCTGAAAACTATACATCGCAGGCGGTATTAGAGGCATCGTCCTGCACAATGACCAATAAATATGCAGAGGGGTACCCCGGTAAGCGCTATTACAATGGCTGCCAGTTTGTTGACGAAGTGGAAACCGTAGCTATCGCCCGTATAAAGAAGCTCTTTGGTGCTGATGTTGCAAATGTACAGCCACATAGCGGAACGCAGGCAAACATGGCAGTGCTGATGGCACTCTTAGAGCCAGGTGACACTATCATGGGGATGAACCTGTCACATGGTGGGCACCTTTCGCATGGCTCGCCGGTTAACTTTTCCGGGATTTATTTTAAGGTTGTTTCGTATGGCGTAACAAAAGACACTCACCGCATTGACTATGATGAAGCTTACAAGCTTGCAAAAGAGCACAAACCAAAGATAATCATTGCCGGTGCATCAGCATATCCGCGCATCATTGACTGGAACAGGTTCAGGGAGATAGCTGACAGCATTGGCGCAGTGCTGTTAACAGATATTGCACACATAGCCGGGCTTGTTGCAACAGGGCATCATCCTTCGCCGGTTCCGGTGGCCGATTTTGTGACCATGACTACACACAAAACGCTGCGCGGGCCACGGGGTGGGCTCATTTTGGCAAAACAAAAATATGAAGGGATGATGAACAAGTATATATTCCCCGGCATACAGGGTGGGCCGCTTATGAATACCATTGCTGCCAAGGCAGTGGCATTTGGCGAGGCATTGCAGCCATCATTTAAGGATTATTCGGCTAAGGTTATTGCAAATGCACAAGTGCTTGCTGATACTTTGCAGTCACGGGGGCTTAACCTGGTAAGCGGCGGTACGGATAATCACCTGATGCTGGTTGACCTGCGTAACAAAAATTTAACAGGCAGGGATGTTGCAAACAGATTAGATGAGGCAGGCATAACCTGTAATAAGAATGGCGTGCCGTTTGATGATAAATCGCCGATGGTAACCAGTGGCATACGTCTGGGTAGCCCCGCGCTGACAACCAGAGGGCTTGGCCAGGATGAATTCAGGCTTGTGGGCAATTTAATCTGTGATATCATTGACAACATGGATGATGAAAGCGTGCTTAACCATGTGCGGGCACAGGTACAGGAGTTGTGCAAAGCCTATCCAACTGATTTTTTGCGCTTAGAACCCAGGGGAATATAGTTCTTGACTTCACTGATTCCATGTAGTATAGATTATGTAATAAAAGATTCTGAATCAAGTCTGGAATAGCAAGGTTTACATATATTCACAGATAAGTAAGTAATACTATATTTTTGGAGGAGTATATGAAAAAGGTATTAGCTGTTATGTTGATGTGTTCCGTAGCATTGGTTGGTTGTAAAAAAGAAAAGAAATATACCGTAGCCCGCGAAGGCCTGGTTAACTTTGTTGCCGGTACGGTACTTCTTGTTACAGATGGTGCTGAAAGCAAGGCCCAGATTGGCGATGCAATAAAAGAAGGCATGACTATTAAAACCGTTGGGCCAAAATCCATGCTGGAGATTTATTTTGGTGAAAATGCTGTAAAGATTTTAGGTGATACAGTTGTCAAAGTTGAAAAGCTGCTTACCAATGTGGACTCTAACACTGAGGAGTCATCGTTTATAGTTGAAAAGGGGCGCATGTTCTCAAAGGTAACAAAGAAATTAGCCAAGGGCGATAGTTACCAGGTAAAGACCCCAACGGCAATAGCAGCTGTCCGTGGTACCGATTTTCTGGTGACACAGGAAGAGGACAAGAGCAATGTTGCCTGCCTTGATGGCATGCTTGAGGTGCTAAACCAGAGCCTGGCTACCGGGCAGCCAATAGTGCTTGAGGAAAAACAGGAAGTTGATGTTGTCCCAGGGCAGGATATGGTTGCAAAACAAATATCAGAAGACAAGCTGCGTATGCTTAATATATTGCTAGAGATAAAAGCAATGCGCGAGGATATACGCAAGAAATACGAACAGCAGCGTGAAGAAATATTGAAATATGTAGAAGAACAGAAAAAAGCTGACAAAACGATGCTTGAAGAGCAGCGCGAAAAGGATAAAGCACTTGTAGAAGAGCAGAAAGCCCGTGACAAGGCAATGATTGAAGGGATTAAAGGACAGATAAAAGATGAATCGGGAAAAGCAGCCCAGCAGTCACTGGATGCGGCAAAGAGCCAGATGCAGGATGCAAAAGCTGTGGATAAGGACCAGGCAAGCACTGAAGCCAAGGACCAGATGAGTGCAATGAAGCCAAAGATTGAAAAACCAAAAGTTGATTTGAATCAGTTTAAGAGCCAGCAGTGAAACAATCTAAGGGGGCTGTTATAAAGGATGGTAACAGCCCTTTTACATTATTTATAGTTATTGTTTTCAAATACAGAATAATATATATAAAAAAGAAGGAGTGTGTACTATGGATTTTGAAACTACTACCTGTATTTCATTAACACATTTAGATATTCTTACTGCTAACGCTTTACGATTTAATATGCCGCTGCATTCGTTTATTGCACGAATGTTGGTTTTTGCTGCTAAAAAGGAAAAAGGGAAAGCCAAACCATTTAAAAGTATTGCCTACCGTAAGCGAGACAGGGAAAATCCTTGGAAACGGGTTCACCTGTATCTGGAATACAGGGAATATGAGTATCTTTTGGATATTAAGAAGCTGTGGAAGATGAGTGTGGCACTGGCTATTGTTTTTTGTATTGAGAATGTATTAGATGAGTTTGTAACATTTTTAAACAACCTTTTTGAAGAAGAGCGGAAGGGAAATACCGATAACTATCTGAAATATGAGTTTAACCGAAGCTATATATTTGAGTATGATACCAAAGAAGGGGTACATTGCTGCAGATTTTACTGGGGATTACCGGTAAAATATGCCCGATTTACGCCCTAACTATTAAAAATAAATCTTTATCCAGTTCAATGAAAATGATGGATTTTGCAATAATTCATTGCTTTGGGGACATACTATCCATCATGTAATTTTTATTGACTAAAATATCCATTATAGTATATCACCATTGTAGAGTATATATAAACAAAAAACATGTTTAAACATGTAATGAAGTTTAATATGCATAGCTGTTGTTATGGGAACAAGAGGGTGTAATTACTAAACAATGGTTAAATTAGCCTTTATTGGTACAGGTACATGCAACGCAACAACGCGCAAACCACAGGCGTTAGCATTTTCAATTAATGGCGAGGTGGTGTGTGTTGATTGTGGTGGTGGGGCGTATCATGCCATTGCTGCACTCAATGATCCAGATTTTAACTACAGCGCTATTTCTACAATCATCCTTACTCATTACCATGTTGACCATGTTTCAGGCTTGCCTGATCTTTTATGGGGCGAGATGTGGGACCATACAGGCCATAGAACCGAACCGTTGACAATTATTGGGCCAAAGGGATTGCATAACTTTTATAATAACAGGCTTTTGCCCTTTATGGGTGACTATCCATTGCCATTTAAAGTGGAACTGATTGAATTAAGCAATGGCGATGTTTTTGAAGGAAATGGATATAAGGTAGAATCAGTGACATTGGCACATGGTGATTTTTCATCCGGCTACCGCTTTGATTTTGGTACACGGTCAGTGGCAATTACCGGTGATACTGGTTACTGCGATGCGTTATGTGGGCTACTTTCATCAGTAGATTGTGCTGTCATAGAATGGGGGATAGCATCAGATGACACATATCCATTGCATCTTTCTTCAAAAGATATTGTAGCATTAATTCAAAACGATGCCTGGCCATGTGAGGTATACGCAGTACACGTGTATCCTGTGATAGATATAAATTTCCAGGAGCAGCTATACAAAATGAAAGCACTTGTTGAATCCTTGCATAAAACCGTTGAATTTCCTTCCGATGGCGATATACTTACAATAATTCCATGATTTTTTCTTGTAATTAATATTTACAAAATACTATACCCTCGCAACTTAGTGAGGGTGGAGCTACGGAAAAAATATTAATTGCACGTACATCATTATTATGGGGCTAAGTCTTCATGAACAAAATTGAAACTGAATACTGTATTATTGGCGCAGGTGTTATTGGCCTGGCAGTGGCGCGAGAGCTATCGCTTCAAAAAAAGAAAAAAATAATTGTGTGTGAAAAAGAAGAACGTGCCGGACTTCATGCTTCAGGCAGAAACAGTGGAGTACTGCATGCAGGCATTTACTACACAGCCGGAAGCATGAAGGCCAATACCTGTATTGAAGGCAACAGGCTCATGAAGTCATTCTGCAAGTCAAAAGGTGTTTTAGTACGGGAAACAGGCAAAGTGATTGTTGCAAAGAATAGCAAGGAACTGCAAACGCTGCACATGCTTGAAACACGGGCAAAAAACAATGGCGTTGAAGTGAAGCTCATTAATGCCACGCAATTGGCTGATATTGAGCCCTGCGCAAAGACGCATCAAGAGGCATTGTTTTCGCCACAAACCGCAGTTGTTGATCCTAAAGTGGTGATGCAGGCATTATATGATGATTGTGTACAAAGAGGTGTAAAGGTATTGTTTAATACCCCGTTTCACCGTTTTGAAAATGAAAATGCTATACATGCTGGTAATTATTCAATACAATTTGAAAAACTTATCAATTGTGCCGGTGCATACAGCGATATCATTGCTCACAGCCGTGGCCTGGCAGAACATCTAACATTAATTCCATTTAAAGGAATTTATGCAAAATTAAAAAAAACAAGTGCTCTTAGCGTCAAGGGCAACATCTACCCGGTGCCTGATGTGCGCAATCCTTTTTTAGGTGTTCATTTTACTGCAAATCCCTATGGTGATGTGTATATAGGGCCAACCGCAATGCCTGTCTTTGGCAGGGAACACTATAGGCTTTTGCGGGGTCTTGGTGTTGAAAGCTTTGATATACTGTTAAAAGATGCATTACTATTTTTTAAAAACAGCAGTTTCAGGAGTATTGCCGCCAGTGAACCAAAAAAATATATCCCCCACTTTTTTTACCGTGATGCTAAAGAGCTGGTGAAGAAGTTATCGTACAGTGACATTGAGAAAACAACAAAAGCAGGCATACGGCCCCAGTTGGTTGACTGGACAAAAAAAGAGCTGGTAATGGATTTTTGCATGTATCATGACGCATACACGGTTCATGTGCTCAATGCAATATCACCAGCATTTACCAGTTCATTATACTTTGCAAAAATAATTGTTGATAGATATTGCAGGTAACTGCATTAATGCATTTTATTGGAGATAGCTCTCATAATATACTATATTGTATATAAAATATTCATTGAACATTAAAGGGGTTTAATTATGAAAATTAGCGTCGTGGGGACAGGATATGTTGGTTTGGTTACCGGAACATGTTTTGCAGTAATGGGAAATACGGTAATTTGTGTGGACACCGACAGTGATAAGATTGAAAAACTTAAAAAAGGGATTATCCCCATTTACGAGCCGGGATTAGATGAGTTGGTTGTAGAAAATCATAAAAAAGGCAACCTGCTTTTTACCACTGATATTAAAGAAGCACTGGAAAAAACAAATGTAATGTTCATTGCTGTTGGCACGCCCATGGGTGAGGACGGCAGTGCTGATTTGCGCCATGTGCTTGATGTGGCACAATCAATAGGCGCGTTTATGACACATGATATGATTGTAGTGGATAAATCAACAGTACCCGTTGGCACAGCCGAAAAAGTTAAGGCTACCATTCAGGAAGAGTTGAAAAAGCGGGGAGTATCATATAAGGTTTCAGTAGTAAGCAACCCTGAATTTTTGAAAGAAGGTGCTGCGGTTGAAGATTTTATGCGTCCCGACAGGGTCATCATTGGAACCGATGATGAGGTTGCGCTTAATGTGATGAAAGAATTATATGCACCATTTACACACAGCCATGAGCGATTCATAGCAATGGATATTCGAAGTGCGGAGATGACAAAGTATGCTGCAAACGCTATGCTTGCTACCAAGATAAGCTTCATGAATGAGATAGCCAACATTTGCGAGCGAGTTGGTGCAGATGTTAATATGGTGCGCATTGGCATCGGCAGTGACCACAGAATTGGCTACAGCTTTATTTATCCAGGTGTTGGATATGGCGGTTCCTGCTTTCCCAAGGATGTGCAGGCATTAATAAAAACAGCAAAAGATTATGGATATGAACCAAAGATAATAACCGCAGTTGAGGATGTCAACGCAAGGCAAAAGCTTTCACTTGTGGATAAGGTGGTGAAGCGATTTGGCCAGGACCTTTCAGGCAAAGTTTTTGCAATCTGGGGTCTTGCTTTTAAGCCGGAAACTGATGACATGCGTGAAGCTGCAAGTATTACCATTATAAAAGAATTATTAAAAAGAAATGCAAAAGTTAAGGCCTATGATCCCAAGGCAACGGAACAGGCAAAAGGTTTTTATCTGAAAGGATTGCAGAATATAGAATATTGCGATAGTAAATATGATGCACTCTCTGGTGCGGAAGCATTATTGCTTGTTACGGAGTGGAAAGAATTCAGAAGCCCTGATTTTGAAGAGATTAAAAAGCGCTTGAAGAATCCTGTAATCTTTGATGGCAGAAACCAGTACAACATGAAAAAATTACAAAAAGATGGTTTTGAAATTTATCAAATTGGTGTGGGCCAGATTAAATAAATTTTTTATTAAGGTGCCATCACGCAGAGTACGCAGAACTTTTTGTTCTTCTGATCTTTTCTGTATACTCTGCGTAAAACTTCAAGAAATTAAAAATAATAGCGTGCGCCTAAACCTCCGCGGATATCAAAATCTACATCGGGTATAATCCGTAATGCTGGTACCAGTTCTAGAAATATGCCTATTGGGACCTTTGTGAAGGTATATTCCAGTCCCACAGGAATACGGACATCAATTCTATTTTCTTCTTCATGGTCATTTTTATTGTCTTTTTCCCAGTCATGGAATCCTGCACCAACGCCAAGGTACAATACTAATTCATTAATTGGGAAAACACCGTGGAAATGGCGTAAATAATCTGCATATATATATAAATCATCTGCAGATTCACCAATACCAATGTCTATGGCATCACTTTTGCCCATAAAAAATTTTGCAGTTAACCCTGAAGGGTCGCCTAAAATAAAACCAGCACCAATATTGTTTGCAGCAAATAAACTAGATGCAATCAGTAGGAAAATTGTACAAAGCATAAAAATATTTTTCATGGGTTCACCTCAGTGGCATTATATTTTTTAGATTAGGTAATGATACATATGATTTGGCAATTGCGTCAAATTATTTTTGTAATCCACTGTTAATTCCTAAATGTATTTATGTGTACAATAAATAATTAATGTACACTCCCGCCGCCTTCGGCGGCGGGAGTGTACATGTTTTTATGTAAAATTATTTTTAAGGAATAAATACTGAATTTTTAGTATGAATCATGGGATGCACTATATTAAAGTAAGATGATAGTTTTTAGCATGATCAAGGGGATAGGCATGACTACACGGCAACGAATACTGAGAAAACTAGTTAATATTTACCCGCCATTCATGGGTGCTGGCATACGAATTTCATTTGATGAAAAAGCTAACAAGGTCAATGTGAAGATGAAGCTTTCATGGTATAACCGTAATTACGTGGGTACACATTTTGGCGGTTCACTATATGCCATGTGCGACCCCTTTTACATGATTTTGCTTATGGACATTCTGGGTAAAGAATATATTGTATGGGATAAGGCAGCAACAATTGATTTTGTAAAGCCCGGGCGCTCAACAGTTTTTGCTGAGTTCTATATCCCAGATGAACGAATAGAGCAAATAAAAAAGGAAGTTGATAAAAAAGGTAAAGCATTGCCGGAATTTATAGCCGAAGTTAAGGATGAACAGGGGGAGGTAATCGCCCGTGTGCACAAATATATTTATGTCAAGAAAAAGGATGCCCGTAAACAATGATATACCCTGCTAAAGATACATTCATCCATATGGCTGCGCAAGCATTGCAACAGGGCAATGTGGTAGCATTCCCAACTGAAACCGTATACGGGCTTGGTGCTAATGCACTGAATGCAGAAGCAGTAGCAAAGATTTTTGAAATTAAGCAAAGGCCTTTTTTTGATCCTCTTATTGTACATGTGGATTCCCTTAATATGGTACAGCAGGTGGTAGCAACACTACCGGATATTGCGTTACGGTGCATGGAAGCGTTTTGGCCGGGGCCATTGACATTGGTGCTGCCAAAAAGCAATAGTATACCGGAGATAGTTACTGCGGGACTGGATACCGTTGCTGTGAGAATGCCGCAGCATGAGGTTGCCCAAAAGCTGATACAGGCAAGTGGCGTGCCAATAGCTGCGCCAAGTGCAAACCCATTTGGCTACTTAAGCCCTACCACAGCAGAGCATGTTGCAAAGCAGCTAGGCGATAAGGTTGATATTATTCTGGATGGAGGGAAGTGCCCTGTTGGGGTTGAATCAACAATAATAAAAATTGAACGTGATGCCATTACGTTATTGCGTCATGGTGGGATACCCCTTGAAGAGATTGAAGCTGTTGCAGGCAAAGTAAATATTATCAAACACACACAGGTTGAAGCCCCTGGCCAGTTGCCTTATCATTATGCACCAAAAACAAAAAT
>Ga0101944_10003479_pt1 | contig 21790 bp, 20 predicted proteins | sample DewCreD2012metaG_FD_75245 | JGI IMG/M metagenome (GOLD analysis project Ga0101944, IMG submission 75245) | Hot spring sediment bacterial and archeal communities from British Columbia, Canada, to study Microbial Dark Matter (Phase II) - Dewar... ... | reverse complement strand
TTTATTTCATCGTAGGGAACGGACTCCTGTCCGTTCCGCTATTTTTCTCTGTGGTTCTCTTGCGATTTCTCTCTGCGGTTCTCTGTGTAATTTTTCTTTTCTTTCACAGAGTTCCACCGAGAAGAAACAGAGAGCCACAGAGAAATAACAACAAGAAAAATCAAAATCCCGAAGATAGATATCGTTAATACATATTAAATAACCTTTGTATAAAATTGACTGTTCTATATTTTAGATTTATGATTTTATACCGTTATATACTAAGCAATCATTTAATCCCATTTCTTTTTTCAATCATTACTTTGATTTGCATTTTTCTTTTACAGTTTCTTATGAGATTTGCCGATAGATTAGTTGGGAAGGGATTAGATACGTGGATATTAATAAAATTAATTGCCTATAATTTAAGCTGGATGTTTGTTCTTGTAGTTCCAATGGCTACTCTTGTTTCAACTCTAATGGCATTCGGTAATTTAAGCCAAAATAATGAAGTTACAATAATGAAATCCAGCGGGATAAGTCTTTACAGAATGCTAATATCACCTGTACTTGCAAGCATAGTAGTTGCTTACCTTTTATTTTTATTTAACAATGAAGTTCTGCCGGATGCAAATCATCAGGCAAAAGTACTAATGAGTGACATTTCCAGAACAAAACCAACTCTATCTTTAGAACCCGGATTCTTTTCTCAAGAAGTACCAAGCTATGCAATACTTGCAAGAAAAATTGATCAGAAAACAAATGACTTATTCGATCTAACAATTTATGATTACTCAAATCTTAATAAAATTAATGTTGTAACAGCAAAAAGGGGAAAGATATTCTTTTCTTCAAGTCAGACTAAACTAATTATGTCTTTACAAGATGGAGAAATTCACGAAAGTAACGTAAATAATACTGGAGTTTACAGAAGACTTAGATTTGAGAGGCATAAAATTGCTATGAATGCTGACCAATTTACTTTCCAGCAATCCGGAGCTTCTTCACGAGGAGAGCGAGAGCTTAGTATTGAAGCAATGAATTATATTACTGATAGTCTAAGACAATTGAATGAATCTTACAAAAAAAGTTTTTTCGATGAAGTTCAGTCATATATGTTGCTTGGTAAAAATATTCCATTTCAAATTAGAATCCTAAATGTTAAAATACCACAGAACCAAAAGTCTGTAATTTTAGAAAGACTAAACACTGCTAAATTAGCAATCGTATCATCTCAAAGAAGGGTTGAATATGTTAGCAGAGAAATTGATAACTATGAGGTTGAAATTCATAAGAAATATTCTTTGCCGGTTGCCTGTATTATTTTTATTCTATTAGGCGCACCTTTGGGAATAATGGTAAGAAAAGGCGGATTCGGAGTGGCAGCCGGAATAAGTTTGTTCTTTTTTCTTATTTACTGGGCTTTTCTTATTGGTGGAGAAAAATTATCTGATAGAGGAATGCTATCACCATTCTGGGGAATGTGGGCAGGAAATGTATTTTTTGGAATAGTCGGAATTTTACTGATAATAAGAACTAATCTGGAAGTCAAAAATATTACTTTTGAATTATTAAGGAAGCTTGTACCAAAATCAATTTCTTTTAAAAGTGAGCTTGATGAAAATCAAAATTCTCGATAGATATTTAATTAAACAATTTCTTCAAACAACAATATTCGGATTATTTGCTTTTATCATAATTTTCATTGTGATAGATGCAATGGAAAATCTGGATGATTTTATTGACCAAAGCGTTCCTATTATTAGAGTTCTTCAATATTATCTGGTTTTCTCTCCTGAAATTATTCGTTTAATGACGCCCGTTGCTGTCTTGTTCGCAGCTCTATTTACTGTTGGGAAGGCAGCTAATCTGAGTGAGATGACCGCCATAAAAGCAAGCGGAGTAAGTTTATTCAGATTTATGTTGCCTTTTTTAATTACTTCAGTATTTCTAACGATTTTTTCAATTTACTTCGGAGGGTATGTAGTTCCATTGGCAAATAAAAACAAAATTCTGATTGAACAAGTATATCTTAAAAAAAGTATTTACTATGCTCAGAGCAATATTTTCTTCCAAGATAATAGAACAAGAATTGTCAGTGTTGCATTTTTTGATTCAGATAATAACCGTGCAAATCAGGTTAGTATTCAGGAATTTTCTGATAGTGATTATACGATAATGAAATCGAGAATTGATGCAGCTTTTCTTAACTATGATACAAAAGAAAATTGCTGGATTGCCGAATCAGGAGTTTTTAGAGAATTCAAAGAAGACATTGAGCGTGCTGAATATTTTGAAAAAAGGAAAATTGAAGGATTAAATTTTCTGCCAGAAGATTTATCAAATAAACAGCAAAAAATATCTGAAATGAATTTGAGTGAATTAAAGGAACTGATTAAAACTCAAAAACGTGCGGGGAATGATCCGTCTTCAACTTTAATTGATTACTATTCTATTTTTGCTTTTGCAACGACAAACATTATTGTTGTTTTTTTTGCTTTACCCATTTCTACCAATAAAAGAAAAGGAGGATTAGCAGCACAAATCGGAATAAATATACTTGTAACTTTCTTATATCTGGTTTTTATGAAGATAAGTCAGGCATTTGGAAAAAACGGAGCTTTATCTCCTATATTAACTGCTTGGTTTGCTAATATTATTTTTCTTGTTGCTGCGATCTTTAATCTGATACGTTCAAAATTGTAATTAGAATTTTATTTTAGCATAATTTTTGCTATAAGTAATAATTTTTATTAATAATATTTTTTATAGTAATTAATTATTAGATTTGAAGCGTAAATCAAAAAAAATGAAAGGCTTCAATTATGAAGAAGTTCTTTACAATCTCAATTCTGTTTTTATTCTTGCTCATCATAGGATGTAGTAAGGATGAAGACACCCAAACCCCTCAACCAACTCCCCAACCAACTCCAACAACAGGTACAATTAGTGGAAGAATTTCACTACCTCCTGGCGCTTCTGGTGATATAAATAATGCAAGAGTTGCAATATATGCCTCATTTGCAGATTGGTTAGCAGACAGAGTTTTAAGATTTACTACTGCTGCAAGCAATGGTAGTTATGCTTTTGCTAATGTAACACCAGGAACATATTATATGGATGCTTGGAAGGATAATAATAATAATACCCTTTTTGATTCAGGAGATTTCTGGGGAGTTTATGGAAGTGGTTCATATCCGAATTATCAAGTAAGTCCTTTTAGTGTAGCCGCAGGACAAACAACAAGTATAAATTTTCAGATATTTATAATACCGTAGAAATTTTTACTTTTAATTTTTGTATCCACTTTGAGCATAAGATTTAATTATCTTATACTCAAGGTGGATTTATTCAGAATTTAGAAAGTACCTCAGATTCCTCACATAAACGATTAACTAAAATTTCTACTTGCTTTTCTGATCCAAGAAGATCCTGTAACGAAATTTTATTTAACAATTGATCGAGCATTGTTTGAACTGTTTTCCACAAAGAGCGGATCGAACAATCAATTGAATTTGTACAAATTGATTCAACTCCTGAATGTAATTCGCAGAAAGATGGTTCATATAATTTACCACCAAGTACAGCCAATACATCCGCAACTTTGATTTCCTTACTTTCTCGCGAGAGTTTATATCCACCTGTCTGCCCACGTGAGCTTTCAACAAAACCTGCAAGACGAAGAATACGAAGAATCTTAGCTACATTTGCTTCACTTAAACCCTCAAGATGGCTAAGTTCAGGAATAGTCATTCCATTCTCAGAATTATCTTTACCTATTCTGAGTAAAAGTCTTAAGCCGTATTCTTCTTGAGCACTGAACTTCATTTTGTAATTAATCTAATTAGTTATTCTTAAATAATGGAATTCTTGAACCACAAGCTTTAGCGTGCATAACTTGGGAGAATTGTTCTGGACTAATAGAAGGTCCTTTTGCAGAGCATAATTCATTAAAAACCTGCTTTAGATTATTCGCAATATGTTCAGCGCTAAATCCTTCAATGTCTAATCTTCTCATAAAGTACAAAAGCTCTCCGTTTTTGAATAATGCTATACTCGGAGAAGAAGGGGGAAATCCTTTAATATACTCTCTGACTTTGTCAACGGCATCCCTCTCCTGCCCTGCAAAGACTGTATAAAGTTCGTCAGGAATAATTTCATTTTGTAATGCAAGAGAAACTCCGGGTCTTGCACTGCCCGCAGCACATCCGCAAACGGAATTAATCATAACTAAAACTGTTTTATCATTATTGACATTTATAGCTTCATCAACCTGTTCTGGTGTTAATAACTCAGTAAAACCAACTGCGACTAATTCATCGCGCATTGGTTGCACTGCATCCTGATCATACATTGGTGGTCGTGATTGAATATTAAGCATTTATTCTCCTATTTTTTTGAATAATTAAAAGATATTGGAAATTTTACTTTTCGGTGTAAATCAGTATTATCCTGATTAATCAGCTTGTGATTGTGGTATCATCAGTGATTGAAAAATACAGATAATACTTAGCCACGAATTACACTAATTGACACTAATTGAAAACTTAATTAAATTGACTACACTAAGGAATCTAAAACAAAGTTGATTATTATATTTATTACAAATCAGTGCGAATCAGTCAAATCAGTGTCATCAGCGTGCTATCAAATTTATAAAAACCCTAACTCCAGTTTTGCTGCTTCTGACATCATATCTTTCTCCCAAGGCGGTGTCCAAACTACCTCAACTTTAGCACTCTTAACTTCTTTAATGGCTGCAACTTTACTTTCAACTTCAGCAGGTAATGATTGAGCAGCAGGACACATAGGAGAAGTAAGTGTCATTTTTATTTTAACATTTGAATCATCATCAATGGCAATTTCATATATTAATCCTAATTCAAAAATGTCAACAGGAATTTCAGGATCATAGCAAGTTTTAATGGCTTTTATAATTTTCTCTTCAAGCTCTTGTTTATTTAATTCTTTCATATATGAATTTCTTTAACAAATTATTGTTTAATAAATAAAATCTTATAAAGTAAAAAATCAGATTATAATTCTATTTATTCAGTAGTAACTTTATCGCCTTTACCTTCTAAGGCATTTATCATAGTATGCCAGGCTAAAGAGGCACATTTAACTCTTGCAGGGAATTCTTTAACTCCTGAAAAAACAGCAAGTTTTCCTAAATCTTCAAGTGCAACTTCTTCGTCAATTTTAGCAGTAACCAAGTGATGGAACTTATCAAAAAGAATTTTAGCTTCATCCACTGATTTACCTTTAAGCATTGATGTCATAAGTGAAGCGGACGCTTTTGAAATAGCACATCCAGAGCCTTGAAAGGATATATCTTTGATTATTTTATTTTCATCCAAGTCAATATAAATTGTTACATTATCTCCGCATAGAGGATTATAACCTTCCAATAATACAGTTGGATTTTCAATCTTTCTAAAATTTCTCGGAGATTTATTGTGATCTAAAATTACCTGTTGATATAATTCTCGTAATTCTTGCTGCATTAGACAAAAACCTCCAAAATCTTTTTTAATCCATTGTAAAGAATATCAACTTCTTCTAAAGTATTATACATTCCAAAAGATGCGCGAGAAGTTGCTGGTATTTTGAATTTATCCATAACAGGCTGTGTGCAATGATGTCCTGTTCTTATCGCGACACCTTCAAAATCAAGGAATGTTCCGACATCGTGGGGATGAACATTTTCTAAAACGAATGATAAAACTGAAATTTTATTTTTTGAAGTGCCTATAACTCTTAATCCGTTTAACATACTAATCTTTTCAGTAGCATATTCCAAAAGTGTATTTTCATAGGCTGCAATTCTATCCAAACCTATAGTTGTAACATAATCAATAGCAGCACCTAAACCGATTGCACCGGCAATATTTGGAGTCCCTGCTTCAAATTTATGTGGGAGTTCATTGTAAGTAGTTTTTTCAAAACTTACTCTTGAAATCATATCACCACCACCTTGATAAGGCGGCATATTTTCAAGATGATTAACCTTGCCATAAAGAATTCCTATTCCTGTTGGTCCGTATAATTTATGACCACTAAAAGCTAAAAAATCACAATCTAATTCTTGAACATCAATCTCTAAATGATTGACAGCTTGAGCAGCATCTAAAAGAACAGGCACATTATAGGAATGGGCAAGTTTTATTATTTCTCTAACTGGATTAACTGTTCCCAATGAATTTGAAGCATAAACTATTGAAACAAGTTTTGTTTTTTCCGAAATAAGTTTTTCAAATTCTTCAAAAATTATCTCTCCGTTTTCTTCAATTGGTATGACTTTAAGTTTTGCTTTTTTCTCTTCGCATATCAACTGCCAGGGAACTATGTTCGAATGATGTTCCATTTCAGAAATAATAATATCATCACCTTCATTAAGTACTTTTCGACAATATGTTTGAGCAACGAGGTTAATAGATTCTGTCGTTCCTTTTGTAAAAATTATTTCGTTTTTTCCTAAAGCATTTATGAATTTTTTTACTTTGATACGAGAGCTTTCAAAAGCTTCGGTTGCTTCCTGACTTAATGCGTGAACTCCACGATGAATATTGGCATTTTGTTTATAATAGTAGTTTTCTAAGCTGTGAAGAACGTGCAGAGGTTTTTGAGTAGTTGCAGCGTTGTCAAGATAAACTAATGGTTTACCATGAACCAATTGACTTAAAATTGGAAAATCACTTCTGATTTTATCAACATTATAGTTGATTTGTTTTTTTAAACCTGCATTCTCTTCTTTTAATAACATTTAGTTAAACTTTCTTGAAATAATTTTTTCGAGATAATCGCGTAATGCTTCTATTTTAATTGAAGTAATTACATCGCTTGCAAAAGCATGAATCAGCATTGCTGTTGCGGCTTCATCTCCAATTCCTCTGGTCTTCAGATAGAATTTTGCTTCCTCGTTTAGTTTTCCAACAGTCGCACCATGCGAGCATTTTACATCATCAGCAAAAATTTCAAGTTGCGGTTTTGTGTTCATCACTGCAGAATCTGAAAGCAAAATGGTATTGTTCTCCTGAAATGCATTTGTCTTTTGTGCATCTTGTCTAACCATCACTTTGCCATTGAACACTCCTTTGGAGTTTCCTTGCAAAATTCCTTTATAATGTTCATAACTATTACAATGAGGTTTAGAATGGTCTATTAAAGTGTGTGCATCAAATAATTGTTCTCCTGTTATCATAAACAGACCATTCAAGGTACTTTCAGCATATTCACCATCAAATCTGGAATTAAACTCGTTTCTTGAAAATTTTGCTCCTGTTGAAATTAAATGTGAACGGAAATTGCTATTTCTATTCTGACTTATATCCATTCTACCAATGTGAATTGATTTAAAACTCTCTTCCTGAAGCTTAATATGATCTAAAATTCCATTTTCATCAACAAAAATTTCTGTAACACTATTTGTAAAATATTCGGTTTCTGTATCTGATACATAATGTTCTATGATAGTAACTTGAGCGTTCTTCCCTACTATAATAAGGTTGCGAGGTTGAATAATATTTTTGGAAGTGCCAGAATTATTATAATAAATTATATGAATCGGTTCTTCAATAATTTTATTATTTGGTACTTGAATGAAAGCTCCATCCGTAATAAAAGATGAATTAAGAGAAGTAAAAAAATTATTGGAATTTTCAGCAACTTTTCCTAAAAACTTTTGAACAAGCGGATGATTTTGTTTTATTACTTCTGATAGACTTAAAATTTCAACCCCTTCGGGAATATCTAATAACTTTGATAAATTTTGAATGTGATATCCGTTCACAAAGGTGATTAAACTATGTTCAAGATTATCAAATAAAAATTTACTAATGTGATCGAAAGAGTAATCTGCTTTTTCTAAGCTGAAACTAAAATTTTCTTTATTGAGAAAAGCAACATTAGTGTATTTCCATTCTTCATTTTTTATTGAAGGAAAATCAAGTGTAGTTAAATATTTAATTGATTTTTTTCTGTAATCGTGAACAGGATATTTCTTTTCACCATTAAGATTGTTTTCATACTTTTCAAAGTTTTTCAGACACCAATCTTTAAATGTATTTTTTATTTCGCTCATTTTATTTTAACTCCTTAAACCGGGATTTCTTCTTTTTGATTTTTTATCCAATCATAACCTTTTTCTTCAAGCTCTAAAGCTAAATCTTTTCTACCTGATTTAACTATTTTACCTTGATAAAGGACGTGTACAAAATCCGGAATAATATAATTTAAGAGTCTTTGATAGTGAGTAACAACAATAATAGCATTGTCTTTAGACCTCAATTTGTTTACTCCATTAGCTACAATTCTAAGAGCGTCAATATCTAAACCTGAGTCAGTTTCATCAAGAATAGCAAGAGTTGGATTTAATACTGCCATTTGAAAAATTTCATTTCTTTTTTTCTCACCACCTGAAAATCCTTCATTAACGGAGCGGCTTAAAAATTTCTGGTCAAGATCGACAAGTTTACTTTTTTCTTTCAATAATGATAAAAACTCAATGGCATCTAATTCTTCTTCGCCTCTGTATTTTCTTATTTCATTAACGGCTGTTTTGAGAAGATTAGTATTACTTACTCCGGGAATTTCCACCGGATATTGAAATGCTAAAAATACTCCTTCTCTGGCTCTATCTTCCGGAGCTAATTCCAAAAGATTTTTTCCATTATATAAAATTTCTCCTTTAGTAACTTCATAATCTTCTCTGCCAGCAAGAATTGAAGCAAGAGTAGATTTTCCAGAACCATTAGGTCCCATTATTGCGTGAACTTCGCCGTAATTAACCTTTAAATCTATTCCTTTAAGGATTTCATTTCCGTTTATACTGGCGTGTAAATTTTTTATTTCTAATAACATTTTTTCTCCTTTATTTTCTATTAAAAACTTGTTTTGGGCTAAAGCCCTTGAAATTATTTATTTATTGTCCCACGACTTAAAAGTCTTGACTATTTTAAGCCCTCTCCTTTGGATAGAGTTTGCCTGCCTGCCGATAGGCAGGGATTAAGCTATTTATCCAACACTTCCTTCAAGTGAAATGCTTAATAATTTCTGAGCTTCTACTGCAAATTCCATTGGCAATTCAGCTAAAACTTCTTTTACATAACCATTTACAATTAGATTAACAGCATCTTCTGTGGCAATACCTCTTTGATTTAAGTAAAATATTTGATCTTCACCAATTTTGGACGTAGTTGCTTCGTGTTCAACTTGAGCAGTGGGATTACTAATTTCTAAATATGGAAAAGTATGAGCACCGCATTTATCACCAATCAAAAGAGAATCGCATTGTGAAAAATTTCGCGCTTTTTCTGCTTTCTTGTTAATCTTGACTAATCCACGATAACTGTTATTACTTTTACCAGCCGATATTCCTTTTGAAACGATTGTGCTTTTAGTGTTTTTTCCTAAATGAATCATCTTAGTGCCAGTATCAGCTTGCTGCATATTGTTAGTTACAGCTACAGAATAAAACTCACCAATAGAATTATCACCCTGAAGGACACAACTTGGATATTTCCAGGTTATGGCTGAACCAGTTTCAACTTGAGTCCAAGAGATTTTTGAATTAACACCTTTGCAAAGACCTCTTTTTGTAACAAAGTTATAAATTCCGCCTTTGCCTTCTTTATCACCGGGATACCAATTCTGAACTGTTGAGTATTTGATTGTTGCATTATCCATCGCTACTAATTCAACTACTGCAGCGTGTAATTGATTTTCATCTCGTATTGGAGCAGTGCAACCTTCGAGATAACTTACGTAAGAACCTTCATCGGCAACTATCAAAGTTCTTTCAAACTGTCCAGTTTCTGAAGCATTGATTCTGAAATAAGTTGAAAGTTCCATCGGGCATCGAACTCCTTTGGGGACATAAACAAATGAACCATCACTAAAAACTGCTGAATTCAAACTTGCATAAAAGTTATCAGTATAAGGGACAACACTTCCTAAATATTTTTTTATAAGTTCGGGATGTTCTTTAATAGCTTCAGACATCGAGCAGAAGATTATTCCAAGTTCTTTTAGTTTATCTTTAAATGTTGTAGCAACCGAAACCGAATCAAAAACTGCATCAACGGCAACTCCAGCCAACATCATTTGTTCTTCAAGCGGAATTCCGAGTTTATTATAAGTTTCTCTAATTGCAGGATCAATTTCATCAAGTGAGTTATACTTTGGTTTCTTTTTAGGTGCTGAATAATATGAAATATCCTGAAAATCTACCTTATCATATTTTACGTTTGGCCAACTCGGTTCTTCCATTGTAAGCCAATGACGGTATGCTTTCAATCTCCACTCAGTCATCCACTCTGGCTCTCCTTTTTTGGCTGAAAGCTGTTTTATTATATCTTCATTCAGCCCTTTAGGAAGTCTATCCTCTTCCACATCAGTAACAAATCCGTACTTATATTCCTGATTTGCCAGTTCTTCAATTTTTTGAGTTTCTGTAATGCTCATTATCTCTCCAATTAAATTTTATTAACTGTTCTAATTTATTTAATCTTTACAAAAAAGTCAAGATTATTAAGGAACAGTAGATTGTGAGTTTAAGTTCAAGTTTAAGTTAAAGTTTTAGTTTTATTATGAGATCAATTTTTTAGATTAGATTTAATATTAGTCTTGATGGAATTGAAGATTTTTTGAAATATTCACAATTTTTAAGAGTAAAATAATCTAAAATGATTGTTTTTTGGTCAATAATCGGTTAATTTTGAATAGATAATTAGAGAAATACCATTGAACGAACAGAACGAAAATAAGAATATCCCTTCAAGTAACGAAGGATCCAAATCTAACTCACCTAATTCGAGAAAAGGAAGAAAAAGATTTTATCCAAAGAAAAAATTTATCTCAAACATAGATAAAAACCGCTCTGAAATCATTTTCAAAACATCCTTTAAAAAAATTTCCATAATTGTACCCCTTTATAATGAAGAAGAATCATTAAATCCCCTTGTAAATGAAATCAGAAAAGCTCTAAAACCTCTTAACACCCAATATGAAGTTTTATTGATTGACGATGGAAGTAACGATAAATCTTTAAGTATAATTAAAGAAATTGCACGAACTGATAACAGATTCAAATTTATCAGTTTCAGGAAAAATTATGGTAAATCTGCTGCCCTGCAGGTTGGGTTTAACAATGCCTCTGGCGATGTTATTATTACTATGGATGCAGACCTTCAGGATGACCCAAATGAAATAGTTAACCTCATTAAAAAGTTGGAAGAAGGATACGATCTTTGTTCCGGCTGGAAAAAGCAAAGATTTGATCCATTTATTAAAAAATATTCGTCAAGATTTTTTAATTATGTAACTCGTTTAATTAGTGGAATTAAGATTCACGACTTCAATTGTGGTTTGAAAGCCTATCGCTCAGAAGTGGTGAAGAATATTAAAGTTTATGGTGAATTACACAGATATATCCCTGTTTTAGCAAAATGGCAAGGTTTCTCTGTTACTGAATTAGTCGTTAAACATCACCCACGAAGATATGGAAAGACAAAATTTGGTATTTCCAGATTTTTTAAGGGTTTCATTGATTTAATAACAGTTGTGTTTGCAACAAGATACATAAAAAGACCTATGCACTTTTTTGGATTTTTCGGAGCTTTATCATTCTTTGTTGGTATTATTGTAAATGCTTACCTTTCCTATTTATGGATTATTGGAGTTCCACTAAGTAATAGACCTATGCTTTTCCTTGGTATTTTGCTTATCATAGTTGGAGTTCAATTCTTTTCAGTTGGACTTTTGGGAGAGATGATTGTTCATAATTCTTTAAGCGACCGGGAATATGTAATTAAAGATCGAAATGTTTAACAATACATTTATCTCCACCCAAAAATGAAATATGATCCTGTAAAAAATGTTTTTGCTTCAGTGATTAAAGCATTTCCTTTTCTTAGGATATTGTTTTACAAATTACTTGATTTACTTTTTCTAAGGTCTTGGTATGTTCGAAGAGAGTTAAAAAAACTTCGTTCATTGTTTGGAAATAAAGAGATTTCTATTTTGGATGCTGGAACAGGATATGGTCAATACGCTTATTTTATGACTAAGAATATGTTGCCTTGTAAAATCAAAGCTATTGATATAAAAGAAGATTGGATTGAAGATTGTAAAAGTTTTTTCAAGCAACAAAAAATAAATGACGTAGAATTTTTTGTTGAAGATTTAACCAAATTGAGTTACAAAGATGAATTTGACTTGATTTTATGTGTAGATGTAATGGAACACATTCCTGATGATATAACCGTTTTCAATAATTTTTATGTCGCATTAAAATCTGGTGGTTATCTTATAATTAACACCCCTTCGATATTTGGCGGCAGCGATGTTCACGATGAAGGTGAAGAGAGTTTTATTGGTGAACACGCAAGAGTTGGTTACTCAAAAGAAGAGTTCGAGTCAAAACTTCACCCGATTGGATTTAAAACATTTCAATCTAAATACACTTATGGATTCTGGGGTGATAAAGCCTGGCGATTAGGAATTAAATATCCGATGCTTTTATTAAACATTAGCAAATTGTTTTTTCTTATTCTTCCATTCTATTTTGTTTTGACTTTTCCCATAACTTATTTAATGATGTATCTTGATTTTTCTACAGAAAATAAAGTTGGTTCTGGAATAAATTTCATAGCTCAAAAAAAGTAACAACGGAGATATTATGGCAAAACAAAAAGTTGTTTCTAAACTGACAAAACAAACAGATGAAGGATTTTTGTCAAAATTTGAATTAAATAAAATACTTCCTCAGAAACATCATCCTTGGATAGTTATTCTTATTATCTTTATTTTATTTCTAATCTTTTTAAATCCACTTTACTTTGGAAACAAAACATTTCAGTCTGGGGATATAATAACAATGGAAAGTATGAAAAACTATCTTGAAAAAGATCGAGAGGGTTTTTCGTTATGGAATCCATATATTTTTGCCGGAATGCCTGCTTATGCTTTAAGTACTGAACCAACCTGGTTTAATATTATTTATACTGTTTATACATCCATTCGTACTGCATTTGCCTCATTTTTCTCAGTTCAATATGCAATGTGGAGTTTCTATTTAATTATACTAACTATAACTTCCTTCTTTTTGATGCAATATTTAACTAAAAATACTTTGGTTAGTCTTTTCTCTGCTTTATCTACTTCTTTTTCAACGGGAATTATCGTTTTTCTTTTTATTGGTCACGTAACCAAACTTACTTCACTTTGTATGTATCCACTATTGTTTTTACTTATTTTACGTATAAAAGAAAAATTTACACTTTTAGATTTTCTTTTGCTCATAGTAACGCTTCAGATTTTAATACAGGGATTTCACGTACAGATAATATTCTACATTTTCTTTGCAATTGCTATTTATTTTATTTATTTCATTATCAGACATTTAATTAAAAAAGAAAAAGAACAACTTAGAGGACTTATTAAAGCCGGATTTTCAGTCGTATTTGCCATTATAATTGCTCTTTTAATTCAATCCGATAATTTTACACAAATTTATGAATACACTCCTTATTCAACGCGAGGCACAGAGAGTTTATTAGAAAAATCATCTCCAAAAACAACAAAATCTGAATCTGATTATTATGATTATCATACAGAATGGTCTTTTTCTTGGGGGGAAGTTTTAACTTTCATTGTACCTTCTTACTACGGATTTGGTAATTCAACATACAAAGGACCATTAACAAATAATCAGGAAGTCGAGGTTAATACTTACTTTGGACAAATGCGTTTTGTTGATGTTGCTATGTATATGGGAATAATAATCTTTTTCCTTGGCATTTATGCTATGATAGCCTTTAGGAAAAATCCTCTTGTTCAATATTTAACAATTTTAATTATTATTTCTCTCTTAATTTCATTCGGTAAAAACTTCCCTATTCTATTTGATTTGATGTTTTATTATTTCCCTTACTTTAATAAGTTCAGAGTTCCATCAATGATTCTGGTTTTGATTCAGATCAATTTACCTATTCTTGCCGGTCTCGGATTAATGAAAATTTTATCATTTAAGGATGAGAAAGATTTAAAGATTAAATTGATATTGAGAAATGTTGCATTAGGAGTATCATTTACTTTAGTATTGGCTATTATACTAAATACTACTTTATCCAATTGGTTTATTGAAAGAATTAATTCTTATGCAAATACCTTACAAAACTCTCAGTTAGCACAACAATATCGAGTTCTTGCTGATTATACCTCACAAATGTTTGTTAATGATTTATTACTCGGTCTTTTATTTTTAACTATTTGTATTTGGAGTATTTATCTGTTTTCTCATCGAAAGTTCTCTGCGGATATTTTAATTGGGATATTTTTAATAGTCACCATAGTTGATTTATGGAGGATTGACTCAAGAGGAGCAAAATATATAGATAATCCTGATATCAAAAGAATTTTTGCTGAACCTGATTACATTTCTTTTATAAAAAAACAAAATGATAAAGAACCTTTCAGAATTTTTAACGCTAAACAAGATGGTTCACCCGGTTCATTAAATAACAACACAAACTTCCACGTATATTTTTTGATTGAAGATTTTTATGGCTATTCCGGAATTAAGCCCCGTGCTTATCAAGATTATATGGATATTGTTAATCCAATTAATCGAGATTTGTGGAATATGCTGAATGTAAAATATTTAATCACTGATCAATCTGTTTCAATTCCAGGAATGAGGCAATTATATAATTCAGAGAAAACTAATGTTTATTTTAATGAGTATTATCTTCCAAGAATCTTTTTTATTGAAAAAATTGAAAATATTTCGCCTCTTGATTTTCTAAATCGGTTCAGAGATGGAAAAATAAATCCTCAAAAAATTGGTATTATAGATGGAGAAATACCAGTTTTAGAGCCTCCAGATTCGACAGCAAAAATAAATATTACCAAATATGATGAGGCTTTAATCGAAGCACATATCCAGGCAAGCGGTAATAATTTTGTATTTATAAGTAATACTTATCACCCTGGTTGGAAAGCATTTATAAATGAAAAAGAAACAAAAGTTTATAAAACTAATCACGGATTTTTAGGTTTGATTGTTCCAAAAGGTGATAATAAAGTCAGAATCGAATTTGCGCCCGACAGTTTTTTCATTGCTCGAAATATCTCTTTTATTCTAAGCTCTCTTGTTGTTCTAGGTTTATTATTGACTATTATTCTTAATTTAATAAAACGAAAAAAAGATTCAACAATTGAACAATAGTTCAAGCACAAAAATAAATTTCAGTTCTAAGGGTTTTAAAAAATATCTTGCTAATACTGGCTGGATGTTTTTTGAAAAAGTGCTAAGAATTTTACTTGCTTTTACTGTATCAATTTTTTTAGCAAGGTATTTAGGTCCATCAGACTATGGATTGTTTAATTATGTATTAAGTTTCACTGGCTTGTTTACAATTTTGTCCTCTTTCGGAATTGAGGGGATATTAACTCGAGAATTAGTAAAGAGCCCTGATAAAGCTGATGAACTTTTAGGAACTTGTTTCAGGTTAAGGTTAATTGGTTCTTTTTTATCAATAGTTTTAACAATCTCAGCAGCAATATTAATTGAAGAACCGCTTTCTACATTATTTCTAATCATTATAATATCATCCGGAACATTTTTTCAATCTATAACGGTTGTTGAACAATATTTTCAGGCCAAGGTTGAAGCTAAAAAAAACGTTATTGCTCAATCATCATCTTTTTTTATTACATCAGTACTTAAAATTATATTAATTTTATTCGAACAGCCATTAGTGATGATAGTATTTGCACACGTCAGTGAATTTATTTTCTTATCAATCGGATATTTTATTATTTATTTCAGAACTGGAAATAAATTCAATGATTGGTCTTACAGCTCTTATTCGGCAAAAAAAATAGTTAAAGATTCCTGGCCATTAATGTTATCAGGACTGGTAATTTCAGTATATATGAAAATTGATCAAGTAATGATAAAAAATATGATGACCTCCGCTGATGTTGGTTATTATGCGGCAGCAGTAAAACTAAGTGAGGCTTGGTATTTTATTCCAATGACAATAAGCGCATCACTTTTCCCAGCTATAATTAATGCAAAATCTGTCGGGAGAGATTTTTACTTAAATAGATTACAAAAACTTTATGATTTATTAGCTGCAATAGCAATAGGAATTGCCATTCCATTTACTATTTTCTCTGAATTTATAATAAAGGTAGTTTTCGGTTCTTCATTTATGCCTGCTTCATCCGTATTAACAATTTATATTTGGGCTGGAGTTGGGACTTTCCTTGGTGTGGCAAGCAGTCAGTATTTAATCAGTGAAAATTTAACAAAGTTATCATTTTATAGAACTCTGATTGGAATGATAATTAATGTTTTGTTAAATATTTTTTTAATTCCAAGATATGGGATAAACGGAGCAGCATTTGCAACATTAGTTTCTTATACCTTAGCTACATTTTCAATTGGAATTTCCAAATCAACTTACAAACAAATGATAATGATGATTAAAGCAGTATTATTAATAAATATCTTGAAAGAATTTTATAAATATGTCATTAAGCCTGAAAGAAAAAGTTAGTTCAATTTTTTATTTTCTCTCTCATCCTTCATCTCTCAAAATGATTTTATCATTTAGAGAATCAGGTTATTTAAACGATGAAGGTTGGTTCAAATCTTTCGAACTGCAGAGGCCAGTTGATAAAAATGGTAATCCGATTCCATGGTTCACATATCCGGCAATTGATTTTCTAAAGGAAAGACTTAATAAAAATCTGTCAGCTTTTGAATATGGCTGTGGAAATTCAACTCTTTTTTTTGCTGAACGTATTAAAGAAATAATCTCTGTTGAAACAAACATTAGTTGGTTTAATAAAATCAAATCTGAGTTGAAATCAAATTCCGATGTAATTTTTTATGATAATAATTTAGTTGAATTTCAATATCACGAAACGATTAAACAATTAGATAAAAAGTTCGATTTAATCATTATTGATGCAATAAATCGAAACGAGGCTATGAAAATTTCCCCTGATTATTTAAATCCTGCTGGAGTAATCATTTTAGATAATTCAGATGTCGAAGACTACTCAACTGGAACAAGTTATTTAATATCTCAGGGTTTTAATAGACTTGATTTTTGGGGGATTCAAGCTGGATATTTTAATAAAACCTGCACAACTATTTTTTATAAATCAAATAATTGTTTGGGGATTTAATGAATCTTGCTCCGATAGCCTTATTTGTATATGCACGCCCTGATGAAGCAATTAAAACTTTGGATTCACTTGGTAAAAACTTTTTGGCAAGCCAATCAGAATTATTCATTTTTTCCGACGGAGCAAAAAGTGATATGGACTTACCAAAAGTAAATGAGGTTAGAAAAATTATAAAAAATTATTCGTTTCCATTCAAAAAGGTTGAGATAATTGAAAAAGAAAAAAATTTGGGTCTTGCTAATTCGATTATATCTGGAGTTACGGAAGTTTTAAATTTTTATGATAGAATTATTGTAATGGAAGAAGATTTAATTTCCTCACGAAACTTTCTGAATTTTGTTAATGCTTCTCTTTTGAAGTATGAGAATGAAAATAAAATTTTTTCTGTTACTGGTTATACTTATCAATTTAATATTCACGATGATTACAAATTTGATAATTACTTTTTACCAAGATGCGAATCATTAGGATGGGGAACTTGGAAAAATCGCTGGGAAAAAGCAGATTGGAAGGTTACAGACTTAAAGGAGTTTCTCTCTGATAAAAATAAAATTAATGATTTTTCTGAAATTGGTTTCGATCTTTTAGGGATGTTATTAAAACAGCAGTTAGGTAAAATTGATTCTTGGGCAGTTAGATGGTGTTATAGTCATTTTAAGAACAGTGCTTTGTGCTCTTATCCAACTATATCAAAGATTGTTCACATAGGTGAAGGAGGATTTGCAACTCACGTTAAAAGTGAACTCAAGTTTTTAGAAACTAAATTAGATGAAAGTAATAAAATTGATTTTGACCTCTCCTCCGATTACTCATTAAATCCTGATATTTTTCAGCAATACAAAAAGTTATTCAAAAAAAAAATAATAAAATCAATTCGAAATTTTTACTTGAAACTATTATTGAAAAAGAGATTAAACCATTAGATTGGATTTTATCCTTTAATCAGTGTTGTCAAAAATAAACTTAAACCTGATTAATAAGCTCTGATTTTAGTTTTAACTAAAAGAAAACAAATTCATTTTTAATTGAATCCATTATAAAAAGTATTACTCTATTATTATTCATAGATTTTAATTTTTAATGTGGCTAAAGCCCAAAATATCTAATTTTTATTATAACAGTTGGATAAATCTAACTGCAATAGATAAAAAACATCTGATGAGTATTTGTTGCAGTTCACTTCAGTGAGCTGAAAAAAATAAAAGTAAGGATCAGGCTTTACCAAACAAATAAATTCATTTTGGATAGAAGTACATTTAATTCAAATAATTTGATTTAAGAATTAAACTTTATATTTTTGAATGAAATTTTATTGAGGTTACAAAATGAAACCTATAATTGCTTCCCTTTTATCTTTATTCGTATTCTTATCTTATTCCTGCTCAGATAAATCCAATCCCATCAATACTAAGGAATATGGTAAAGTTCTTCTAAAGATTGACCGTGCAAATGCACCGAGTAGTGTATCTTTAATCAGAGCTACACTTTCCCGACAAGGATTCACCAATATCACATCAACTCTTAATATACTTTCAGATAGCACTGCTGATCTCTTAATGGATAATATACCTGTAGGCAATTGGCATTTAAAGGTAGATGCAATGAATGATTCAATGGTTGTGTTATACACAGGAGAGACTGATGTAAACATATTGGCAGGATTTGTAACAAATATAAATTTGAATTTAATGCCAACCGGACAAGGAACTGGTTCAATTTATATTTATGTTACTTGGGGTGGTACGAACATCAACTATCAATGGATTGACAACCCAACAAATCCAGTTTTACAAAGTAGTGGAAATTATTTTGATAATTATGGAGTAGCCCAGCCCGTTATTATGTACGATGAAAACAAATACAAAATGTGGTATCACGGTGATGGCGGCAACGCTAAAAAATATGTTCTATATGCAGAATCTTCAGATGGTAAAAATTGGGTAAAACATCCTGTCCCCGTTCTTTCGCCGGGGGCTGCTGGTTCTTGGGATTCTTGGGCAGTTCAACCAGGAATCGTTATTAAGGAATCAGGAGTTTATAAAATGTATTTTACTGGTTATGCAAATCAAAATCATCAATGGTATGTAGGATTTGCTACATCAACTGATGGAATTAATTGGACAAAAAATTCAACCCCAGTTATATATTCAGGCTCAGGTTGGGAGTATCAAATAACTGCTGCCTCAATAATTAAAAAAGGAAATCAATATTTTCTTTATTATAATGGTAGAAACTCTAATTATACAGAAAAAGTTGGGTTAGCAATTTCTAATGATGGAATTAATTTCACAAAATATTCTGGTAATCCAATTTTAATTAATGATAAACCTTGGGAAGGCTCAGGTGTTATGTGCCCTTCGATTTATCAGGAAAATAATATTTATAAAATGGTTTATATGAGTGCTCAAGGAACTGGATTTGGATTTGCTCAGTCAAGTGACGGAATAAATTGGACAAAGTATCCACAAAATCCATTTTTCAGAAAAGATCAGACAGCAAATGGTTGGGGAAACGCTAATATTGCCTATCCTAATTTTATTAGAGTGAATGACGATTTTAGAATTTACTACAGCGGTGCAGCTAATTCTTACAATCCATATTATAAGATTGGATTTTTAAAGCGAACTAATTAAACCCTCCGATAAACGAACTGACTAAAAAGTAGCACGGATTACTAATCTGTGCTACGATGTATAAAAATTAAAATAGATAAAAAAGTCTAATCTTGAATTCAAAATTTACTTTTTAGACAGCCCCATTTTTATTTTTCTACTCTTCGTTCAGCTCTCATTTATTTTTATCTTTGAAGTAGTAAAATCACAACTTAAGATGAATAAAATTATTGATAAACCGGCTTTAAATGATAATAGAAATTATAACTATTCGGGCTTCGAGAATTTTGAAAGACCAGATTATAAATACATCATTGAATTAGTTAAAGATAATTCTAAAGTAGTGGATTTAGGTTGTGGTAATGGAAATTTGATGCTTAAACTTATCAATGAAAAACACTGTAAAGTAAAGGGTGTAGAAATTTCGCAGAGTGGAGTTGATATTTGTCTTAGTAAGGGGTTGGATGTAATTCAAGGAAGTATTGATAATATTTTACCATTTGAAGACAATGAATTTGATTATTCAATTTGCCACATAACTATTCAAATGGTTATGTACCCGGAGGTATTACTTAAAGAGATGAAAAGAATTTCAAGAAATCAAATAATTTCATTTCCTAATTTTTCATTTTATAAGAACAGAATTGAGTTGCTTCTAAAAGGAAGAATGCCAAAGAAAATGTTATTTGGATATACTTGGTTTAACACCGGTCATATTCATCAATTATCAATAAAAGATTTTGAAGATTTAATTAAATTTGTTGGTGGATTAGAGATTGTTAAAAAATCATTTATCAGAAGTAATTCTTTAAAAGATAAAATTATTATCCTTTTACCAAACCTACTTATTCAATTCCCTATTTTTTTGTTAAGAAAGACAAATGAAAATTCTTGAAAAGGTATTAGAACATCCACTTCTTCTTGATAAGCCACCAGTTTTAATTGATATTGGGGCATCTGAAAACCTTAATCCAAAGTGGAAATCATTTTCAAAATTTTCAATCTGTATTGCATTTGATGCTGATGAAAGAGATTTTTCAATCACTTCTCACGAAAATGCTAACTTCAAAAAACTTTATAAAATTAACCGAATTGTCTCTTCAAATGAATTAAATGCTCAAACTTTTTATCTAACTAAATCACCTTATTGTTCAAGTTCATTAAAACCTGATTTTATATCGCTTTCAAATTATTGCTTCTATGATAAGTTTGAAATAATTTCCGAAAAAACATTACCTACCGTGAGAATAAAAAATATCTTGAAAGAATTAAACATTGATTATGTAGATTGGTTTAAATCAGATAGTCAAGGTACTGACTTAAGATTATTCCTTGATTTAGGGGAAGACATTTATAAAAATGTGATTGTAGCAGAGCTTGAACCCGGAATAATTGATGCATATATAAATGAAGATAAAATAACTGATGTATTGATTAAATTTAACGAATTAAAGTTCTGGTGCAGCGATTTTATTGTAAAGGGAGATGTGAGAATGAATCATAATTTTTTGAATTATCTCTCAAAAAATGAAATAATAAAAAAACTTTTTCGTCTTTCACTAAAAATTAGTCCAGGTTGGGCTGAAATAATTTTCTTCAATTCCTTCAAAGAAAAAAATTCTCTGAGAGATTATCTATTAGGCTGGGTTTTCTCTGTTAGTCAAAAACAATACGGTTTTGCTCTTGAATTGGTTGACAAGGCTCGAAAAAATTTTGATGATCCAATATCCAATGAATTATTTCTAAAAACAAAATCACTAATCAATCACAGATTACTAAATAAAAATCTTATTTTACAACTTTTTAAAGCTAAATTCTAAATGACTTATAATTTCTGCACTCTCTTCGATTCAAATTATCTTTCAAGAGGAATTGCGCTTTATCGTTCACTTGAAAAACATTGCGGCAACTTCCATTTGTTTATCTTTGCTTTTGATAACAGGACTTATCAGTTACTAAAAAAATTAAATCTTTCTAAAGCCACAATTATTTCT
>Ga0101944_10003476_pt1 | contig 21797 bp, 18 predicted proteins | sample DewCreD2012metaG_FD_75245 | JGI IMG/M metagenome (GOLD analysis project Ga0101944, IMG submission 75245) | Hot spring sediment bacterial and archeal communities from British Columbia, Canada, to study Microbial Dark Matter (Phase II) - Dewar... ... | reverse complement strand
CGCATGTCATGATAAATAAATTCAACGGTATCGCCAAGGGTATTTCACCGCTGAGGGTTAAAGAAAAACTGGATCGCGGTGATGACTGCATCCTGCTTGATGTGCGCAGCCCCCAGGAATATGCGGCGCGGCGCATTGATCATCCGTCGGTTCTGTCCATTCCACTCGGCACATTGCGGGCGGAGTGTCAAAAGCTTCCCAAGGAAAAGGAGATAATTGCCTATTGCCAGGTGAGCCTTAGGGGCTATGAAGCCCAGCGTATCCTTGAAGCCGCCGGGTTCACTCAGGTGTCGTTTTTGGACGGCGGAATTGTGGCCTGGCCGTTTGCAACCAGGGGCAATGCCTGACGTCTGTCTATCTGATAAGGTTTAAACAATTTTTCAAGGAGGTCCCAAACCATGCCAATTTATGAATATCGCTGCAATCAGTGCGGTGCGCAGAGTGAGTTTATCGTGGCTCATCACCGTACTTCTGAAACCTTGCACTGCACAGCCTGCGGCAGCACCGATTTAAAAAAGTTGCTGTCCATCTCCACCACCCCTTCCTATCCCAGCCCAAAAGGGGGCAAAACCTGCTGCGGCAGAGATGAGCGCTGCGATACGCCGCCCTGCGGCACGGGGTGCTGTTCGCGATAGATATCACTCTCATTGAAACGTACCGTATTCGTGCGGTGCGATGCTGACACTGAAAAGCGGAAACTGCTATGACAAAGAAATCTCAAGACTGGAAGGATTTGTATTCAAAAGCGCCGGAACCGGAAGGCGAAATGGTCATGCCAGATGAACCGGTGCTTTTTTATAACGAACTGGTGATAGACCACTTCACTAATCCGCGCAATGTGGGTGAAATTGAGGACGCAGACGGATATGCGCTTATTGGTGATCCCTCGTGCGGCGATCAGATGAAACTCTGGATCAAGGTCCGGGATGGCAGAATTGTTGATATTAAATTTAAATCATTTGGCTGCCCCGGGGCAATTGCGACAAGCAGCATGTGCACGGTGATGGCCATGGGCAAAACCATAGAAGAAGCACAAAAGCTGACTGACGACGATATTATCGCTGCCCTTGAAGGAATACCGGCGCACAAGGCGCACTGTTCGCTCATGGGCGTAACTGCGCTGCACGAAGCAATACGCGATTATGAAAAAAAACAAACATCAGGAGGCGGTGCATAACATTATGATATATCTGGATCACAATGCCACCACTGCCCTTGAGCCGGCTGTCCTTGAAGAGATGCTTCCCTATTTTAGGGAACAATTTGGCAATGCTTCAAGTTATTACCGCCTGGGACGGGAGGCAAAGGAGGTCCTTGAGCAAAGCAGGGAGACGGTAGCCGCCCTCATTGGCGCACAGCCAGCAGAAGTTATTTTTACCAGCGGCGGAACCGAGTCGGACAATCTTGCTATCAGAGGAATTGCCCGGGCTTTGAGGGAAAAAGGCAATCATATTATAACTTCGTCCATTGAACATCACGCGGTGCTGCGAACCTGTGAAGATTTGCAAAATGATGGCTTTTCCGTTACGTATTTGCCGGTTGATGGCTCAGGCACAATTAATCCGGATGATGTTAAACGGCGGATTGGCAAAAAAACTATTCTGATCAGTCTGATGTATGTAAACAATGAAACCGGCGTCATCCAGCCGATAGAAGAAGTTGGGAAAATTGCCCGCGAGGCAGGAATCATTTTTCATACTGACGCGGTGCAGGCTGCCGGCAAATTGCCTCTGGATGTAGAATTGCTCAATGTTGATTTGCTTTCAATAACGGCGCACAAGATTCACGGCCCGAAGGGGATTGGCGCGCTCTATGTGCGGCGGGGAACGCCGCTGCGGCCGGTGATGACCGGAGGGCATCATGAACATAATCTGCGCGCCGGCACCGAAAATCTACCCGCTATTGCAGGATTTGCCAAGGCTTTGTCCCTGGTTTCAGAACAAAGGGAAACAGAGGTGCGCAGCATTGCGCTGCTGCGCGAGCGCCTTGAATCGCAGGTGCTGGCGCAGATACCGGATATTCAGATTAATGGGGCCGGTGCGCCACGGGTGGCGAATACCAGCAATATAAGTTTTTATTCAATAGACGGTGAATCAATCCTCCTCCATCTTGACCTGCGCGGCATTTATGCATCAACCGGATCCGCCTGCACTACCGGCTCTCCTGAACCTTCTCATGTGCTCAGGGCAATGGGCGTGCCCGATTCTATTGCCCAGGGTTCCATACGCTTTTCTTTAGGCCGTGACAATACTGAACAGGAGATAGATACGGTCGTTGATGCTCTGGTTGAAATAACGGCGCACCTGCGCGCCATTACCAGCCTTAAGGCCGGGTAATAATCTGTTCACTCTTTTTTTGAACTTTTTTCGGCACCATGACTAACATCACCATCCTGTGCGAAAACACTGCGATCCCGGCAAAAGGTATTCTCGGCGAGCATGGCTTTGCCGCATATATTGAAGTGCGCGCAGGGCGGTATCTGTTTGACACGGGACAGGGTCATACGCTTACGCACAACGCGACAACTCTGGGTATTGATTTATCCCGGCTTAATAAAATCATGCTGAGCCACGGCCACTTTGACCATACCGGCGGACTCGCTCAGGCGCTTAATGGTTGCGCGCCGGTTGAGGTGCACGCCCATCCGGATATTTTTTTAGAACGGTTTGCTGTGTCAAAAATCCGCGGCAAACAGATGCTCAGAGCGATACACAACCCGGTCAGCGCCGCAAAATTAAGACGTTTTGGGGCGAAGCTGGTTTTCAATACGGAATTTACGCAGATTGACCGCAATCTTTACTTAACCGGTGAAATACCGAGCAAAACTGTCTTTGAAATGCCTGATACCCGGCTGGTCCTTAAAAAAAATGGAAAACTGGTGCTGGATCCCCTTAAAGACGACCAGTCTGCCGTTCTCAAAACCAGAAAGGGGCTGGTTGTCATCTTTGGCTGTGCCCATGCCGGCATGATTAATACGCTTGAGCATATCAGGCAGCATTTGCCGAACGAAAAAATTCACATGATCATAGGCGGCACCCATCTTGGTTTTTTGAGCGACGAGCAGGTCGCAGAAAGTATTGACTGCCTTAAGTTGTTTGCCATTGAAAAGATCGGCGTCTCCCACTGCACCGGCGGCAGGGCTGCGCTTGCGCTCATGAATGCCTTCAGGGAAAAGTTCTTTTTTGCCAATGCGGGTTCCACTATAACATTGTAATCGGCGAAAATGTTATGAGGAGCATGACGGCTGTACCGTATAACGCGAGGGCATGGTTGATTCTGTCAGGATAAACATGAAGGCAGAATTATGCCTGCGGCAACCGGGCTTGAGACCGAGGTGTATGCAAACCGTACGCCCGTTGCAGCATTGAGAGGGTTGTAAATTATAAATACGGTGTTGTGGCAGGGGTGGAATATGTTAAAGATAATAATCACTAAGAATATCTTGCATATTATTCTTGCTTTTGTCTTCAGCACGGTTACCGTCATGTTTTTTAATATCGCCTTTGTTCACCCAGCACAGCCTGATATACCGGCAGAAGTTCAATCCCCGTCCGAATCGCTCAATATCACCAAGGCATTTGAACTGGCACTAACCAACAACCCCCTGCTTAAAGCGCGGCACGCTGATACCAAAGCCGCACACGAGGATGTCAATATGGCCCGGAGCCGTTTTTTGCCGCAGATGAACGTTCGGGAAGCTTATGTGCGTTCTGACAATCCAGTGCAGGTGTTCAGCGACAAGCTGGCCCAGCAGAATTTCAAGACCACTGACTTTGAAATTCATCGGCTCAACTACCCCACCCTGCATACCAATATTAAAACCCAGTTTATCCTTACCCAGCCCCTGTTCAATCGTGGACGCGAGTTTGCTGATTATAAAACTGCTTCTTTTTTCGAAAAAATGAGCGCGGCTGCCGAGATGCAGACCCGCCAGAAGGTTCTTTTTGAAGTACAGAGGGCATTTCTTGCATGGCTTTTGGCAATTGATGCACACAAGGTGGTACAGAAGACGGTGGACACTGCAGCAGAAAATCTGAAGCTTACTAATTCACGGTTCCGCGCCGGAACGGTTTTAAAATCTGATGTGCTGCAGTCACAGGTGCATCTGGCAGCCTTGCAGCGTGAAGAACTGGCCGCGCAGAACAGGATTGCCATCGAGTGCTCAAACCTCAATGTCGCCATGGGCATTGCTCCCGAACACCAGTGGCAGCCGGTTTTTCCTGTTTTTACACCGCATAGCGAGCATAAGGAGCTTGCTTACTGGAACCGGATAGCGCTGGAGCGCCGCCCGGAGCGCACCTATGTTTTCATGAACCGTGAAGCTGCGCGCATGACTGTTAAAAAACATAAGATGACTTTTTTGCCCGCACTAAATTTTAACAGTATCTATGAATATGACTCTGAAGGCATGCACGGGGCAAACGGGAACAATGTAACGATCATGATTACGGCAGACTTCAATATCTTTAACGGCCTGGGAGATTTTTCAGCGCTAAAAAAAGCCAAGGCAGAAGAACTGAAGGCACAAGCCATTGAGAAAGAAATTGAACAGAACATACTTAATGAGGTCCACCGTGCCTGGCACAACCTTGCGACAGCACAGGCACAGATCGAAGTCACGCAAAGGACAGTCACCCAAGCAGAGGAAGGACTGCGAATCGTCCAACAGCGCTACAAAACTGGTCTCACCATAATCACCGAGCTTTTGAACAGCGAGACTGCGCTGAGCAGGGCTCGGCTTGAGCATCTCCAGTCGCTGTATGACTATCAGCTGGCCTGCGCTGAGCTTCAATGGGCGGCGGGCATCCTGCATGAAGAGGAAAGGACCGTGCAATGAAAAGGGCCTCTGAGCTGCTGATCTTCAGCAGTGCAGTCATATTTTTATTCAGTGCCTGTGGCAGCACTGAAAAGCCGGTGCCGGCAGGAAAAACAGTTTCTGCGCCGACCATTACCGCCGCTAAAGAAAAGGTGCTCCTCACGAGGCGTTTTCCAGGCCGGGTTGAGGCGAAAACTCACATAGTGCTGTCATCCAAAATTTCCGGTACAATCACGGCGCTGGATGTCGAAGAGGGCGACCGGGTTACCACAGGCGCGCGCCTCATAACCGTTGACGATCGGGAACTGAAACACAAGATGGAGGCGCTGCAAGCGGAACTTGACGCGGTGCGACGCAGCAGGGAAGCAACCGCAGCCCGCACCGTGTATGCACAGGCACAGTTCAAGCGCTTTGCGCAGCTCATTAAAGAGGATGCAGTGACCCCCGAAGAATTCGACCGCGTTAAAGCCGAGTATGAATCAGTGGCCAAGCAGGAACTTTCCCTCGCCGCGCAGGAAAAAGCATTAAAAGCGCGGTACGAAGAATTAAAAGCGCTCTTGTCTTATGCCCAAATAACTGCGCCGGCAGCCGGTGTGGTGGTAAAACGCTTTGTTGATCCGGGGGCCTTTGTCAGTGCCGGCCAACCTCTGATTGCACTTGATAATGAAGATGCCGGTTTCTGGTTTGTTACAGCGGTGGATGAAGCGCTTATTAAACACGACGGCGGAAAACATCTGGTGCAGATTTCCATCCCGTCCCGCAGCATGTATCTTACCACTCCTCTTGCTTCTGTGGTTCCGCGCGTAGACCCTGCCACCCGCAGTTTTACAGTAAAAGCAGACCTGTCAGGGCAGACGCTGCACAGCGGTATGTACGGCTCACTTCACTGGCCGCTGGGCGAAGAGGAAAAGTTGCTTATACCGGTATCGGCGATAGTGCGCCGGGGCGACCTCACCGCGGTTTATGTTGCGGGAAGCGACCGAAAAATCCACTTCCGTATGATTACCACTGGCAGGTATTTCAACAAAACGCGGCTGCAGGATAAAATTACATTTTCGGCTGTCGACGTCTCTCCCGAAAACCTGGCTCAGGTGGGCGCTGACCTGTGGGTGGACGTGCTGTCCGGTCTTGAGCCGCAGGAAGTGATTGTAGCTTCTGATATCCATGCCGTATCCGAGGGTGATATTCTTAAATGAACGTTTCTGACTTTAACCCGCAGCATCGTGAAACGGGATTTATCGGCGCGATCACCCAGGCATTTGTCGATTCAAAGCTGGTTCCTATCATCATCCTTGCCACGCTTTTGCTTGGCATCTTTTCTGTTCTTAATACCCCCAGCGAGGAAGAGCCGCAGATTGTTGTCCCCATGATTGACATTTTCGTGCAGATGCCCGGCGCATCTCCGCGGGAGATTGAAAGCCGGGTCATTGCGCCCATGGAAAAGCTGCTTTGGGAAATACCCGGCGTTGAATATATATATTCAACCGCGCTTGATGGTCACGCTCAGTGCGTAGTGCGCTTTTATGTTGGCGAGGAAACGGAAAAGAGTCTGATAAACACCTACACCAAACTGTACCAGCACCTTGACTGGATTCCTTCCGGTTGCTCCATGCCGTTGCTTAAGCCCCGTTCAATTGACGACGTGCCGATTGTCAGCCTTACCTTTTGGGGCCCCAATTATACCAGTCAAATGTTGCGCGCCATTGTCACGCGCGTTGATGACGAAATCAAAAATATCCCGGGCATCGCGGAAACCGCTATCGTGGGGACCTCCCGCCGCCACGTGCAGGTTATGCTCAAGCCTGACAGACTCTATCTGTTGGGGCTTGATCCTGCAGACATCATGCAGGTCCTGGAAGTGCAGAACCAGGCCGAGCGCTGTGGAGATTTCAGTTCTGGGAATTATTCCTATCCGGTGCGCCTCAATAATTTTTTCCAGACCAGAGAGGATGTGGCAAATACCGTCATCAAGGTTGCCGGAGGCAAGCCGGTGTTTCTGCGCGATATTGCGGAAATAACTGACGGCCCCGAGGAGCCGGAGCACTATGTGCTGTTTGCCTCGGGCCCCGCTGCCGGAGAAAAAAAGATTGCGGCTGAACCGGGAAAGCTATTTCCCGCAATGACCATTGTTGCAGCTAAAAGAAAGGGGCAGAATGCCACAAGCCTGGCGCACGCAATAATTGAAAAAATAAACATTCTTAAAGGATTCATTATCCCCGCAGATGTTGAAGTAACCGTTACCCGGAATTACGGAGAAACTGCAAAGGAGAAATCTGATGAGCTGCTCAAGCATCTCTTTATCGCGGTCTTTGCGGTCGGCGTGCTTATAGCGCTCTTTCTCGGCAACAGGGCAAGCATCATAGTCATGATTGCCGTTCCAGTGACGCTCGCCATCACGCTCTTTATTTACTACTTTTTCGGTTACACGCTGAACCGCGTAACCCTGTTCGCGCTTATTTTCTGCATCGGCATCCTGGTCGATGACCCCATCGTGGATGTAGAAAATATCGTCCGGCACCTAACGCTCCCCGAAAACCGCGGACGTCCATTCAAGGAGGTTATAGTCGGTGCGGTGAATGAAGTGCGCAGTCCCCTGATTCTCGCCACCTTTACCGTTATAGCCGCCATTATGCCGATGGCATTTGTCGGCGGGCTTATGGGCCCCTATATGCGCCCTATGACGATCGGCGCATCGCTCGCTATGCTTTTTTCCATGATTGTGGCGTTTGTTATCACGCCGTGGGCAGCGTATCATCTTCTGAAACAACAGCCGGCAGCAGCCCACGATGCGCACGAAGACCGGTTCACCCAGTATTACCGCTGGGCAATGGGCCATCTCATCCGCGATATTCGCTGGCGATGGATGTTCCTGGGTGCGGTTGTATTTCTGTTTATCCTGGCCTGCTGTTTATTCTATTTTAAGTTCGTGTATGTGAAAATGCTCCCTTTTGACAACAAGAGCGAATTCCAGATTATACTTGATATGCCGGAAGGCTCAACCGTGGAGCAAACCGGCCGGGTGGCTGAAGAGTTGGGCACATATCTACTCAGCCGACCCGAAGTTACGGATTACCAACTCTATGTCGGCACTGCAGCACCGTTCAACTTCAATGGTCTCATCAGACATTATTACCTGCGGCAGGGGCCGACCGTAGCGGACATCCAGGTGAATCTCGCAGCCAAAGACAAGCGCTCGCTCCAGAGCCATGATATTGCAAAATTGGTCAGGCCCGGCCTGGTTGAGATCGGGAATAAATATGGTGCCCGCATCAAGGTGGCCGAAGTGCCTCCGGGTCCACCGGTCCTGCAGACGCTGGTGGCTGAAATCTACGGTCCCGAGTATGAAAAACAAATTGAACTGGCCGCACGGGTTAAAGAAATTTTTCGAAAAACAGAGTCGGTCGTTGATGTGGACTGGTATATGACGGGACCGCAGGTGGAATACCGCGTGGCTGTCGAACGCGACAAGGCACTGCTCAATAATGTGCCGCCGGCACGAGTAAAAGAAGTTCTAAAAACCATGCTCAAAGGCCAGCCTGCAGGGCTTTTGCATGATCCTACTGCAAAGGAGGCCGTGTTGCTGCTGCTGCGGTTCCCCCGCGAAAGCCGCAGCTCGCTTGCTGATCTCTCTTCAATAAAAATACGATCTCTTGACGGCACCCTGGTGTCCCTCTCGGAATTGGCACGCATTGAAGAACAACCGGTGCCGCATCCGATTTATCATAAAAATCTCCATCCCGTGGTCTATGTAACCGGAGACATGGCGGGCACAGAGGAAAGTCCGATATACGGCATCATAAACATAAATAGGCAGATTGCGAAGCTGACCGCTCCCGGCGGGGATAAGATTTCCACCTATTACACCCGACTTCCCTTTTCGGCGAGAGAATGGGCTCTGAAATGGGATGGAGAATGGCATATAACGTATGAAGTGTTTCGGGATATGGGCATTGCCTTCGGCGTCGTAATGATATTAATATTTATTCTGGTGGTAGGCTGGTTTCGCTCCTATTCTGCGCCTCTGGTAATTATGGCGCCTATTCCCCTGTCGCTCATCGGCATAATACCCGCGCACGCGCTTACCGGTGCGTTCTTCACTGCGACCTCCATGATCGGGTTTATTGCCGGCGCCGGCATCGTAGTGCGAAATTCAATAATACTGGTTGATTTTATTGAGCTGCGACTCACCGAAGGCGAAACTCTCGAACAGGCAGTAATTGATGCAGGGGCCGTGCGCTTCAGGCCCATGTTGCTAACCGCCATGTCGGTTATCGTCGGATCGTTTGTAATTCTTTTTGATCCTATCTTCCAAGGTCTTGCTTTGTCCCTCATGGCAGGCGAAATCGCTGCAACGTTGTTTTCACGAATGGTGGTACCGGTTCTTTATTATTTGGTTCACCGCATGAAGAAAGACGGCTGATCTCATAACGGCTTATAAAATTTTTTCTTCTGATTTGCTGTTTGTGCTCTTTTGTTCTGTATAGAGTAATTTTGGATGGCTCTGCAGTCCAAGGAATTTTATTGTCATAAACATTTAGAAAGGAGATTTTGAATGGAAAATGAAGTTCAGAATTATTTCAAAGAATTTATCAAGTCAACCCAGAAAATGGCCCGTGACATACCCGAGGTATTAAAGAGTTTTCAGGGGCTGGTCGGCAAAAGTCTGGAACCGGGAGCATTAACAACCAAAGAAAAGGAGTTGGTTGCCCTTGGCATTGCTGTTGCACAGCATTGCACACCCTGCATATATCTGCATGTTCAGAAAGCCGTCGAGGCTGGCGCAACACGCAAGGAAGTAATGGAAGCCGCGGGCGTTGCCGTGCTCATGGGCGGGGGGCCGGCTTTTACCCATGTGGGAGAGGTCTTAAAAGCGCTTAATGCGTTCAATGCGTCTTGAGAAAGGGCAATAGACGCGCTGCGTGAGCTCTCAGTAACAACAAAAGACACTACCAGACTGGGGACCGGAATTACAATCAATTTAGACAAAGGTGATAAGATGCCTATTGATGAAACCAAACTTAATAAATTAATCGGAAAAGTTATAGAAGATATTGGCGCCACATTTCACGCGCCGTTGGTGCTGATTGGCGAGAAACTCGGGCTGTTCCGGGCAATGGCCGGAGCAGGTATGCTCACTGCCGAAGAACTTGCTGCGCGCACCAAGACTGCCGAGCGCTATGTGGCAGAGTGGCTTCCCGCTATGGCTGCCGGTGGATATGTGGAATATGACTCGAAAAGCGGCCGTTATTTTCTTTCGCCGGAACAGGTTCTTGCCTTTGCCGACGAAAACAGCCCTGTCTACATGCCTGGAGCATTTCAAGCTGCCACCGCGGCAATTCGCTCTGAAGCGCGAATTGCTGAAGCTTTTCGCACCGGACAGGGAGTGGGTTGGCATGAACATGACCCGGAATTATACCGTGGCGCGGAACGTTTCTATAAGCCAAACTATGTTTCAAATCTGGTCAGCTCGTGGATCCCGGCACTTGACGGGGTTGAGCAGAAACTGAAACAGGGTGCCCGCGTTGCTGATGTGGGATGCGGCTACGGAGTATCAACGATACTTATGGCCCAAGCGTACCCGAACTCCCGCTTTTTCGGTTTTGACTATCATGAACTTTCTATTCAATGGGCACGCAAGCGGGCAGCAGACGCCGGCGTCTCTGATAGAGTCCATTTTGAGGCATATAGCGCCAAAGAGATGCCGGGAGAAAACTATGATTTAATTACCATGTTTGACTGCCTGCATGATATGGGTGATCCGGTGGGAGTTGCCCGGCACATGCGAAAGGCAATCAACGAGGATGGAAACTGGATGATCGTTGAGCCATTTGCCAGCGATAAGGTGGAAGACAACTTCAATCCGGTTGGCAGGCTGTTCTACTGCGCATCCGTTCTGCTCTGCACATCCGGGGCGATAGCCCAGGAAGGGCAGATGGTCCTTGGCGGGCAGGCCGGCGAAGCGCGTATTCGAGAGGTGGTAACGGCAGGAGGTTTTACCCGTTTCCGCAGAGCAACCGCGACCCCGATAAATCTGGTATTTGAAGCCAGACCATAAATTACGGTTACCGTCTAATTAAAAAGACACGATTCATTAATTTTTCCCAAACCGGTGAGTTGTGCACCCGCGGCTCTTGGCGCGTTAAACAGGCCGGCTAAAATCAAAGCCGCGGATCATGAGACCTGAAAAAAAGACTCCTGAAACGATGTGAGTGCAGTGGGAATAGGTGTTTTTCTCTCTCATGCATTAATATGGTGTTTTTTCATTTTTTTCCAGAGCCCAACGCGGCTTATACCCAATAACTGTGCTGCCTTGGTTTTATTCCCACACGCCATTTCAAGCGCTTTCGCCAACTGAATTTTCTCTTCTCTTTTATGTGATGCTGCGGTTCTCGTAATGGTTCCAAGTTGGCTGCTTTTCAGTATATGCTCGGGAATATGGTGAGTCTTAATGGTATCGTTGCGACATGTTACGAAGCAATATTCAATCGTATTTTCAAGTTCGCGTATGTTTCCCGGCCAGCAGTATTGCATTAATATATCTACCGCATGAGCATCAACGGTAAAAATATTTTTACCCGTCTCCATGCGAAATTTATTCAGAAAATGTTCTACCAACAATGGTATATCAGTTTTTCTGTCACGAAGAGGCGGAATATGAATCGGTATGACATTAAGGCGATAATACAAATCCTCCCTGAATTGTCCCATCTTGATGAGCGCAGTTAGATCCTTATGGGTAGCAGCAATAATGTGCGTATCAATTTTTATCGGTTTATTCTCGCCCACGCGCTCAATTTCTCTGTCCTGAAGCACTCTGAGAAGTTTAACCTGCACTGAAGGCGGGAGATCGCCGATCTCATCAAGAAAAATAGTGCCGCCGTTTGCTTCCTCAAATCTGCCCTTGCGATCCCGAATTGCATCGGTAAACGCGCCTTTAACATGGCCAAAAAGCTCGCTTTCAAGCAATGTCTCGGCAAGTGCAGCGCAATTAACCTTAATAAATGGTTTGCTTTTACGGCAGCTTAAGAGATGAATTGCCTGGGCTACCAGTTCCTTTCCGGTGCCAGTTTCTCCATGAATAAGCACCGTGGCACTGCTATCTTTTGCCAGATCAATTAACTCGTAAATGTTCTGCATCGTGTAGTGATTGCCGACAATTTTACAAAAAGATGACCGTCCTCTCAGTTCCTGTCTCAGTGCCTTTATGGTGCGCTCATTTTCCACTTGTTCACTGATATCCACTATGTTTTCTACACCGCCGATCACTTCCCCGCATTGGTCTTTGAGAACAGTTGCATTTTTCAATATGTGTCGCACGGTTCCATCTTTAGCAAAAACGATGCACCTTTTGCGCACAATTTTTCGTTCAGAAAAAAGGGGACAAGTCCAGTTTTGTTTGTGGTCCGAATGCTTGCTCATGCAGTTTGGACTTTTAAGAATAGCACAGGTTTTGCCTACCACCTCTTCCCTTTTGTATCCCAAAATTTCCTCTGCCGCCCTATTCCAGAGAGTAATAACAAGGTTACAGTCAACCGTGAAAAGCCCGTCAACCATATTTTCAATCAGATCATGGCTTACGTATTGTGTTTCCATAATGCCCCTGTCTCTGTTAATACTGTTAACGTTTACTCTAAAAGTTAACACCAATATTCATGTGGTGCAAGCGCAAAAAAACTTAAATACTAAAAGTATTTCAAAGGGTAATGGCTTAGATTGCGTTCTGGTTAACTATGGCATAGATTATGGTTATTTCCCCCCAATAGTCTGAAAGAGTTAACATGCTACATTCTATCCTGCCCTTTGATTATTTGAGCAAACACCGATGCTACATTTATTGTGATTTATTTTTATTTACGAAAGGAGACTAACGATGGAAAGAAAAAAAATTCAGAGCCTGACATTATTTTTGTCACTGTTAGTGGTAGCGGCTTTCAGCTTAAATGCGTGCGAAAAAAAACCGGAGAAGACGTACCCCTCCAGTCTTCATGCCACCTATAAAGGCATGGAAACATTTTACATCGCGCAAGATGGAGATCCAAATTTTTCGGGGAGCGACGGCTATTTTCATATTACCGGCGTGGACTATAACGATCTCTCCTGTAAAAAATGCCATGATCCCCAAAATAGCACTTATTCTCCCGATGACCCTAATGCTATTGGCTGCAATAAATGCCACAAGGGTAATGATCCCTCGATCCCGGTAGAAAATAGCACCTGCCTTCCCTGTCACAGCAGACAGAGCAGAGAACAGGCTCTGGGTATTGCCGATGTGCATGCTACTGCCAAGCCAAATTGCACAGATTGCCACACCGCAAAAGAAATGCATGGCGATGGAAAGACATATAAGTCTATGTTAGAAACAGGTGCAATGGAGACCAACTGTGCAGCCTGCCACACCGGTACAAATTCTGATGGTCCGACAGTTCCTGCAAATCATGGCGGGCATGATGGAAAACTTGATTGCGCCGCATGCCATTTACAGACGGTCATAAGTTGTTATAATTGCCACTTTGATACTGAGGTAGAAAAAGACCAGAAAAAAGCATATGCAACATTTAAGGATTGGCTCTTCCTTATCAACGATACGAGAACCGGCAAAGTAAATGCAGCAACCTTTATGTCATTGGTATATAAGGGCGGCAATACGTTTAATGTTTTTGCGCCATTCCATTCTCATTCGGTGATGAAGGAAGGCAGAACCTGTAGTGCATGCCATAACAATGACGCCATTAAATTATATACTGCCGATGGGAAAATTGTCGTTACCCAATTTAACGATGCTTCGGGTAAAGTTGAACAGAAGGTTAAAGGCGTGATTCCGGTTATTGACGGTAAAATGGAATTTGATTACATGGATTATGACAGTGCTGCAGATAAATGGACATTCATAGAAACAGGACCTGAACATACACAATATGGGTACTGCACGCCGCTTACTGATGCGCAAATTGCCGCCTTGCAGTTAAATTTGGGCGGTCTGCGGCAATATATACTTGATAACAATTTGACGGGCTCATTTCCTGATATACCTCTTGATGATGCAGAATAAACATTCTACATTTGATTTGTTAGCCACTTAAAGAAAACAGTGGGTTCAGCACAAACAGGCTGGTATTATGACTTAATTTCCAGCCTGTTTTTGTTGTGTCAATCCGCCGCGCTATTGACAAACTTAAAATTAACATAACATTGTATAGAATATAGAACCTATAAGCAGAAAAACATTATTGAAACGTCAAACCAGAAAAGGAGAGTGTTTTATGAAGCGCCGTATAATTGTATCCGCTTTTTTCATGTTACTCATAACCCTGTCCCGCTTCCCGCATGCCTTTGCTGATACCGACCACAGTTTTCTCTCCTCATATGAAGGCTCAAAAACCTGCCGCACCTGTCATGAAAGCGCTGTGACCGAGCTGACTCATGCACTTCATTATCGGATGCTGGGACAGGTGCAGGGAGTTTATGACATGTTCACCAACAAACCGGTTACCGGCGAAAAGGGTAAAGGCAACCGGTATTGAGGCCTCCCTGGTGGCCTCGTTGGGGCCAACTGGGCGGAAATCTGGACCAGCGTATTTGATTCGCAGTATACGAAAAGTTCCGGCTGCGGCATCTGCCATATAGCCGCTGGCGTTGATGCAATGCCGGTCTCCCTGCAGGGACAGCCGATTGAAGCCACTGATAAATCCAAAGACCAAATAGATTGCGTCCTGTGTCATGGCATAACCTATAATGGGGGTGGTCCTGATGGCCTGCGCACGGTTGCCTTGAATGAACAAGGCATCGGCTATTGGAGTATGGCAACGGTGGAAAACGCTCGAACCGTCGGCGGAAAAGTCACTGCAACTGCTTGTAAGCGCTGTCACGTAAACAGTGGCGGCAAGGTTTTTACCCCCACCGGAAAGATGAGCAAATCCTACAAATATGGCACTGATTATGTGGCAGAGCCGTATTCATTTACTTATGATAATGGTCTGGGCCAGCAGGAAACAGCCATAATTAACAATGATGTGCATGCTGCAAAAGGCATGCGGTGCGCTGAATGCCATTATGTTGGGGAACACAAATTTCAGTACGGCCCGCATAATGTATCATGGGCGCATGACGTGGTGCCCGATACGTTTAACTGTTCAAGCACGAATTGTCACAATTCAAGCCCGCATCAGAATTCCACAAATTATTATAAGAACACTCTTGATGAGCATACCGCGTATCTCGCCTGCCAAGCTTGTCATATAACAAAAACAGGCGGCCTCATGAAGCGCGATTTGCGATTTCCAATTCCCCCTGACAGTGGGGGGCATTTTTATGAGTTCAAGGATGAAGTGCATTATGGGGTTGATCCTGAGTATCGGTGGTTTAACGGTAACTCTGGCGGCTGGGAAGGAGTGCTTGAAGGCCCGTGCCCCATTGGGCCGATAGGAAGCAAAAAAGGCAACAGAAAGGGCGATGGTTCCAAAATCACGCCGTTCAAACGTTATCAGGCACTGCTATGGTTTGACCTGGGAGTGTTGCAACCGGTTACCTATAAATTAGAAAAATTTCTTGTTGAGGGTGATCTGGAAGCCGCGGCCAATCAAGGGATGGATGAGTCGGGATGGCTGCCGCCGGGAAGTCAGCCGTATAATTTTAGACTCCGCAAAGCCATCGGCATGGTAATTCCATTTCCTATGGTGTGCGCTCTTAAAATTGATCATGGCGTGCAGGCAGGTGAAAATGCCCTGGGATATGCGACAAAAGATAATCTCAATGGCTGCAATAAATGCCACAGTAAAAACAGCTCGTTCTGGAAGTATCTCGGGTATTCAAAATTGGAACTGAAAAAATTACAGTCACCCAGGAAACCACAATAGAATAATTCTACATCACAAAACATTAAGGAGTTGAGCAGCCACGAGGGCTTAACTCCTTAATGTTATCAGTGCCATATTTATTAACGCCCTGCCTTGTCTAATTCATCTTTTCTTACGTTTCCCCCTTTGTTGCATCCTTGAGAATTACTTCATTACCATTTAATATCTTGCCAATGAAAATATCGTCCTCGTAGGTAATTTTTTTTCAAATGTAGTTAATTGTTGACAAAGCAAATTTTAATTTGCTATTACGCATATGGGTAACATTTTGCTCCCATTTCCAGCCTCTTATTTTTGATATTCTTAATATTCCCGTTGAAAAACGCCTTTAAGGGCGAATTTAACATGATTTTGCGTCCTAACCAAATTTAAGGTAAGGCATTATGCAAAGTCAAACTTCTTTTCTATCTTTTAAATTGGTTAAAACTGATTATCTCCTGCCACCTATTCATGTTCTCATGGAACCAGCTCTCGCTCCGATTTTTCCCATAACCTTTGCATCCGATTTAGCTTCCAGACCTGATATGGTATCTCTTCTTCACCATGGTGTGCAATAAGGAATAGTTAATTGCTCTGGTTACACAGTTTGAAGTTGAGTTTAATGGGGGCTATTTTGTTTTAACTGGTTAGTTGTAGGGTCCAGGCTTTTCAATGATGCTGGAATAGAAAACGCCACCCACCCTTAATCGTTTGCACAAGGAGAATATCTTATGAACACAAGAATCATTATTGACCCAGTAACACGCATTGAGGGACATCTCAAAATCGAGGCAGTGCTTGAAAATGGCACGGTAAAAGAGGCCCGCAGTTCAGGGATGCTGTTTAGGGGACTGGAAATAATACTCAGGGGTCGTGACCCGCGGGATGCGCAACGCATAACGCAGCGCATCTGCGGGGTGTGCCCCACGGCGCATGCTTCTGCTTCGACCCTGGCGCTTGACGCAGCATTTGGAGTAGCTGATAAAATTCCCAACAATGGGCGCATTGTGCGCAACCTGATACAAGGTGCTAATTATATTCAATCCCATGTTCTTCATTTTTACCACCTTGCAGCACTTGATTATGTGGACGTTACAGCAGTGGCTGATTATAAGGGAACTGACCCGACACTCAATATGGTGAAGTCTTTTATCGGCAGAGGTAATCTTGCGCCGTTTGTCCCTCGCTATGAAGGCGATTACCGTCTGTCAGCGGATCTGAATCGAGCTGCTGTTGCACATTATGCACAGGCTTTGGATATACGGCGCCAGGCCCATGAAATGCTTGCCATTTTTGGTGGCCATATGCCCCATAATAAATCAATAGTGCCCGGCGGCGTTACTGAACAAGTCACGGTGGATAAGATCGCAAAATTTTACTGGATGCTGCAGCCGCTTCGCCAGTTTATTGATAATGTTTATATACCAGATGTTCTTGCCGTGGCAGAGGCATACCCCGACTATTTTGGCATCGGTGCCGGCTGCGGCCACTACCTCGCATACGGCGGGCTTGACCTTGACACTCATGCTGATTTCACCAAACGCCACCGGTTTTTGGCGCAGGGAACGGTTTCGGCTTCAGACCTTGCTTATCAGCCCCTTGACGCATCAAAAATCAAAGAAGATGTCAAACATAGCTGGTATGATTCTGATTCAAATCTCTATCCTCTGAACGGACAGACGAAACCCAACCCCAGAAAGGAGGGGGCATATTCATGGCTGAAAGCACCGCGTTATAATGGCAAACCGTATGAAGTGGGGCCTCTCGCGCGCACGCTGGTCGCCTATGTCCGTCAGGAACCACAGGTGCGGGAATGGGTTGACAAAGTTCTTGCACACTTCAAAGCAGAGCCAAAAGCTCTGTTCTCGGTACTCGGACGCCATGCGGCACGTGCCATTGAATGCAAGCTTATTGCCGATGCCATGGCTGAATGGCTGATGGAATTAAAACCCGGCGAACCCGTCTATACAAGCTACACAATACCCGATGAATCAGAAGGCATGGGTCTGTGGGAAGGACCGCGTGGAGCATTAGGGCATTGGATAAAGATCAAAGACAAGGTTATTGAGATTTATCAGGCCGTAGTCCCAACCACTTGGAACTGTTCGCCGCGAGATGACCAGGGGGTGCCGGGGCCTGTAGAACAGGCGATTGAGGGTACCAGAGTAAAAGACAAGGATAATCCCTTTGAGTTAGTCCGCATTGTTCGCTCATTTGATCCATGCCTGGCGTGCGCGATCCATGTTGTAACTCCAAAGGGGACTGAAATGGGCAAATTTGTTCTCGGATAAAAAAACCATGAACAGGTAAATAAAAGGAGAAAAAACCATGCCTAAACAATCCTTTCTCTCCAGACGCGATTTTTTAAAACTGTCGGCAACCTCGCTCACTGCTGCATCGCTGCTCCAGATACCGGGCTTTGCAAAACGTCTTGAAGCGGCTGTGGCAGAAATTCCAGTAGTCTGGATACAAACCGGGTCCTGCACCGGTTGCGTGGTGAGCATTGCCAATGCTGTCAGCCCTAAGATCCAGGAAATTTTGCTCGACCAGGTAATCCCCGGTAAACATATCAGCCTGGCTTATAATGCCACGCTTATGGCCGCGGCAGGCGATCTTGCCATGCAGGCAATGGAAAAAGTTGCAGAAAAAAAAGGCCAGTTTGTCCTCATTGCCGAAGGCGCTTTTGCCACAAAAGATGATGGTTTATACTGTCAAATTGGCGAAAAAAACGGCAAAGGTATAACGGGTCTTGAGCATCTCATCAATTTGGGGAGTAATGCCATGGCGGTTCTGGCACTGGGAACCTGTGCCTGCTATGGCGGTATCCCCGCAGCCCCGCCCAATCCTACCGGCTGTAAATCAGTCACGCAGGTCTTTTCAGACAAAGGCATCAAAACACCGGTCATTAATATCCCCGGTTGTCCCCCGCATCCCGACTGGTTCGTCGGCACGGTCGCAACCATTTTAATAGGAGGCCTTAAGGCGGTCACAGTTGATATTCACGGCCGGCCGCTTGCATTCTTTGGCTCACTGATTCATGACAATTGCGCGCGGCGCGGACATTTTGACGCGGGGCGGTTTGCCAAAAAGTTCTCTGATCCGTATTGCCTCTATGAGCTGGGATGCAAAGGCCCGGTAACCAGCGCTGATTGCCCGACACGTTTATGGAATAACGGCAATAACTGGTGTGTGGGGTGCGGTCATGGATGCATTGGCTGCGTTGAACCAGAATTTCCTTATGAAAAAAGTCTCTATACGGTAGTGCCAATTGAAAAAATGACTCCCCCGGCAACGTATCCGGCAGTTGAGGCTAAACAAACATCCCCTTCAGCAACTGGTTAAATAGTACGTTAATCATAGTGCGACAGAGCCAATAACGTGAAACTCTGGAGGAAAGCAACTATGGATAGAAGAAATTTTATAAAACTCTCTGGTGCCGGCCTGGGGATTTCACTCGTTTCATCCCACTATCTGTTGCGCGCCGGTTCCGCCCCTCAAGGCCTGGCAATTCTCTATGATGCATCCCTTTGTGTCGGCTGCCGTGCCTGTCAAATGAATTGCAAGTCATGGAATAAATTGCCAGCGGAATCCACTGATCGGCGCAGAATTTACGAGAGTCCGCGCAATCTCTCCGAACGCACCTGGACACTTATTCAACTGCGTTCTGCCACACCGGGACAAGAGCCGCGCCATCGCTTCTGGAATAAGCAGTGTATGCATTGCACTGAAGCAGCCTGCGTTCAAGTGTGCCCGACCGGCGCCATGTATAAACACCCGCTGGGATTTACCGCTTATGACGAGAATAAATGCAATGGCTGCGGCTACTGCACACAGGCCTGCCCTTTCCGCGTTCCCCATCTTCAAATAAGCAATATTCTTACCGGCAGGGCAAAAGCCGCCCGCTGCACATTTTGCCAGGACCGGGTGCCGCTGGGGCAAAAAACAGCCTGTGTTGAAGCCTGTCCGGTGGCGGCGCTGGTAATGGGCGACCGAAATAAACTTCTGGAGGAGGGGAAAAAAAGAGTCGCTGCCTTGCAGGAAAAGGGGTTTAAAAAGGCAAATCTATATGGCGAACTTGAAGCTGGGGGGCTTCATCGGCTGAGCGTTTTAGTGGACGAGCCTGCCGCATATGCTCTTGTTTCCGGGATCCAAATCCCGCCGCTCATCAATCTCTGGCAGCGTATTATTCGCCCGGCCGGCAAATTCGTGATGGGAATAACGATCGTGGGCATCATAGCCGCCTGGGTTATCATTCGGCGGAACATCAAGATGGAGGAAGTAGAATGAACGGACAGGCACAAGAGTCAGGATATATACAGATTCGCTGGATACCCAAATACACCTTTATTGAGCGTTTTTTGCACTGGGTGCACACGGCAAGTTTCATTCCGCTGGTTGTCACAGGGCTGGTGCTGTATCTGCCGTTGCTGCAGCCGCTGGCCCAGGGGGAGGCGGGACTCTGGATGCGGCTGATACACCGGCTGGCAGCGATTCTGTTCATTGCCGAGCCGGTGCTTTACGGGATTGTGCAGCCGCGGCGTCTGTGGCTCAACATCAAGGAATTTGGCCTTGACCGGGACGATCTGGGATGGGTGAAAAACGCCTTTGGCTACTATGTGCTGGGCAGGCATGATGACATGCCGCCGCAAGGCCGCTACAATACCGGGGAAAAGATCAACGGGCTGGTGATGATTGTAAGCTGGGCCGCGTTTGTGATAACCGGTCTGATCATGTGGTTTGGCAAAGGGATTGTGTCAGCCGAGGTGTTTCGCTGGATGGTGGTGCTGCATGATATAACGATGATTGTGGCGGTGTGCATGTTTCTGGTGCACTTGTATCTGGCGGTGGCGCATCCGCTGATGTGGGCTGCGCTGGTGAGTATGCGTTTCGGCGTGACCTCGGCCAGCTATGCTGCCGAACACCATGCCAAGTGGTATTACGGCCCCAAACGCGCCCGCGAACTCTACCAAGCAAAGAAAAAACCAACCCGGTAACGCTTGAGGACTATAAATGGGAAAAAGAAACCGGCATGTCGTCCCATCTCAAAGGCACGATTCTGTAACACGATCGTCTAAAAAAGGAGCGTAAATATGAAGAAAATACTGATCGTGGATGACGATAAAGACTTCTTGAAAATTACGAAAACGATCCTTCATGCCAATAATTATGAAATAGTAACTGCCGCTAATGGCGAGCAGGCATTAGCGGCGATGCGCAAGGAAAAACCCGATCTGGTAATACTGGATATTATGATGTCCTATATCCTGGATGGGTTGGACGTGCGCCGCGCTATGGCTGAGGACAACGAATTAAAAAATATCCCGGTCATTATGGCAACCTCCCTCACTGCCGAGAAAGCGAAGGGCACTTTGCCCACCGACGAATACGTTCCAGATGCAGAATGGCTTCATAAACCGATTGATCCCGATACCCTTGTTGAGCGGGTAAAAAAGGTCTTGAATAAATAGCGTCTGGCGGGACAATCTGACAGCATTTTCACATCTGGTTAAGCTTATCATGTAACCGCCTTGCCTTCGATTCACCAATGAGGTGTTGGCCCATCTTAAAAAAGAAAGGAAAAATATGGACATCCCCCGAGGAACATTTTTAAAATTTCGGGAACAACAGCCGGTGCAGTTCTTTTGCCGACAGGATTTGTCCGCGCCGCAAGAAAAATGAAAACCTTTCCGCTGCACCAACCAGTCAAGGAATCGGCTACCATCTGCCCCTATTGGCTCATGCGGGTTGCTTCCAGCCTGTGCTAAAACATGTCAGGTCAAAACAATGTTCCGGGGGTGATCGGGACAAAATGATTACCGATGGTAAACGGCAGGTTGAGCAACTTAAAAAAGCGATTTTATCAATGCTAATCTCTATGGTGAAAATCTGGTGGGAGGATGAGGACATCTATATGTCCTCATAGAAAAGCCTGAAGCGTATGGTCTCCCCGCAGATCCCCAGTATCCGGTTTTAACCACGATATGGCAGAATATCGTACGACCGCTGGGCAAAATAGCATTGGGAGCTGCAATTTCGGAATTGCTGACGCCTGGGTTATTATTCGGCGGAACATCAAGATGGAGGAAGTAGAATGAACGGACAGGCACAAGAGTCAGGATATATACAGATTCGCTGGATACCCAAATAAA
>Ga0101944_10003475_pt1 | contig 21800 bp, 18 predicted proteins | sample DewCreD2012metaG_FD_75245 | JGI IMG/M metagenome (GOLD analysis project Ga0101944, IMG submission 75245) | Hot spring sediment bacterial and archeal communities from British Columbia, Canada, to study Microbial Dark Matter (Phase II) - Dewar... ... | reverse complement strand
CCGCGGTTGCTGGAGCCCTTGCGGCGGCAAACTGCACACCCATGACGGGGAGTCGCCCTACGCCTGCGCCTGCCGTGAGGCCCGGGAGGAAATAGGGCTGGAACTCACGGCAGCCGATTTGCATCTGACCGGCTTGGTCAGCGAACACGGCTACCAGGGGCAATCGCACTGGCTGATGTTTCTGTTCGAGGTGCGGCGGCGATTGGACGTGTTGCCACCGGTCCATCCGGAGGGGCGATTTGCCTTTTTCTCGCGGGCGGCGCTGGCGGGCCTGACCCTGCCGGAGACCGACCGCGAGAGTCTCTGGCCGTGGTTTTGGCAGCATCGCGGGGGCTTCTTTGCCGCCCACTGCCATTGGCAGACGGACGGTCGGGTCATTTGGACACTGGAGGAGTCCCTTCCCGCTACCACCAGCGGGATGGCGCTCCGCACAGGCCCATGCTCACCATGAAGCCCTTGCTCCCGCTCACCCCGGCTTCATCCGATCCGCAGCGCGCTGCCCCGGTCCAATGGGCAGAGCAAACGTCTCGCGGTCACGCGTTGCCGAGCGGGAGTGCGTCCCATGTTGAGCGGGGAGGGCGCCAATGAACCCCAAAGCGCCGCAGCAGGCTCTTGGCGGGCCGGTCCTTGATCTGCACAGCGACGAACACTTCATGGACGAGGCCTTGCGCCAGGCGCGCCGGGCGCATGCGGCCCGGGAAGTGCCGGTGGGGGCTGTGATTGTGCGAGCGGGGCGGGTGGTGGCGCGGGCCTTCAACCAAGTGGAGCTGCTCAAGGACGCAACGGCGCACGCGGAGATGTTGGCCATCACCCAAGCAGCGGCCGTGGTGGGCGACTGGCGGCTGACCGATTGCACGCTTTACGTGACCAAGGAGCCGTGTCCGATGTGCGCCGGGGCGATTGTCCACGCGCGGCTGGCGCGGGTGGTGTTTGGCGTCAGCGACCCGAAGGCCGGCGCGGCTGGCAGCGCGCTGAACCTGCTGCAATGGTCCGCCCTGAACCATCGCTGCGCCATCACAGCCGGCGTGCGAGAGGCCGAGTGCCGCGCGTTACTGCGCGGCTTTTTCGCTGACCAGCGGCGGCAGGCGCGTCGCCCGGCTGGGGGGGCGGAGCAGGACAATCCCGGGCAGGATGCGGCGTCCGGCCCGTCGCCCCAAGCTGACTGAATGGCGAGCCTGGGAGCGAGGCGTCGTCGCGGGGAGCGCCGGTCAGCTTACCGAGATGAGGGAGACCTTGTTCCCGTGCCGGTCGCGGGCGACTCCCTGGGCACGAGGGTCAAGGGTCGGCTGGCCATCTACGAAGAACAGGTATTGATGGTGACCGTGGGATAGCTCCAATTGCACCGTCCAGCCGCCGCCGGGTTGCCGCTGCATGGGATGTGAGCTGGGATTCCAATGATTGAAGTCGCCGGCGATGGTCACCTGCTGCGCCTTTGGAGCGACGCAGAAGAAGTTCACCGGTTTTTTGGTACGCTTGGCCGAATACCTGTTGGGCGCGACGGCCCAGTCAAAGTGCGATGCGTGCATCCGTCTCAAACCAAAACTGCGCGTGTCCCGCCGATACAGGGAGCACGTGGCGACGTAATCAACCACACTTGATTCGCCGCTGCAAGGTCATTGGTGGGAGTTTCGCCATTCCTGATGGCTACCGACTTGGCGGACGGCTGCGTTGCTTGCTCGGGAGCGGCCCGTCTCAGGCCGGCATTCCATCGTCGCGCACCCAGTCGTAGCCCCGGGCTTCCAGCGTGAGCGCCAGCTCCTTGCGGCCGGACAGTACGATGCGGCCGTCCACGAGCACGTGCACAAAATCCGGCACGATGTAGTTGAGCAGGCGCTGGTAGTGGGTGATGACCAGTTGGGCGTTGTCCGGGCGCTTGAGCTTGTTGACCCCGCCGGCAACGACTCTCAGGGCATCAATGTCCAGGCCGGAGTCGGTTTCATCGAGGATGGCCAGGCGGGGTTCGAGGACGGCCATCTGGAAAATCTCGGCGCGTTTCTTCTCCCCACCCGAGAAGCCCTCGTTGACGGAGCGGCGCAGCAGCTCCTCCGGCAGGTCGAGCAATTTCATTCTCTCCTTGACCAGCAGCAGGAACTCCATGGCGTCCAGCTCCGGCAGGCCGCGGTGTTTGCGGATTTCGTTGAGGGCGGCTTTCAGGAAGTAGGTGCTGTTCACGCCGGGGATTTCGACCGGGTACTGGAAGGCCAGAAACACGCCCTCACGGGCGCGCTCCTCGGGGGATAGCTCCAGCAGGTTGCGTCCGTTGTAAAGGACCTCGCCGCCAAGGACCTGGTAGCCGTCACGCCCGGCCAGAACGGCGGCCAGGGTGCTCTTGCCGCTGCCGTTGGGCCCCATGACGGCGTGCACCTCGCCGGGCTGAATGACCAGGGTAATGCCCTTGAGGATTTGGCGGCCTTCGACGCCGGCGCTGAGGTCCTTGATTTCGAGGATGGGTGGTGGGTTCATGCGTGCGGTGCTCAGCCGACGCTGCCCTCCAGGCTGACCCCCAGGAGCTTCTGCGCCTCGACGGCGAATTCCATCGGCAGTTCCTTGAACACTTCCTTGCAGAAACCGTTGACGATCATGTTGACGGCGTCCTGGGTCGAAAGGCCGCGTTGGTTGCAGTAGAAAATCTGGTCCTCACCGATCTTGGATGTCGTGGCCTCGTGCTCGACGCTGGCGGTGGGATTGCGGACCTCGATGTAGGGGAAGGTGTGGGCGCCGCACTTGGCGCCGATGAGCATCGAGTCACACTGGGAAAAATTGCGAGCGTGGGCAGCGGTTGCGAGGATTTTGACGAGCCCGCGATAACTGTTTTGCCCGCGCCCGGCGGAGATGCCCTTCGAGACGATGGTGCTGCGGGTGTGCTGGCCAATGTGGACCATCTTGGTGCCGGTGTCGGCCTGCTGATGGTTGTTGACCAGTGCCACCGAGTAAAACTCCCCCACCGAATGATCACCCTGCAGGATGCAGCTCGGGTATTTCCACGTAATCGCCGAGCCGGTTTCGACCTGCGTCCAGGAAATCTTGGATCGCGGCCCTTTGCACAGGCCGCGCTTGGTGACGAAGTTGTAAATGCCGCCGCGGCCCTCGGCATCGCCCGGATACCAGTTCTGGACGGTCGAGTATTTGATTTCGGCATCCTCCAGGGCCACCAGCTCCACCACGGCGGCGTGGAGCTGGTTTTCGTCCCGCATCGGCGCCGTGCAGCCCTCCAGGTAACTGACGTACGCCCCCCGGTCGGCCACGATGAGGGTGCGCTCGAACTGGCCGGATTTGGCTGCGTTGATGCGAAAGTACGTGGACAGCTCCATGGGGCAGCGAACGCCCTTGGGCACGTAGCAAAACGAGCCGTCGGTGAAAACAGCCGAGTTCAGGGCCGCGTAGAAGTTGTCCGTCTGTGGGACCACCGACCCGAGGTACTGGCGGACCAGCTCGGGATACTCTCGCACAGCCTCGCTCATCGAGCAGAACAGAATGCCCCGCTCGGCAAGCTGTTTCCGGAACGTGGTGCCTACTGAGACGCTGTCAAACACGGCATCCACCGCCACACCGGCCAACCGTGCCCGCTCGTGCAGGGGGATGCCCAGCTTCTCGTAGGTTTCCAGCAGCTTGGGGTCAACCTCGTCAAGGCTCTTCGGGCCGTTGGCCTGCGTCTTGGGCGCCACGTAGTAGGTGATATCCTGGAAGTTGATGGGCGGATACCGCACTTTGGCCCAGTTCGGTTCGGTCATCGTCAACCAGTGCCGATACGCCCGCAGCCGCCACTCGGTCAACCAAGCCGGCTCGCGCTTGCGGGCCGAGATCAGCCGAATGATGTCCTCGTTCAAACCGGGCGGAGCCGACTCTGTCTCCACGTCGGTGACAAAGCCGTACTTGTACTCGGTCTTGACGAGGTTTGCGACTGTATCCGTTGCGCTGCTCATGCAATTCGTTCCGCCGCCTTCGGCCCGCGGTCGCGACCGGGTGAGCCGGCCGGCGACAAGGCGCAAACCGCCCACCGGCCCGAGGCTCTCTGGCGGGTCGCCCCGCTCGGCGGTTCGTTGCCCCCGCGGGGGCAGAGCGAAGTTAGCCGCGGACGCCAGCTTGTCAACGCGCCGCAGGCCGTCGTCGCACGCTGCTTCACCCGCGTTCGTGTCGGCGTGAGCGGTTGGCGGGTGGTTTTGGCTGCCGGTAGCCCTGCCAAAGCCGGCGCGAGCCATTGGCCAGGCTGGCAAAGCGGCGATGGCGCCTTTACCCGGCTCTCGAATCATCACCTGGCCATACAGGCTGGGGCCTTGGCCGGTGGGAATCCACCGGTCCATTTTGGCATTGCGGCCTGCTTGAAAACGGGCCACAAATGCGGCCATGAAATGCATGACCTTTCGCCGATTCACTCGCCGCGGTGTTCCCATCCTGCTTGGACTGCTTCTGGCCGCCTACGTGCCCTCCGGGGTGTGTGCCGACACGAACGAGGCCCTGCCCAAGATCAAAGAGCCGGACGTCATCTACGTGCCCACGCCCCAACCGGTCGTCGAGAAGATGCTGGAGCTGGCCGAGGTCAAGAAGGGCGACGTGGTTTACGACCTGGGATGCGGCGACGGCCGGATTGTCGTCACCGCAGCCAAGAAGTACGGGGTCAAGGCCGTTGGATTCGACATTGACCCGCAGCGCGTGCGGGAGGCGCGCGAAAACGTCCGCTCGAGCCATGTCGAACACCTGGTCACCATCAAACAGGCTGACATCTTCACCTTGGACCTGCGGGAAGCCAGCGTGGTGACGCTCTATTTGCTGCCTGAACTGAACGTCCGCTTGATGCCGCAACTGGCCAAGCTCAAGCCCGGCTCGCGCATCGTGTCCCACGATTTCGACATGCGGGGCGCCAAGCCTGTGCAGGTGGTGGACATCACCACCGGTGGGCAGCCCGACAGTGACGAGGACTACAGCAGGTCCCACACGATCTACAAATGGGTGGTCCCGTGGGAGACTGAGGACGGGGGGCGGAACAAACCCAAGACGGCTGCTTCAGCGCAGCAATGAGCCGCGGGTGACCGCCCGGGCCAACGGCGACCGATGCGCCGCCGCGTTTTTGAGATGACACCGTTGAGATTCGGCAGGTTTCACTGGCTCAAGTGGGCGATGCTCGTGGGGGCGTCGTTGCTTGTTGGACCAATGGCTGTGCGGTGCTCGGCGCAGGAGAGGGCTGCCGAGGCTGCGCGCCTGGTTTTTCAGCCAGCTCAGAGCAACAGCTTCACCTTCGACACCGGCGTCCTCCGGGGCACACTGCGGGCGGGCGGGCGAGCGACGGGTTTGTCGGCTGTCGAACACCGGCCGACTGGAACGCGGCTTGACCGCGGCATCGGGCTGATGGGGCACTATCGGGTTTTTACAGCCAACCGGCGCTACGGGACGGCCGCTTGGGACTGGCCCGGCCAAGCCGGGCTGCTGGGGGATGGCAGCGTGGAGACGCACTGGCCAGCCAACAGTGAGCGCCCGTTCGAGCTGCGAGTGAGTTACCGGTGGGTGGCGTCCAACGCGCTGGATGTTGTCACCAGCGTCGAAGCCCGGGGCAAACTGTCGGGGTTTGAGAGCTTCTTGGCCTGCTATTTTGCTGAGTCGTTTTCCAACGCAGCCGTCCGGGTGGCCGCTCGACCAGCCGGGCAGGGTGGGGCAGGGTTTCTGGAGGCAGACCGGTCCTACGGAACGTGGCTGGTGTTCCCGCGTGACGCCGCAGCGATGGCGCTGGTGCGGGACGGACGTTGGGCGTTGCCGCCCCACCCGGTTGAATGGGTTGAGATGCCCCGTCTGGCCGCGCCCCTCGGCTATCGGCGCAGCCCGACCACCGGGCTGGTGGCCGTCCTGATGGCACCGCGGGGCGACGCCTTCGCCCTGTGCACGCCCGAGCAAACCGAGGGGCATTACTCGATGTATCTTTCCCTGTTTGGCCGCGATTTAGCACCCGGCCAGATCGCGGTGGCCAGGGCACGATTGCTCATCCTGGAGTGGGCTACCGAGGCCGAGGTGGTCAGTGCTTACGAGCGCTACGTGATCGAAACCGGCAGGCCATGAGCCGAGTGGTGCTGCCGATTGCGCTGACGATCGCCGGCTCGGACAGTGGCGGCGGCGCGGGGCTTCAAGCCGATCTCAAGGTCTTCGCGGCGCTGGGGGTGCACGGGACCAGCGTGGTGACGTGTCTGACGGCACAAAACCCTGCCGGGGTCACCGCCGTGCAAGCCGTGCATGCCACCATGGTGCGGGCGCAACTGGAGGCGGTGTTTGACGGACTGCGCCCTGCCGCTGCCAAGACCGGGATGCTGTATTCCGCCCGGATCATCCGGGAGGTCGCCGGCTTTTGGGCGACAGGCCGCAAGCCGCCGCTGGTGGTGGACCCGGTCATGGTTGCCACAAGCGGCGCGATGTTGCTGAGGCCGGACGCCCTCCGAGCGCTCCGGGATGAACTGCTGCCCCTGGCCACGGTGGTTACTCCCAATGTGGCCGAGGCGCAGCAGTTGGTGGGGACGCCGTTGCGAACCGTGGAAGACCTGCGCGCGGCGGCGCGGCAGATCGTGCGCCAGTTTGGCTGCGCGGCCCTGGTGAAGGGCGGCCATCTGCGGGGCCTGCGGTGCGCGGTGGATGTTTTCCAAGACGGCCAAACCGAGTTGTTGCTCCAGGCCCCGTTTGTGCCGGGGGTTCGCACGCATGGCACCGGCTGTACCTGCTCGGCGGCGATTGCGGCGGAGTTGGCGCGCGGGGTGGAACTGGCCGAAGCGGTGACGCGGGCCAAGCGCTTGGTGACACAGTCCATCCTTCGGGCCGGGCGGGCCGGGCGGTTCGATGTGCTCAATCCGCTCGGCACGCGGCCCGGTTGACGCGGCGCCGGCTCGGCCTGGGTGACGGCGCTTGACGAAGTTGTAAAGGAGGGCGTTGCAGCGGCCGCCAGGCCGCCGCCGGGCATCGGGGCGTCAGGTCTTGGCCCCGACGTGCTCGTCCAGCACCAACACCCCGTGAGGCGGCAGGTCGTAGTTGCCCGTCAAGGTGGTGCCGGTCAGACAATCGTGCATGGGCTTGAAAAACTGAACGCGCACCGGGCTGCTCTGGTGGTTGAGGAGGAAAAACACCTTCAGATCGTCCTTCTGCCGGAGACTGACCTCCACGGTGTCGGGCACTTTGATCAGCGGGTGCAGGCCGCAGAGCGACCGCAGCCAGGCCACCAGGTCGTAGTAAAAGGGCTGGTGACTTTGCGTGCCGATGTAAATGGCCTTGCCCAAGCCGAAGGTGTGGAGGGTGACGGCGGGCTTGCCGGCGTAGAAGTCCTTGGCGTATGTGGCCAGTACCTGGCATTCCCGGGGCTCGATGATGTCACACCAAAGCCGCGCGGGATGCAAGTGGCTGGTCTGAAACGCGCCCTTGAAGCTCAGGTGGTTTTCCTCATGCGGTGGCAGCACGTCGAACTCGACCACCTCCAAGCCAAACAGGTCTGTCAGGTCGTGCGGGTAGCCGGTGTCCGGCGCCATGTGGTGCTCGTCCACCAGGCCGGTGTTGAAGGTGCCGACCAGTGTGCCGCCGTTTTGGACGTAGAGTTTGAGACAATCCGCCTCCGCGCCTGACAGCAGGAACAACGAAGGCGCAAACACCAACCGGTAGGCGGACAGATCGTCCGTGGGCCGGGCGAAATCCACCGGAATGTTCCGGTCATGCAGGGCGTTGTAGATGAGTTGAATGTGCTCGCGCAGGTTCCAGTGTTTGTTCGGCTGGTTGGGTTGCTGCAAGGCCCACTCGTTGTAATGGCTGAAGAGGATGCATGCTTCGGAGACCACGCGCGTGCCCTTGAGCACCGGCGCCAGCAGCTTCATCTCCTCGCCCAATTGGCAAATCTCCCGGAAAACCCGGTTATCCGGGCGGCGGCGGTGGGGCATGACCGCGCCATGGAATTGCTCCGGACCATAGCGCGGCTGCCGCCAGCGGAAAAACAGGATGGCCTCGGCGCCCCGCGAGACCAGTTGGTAAGTGAACATGCGCAGCACTCCGGGCCGTACCAGGGCGTTGACGTCCTCCCAGGACACGTTGCCAGCCTTGTGCTCGATCACCCAGAAGCCGGTGTCGCCGTCCGGGGTGCGGATGCCGGTTTTCTTGAGCGACCGCAGCATGTCAATCTCGCGGGCTGTTTCAGCGGACCTGGGCCGCACGGCCGCCGCGCTTTCGGCAGCCACAAAGTCAATCACCTCAGCCAGGTCGAAGTGGTCAAACCGGTGGATCAGCGGCTTGAGGTTGGTGGTGACCGGGCATTGGGGGGTCAACTCGTGCAGCAGATCGGCCTGCATCTTGACGTATTGCACGATGGTGTCGCTGCAGAACCGCCGCCAGTCCAGCACCAGGGCCGGGTTGTGCCACGTGGGCGCGCGCATGGGCATGGGCACTTCCTCCCAGTCCCGCACCACCTGCCCCCAATGCCGCAGCCCCATCAGGTCGTTGAGACCCTGGATGGTCTCGTACTTGGCCTTCAGCCACAGATGCCATTCTTCGCGGGCCGCCTCGTTGAAGGACTCCTCGGTGCCATGCCCGCCCAGGGCGTTGTCAATTTGCCAGGCCAGCAGCGCGGGATGGTCGCCCAAGGCCTTGGCCATCGCTGTGACAATTCGCTTGGAATAGTCCCAAAACGCATCGCAGCTCAGGCAGGCGGCCCGGCGCGTGCCGGCGTGTTTCACCAGCCCGGCCTCATCCAGTGGAAGGATTTCCGGGTGTTTGCGTGTCAACCACAGGGGCGGCGCGGCGGTCGGTGTGCCCAGCACGACCCGAATGCCGGCCTGGTGCATCAGGTCCATCGCCCGCCGCAACCAGGCAAAGTCGTATTGTCCCTCCTCCGGTTCGCACAAGCCCCAGGTGAACTCGCCCATGCGGACCACATTGAAGCCGGCCTGCCGCATCAACTCCACGTCCTCGGCCCAACAGCCCTCGGGATTGTCCGCACTGCCGCCATACGGGTAAACCCAGTGCTCCGGGTAATAGTCCACGCCGAAATACATAATCACGTTCTCCCTTTGGCCTGCTGAGCGGACTTTAACGCCTTCATCGCAGTCCTGCAATGCCAAAGTCCGCCCCCTGTTCGGCGGGGCCGATTGACGAAACGCTTGGGAAGCCGGGTCGGCGGCCCGGCGGCCGGAGCCGTTCCAGCACGGCTCACCAAAAAACCGACGTCTGGGCGGGATCGAGCTGGACGTAAAAGTTGCAGCCTGCGCGCCCAAGGCTTCGTGGTCTCCATCTCCCACCACCCGTTGGCGCAGGACACGGTGCGGCCAGACGCTGTTGGCGCGGCAATGTGCGGCTGCCTCCGCTTCGCCAAAAGGAATGTCTGGCCAACTTTTTTCGATTTCCCCGTTTCTGGCGCATCTGTCAGAGTGCCGCCGGTTCGTGCGGTGCGGATGCAACAGGACGAGGCAACGCCAATGACAGCCCGTGTGACCCAACCGGAGAACAGAGGCTCGGACCAGCCGCTCGCTGTATCGGCCAGTCCCCCGAGGGCAGAGGACCTCCGAAGCTTTTGGTGTCTGTTCGTGACCCAGTTCCAGGGCGCTTTCAGCGACAATGTTTTCAAGTTTTTGGTGATATTCCTGGTCAGCGACATGGTGACGCCGGCGGTGCGCGACCAGTATATCTCGGTGGTGTTGGCGGTGTTTTCATTGCCGTTCTTGCTGTTCTCGATGGCGGGCGGGTTTCTGGCCGACCGGTTCTCCAAGCGCTCGGTGGTCATCGGCACCAAGATGGCCGAAGTGCTGATCATGGCCCTGGGCACGGTGGCGCTGGTGACCCGGGCGTTGCCTCTGCTGGTGGTCATCCTGTTTTTTATGAGCGCCCAGAGTGCGTTTTTCGGTCCGTCCAAATACGGCTTGCTGCCGGAGTTGCTGCCGAGCAATCGGCTGGCCTGGGGGAACGGTTTTCTGGGGCTGGGCACGTTTCTGGCCATCATCTCCGGTGGTGTGGTGGCCGGTTTGCTTTACCAGCACCTGGGCCAGCACCAGCTCGTGTCGGGCCTGGTGCTGGTTGGACTGGCGCTCGTGGGGCTTTCGACCGGCTGGGGCATTGCGCGGTTGCCGGCGGCCGACCCGCAGCGGCGCTTCCGGGTCAATTTTCTCCGTGACCTGTGGGCCAACATCCAGCGGGTCCGCGCCGACCGCGTCCTGGCGCTGGCGATTCTGGGCAGCGTGTATTTTTGGTTTCTGGGGGCGCTATTTGGGGAGCCGACCATCTTCATCTACAGCCGGGATGTGTTGCAGTTGAGCGAGACGCAGATTGCGCTGATGCGCGCCTGCTTGGCCGTGGGCATTGCGCTGGGCAGCGGCGCCGCCGGTCTGCTGTCCGGCCGCAAGATCGAGTACGGCCTGGTGCCGCTGGGCGCCATGGGCATGACGACATGCGCGGCGCTGCTGGGGGTGCGGGGCTTGACCGCGGTGGACGTGGCCGTGCTGCTCGGGTTGCTGGGCTTTTCCGGCGGGTTCTACATCGTGCCGATCAACGCCCTGATTCAACACCGACCGGATCCGCAGATCAAAGGTTCGATCATCGCCACCAACGCCTGGCTGACGTCGGCGGCGGTTTTCGTGGCCTCCGGCGCGTTCTGGCTGCTGCGCACGGTGCTCGGTCTGCATCCGGCAAGCATTTTCCTGGTCGGAGCCAGCACGACATTACTGGGCACGATCCTGGCCCTGCGCCAGACGCCCGACGCCCTGGTGCGTCTGCTGTTGTGGCTGGGCACGCATACCCTGTATCGCATCCGCGTGCTGGGGCGCGACAACATCCCCGCCCGGGGCGGCGCGCTGCTGGTGTGCAACCATTTGTCGCTGGCGGATGGCCTGCTGCTTCAGGCGTCGGTAGATCGGCCGATCCGCTTTCTCATGTACAAGGGCTTTTACGAGAAACCGCTTCTGCACCCCTGGGCGCGCGCCTTGGGGGCGATCCCGATTTCATCGGACCTGCGTCCGCGCGAGATGCTTGGCGCGTTGAAGACAGCCGCCGACGCGCTGCGAGCCGGGGAGGTCGTGTGCATCTTTGCCGAGGGCCAGATCACGCGCATCGGCCAGTTGCTGCCATTCCGCCGCGGCTTCCAACGCATCATGCGGGACGTGGATGCGCCGATCGTGCCGGTGGCGCTGGACGGTTTGTGGGGCAGCCTGTTCAGCCTGGAGCACGGGCATTTCACCTGGAAATGGCCGCGGCGGTTGCCCCATCCGGTCACCATCAACTTCGGCCAACCGTTGCCGCCCACCGCCACGCCGTTTGAGGTGCGCCAGCGCGTGCAAGAGTTGATGGCCCAGGCATGGCGCTGCCGGAAGGCCTACATGCAGCCCATCGGACGCACAATCGTGCGCAGCGCGCGTCGCCACGCGTTCCGCTATGCGATGGCCGACAGTTCGCACCCGCCGATCCGGTTCTTGGTGGCGCTGGCTCGGGCGGTTTTTCTGGCGCGGCGCCTACACCACGTCTGGGCGGGGCAGGACATGGTGGGGCTTTTGTTACCGCCGTGCGTGCCCGGGGCTTTGGCGAACTGGGCCGCGCTGCTGGCGGGCAAGGTCCCGGTGAACTTGAACTACACCCTGGCTGCCCAGACGCTGGCCAGTTGTGTGCGCCAGTGCGGGATTCAAACCGTGCTGACCGTGCGCCCGTTTTGGGAGCGCTTCAAGTTTGACCTGCCTGCGCGGCTTGTCTTTCTGGAAGACGTGGCTCGCGGCTCGCCGGCCGATCCGGCAGGTGGTGTCGCGCCGCCGATGGCGGAAGGAGGACCGCGCTTTACCGCTCCGTCCGCTGGCGAGCGGCTTGCGGCTCTGGTGCTGGCGTGCTTCTGCCCGGTCCGCCTCCTGGAGCGGGTGCTTGGCCGTCGCCAGCCGGCGCGGTTGGATGACACTGCAACGGTGATTTTTTCCAGCGGCAGCACTGGCGACCCCAAGGGGGTGCTGTTGAGCCACTACAACCTGATGTCCAACGTGCAGCAACTGGACCAGGTGTTTGGCTTGAGGAGTGACGATCGCGTGCTGGGGGTGCTGCCGTTCTTTCACTCGTTTGGTTTCACCGGCACGTTGCTGCAACCTGCGCTGCTGGGGCTGGGGGTGGTCTTTCACGTCTCCCCGTTGGACGCCCGGGCCGTGGGCGAACTGGTGCTGCAACATCGGGTGACGTTGCTCCTGGCCACGCCCACGTTCCTCCAACTGTACCTCCGCGGCTGTGCGCCGGAGCAGTTTGGGAGCCTGAGACGGGTCATTGTGGGCGCGGAAAAAATGCCGGAGCGCCTGGCCACGGCCTTTGAGGACCGGTTTGGCATTCGGCCACTGGAGGCCTACGGGTGCACGGAGTGCGCGCCAGCCGTTAGCGTCAACACGCACGATTTCCGGGCCGCCGGTTTCCGGCAGGTGGGCGCCAAGCGGGGCAGTATCGGCCACCCGCTGCCCGGGATGTGTGTGCGCGTTGTGGACCCGGCCACCGGTGCGCCCATGCCGGTCGGCCAGCCAGGGCTGTTGCTGGTGCGCGGTCCGAATGTCATGAGCGGATACCTCGGCCGGCCGGAGCAGACCGCGGCGGTATTGCGTGACGGCTGGTACGTGACCGGCGACGTGGCCACGCTGGACGAGGACGGCTTCCTGCAGATTACCGATCGGCTGAGTCGGTTCAGCAAAATCGGCGGTGAGATGGTGCCTCATCTCAAGGTTGAGCAAGCCCTGCACGAGCTGGCGGAGACCTCGGGCCCGAGCTTTGTGGTGACCGCCGTGGCGGACGCGCAAAAGGGCGAACGCTTGGTGGTTCTCCACACGCTGGACGAGGAGGCGCTGAGCCGCTGTCTGGAGCGACTGGCCCGGGCTGACCTGCCAAATCTATGGAAGCCGAAGCCGGACGCGTTCTTCCGGGTGGACGCCTTTCCCCTACTCGGATCGGGCAAGCTGGACCTTCAGAAGGTCCGGGCATTGGCGGCGGCCCTGGCTTCGTAACGTTGCCGTGTAACAGCAATCCGGAGGTGCGAGCCTTGGCCGGTCTGCCGCCTCCGGGGGACGCCCGGCGCGAAGGTTTGATGCACGCCAATCTGCCAAGCGCTCGTTTCGTGTTGGAAAACCTGCGGGGCAAGGGTTAGAGTCCGCGCGATGAGACGGTTCAACGTTCCGACCAGGATGCCGCGGCTTGGGATCGGGTCGGCGGGGCTTCTCTTGCTTGTCGGCGGCTTGTGGTGCATCGGCAACTCGCCACGGGGGACAGGCGCGGATGCGTCGCCACCTCCGCGGCTGTTGCTGGTCACGGGCCGGGATTACCCCGGACACGTCTGGCGCGAGACGGCGCCGGTCTTGCGGCAATTGCTGGAGCGGAACGGACGGTTTACGGTCTCCGTGATTGAGGACCCCCACCTGCTGGATTCCGCGGCACTGACCAATTATGACGCGGTGTTGCTGCATTTCCAAAACTGGCAAACAGCCGGGCCCGGCGAGGCGGCGCGCGAGAACCTGAGGCGGTTTGTGGCCGGCGGAGGTGGCTTGGCGGCTGTGCATTTTGCCTGCGGGGCTTGGTTCGGCGAATGGCCGGAGTTCAAACAGATCATCGGCCGCGTCTGGCATGGACCGGTCGGCTCCCAGCATGATCCCCGCGGGCCGTTCACGGTCCACATCACGGCCCAGGACCATCCGGTCACGCGCGGCCTCACGGACTTCGAGACAGACGATGAGCTTTACACCTGCCTGACTGGCGAGGCTCCCATCCAAGTGTTGGCCACGGCGCGGTCGAAAGTGGACGGGAAAGACCACCCGCTGGTCTGGGTGCGCGAGTACGGGCGAGGGCGCGTGTTCGTGACAACCCTGGGCCACGACGTGCGGGCGTTGACAAACTCCAGCGTCACCTCTCTGCTCTGCCACGGGTGCGCGTGGGCCGCCCGGGATGCCGGCCGGCGCTGAACGAATTGAAGCCAACCGCCCGTGACCCGTGCCTGTGAACCGACGCCATCACAATCCTGCCGCCAGGCCGATGTTTTCGGGCCGGGCGCAGGTGAGATGCAAATTTGAAACGCACCGCGTCAACCGCTCAACAACACTCAAACCATGAACCCCAAGACCACTCGCCATCATGTCGTCCCGGTCACGCGCCGTGACTTTCTGAGAACCTCCACCGCCGGTTTGACCGGAGCGGCCGCCTGGCTGTCCGGCTGTGCGCCCCGTTCCAAGCCCCTTGCGGGGGCGGCCAGTCTCAGCGTGGCTGCCGCGGCTCACGCGGCCGGCAGTGACACGATCAAGGTGGGGCTAATTGGCTGCGGCGGCCGCAACACCGGCGCGGGACTGCAGGCCCTGCGGGCCGACCCCGGCGCCCGGTTGGTGGCCATGTGCGACATCTTCCTGAATCGCGTGAAGAACGCGCGCCAGGTCATCACAAACGAGCTGGCGAAGGACGGCAAGGCCGACCAGGTGCAGGTGACTGACGACCACTGCTTCACCGGCTTCGATGCCTACAAGCACGTGATCGAGCTTTCGGACGTGGTCTGCATTGCCAACGCGGCAAAGTTCCATCCGCTGCACGCCCTGACGGCCATTCAGGCCGGCAAGCATGTGTTCGTTGAGAAACCGCACGGGATTGACCCCTACACGGTCAAGCTGATGCGGCAGGCGTGCGAACTGGCCCGGGAAAAACGCCTCTGTATCGTGTCGGGCTTGCACAGCCGCTACCACCCGGGTTACGCGGAGACGATCCGCCGCATCCACGAGGGGGCCATCGGGGAGATCGTGAGCATCGAAGAGAACTTCCTGCGCGCGCCCTACGGGGTCACGGAGCGACCCGCCGGCTTGAGCGAATTGCAGTGGCAGTGCTACACCCAGTACCACTTCCGGTGGCTGTCGGGCGACGACGTCCCGCAGTCGCTGGTGCACAACCTGGACCGGGCCCGCTGGGCGCTGCGGGAATCGCGGCCGCTGAAATGTCACGGCCTGGGCGGGCGGTCCTCCATGACCGAGCCGATCTACGGCGACGTGTTCGACCACCACTCGGTGGTTTACGAGTTTCCCAACGGTGTGCGCGTGTATGCGTTTTGTCGGACCACAACCGGCTGCTACGACGAGGACTCGAGCCTCGTTTTCGGGACCAAGGGCACGGCCAACATCAAGGCGTGCCGCATCACGGGCGCGCAGCCCTGGCGTTGGCAATCCACCAGCACCGACCCACACCAAGTGGACCCTTATCAGATTGAGCACGACCGCCTGTTCGCTGCCATCCGAGCCGGGCAGCCGATCAACAACGGCGACTACATGGTGGACAGCACCCTGACCACCGTCATGGGCCAGATTTCCTGTTACACCGGCAAAGAAGTGACGTGGGAGCAGATCAACGCGTCGGACTTCTTCTATCCCCCGCGGCCCGAGGACTGCCGCGACGATATGGAGCCGCCGACCCGCCCCGGCCCGGATGGTAGTTACCCCACTTATGTGCCGGGCCGGACGCGGTTGCTGGAGGCGACGACGGCGTGATCCTTTGCCCAATCAAGCCGGCCTCTTGCCACGTGGGGAGTCCCCGCGACCCGAACCGCCTTTGACCAAAACCGGCCGGTGCCGAAAACTGACAGAGGCCGGAAGGAGTCGGTCACAACACGCAGGAGCTACAATCGAAAGGCCTTCCGCAACACGGCAAGACTCTTGGGAACCGCCGTTTCGGGGTCTTCCTTGCCCTCCATTTCCAGCGACACGTAGCCGGCGTAATGGACCTCCTCCAGGATGGCAGCAATGCGGCGGTAATCCAGGTCCAGCGTGTACCACTCGCCCCCGCCAGGGTAGGTCTTGGCCTGCACAAACACCGTCTGCCGCGCAATCTGCCGCAGTTTCTGGTAGGGTTCTTCGAGGAAGTTGCCGGTATCCATCAGCACACCCAACCACGGCGAGGGCAAGGCCTCGATAACCCGGAGCAGCCCTTCGGGCGTCCGAGCCAGTCCCCAGTGGTTCTCCAACGCCAGGATGACGCCGCACTCCTCAGCCTTGGGCAAGCAACGCTGGATGCCGTCAATGCACCACTTGAACCCGTCGTCTTCCGTGTAACCGGGCAACACAGGCTCGATCCCGCGATTGGCCATCAGCGTGTCGAAGTCCCGCGTCGTGCCCCAGCGGCCGGTGTTGATTCGGATGCACGGGGCGCCCAGTTCGTAGGCGATTTCGATGCATTTCTTGGTGTGTTCGACGTTTTGGGCAATCACTTCCGGCTGGGGGCTGACAAAGGTCTGATGCGTCGAAAGGCAGATGATGGACAGCCCGTGCCGAAAGGCGTGCCGTTTCAGCCGCCGCAGGTAAGCGCGACCCGCCTGGTCCAGCGGTTCGCGTTCCGGCAGGTCCATCTGCCGATGCAGGATGTCCACCCCGGCCACGCCCAACGCGGCTGCCTTCTCAATGACCGTTTCGATCGGTACCCGCTCGGTCCGAAAGTGCCAGTAGGAGTAGGACGAAATGCCAAGTCGGATTCGCGGTTTGGCAGCCCGGCTGGCTGCGGCCTGTGCGCCGCGCGCGCTTAGCGCCGGGGTTGCGGCGGCCGCGGCGGCCGCGGAGAAAAACTGCCTGCGTGTCAGATGCATGGACGCCATTTGACCGGAGCGCCGGAGGCAAAGCAAGTCCGTGAAGCGGCGGTTTACCAGGCCGGCACACCGACCACTTGCCAAGGGGGTTGGCCGTTCCGACACGATGCCCCGTGAGTTGTCAGCAATCCCACTGCCGTCACCGCCCTGCTGAACGTCGTCCCGGGTTTTGATTCCGCCGGGGCAGGAGGAGTTGCTCCGTGTTCATGGCACAGTGCCCGGCTGCTCCCGGATTCAGCGCGTCGAGGATGCCGTCCGGTGGCGTCGGCTTTGCGGCAGAAAGGCGTGCAGCCGCAAGGTGGCGCTCACGCGGTGGGCTGCGGAGGCTCAGCCTTTCCAGCCGTGGTTCTCGCGGACCTGGATCATGGCCGCCAGGATGTCGTTCCAGGTCTGCGGGCGCAGCATGACCTCGTTGGGGAACATGCAACCATCCCAGCAGATGTGTTTGAACTTCTTGGTGACCTTGCCGGTCTCGTCGCGCAGCCAGTAGCCGGAGTCGCGGGGGATGTTGAGCTTGCCGTTGGGGTCGGTGGCCAGGCAGTGCTTGCCGGTCTTGTCATGCGAGCCGCTGCCCTTGACCGTGGCGTCGTTCTGGGCGATGTGCAGGTCCACGGTCCACGGCCGCAGCGCGGCGGTGAGCTTTTTCATGGCCTTGTGGAAGACTTTCGGCTCCCAGTGGAAACTCTCCGGCACGAGGCGGTGTTCCGGGGCGTTGTAGCCGAGGACGTAGAGGAGGGTGTGGGCCATGTCGGCCTGGAAGCCCAGCCACTTGGGCTGGCCAACGCCTTCGAGCACCTGGAGCATGTATTTCCAGGAGTGCATGCCGCCCCAGCAGATTTCGCCCTCGGCAGCCAGGCGCTCGCCGTGGTCTTTGGCGACCTTGGCGGCTTCCTTGAAGGTGGCGATGATTCTCTTGGTGTTACCCTTGGGGTCTTTGGCCCACTCACTGACGCCGCAGGCCGAGTCAATGCGCACCACGCCGTAGGAGCGGACGCCCAGTTCGCGGAACTTCCGGGCGATGCGACAGCCTTTGGCCACCTGGCCGACGAATTTCTTGCGGTCCTCCTCGCCGCCCATGGCCGAGCCGCCGCCGGTGGGCGGCCAGATGGGGGCGACGACCGACCCGACCACCAGGCCCTTGGCCGCAATCTTGTCAGCGATGCGTTTCAGGTCGTCGTCACTGGCGTCAATGTTGATGTGCGGCTCGTAGAGGAAGATGTCCACGCCGTCGAACTTGACGCCGTTGACCTCGGCCTTGGCGGTGAGGTCGAGCATGGTGTCCAGGTCAATGCAGGGTTCGGCGCCGGGGCTGCCCTTGCCCACCAGACCGGGCCACATGGCGTTGTGGAGCTTGGGGAAGTTGTTGGTTTGTGGTGTCGCGCTCATAAGCCGTTCCTGTCCAAGAACGCCGCCACGCTAAGACACCACCCGGCGTTTTGCAATGCCGAATTCCGGGCAGGCGCATCGGGACACAACGACCAGGCGTGGACGAGCAAAAGGGCCGTCCGGCCGGCTGATGGGGCACAGCGCGGGCAGGCATGTTTGCCAGCTCGTGCGAGGCCAGCGGACGTGCCGATCAAGGCTCGGCCTGCGTGGCGCGGCGTCAACCGGCTTTGGGCGACAGCGGCACGACGGCGCAGACCGTTTCGATCAGATGCGGTTCCTTGAAGGGCTTGGCGATGTAAGCGGCGATGCCCAGACGGTCGGCTTTGGCGACATTGTCCTGGGCCGATTCGGCGGTGAGCATGATGACCGGGATGGAGGCGGTCTCCGGGTTGGCGCGCAATTGCGCCAGCATCGTCATGCCATCCATGACCGGCATGGTCACGTCCAGCAGAATCAGGTTTGGCTTTTCGCGCGCGGCCACGGCCAGGCCCTCCTGACCATTGGCCGCCTCCAAGATTTGGCAATCGAACCGGGACAAGGCGCGGGTGATCATGATCCGAACCACTCGGCTATCGTCAACGGCAAGAATTCTGACGCTCATGGCACAAGGTATGGCAAAGGACCGGTCAGTCGGTGGATTGGATGACAATGTCCAACATCAAGGGCATCCCTTCGCAGCGGAAGTCCAGGTGCTGGTGGTGGCCGAGCCGGGTCTCTGGCAGCCGGAACTCATGGATCGGCCCAACCTTTGGGATGCTCAGCGAGCACGGCAACCCCGCGTCGCAGAGGTTGGACTGGAAGTTGCCTACGATGACGTTGCCCAACTCGCCGACGGCGTCCACGACATCAGCGGCTGCAACGTCGGGCGGCGGCAGGGCCAGCAGCCTGCTGGCGATGCGTCGGGCCAGCGGTTCGCCAATGCGCAGCAGGACCAGGCCGCTGGCGCGCCCGGTGAAGCTCATGGTCGTGACAAAGCCCGGTGGTTCGATCGGCTGCGCTGTGGCCTCCTCCGCATGATCCAGGGCCATGCCGAGCAGGCTGTCGAACGTGCGGTCCACGGCTCGCGCCAGCGGGTCGGTCATGGCCAGGACGAGCACCGCCTCGACGCCGCAGCGGAAAATCGCCTGTTCGACATCTTCCAGGGGCGCGCCCTTGCGGGGGCTGGCGGCGCGCAACAGTCGGGCTTTCAGAACCGGATCGCCCGAGACTACCTTGGCGATTTGATCCATGTTGTCATCCACGCTCTGGGCGACCAGCCGGCCCAGACGCGCCACACTCTCTGGCGCCGGCTGGAGGTGGTATTTCTTCAGCAACGCCGCATTTGCTGGTGTAGGGCTAGGAGGGTTCATACAAGGGGCAACCGGGCCACGGGCGGGCGGGCGTGGCCGCGCAGTCTGGTGATGAGCTGCCTGTCAGCCAGCGCTCTACAAGCCGTAGGCGAGGGGGCCAGAGCCTTCGGCCGGCCTCCGGGCGACCGGGTGATGGGTACAAACCGCGTTTCCGGGAGACAGTCCGACAACCCGGTAGCCGCAGCCGAAGCCTGATCGCATCGCACCATGATGGGCATGGGCTGACTGTCCAACGACGGTCTGAACAAGTCGAGGAGAATCCACCCGTGCTGAAGCTCCGGGACAGTTTGTTCGAGCATCCGAAGACGGGCAGGGTAGGGGGGTGTACTGCCGGTTTGCTGTGCCCGGGACTCGTCCGGACCAAAGGGCTTGCCGTGGTCTGTCTCCGGCCTGTCGAGGTGGGCGATCATGGCGCAGCCTCCTCCTTCAAAACCAGCTCGACCACCAGCCGATGGTTACAGTTGCGGAAGCCCAACACGCGCCGCGCCAGGTTGCGGGTGTCGCCGACCGCAAGCTCCCGACCACGCACGACGGATGGGAGCGTAAGCGTGCATGGCCAGCCCTGGTCGGACAGACGGGATTTGATGTTTCCGACCACGACATTGCTCAGTTCGCCAATGGCATCGTGGAGCATTGTGTCCCCCATTGGCTGCGTTTCAGGCAAGCCGAGCATTCGGGCGGTAATGACGTTGGCAAAAGCCAGGTTGGTGCCGAGGCGGACCACGGCGTTGGCGCGCCCCACAAAGCCTGCTGAACCGATGATCTGCCCCAGCGCCGGGTCGCTTGTGGCCGGCCCATCCGGCGCAACCGGGATGCCGAGCATTTCCTCAAAGACGGTTTGTACCGACCTGGCGGCCAACGGCTCGATGAGATCCAACAAGTGCGAGTTCATGGAGGGCACATGCCACCTGGGGATCCGGTCACGCGGCTTGCGCGGCAATCTCCGCGGGCAGATGGACCAGCGCGTTGGGGTCCAGTATCAGCCCGACGCGGCCGTCTCCGAGGATAGCACCCCCGGCCACCGCGGGCGTGTGGCGGAACGCCCCGCCCAGATTCTTGATCACCACCTCCTGTTTGCCCAGGATTTCGTCCACCAACACGCAGCGCCAGTCCTGCCCGGCTTGCACGACCAGCGCGATGGTCCGGTCCGGCGCGTCCGCCGCCTGGCGGACGCCGAGGTGCGAATGCAATCGCAGGACCGGACACAACCGGCCGCGCACGCGGATGATCTCCCCTCGGCCCTGGACCGTGTGGAGCATCTCCGGGGTGGGACGGAACGTTTCGGACACTGCCAGAGCTGGCACAATGCAACGCTGATCCCCCACGCTCACAATCAACCCCTCGATGATCGCCAGGGTCAGCGGCAAATAGATGACAAAAGTTGTTCCCCGGCCAAGTTCCGACCGGACCTCCACCTTGCCGCGGAGTTTCTCGATGTTGCGGCGGACCACGTCCATGCCCACGCCGCGACCGGACAGGTCGGTCACCTGCTCGGCGGTCGAAAAGCCGGGCGCGAAAATCAGCTCCAGCACTTCGTTGTCGCTCAACCGGGCGTCGGGGCGGACGATACCCTTTTGCACGGCCTTGCTGAACAGGCGCTGCGGGTCCAGGCCACGGCCGTCGTCACTGACCTCCAGCACGATGTTGCCGCCCTGATGATAGGCGCGCAGGGTCACGCGGCCCCTGGGCGGCTTGTGTCGCTGCTGCCGCTCCTCCGGCGGCTCGATGCCGTGGTCCACGGCGTTGCGAAGCATGTGGACCAACGGGTCCGAGATTTCCTCCACCAGTGTCCGGTCCACCTCGGTGTCCTCACCTTCGACGGCCAGATCAACCTGCTTGCCGGTTTTGGCGCACAGATCGCGCACCAGCCGGTTCATCTTTTGGAAGGTCGAGCGAATCGGCACCATGCGCAGCGCCATGACCGTCCGCTGCAATTCCTTGGTGATGCGGCCCAGTTGCGCCAGGTCGTGGTTCAGTTGCCGGTCCGCCAGCGACCTGAGGGCCGGGTTTTGGCCGACCAGGGATTGGGCAATCACCAGTTCGCCCACCAGGTCCATCAGGTTGTCCAGCTTGGCGGTGTCCACCTTGATGGCTGTGCTGGTGGCGTGGGTCGTTTTGCTGGGTCGCCCCTCGGCCGTGGACTCGGGCAAATCGGGGGACGCCGGGGCGGCCGCGCTTGGCGCGGGCATCCTGCAGCTGAATGTCGAGAGCGAGGGGGAACTGCGGCGGCTTTCGGCCGTTGCCGCTTCGATGGGGCGCACGGCGGAAATCGCGATCCGGGTGAACCCCGACGTGGATGCGGGGACGCTCGCCAAGATCTCGACCGGCAAGGCGGAGAACAAGTTCGGGGTTCCGCTCGACCGGGTGGAGGCGCTTTACGCCGAGGCGGCGGCGCTTCCCGGGATCCGGCCGGTGGGGGTTGCAGCGCATATCGGCAGCCAGCTGTTTGACCTGGCGCCGCTGGAGGCGGCCTATGGCAAGCTGGGCGCGCTTGTCGCGCGGCTGCGCAGCGCCGGCCAGGCGGT